>ERZ500978.130-NODE-130-length-50293-cov-6.358354_pt1 | contig 50293 bp, 36 predicted proteins | sample MGYA00248870_ERZ500978 | MGnify/ENA primary metagenome ERZ500978 (study PRJEB25958, sample SAMN03398513) | human skin metagenome | study: EMG produced TPA metagenomics assembly of the Human Skin Microbiome Metagenome (human skin metagenome) data set. | reverse complement strand
GACCGCGGTCGGACATAGCCCAGAGCTGCATGTGGGTGGACTCGGGCATGAGCGTTGCCCAGTCCCAGAAGGTGTCGTGCGCCGTCGCAGCCTGCGGATAACCGCGATCCGCTTCCATTTTCACCGCATGGATCAGGTCTGGGAACTTGATCGCATCCTGAATAAAGAAAACAGGCATGTTATTACCAACCAGATCCCAGTTGCCTTCATTCGTGTAGAACTTGACCGCAAAGCCTCGCACGTCGCGCGGAGTGTCGACCGAGCCTGAGCCTCCTGCGACATTAGAGAAACGCGCGAAAACAGGCGTCTTCATCCCTTTCTTAAATACATGCGCTCTGCTCAGGTGCGAGATATCCTCCGTAGCCTCAAAGTACCCGTGTGCACCAGAGCCACGAGCATGGACGATGCGCTCTGGGATACGCTCGTGGTCAAAGTTGAAAATTTTCTCCCGCAGAACGAAGTCCTCAAGTAAGGTGGGACCGCGCGTACCGGCTTTCAGACTATTTTGGTTATCGGAAATCAATACACCTTGGTCAGTGGTGAGATTTCCCTCGCCTCCATGCTGCTGAGGGTCGCCTCCGTGCCTGAAGTGTATCGTCACGTTGTCATTGTGTGCTGATGAAGCTAGAACCACAAAAGATAGAGCTAAAAGCAGAACCTGCTTCCAAGCCATCATGGTAGGAACAAGTAAAGCCAATCTACTTACTATGAAGCACCGGTCGAACGGCTTTGCCTCTGGTGATCACGCAAAACATTAATCCGTGAGTTACAACTTATCACATTGACATGTTGCCACAGGTCCGTTGGGAAACTGAGCGTGTGCCCTCGTGCAGCTACATGCAGAAATGGGTGGGGTAGGCATTCTCTGTAAACCAATCACACTGTCAACATTTTAATCTGTCCGTATGCTACCTCCGCGGACCTATCTAGGTCTGTTATCAGGTCAGAAGTTAATCCGACGCACATTAGCTTACCTACGAAGGACAAGTAAATATTACTAAAGTTAAATCACAGGCTTGGCTCGAACGTCGAGGTCAAGATTTTAATTTTCAACAATGTGCCTAAAGCTTCATTCGCCAAATGAGCTTCTTGTCCCATGTCTTGAATTGGCAGATGGTGCTCCGCTCTGTGTTTCCGTAAGGACGTGACTGCCCGAGATTCTTGTTGTCACTTTGAAAAGTCCTCTAGCGTGCTTTGCCGTTGGTAGTGTGTAAAATTATGCCTCACACCCGAATAATCCTACTTTCCATCATGATACACACGGCTGTTGTCCTACCTCGCCGGACAAGGTCAGTGGCTTAATGGTCTGTGGGAGTATACGTGGAAGCTCCCTACTGTTTATGAGTCATTGATAATGTATCCTAATATTTTTTTCAAAATACAAACTTTGTATCATCAAGCAAATGCAATTAAATCACCATGTCATACTGGCACCAGGTACATAAGTTGATTTTGGACCATACATACACAAATCGCCTTGGAGTCCGCTGCGGCATTTTTGTTGGATACACGACTTATTTCATTTTCAAATTGCTACAAAGATGAAGATTAGCTGCCGTGCTCATCCTGGCTCTTGTGTTCCTACACTCTGCACTATGGCCTTTACCATGACCCGAGTTATCTCTGACCGACTTTTATGGCAATTGTTCCTACGAAGCATGAATCGAATGTGGACGCACTGAATGAGTTGTTTGTTAAACTCGACTTGCTTAGGAGGATGAACACGTCTCGATTACTGCAGGGCAGTGGAACAAAGCTTTCTTAGCGCACGAGTTCAGCAGGCATGCTACTATCTACAACACTTCCAACATGTGCTGGTACGGAAATAATCACTCAAAGCGCTGGAAGGTGGCTGAGCTCTTTGAGACTCTTTTCATGCTTCGAAAGTGGCTTACCCTCTCAAGACCGGCTGCAAGATGCCGACCTTCTACCTAGGTGAATAAATGGCGTTGTGACCAGCTCAGCAATTTAGTAAGTCCCATCCACTTTCATTCCTCGATCCTGAGCGTTCCGGAAATTCCCAAGGTGGATGCACAAATGGAAGATGCTTGATACACTGGCAGGACAATGCACCGAGGAACGATGTTTATAAGATTGCGACATGTAGCAGAACGCCAAGTACGGGACAGACTCCCAAAAAACTTCCATCGAAAAAGGAGGATGGCGTCATCTTTGCCATTTTCGACACTAGGAATGATCACTGTAACTTGATTCAGTATGCCAAGTCAAACATGGCAGTGTCGCTTAGCTAGCAGGATGTCATGCTTGCAACTGAGCCTACAGATATCAAGGCTATCGGTGTAACTCATTAAGCATGAGTCGCCTAATCGCTGGATATGAATATATAGGTATGTGTATAATATAGTGACCTAGTTGTTCTGCCTCAACGCGATTAAGGTTTCCAAAATAAACCAGTGCAAATAGTTTACACTGACTTGTGCTCCTATAACTCTGAGACCACAAATCCGAACTTTAAACGTCACATTAACACATGTGCTCACACGTTGTACATTACCACTCCAGTCCGCCTCTCCTCACTCTAACACTAACACTAATCATAATCCATAAATTATCCTGACACTATTACTTTAGCTGCCAATCCTTAACTACAATGTGCAGTTGCTCCTTAGGCAGAACGCGGCCAGTCCGGGCATTTGAGGTCTCCTTCAACGCCTTCTTCCTTATCTTCCATCGTCTTCAAAATCGCATAGCCCTCGCTGTCCGTGTTCCATACGTTTGACACAGAGCAGAACCACGCATGCTTGTCCTTCGCATCGTGTTGTAACCCAGGGCAAATCAAATTTCCAACAGCATCTCCGACATGACCCTTGTGTCCAATACCCGCATTACATCCTTTCTTATTTTTCCGCGTCATTGCGAACCACTGGAATCGCAACTTGTCATCCACCTTTGTCGAGCACTTCTCAAGCTTCACCGTCGAGTTCTTGCCCTTAGGGTGCATCTCATAGTATGGACCTCCGTACGGCCCATCATGGGGATATTCCTTCACCCACGAATTCGTTGTCAGGCACTCGGTATCGTTCGATACGCTCCGCAGCTGCCCAAACCACAAGTCTTTTGTCGTGCTGTTAAACTTGTCCGATGTTACATTACACGCATAAAACCGGAACTTCTCAAGTGGATTCACGAATCCATCGTACGGAGTCTGTTCTAGTACATCTTTCTGAAGATCGTAGTATTTCAGTCGGTGGTATGACGCCGGCTGCTTCGCTGAAATGACTCCCATTTTACCAATCGCATGGCATTCCAGCTTGTCACTTTCATTCTTCCCCGCTCCATACACACTTCCCAGCACGCATGCTGCAATCAATGTTGTCGCAGTTGCAAACTTCATATCCGTCAAATAACACTGATGTTTCAAAGTACCACGCACACGCACTATTTATACATTCTGCTGTGGCGGGTCCAAGCTGCCAAGACAATCATTAGCGCCGGAGTTGCGGATGGAGAGTCTCGCACATGCCACTTCACCTTCTAAAATCGCCCCACTATTGGCTAATTTTCTCAAGCCATTTTAGTTTACTGCTTACGGCAGTGGGTTGCATAAACAATCGTGTTCCAGGCAAATCATATTCGCTTATGTTCATCGACTCCGCCCGTAAAGTTAGCGCAGCACAGTTCCTCGCTTACGTCCTGACACGTTATTCTCTCCATAGTTCATAACACAATGGACAGCTCTGCAGACCATGTACGAACAATTGTTGACTAATGATAAGAATGGTCGGTCTCCCCCTTATGAACCATTCAGAGGTCAATGCGACTTCACGTAATATAACGATTGGCTGAATTTGTGCCGTCTTACGACTTTTTGTCCATCTTTCGATATGCTCTTTCGCACGTTATACCAAGCATTCATTGTGTTTACTGTAGTTTCAGGTGTTATGCTCTCCCATCTCAGCTTTCATCCGCAAGAGTTTTTTTTTTGTCTCCTCGTTCCATACCGCCAGCGTACTAAACCATGCACGTTCGGCAAAAAAGCCTGTTTACTGAAACTAGATTTTCAGTGCATTCCAAAAAATATCGCAACACGTTCAGTAGTTTCTCAACTGATGCTGTAACATGATACACGACCTGTCAAATTAATATAGGGAAAGTTTGTTTAAATGCTACGGAACGGCAGCATCGAGACTGATCTATCATGAGGTGTGAAGAATGATGGACTTGAATCTAAACACGTTTGTTCTCTTGCTTATGATAAATATACATCCAATATAGTAGTCCATTTGAAAGAATGTGATACTAGAAAAAGCATCGAAGCAGTTCGGTATATCGGTGTACTCGCATTTTAAACATATCCGCATGTTCGAACACTGACATTATCGTCAACCAAGATTGAAGATTCTTTCAGCATTGCTCGCTCTCTCAACAACTCTCATAATGCTCGCTATCTCTTCCGCCCATTTTGCACACATATTATTATTCGGCTTTGTCTATATCACAATTTGGCGACTTTTCCAACGGTCTACACTTTCCGAACTAACATCTTGAACCGACCAAAATTTCTCATGTGTTAAAATACCTTGCCATTTAAGCACACATCTTGGCCCTTCCATGCTCTGCATATTTTCATAATGCCATGCACTGTGTTTTCTCATCTGTGCTGCTTATTTCATTCTCCCGTAGTTCTCGTTGGGATCTTTGTTTCCCTTTTTGTTTGCACTCTTACAAACTTCTAATTATCACGTCTTTCATTTCTAATCCCATTTTTTTTGCACCATGTGCCTCGGTCGTCGTCTTTCCTTGCGGCATTCTCCCATATGAATTTTTGCCTTCAAAGTCTTGCTTCGCTTAACCTGTTCCTACCATGGATTAGCGTAAAACCCCTTAACAAGCACATCTAAAGTTAGAAGGGGTCACTTCCGTGTCATTTTCAACCATACTTCTTGTCGCGTCGCGTTGAGCAACAACATGGTCGCCATTTCTTTTCATTCCGCCATGTCTTAGAGCCATCAAATATTTTCTTCATGCAATTTTTCATTCCTCCCGCCCCCTCCTCTCCGGTTTCTTCGCTATTCCCGCACCAGTAGTGCCTGGAATAGGTTTTCAAAGCTCCAGGGGATGCATTTTTCTAGGAGCCAGATTTCATTCGTTCAATTTTCACGCTGGTCCAACTTCCGCATTCGTACTTCGCTCCAACACACTTTAAGTGCTAATCTTTTGTGTATATTATGTATATCGATCACCATATCACCGTTTTGAAATCACCTTTAAACGCCGGATTCGGAGTCGCGTTGTTGTAAAGGCGCATTCTTTCTTGCTCAGATTGTCAACACCTCCAAAGTTTTCGAGTAATGTTCTAGAAATAACTTTGATCCTAAGTCACTCAGAAGTCTGCTCTCACCCATCACTTTATGCATACTCGCAGGGGGGCGAGTTTTCGACGAGAAAGCAATACGCATCGTCTAGGAGAGCTTGAATAGTATCCATCAATGATCCAGAATGTGTATTATTGGTTTAATTAAACCCGTTGTAAATAAAATCTACTTCGCTGTTCAATAGTTTATGTTAATCTGATAGCAATGTAAGGCACTCAAACATTTGTGACATTCTTAAGGATGTCTGACACTTAGCAGCATCTTCAAGTGATCGCGCCTAATTCTAAACATTATTTAGAACAATAAAACCATGATACAATGCGTCAATGCATCTTCTCAAATTTATGACTTCTTTCGACCAGTTGTTTTATTTCATGGCGTGATGAACACTTTATGCCTCTACCTAACCGGCCTCGGATGGGTTTTTAATCAACACTGACTAGTAACTTGTTTTACCCTCCACCATAATTGTTACATGATCTAGTTCCGAATATTTTATCTGGCCGTCAGTTTTAGCTCACTAAGCTCAATTGCCAATCTCTGGTATGTTAATTTTAGGACTCCTCAAATATCATTTCGTGCCTATTTCTCGCATTCTCTAAATTTGATTTATATTGAGTTCCTATCAAACCTGGAGCTGTCTTGCCGTCTCTACCTGTATTGTTCTGGACCCCAATTAATTGATGTCCTCATACCCTGTTGAACTCATGCCAGCTTCTCTGTCAGTATTTTCTTTTGTATTCTAGTAACACTCTCGGCACCATGAGCCCTACCATCTCGCTTCGTCCGATCAATCGCCTTATTAACCAACATTAGAATAATGCCATGCAAAATTGACCGGGGCTTCATCTAGTCATCTCTAGAGGCTACTTGATTTTTAACTGCCTGATTGGTGAGCCAACGTTTAACGAATGAAAATGCCGCTATATGCACTGTATATACAGTCTTGGGTTCCGATTAGTCTGCGAGCTGAATGATAGATGCGATGAAAACCGCAACAAGATCATGGAGGCCCTATCGACTGAATCAGACTAAACTCGCAAACTTAGGTGCTGCGGCTGTAGCTCGAAATTAATCGAACTTCGAAGGCTGCTCTCGTTATTCAAGCAACAATATTTTCTACCACCACCAAATCGACTAGGATAAGATTTACCGCTAGCTACACTCTATAATTGAAGCTTTTGCTCAAGTCTCTGACAGCCATTATTATTTGAATGATAACATTCGAAGACTAGATTACTTTATAACGTGTATCCGTCTTTAATTAATTTAAAGACCACATCTGCCACAAATAGTTCGTCCGTAGCATTAAAAATTAATCTGCTACTGGCTAAGGTCGTACCTATATAGCCAGTTATATCCATTTATTACTTGAAACTGATTTTTTGAACCGACAGTCGAGTAATGCTGTCACTTTCACTGTAGTTTTGGCCTTGATGAGGTCGCACAACTTTTGCTGGTGAAGATTACGTTCATTTCTCCTCGCTCTGATCTTTAGGTCTCTGTCGTATGGATCGTTTCCCTGTTATGCAGCGACTGTGGAGTTCGGCTACCTAAATCATCCTTGCATTTTGCCTTTTGCCTTCTAAAGAATGCGCTATCCCTAATTCTGTACCCCAAACGACGCGCACTTCGCACTTGATCTTCCTATCTATAATTACTGCTTCTTGAATCGAACCTTTAGTAGCCATTCCCTCAAAGCATATCATTAACAAAGCTTCTACGTAGTGGTGATTTTATACAGTGGCACATACAATCATGGGCCTCATGCAAGCTCACTTATTCTTCAAAACATCTTACACTGCTCTTTCAAATATGGCGGCACGTTCAAAACCTTGTGGGCTTCCTCAGGAGCCTGCAGCATGACCATTGCTAGCCCCGCAGACAGGTGCCAATCCATATGACAATGCATGATCCACGCCCCTGGGTTGTTTGCTCGGAATCGGATCGTCACACTTCCCCATGCATCAACCGCGACTGTGTCCCGTCGAATTGGATTCTTCTGCTCTTTCACGTCAGGAACTTTCGGTGTTTGGCCTTTAGTTCCATTGGCCCGGTGAACTACTTGGAATCGAGTCCCATGCATATGGAAAGGATGCACATCATGCGAGTCGTTAAGAATCGTCACCTCAACCATATGATTGTAAGGCGCAATGACAGCGTTTGCCTTATCGCCGTATACGCTCACATCTGACCCATTCTTGCTCATCATGGTCAGCATTGCCGGCCTACGCGGAGGCACAAAAGCCGTCTCATTAAAGGCTGCAAAAGGCATCCTGTTCTTGGACCCAACTGTCGCCACCAATGTCACCCGCGTGTCTGGCTCTACTGTCTTGATCACCTCTTTCGGCACAAATAATGTGTCATCCATGGGCCGTATTCCCTTCTTGCTTGCCTGGTCTTCGTTGCCCATTTTTACTCCTTTTCCTCCATATGACACAGTGCTCGTTAAGTTCAGTTTCAAATCACCCACTTTCGAGAACGTCCCGCGTTCCATGTTCGCATGGATCATCCAATTTTTATCTGTTTCATTTCTTGCCTTGACCAATACACTGTATCGTTGTCCTATTGCCACTTGAACCGAGTCAATCGGGTATCGCTCCACGTCCACGCCATCCACCTCAATAATGTCCATGTCGTGCCCATCGATCCAAAAGTCAAAGACAGACGCTGCCGACATGTTGATCAATCGCAGTCGGTACGTTTTGCCTGGCTCAAACGGTAATGTCGCATTCTCATTCATCCCCGGCATCGTCCTCGCTTCTTCTCCCTTCTTTGTGTGTGCAAAGTACATCAGTCCAGAATCCGGCGTCGGATATCCCCCTCCCTTTACAAAGTAGTCATGATGCAGAATATAGCCATGCACATGATGATACCAGTCGGCAAGAACCACTGTGTAATCATCATCGTATTCATACACCTCTCCTTCAGAACGGTGAATAATGAATGGTGTCCGAAGGCCATCAATATACTGACCCTTGTAGTGCCCATGCAGCCAATATGTTCCCCACTGCTTGGGTGCATTCTCACCACTCTTTGGCGAGTTCAGGATTTCGTGGTAGAACGAGTATCCGTCGGGCACGGGGCATTGTGTCACACTGGTAGCACCATCGTAGTAGTTGACGTTCGTGAAGAAGAGTCCGTGTGCATGTAGAGTGGACGGGCGTCCATCACCAAACTTGTTGGTAAAGTTGATGTGGACAAAGTCGTCCGAGTTGACACTCAGAGGATCGGCAGGGAACTTGCCATTGATGCCGATGGCTCGGCGGGGAAACTTTCCATCTGGGTTGACATCATTGACCCAGCCAACGCTCCATTGCTTGCCGATTTCGGCGCCAAAAGCCGTCGTAGCTAACAACGCCACCAGTCCAGACGCTGCTCTCATGTCTTAGTTGAGTCTGTCTTAACAACAAACACCATATGACACTTATCCTTCAACATGCCATTTTGGACTTCATTCAAGTTTGAAAACGTGAACTCAGTGTTTCCATTTTTACTTACACTCAAACAGAATGATTGGCCTCCATTTCCCCTTAGATTCTACCTTTCGCATTGTTTGGCTCAAGGTCATGGAGGTCCGTTGCTGGATGTCCCAATTACTTTTCGTCTAGGTTGTGGTTAATGAAGTCTGCTCACGTGCGATTGCTAAAATAACTACGATGACATGAACTCGCCAACTTGGCCCTGCGCTGTTTAACGAGTCCGCGCAGTCCACGTAATATCCATAGTCATGAAGAGAGTTGAAATTTGTAAGTGCTCGCCAACCTGATCCTAATTTCCTTTTTGTGCTATATAGTCGAAGGAGCCTGGGACTTGAGGACTTTCTGGCACGTCATATCCCTTTGGGTTGCTTCATTGTACATATCTTTATGTCAAGCCTGGATGTCCTGATAATGTTACATAATTAAACTAGTTTTCATGGTCCTGCCAACGCAGACGCAACTACATTAATGATAAAATGTGTCTGGGTTTGTCCTCGCCACTTGTACATTTTGCTTGGGGACCTTCGTGGACCTCTTTCTCAATAAATTGAATTTTCTAATGGTCACTCTTAGGGTTGAGATTATTATATCGTTTAAATTGTCCGTGTTTGACGTTTAATAAGGCTTATATATCCATGTATTTGAGTGATTTTTGTAAAGCTATGAGAGACGGTACCGTGCCACTACCAAGCATAATAACTGACGTGTGTCCTTCACAATAATGTGAGATCTTGTCCTTAAACCTCACTGTGTTGTAGCGGTGCATTTGTTTTTTCTTTCGAAAAGTAATCTCAGATCACAATTAAGTACTTTTACTGTCGCTCCATTTTGAAATTATAAAAGTTTCATGTTCGATTCTCACACGTTGCATCAATTCAACGGTCGATGCGGGGATGTAACAAACACAAGTGGACAAAGGTGTCTCCCATAATTCTTGGTCACATACGAAAATGACGTACTAAGCTGTGTCTCAAAATGAAAACTCGTATCACCCCTTAATTTGATTCTACCAGAATCCAAAACGAGGCGCTATAGGATTGGCTCGTCGATGCTAGGCGGTACAACATGCGTGTCAAACCCCTCTTAGGCCTTGTGGGTACATCCATAATTTCATTTAGCTTCTGTGAACCGCGTGCGCATGGACCAACTGCGGATGAGTGAGAGGTTCTTGCTCTGAGAAATCGTCTTTTCATTTAGTGTTTCTGTTTTTAACGATACTAAATGGCATCTTAAATTGTTGCTTCCATATTAACGCTTTTGAAAGAGTAAGATGTACTGATAAATGTGCCCCTCTAATCGATTGAGCTTCTGGCTACTTTCGCTGGAGGAAACTTGACTACGAAATTGACTCAAATGCTCCCATGCGTGCGAAACGATATAACCAAGTTATTCTCTTTTTAATCTATCAAATTTATAGCCCTAAGTTTATTTTTTCTAAAGGACTAACTTCCATAGCTTCAAACGTAGACCGTCAAACATGTCACAGGTTTAGGTGAACTACGTAGTTTCAATTTATTCCCTGGACTATCTCAGGATCAAGGCAGGAAACACCTGCTAATGATGCTTGTGCTAAGATTCTTCAATAAACGTAGCTCCGGATCATCTCCAACCCTAGTTTTTTTCACCCAAATTGTTCTCTTTCCTTGTACTTGCAGCCAGTTTTCTGTTTCAAAGATTTGGGCCGTTTGAATTCATTTTGGCTCGTTTTTGGAATAGCAGAACTTTCTCGTCACCTCCGCATCTCACATGTTATTGAATCTGCTTTCGATAAAAGTAGTATGGTTCAATTAGGTAGCAGCACATATCCTTCGTATGCTGCATACCGAGCGGACACTCATTCACTACTTGTGTATCAAATCTTTCTTATCTTTAGCTAGTGAATAAACCATTTCCTGCTTCTCTAACCCTTCCTAGAGTGGGATGAATTGGTAACCATAGTTAATAACGTGTTAAGAACGGGGTATAACCGAATTATCACACATATATATCTACTTATACACCGATTTACCAGATACCCCTTCAAATAAGCACATCTTTTGCAACAAACTAGTTCGATATGTAACAGCGTCGCACCAAGACCTAATTGTGGTTGTTTTCAGTCATACTCCCTAGTCTGCCGGCTCCAGCTGTGATCACTTCCTAGAGGGATTTCTTCGAAGGGGTTTCCTCATCAATTTTGGACATATAGCATCAAGTATCGCCGTCTTAGTGTCGGCAAATACGCTCCATCGAAACAATTCGTGCTAAAAAATCCAAAAAAGATTGGAACGGTCTTTTTTGACAGTGTCTTGAGCAACTAGTTCCAAATCTGCCTGAGGAGGGCATGTGTTCTATCTATCAAGGATTTAGTGCGTGAAAGCCATTGTTACCAGTCATCTCTACAGTTTACTGGGTGGAATGTGATGTTCCGGGTGGTCCTAGGCCTTGTCTGACTAAGACCAACTCGCGGCCTTCAAAATCTGCATGAGCAACTTCTCATGAGTATTTCCAAGGACTTATCCGCGGAGTTTTGCGAGACTGAGAGCAAATTACGCCATGGACGTGACGTGAGGGCTTAGGCCGCGTTATTAAACGTTAATGAAACGTGCGTCATTCAAAGATGCTGCTTTCACAAGTCCGTGCACCAAGTACCAACATCCACCATGGAATACGTCAATCTTGGGCGATTTGGTTTGAAAGTTTCCAGTATCATCTTGGGATGTATGTCTTATGGTGAAAAGGACTGGGCTCAATGAGTGCTTGAAGAGCCCGAGGCGTTGGAGATACTGCACCATGCGTACCAGAGAGGAATTAATACCTGGGACACGGCCGATGTGTACAGCTACGGCAGGTCAGAGGAAATCGTAGGCAAGGCGCTGAAAAAAGTACAACATTCCTCGCAAGCGTGTAGTCATCTTGTCCAAGTGCTTCTTCGGACTCGAAAAAGGCTCTGCCGAATCGGCGATGGGCCTCAAGAATGACGGCGAGTTTGTGAACCGGATAGGTCTCTCTCGTAAACACATTCTTGACGCAGTAGAGGCAAGTGTGAAGCGCCTCGGAACGTACTTGGATGTTCTTTGGATTCATCGACTCGATCGAGAAACGCCAAAAGAAGAGATTATGCGGGCACTGAACGACGGAATCGAGTGGGGCTGGGTGCGGTACATCGGCGCAAGCTCGATGGCTGCGTGGGAATTCCAGCAGCTTCGAAACATTGCGGAGAGGCACGGATGGCACAAGTTTGTGGCAATGGAAAACTTGTACAACCTGCTGTACAGGGAAGAGGAACGCGAGATGATTCCGTACTGCCAGAACACTGGGGTTGGCCTGACCCCTTGGTACGCATTGGCGTCTGGGACGCTCGCGCGACCATGGAATGGGGATAGTACAGAGCGGTCCAGAAATGACACGATTCGTGGCGTGTTACTTGGCAAGGGAGAAGAAGCTGACAAGATCATTGTCGACCGCGTGGAAGAAATTGCCAAAAAAGAAAGGCATTCTCATGGCACAAGTCAATTGCTTGGCTGCTAAGCAAAAACTATGTGACACCTATTCTTGGTTTAGGTAAGACAAGTCGCGTAGACGAGGCGGTTGAGGCAGTTAGGGTCAAGTTGACGAACGAAGAAATTGCGTATCTGGAAGAACCGTACCAACCGAAACGTGTAACAGGGTACTAATGAAATGAAATTGTTTCTGTCTTGTCCGTAGTATTGTAGGTTTGTAACATTTTTGAACTGTTACTATCAACAAGCTTTGGGGTGACAACCTGCACAAACGAGGCCTGATCTACCGTATCAATTATGTTTGAATCCAAGGCTCATGAAGCTGAGACTTCGAAGTGATAGTTTTATCTATGTGTGAAGCAAAAAAAAACTTCATATTATAAGCATAGTTACCAGGCGCAAAAAAACCTACGAAAAGTCTTGCTGTACGCCAATTTTTCATGTGCTTGTTCAAGTGTGGATGTTATTATAAGGCTTCCAATTTTATCAGCGCACGAATGCTTTGAGTCGATCATAGGTGCATCTATCTTTGACATTCCTTGGTGATCAAAGTTTGAATGGCACTGATCTTCCAAAGTCTTGTCAAACGTTGTGTAACTGACGCACGGAATGTTGAGGTCAGATAGAGCACATTTAGCCAGCTCTCCATAGTATGAACGCAAAATTTAAGTTGCTTCATGACATTTTCGCCTGATGGGCGCACTGACGTCAAGAACTTGCTCCAAAATTGAATACGATCATGAGGTATGTGAAGAGGCTACATCTCGTAGACTCTGAACTCTTTTTTTGCCTGGCATTTTATAAGGATTGTACAATCCGTTGCGGCGTGACTGTTGTTCTCGTCTACGCTTCGATGAATTAATGTCAACTTGAGGGAGGGATTTCCCTTTACTAACTACATCAGATCAGGTTCTATATGAAAAAACAATGCATTTTGCTACCAAGCTGACGGGGTTGGTTTCTCAAAGCTCGTTAGATTCTTATTTGGGCTGTTTGTCACCATCATTAGGAAGAATAAGAAAAAACTAAAACTGTCGTCTGTTTCAGTGCAAATCTCTCTATAAGTTACAGTTCTTGCATATCTAAAACCCTGAGTAGCAAGATTATGCTCTGATTTATTCTGCTGTATGTGATGAAACCTAAGCGGTCTTCCTAGCTTTGCCGCACGCTGTCCGCATAACAGGTGCCAAAAAGCTTTGTGCAGTTCTACCAGGATAAATGCGAATTTTATCTTCTCAACATAATAGTGCGATGAGTTCATTGCGCATTTCATCGTCTTCATCTGAATGAAATACCATTCTAGAGCTTAAGAGTTGTATAATTTTCGAAAGTCCTGCGAGAACTAATGATGAATTCATAAGAATGGTAATCAAGATGTGCGAACTCAAGTTTTCGTAAGAAACAGCCTGTAGCACTCGAGCGAAAATTATACAAAAAGTTCTCTATTGGATAAAAGAAATTTTCATGGTAGAGGTAGGCTCCATGCTAACCAAAATTGTGTTTTGTATGTCCAAGCGAATGATTGGGTGCCGTCTTGGAACATTAACCGTTTTCATTGTATTAATCGAGCGTCGTATTCAAGGTCTGGCCTAACATGAACGTAGAATTGAAAGAAACTTTAGATCATTTCATATTTTAAAACTAATCACGGCATCATCCATTCAATTGCTGTTAAACTCATGAGTAAATCTCAACAACTGATATACGTTTCCATCAATGGGACTCATTTCATTAATATCAATGGCGGGAAAATCATAGTACAGTCGGGCTTAAAGATTCGCGCCTTCCAATATGCATGAATATTTTTGAATTTCAGACGACTGACGTTCTGACCATTTGAAGATTTTTAACGAATAGGCTAGCTTACCAAATTGAAAGACGTATTTCAAGAGGATATAGTATAACCAAGCTGGCGAATTGTAAACGCGATTTATGCGCTACTGAAGTATGGCTTCGGAACGATGATGCTAAGTAATAGCGTGGCGTTGGGCAAGACCACAGTTGATCTGTGCGGCGAAATTGATCTGTTTGTTCACTCTTATTGATCGCGCAAGGGCCTAGGACAAACCCCACGTGGTTTTATCCAAAAAGTCCTCGCTGTTCCCTGCATTTTGGCGTTCATCTGCAGCAAGTGCGAATTATTGCACGAAATTGCACTATCGTCGGGACGTCATTTCGGAGAAATTGCCATGGACTAAAAGCTATAAATTGGGTCCCTGGAATTGAATCTCAGGGACCCTCCCATATCTGAATCATGCCCGCATCTGTACCCCGCCGTGCTTTGATCGCCGTCACCTCTGCCCACGCCCAGCTCTATCCTAACGGCGGTGAGACTGGTGTGTTCATCACAGAAGCCCTTCATCCATTCGAGGGATTCCGCAAGGCAGGGTTCGAGGTCGATCTTGTGTCTGAGACGGGAAAATACACACCTGATGCGCTTTCTATGACCAAACCATGGATTACCGACGAAGAGCTTAAGGTTTATGAAGATAAGAACTCCGAATTCCGTCAAAAGCTTGATAATCTCAAGAAGCCAAGCGATATTGACCCAACAAAGTATGGCTTGTTTTTCGCCTCCGCCGGTCATGCAGCTTTGATTGACTACCCTGACGATAAGGGTCTACAGGAAATTGCGTCCAAGATCTGGGAAGCCGGTGGTATTGTGTCCGCAGTGTGTCACGGAGGCGCCATCCTTCCCGGCGTCAAGGACCAATCGGGCAAGTCTATTATTAGCGGCCGCAAAATCACCGGCTTCACAGACAAGGGTGAAGAGGAACTTGGTGCGCTTGCTGAGATCAAGAACTGGAATCGTCCTACGATCCAAGAATCGGCAGCATCTGCAGGTGCCGAATATGTACATCCCCCAGGTCCCTGGGCCCCATATCAAGTCACTGATGGTCGACTTGTCACCGGCGTGAATCCACAAAGTGCCACGGTCACTACTGAGGCCGCTATCAAGGCTTTCGATGCTCTTTAGTCATGCACTTCATACATAATAACCTAGATATTCTAAGTGATTGTATTCTCCCGCTAGCGAGCCACTAAGAACTTAACGCAAAAGCTATATGGAGGCACTTATAACCTCAAGCGGAAGGCGGTCACACACACATACATTTTAACATAATTGAATAACGTAACGTTCCCATAACTAACGAACCTCTATCATTAATTTTGCTTAATGGTATCTTATCGTAGGTCATTCCCTGACCGCATCAACTTCATAAAAAATGTTGAGTTTACTTGCAACCATTTGGCACCTTGTCGGCAAGGTAGATGTGCTCATCCATGTTGTAGAACAGATTAGCCTCAAAGTGGGCGGTGTGGTCATTGTTCTGACCAATGTACGACTGTGTCACATCGTTCTTGAAGCCCATTTGCGACAGAAGAGGTGGGCATGTTGGCACGCCCTGTGAAACCGAGAACCACTGCCTGCGAGCAGTCTCCTCATCACTCGAGCACTTCTCAAGAGTAACGCGACCATCGTTGTGCGAGGTAATAGAGACGAGGCCATCTTCATTCTTGGTCACAGATGTGCCAGACGTCACGCACATATTCTTATCGTCCTTGCTGCGGAGTTGACCGTACGATGCACCGAGGGCGGCGCCAGCAAACTTGTCTGATGGCGCTTCGCAAGTATAGAACTCAAATTCCTGCGTTGCATCATCCGAGGCTCGAAGCACCTTAGGACCGCTCGAACCGGCCTTGAAGTTGAACTCGTACATATCCCTGTGCTTAGCACCACCGTTGTGGCCAATGATCTTGCCAGTCTTGCCGGAGGGCTTGCACTTTAGACCGTTCTTGCTAGATGGAGCAGCCTGAGAAAGAGCGAAGAAAGCAGCGGCGAAAACAATTGCAGAAACTTTCATTTTTGATAACCACAACCCTGGAGCAATCTCTTCATGTAGCCCATTCTTTGCTCCTTTTATAAAGCATTCTCAAAGATCAGATTTTTTTTTGCATTCCTAGATTCTTAGCACCGTGTGAGAAGTTCCAGGAACCAAACTTAAAGTTACATTCGTCAAACGATTCATTCGCTATAGCAACTCCATGCATAGTTTTTTTTAGCAACCAGATCGATCTCGGAACTAGTTAAAGGAGCCCCTTTAGAAAATTTCAACAAATGCAAACATCACTGGATGTCGTAGTTCAGCACGTGTCGAATTCATGCAAAAAAAAAATCAAACTTAACCTCATGGACAATCTACTATTGGTCAAAAAGTTTTACTCTCGCATTGAATGAAAAGTTTGAACACCGTGTCGACAATTGATTCGATGCTGCGAGGCCAACAGGCAATGGAATGCGTTGAGTTTGAATTCATTCCAACACGATGTATAGCTGAATCGTACAGTGAGTCGTCCGGGTGAATAGGTCCCTTACACGTTGGATTCTCGTTCTAATGAATAGTAAATTCCGTGTGCACTTTAACTGCTCTGCACTTCGCGCAGCTCAAATGACTGGTAGAGATCGATAATGACTACCCGTCGAAATACTGTGGCGAGAGCAGGGGATCCAATGTCAGTTCATATTCCGATAGCAATTGTGTCTACTCGCATGAAGAGCACACTTGCTGTCTTTACTACTGCCATTTGGGTTTTGCGAGTAAAGCTGAGACGCATTTGGTTGTCAACGGCGACAGGCCACCAAGATCGAATTTCATTGCGGTAACGGCACTCCTCTCGATACTAGATTCTACTCTATAGATCGCTGTCATCAAAGATTCAAGGATAGAGGTCCTAGATTATGACGTACGGCTGCGATATCGATACATCGCCTGCATTGTAACAACTTTTACCGGTCGTTTTGATGTGTTACGATGTGCAAGTCTATAATCACTCGTTCTTCGTAGCCAGACTCCGGCATTTGTATATAGTCCTTTCTGACGAGTTTTTACTACCAGTGTTCATAAATTACTGCACAACCCGAGTGTGTATTGGCCAAAGCATTCGCTGAATGCATTCGATCTTGATGCGCATTCGGTAAAGGTCATAGCAAATTGAATCACCTATTTTAAATTTAATGAAGCATTCACATCTAATGCTGACCGTATGCCGGCGACACGTACTTTCCGTTTTCCACAATCACGTTAACCTGTTTTTGCGGCTTGCCAGACCACAAGTTCTCCAGAATCTCTTTCGTTCCAGCCAGGTAGCGTGCCTGGGCATCAAGCGACGTGCCCGAAATGTGCGACGTCATAGCATTACCACCACCTAGCGTCGGGTTCCAAATGTTGCGCATGCTGCGCCATGGATGATCTTTCTCTGCAGGCTGTGGAAATGATACATCACCACCATAACCATTCAACTGTCCGCTCTTCAAAGCATCCGCAATGTCTTCCTTCACACAAATAGCTCCCCGTGCCGTATTCACGATCCAAGCTCCCTTTTTCATCTTGCTGATCAGCTCCTTGTTGAACAAGCCCTTAGTGCCTGCATGCAATGGTGCATTGATCGTCACAATGTCGCACTGACTAACAAGTTCTTCGACAGAGGGTACATGACGGACGCCCATCGCTTTCTCAGTTTCAGAGTCGGCGCGGTTGTAGTCATAGTACAGCATCTCCTTCATATTAAATGGCTTCAAGCGCTCCATAATAAGACGCCCGATACGACCAAAGCCAACTGTGCCCACGACCTTGCCTTCAATGTCATACGAGTTTTGTGCAATTTCTGCCACATTCCAATCGTTCTTTTCAGCGTACTGAGTGTGCGCTGGCACAAAGTTGCGCACAAGCACTAGGATAGTCATAACGGCATGCTCGGCGACAGATGTCACATTCGAACCTGTGACTTCATACACACCAATTTTGCGCTCATTGGCTTTGTCAAGATCAACATGGTCACTTCCAACACCAGCAGTGATGCACGCCTTGAGCTTTGGTGCCTTGTCAATCCGCTCAGCTGTAACATAAGCCGGGTGGAAGGGGGTTGTAATCACAATATCTGAATCCTTCAGTTCTGTATCAAACTTTGATGAAGAATCATCCTTGTCGTCGGTGACGACAAGCGAGTGACCCTTGCTCTCGATCCATTTGCGCAGACCGAGCTCATTCTCTACCGTTGCAAGGAGTTTGGGCTGGCGCTTGGAGGCTTCTCCACCGCGGTAAAGTGCGGCGAGAACTTTGTCAGAACGACGCGCCGATACCGAGAAGGTGCGCATTTGCAAAGCACGCATAGCAACAGATGAATTGAATATGAACATATCTCCTAGTGTATATTATTGGGGATAAGGTCGTCAAGAAGCCGTAGCACCTGGTATAAGTAGCCATCACATTGTGGTGATGTGGACCGTTCGCAAGGATAAGCACCGGGACGACCCGATATCGGGAAGATGTGCATGTGAATGCATTCTTAGTCCCTTTATCCGCGGAGTTTTGCTCTGACGTGATGGCCTGAAATCCTGGGATGTAAAATTCTCTGTGGTGACACCACGCGATCATCGGCGAGTACGCGCGGATAATTTCGGGATTTTCATATGCGCTCACGATCTCGTTACCCATATGGCTTGCTTAATTCCGACGTGGTTTAGACTTAAGTGAGGCCACTGATTCCTTACTCCTCGAGATGTGTTTTTGAAGAGACGTATCATAAAACTTAGTATCTGGGTACATGTCCTCTATATGATCAGAACACTGCCATATATTCGACCGGTTCATTCAGGGCGCCACGAAAAAAATGCCAGTGGCGCTTGAATGAATAAACTTTTGACTTGGTTGACCCAAACCGAATCTATAGATTTGGCCGCCCCGATTTGATGAGGATGTATCTGATTAAAACCACGGCTCAGACGGTCACTAGTTGGCTTGTTGTCTTGACTCAGGGAACATATTCACGCATGATACCAGGAAAGATTTTCTAATAAATCACTTTAGCGGCCCAGTAGCGAATTTAATCGTATGACAAAAATCCTTTCATCCTAAGCACGTGTTCCTCGGTCGCTATCGTATAACATGACCAGAACTGTGTGACCTACTAGTTCTACACACTTGCATGCATGCGCGAGCGATTCAACACAGTGTACATTTCAGAGACATTCGAGGATGTCGACAGCGCAACCACCGCAGTCTTTAGCGAAGCTCGAGATGTCGCTAATGCAAACTTCCTTAGTCTTGTTAGGGTTTGAGGTAGCGCATTCAGTGATGCTCTTGGCGCAGTGGCCGCAGGCGGAGAGAATGTCACCGCTGCCAAACTTGCAAGAAAGGACGCCAGGCTTGATATTGGCTTCGTAGCCCTTAACTGAGACTTTAGCGAAAGCAACAGATGCAAAAGCAGCAGCGAGGACGAGGGCCTTGTACATGGTAATAAGAGTTGAATAGACGTTGGGGGGTCGAGAGCCCACAATAAGTCGCAAATTTATATCTTCATGAACATTGTCTAGACGTATTCCATTTTCATCCTCTCGGTTTCTGTGCGCAAAATCTTACACGTTGCTTCAAAGTCATTGGATCAATCGCCTTTCTTTCATCAAGAGTTTAACACGTGCTGATTGTAACTCACACAATGTGGTCGGTTATATGCACGGCTTGACCCTGATGCTTAAAATTAACCGAGGGTTGATACTCATTACGTTTCAGACTCTCTGATTGGTGCAGTCAAACTTTGGAGTGAGTGCACTTTCATTATAGTCAAACTTTGCACCGAATAACATTGATGCATATTTTACATATTTTAATACGTTGGCACATCGACGTTGTGAATGATGCTCCGGTTTTGGCGTTTACAAAGCTTCCATGAGGGAAGCATCTTGAGGTGCAGACTCGTGGAAGACCAAAGTAAATAAACTCGCGCAACCGCGTGGTAATATTTCGGTAACCCTGATCGAACTCAAAAAATTCCTATTTCTTGACTTCTCTTAATTTGTATGGACTAGACTGCTCGTTGTATTCACGAACAAGACACGATCTGTTATAACTGGTTTTGACAATATGTAGCAATAATTCTGCCGTTGCCTTGTGCACTCATTGAAAATCTTTATCGAGTCGATAGCGAACTCGAAGCTCCTAACCATTTTACTCTTTTGGGATGACTTAGCATGACTTTGTTTTAAATAATCAGGACTCTTACTCAAATCAATTAGATTCGCAAAGCAAAACTACAAACTCCGTACAGACCAGTATCGGCAGAGACCTAATGTTGCCAGAAGTTCCACATCCAAATAATGACTTTTTGTCTAGGAATCTGAAACCGGACTCTGTACTTTCGGGTTGCACGTGACACACGTCAAGGAAGGGCGCCCAACATCATGCGCGTCATACATAATTCGATCTGATCGCGTCAACAAGGTCATTTATGCCTAGGCACCCTATTCAGGCATGGAGTCTATCATACCTGATGTTCCCGGTGTACCGGTATCAGATCCAATGCAACTGGAGTTTTTAAGAGATCATGTTCGAAACTTGTGCAATCTCAGATCGACTCGGTACGTGTTGTACTGAACTTACAGTAGCTTTCCAGGGTCTCAACCAGTGTCGTTCAATAAATCATCTCTAGACGTGCTACTTCACGAAGAGTATGTTCTTTTGCTACTAAACAATAGCTTTTGGGTATGCGAAAAGTCTGATGGTCAGCGTGTACTTGTTCTAATTGTGGTCCCTCCGGTGACAGGTATCCAAGAAGTTTATCTGGTACGTGCGCTGAATCCCATTGACCTTTAGATCGACCGGAAGAATGTGTATTATCGAGTTCATGGTATATATTTCCCGCCGTTATCGCGTGGGACAGGAACAATGATGGAGCCATTCCCACTAACCAATACACTCCTGGATGGAGAGCTTGTTGTTGATACACTGGCCAAAGGTCAAACAAAGCTGAGGCTTTTATTATTCGACTGTCTCGTCATTGACAGTATGAACATAACAAATCGTCCATTGAGTAGGCGATACGCCAGTCTACAGATGCAACTATTCCCAGCATTCCGTAAATTCATGCAAGGACATCCAGACTTACAGATGATGCTTCCTTTTGAAATCCAGGTGAAACCAATGGATCTAGCATATGGAATTAGAGCCGTGATTGAGCACAAAATACCTCATCTTCTTCATGGAAATGATGGGTTGATTTTCACCAGCTTTGAAAGTCCCTACGTGTTTGGGACAAACTCCAAAATCCTGAAATGGAAGCCGCCGCATGAGAATACAATCGACTTTATGCTTCGTCTGCGCTTTCCACCTGATTTTGAGGCTGATAAAAGCGGAAATACACCTGATTATTGTGCGAAGCCCTTGTTTCAGCTGTGGCAGCATGAAAGCGGTGATGTGCACGTCCCATTCGATTGGCTTGACATGGACGATGATGAATGGGAGCGTTGGAAGGAAAGTGGGCAACAGCTTGATGAGCGCATTGCTGAATGCGCCTGGCACCCTCCCGCATCAGGCGATGAGAGCATTTCAACTTGGCACATCAAACGCCTGCGAGATGATAAAATTACCGCTAACCATAAAACGACCATATCCCGGATTCTCCAGAGTGTGCGGGACGGTGTTTCAGAAGAAGAGCTTATAAGTCTTGTACCAGCTATACGTGAAGCGTGGAAAACACCAGAACGTGAATCTCACAGAGCGCAATTGTTTGGGCCATCTCGGCAAGTACGTCGTAAATCATGTTTCAAAGGTCTTGGTGGTCCAGGTGCCCCGCTGGTTCGGGGTGGGATGCCAAATATTAAGCGTTAAATATGGGATTTCATGGTAGATTGCCAATTGTAGTACTTAATTATCATTATTGTTTCATTCGAGCTGGGACCCAGCGTCGGATTGTCACTTCTTTGACACGGAATGCTCCTCGCTGGAGTTCAGTGACAAGCCCTTTGGGCGTTGACAGTGCTTCGATAGAGCTCTCGTTGATGGGGGGAATCAACACGTGTGCCAAGACAAGTGTCTCCATGTAAGTAATTAAGACGTACCTTTTGGACTTGTGTATTGACTCGGTTCATCATGCTAAACCAAATCCATGATTTTTCACCGGCATTATGGTGCCGCATGAACGGCGATCCTTCTCTATCTTGTTCATTCTCGTACTCAGGAATCACAAGAACTGAGAACTCAGCATGGCTGAATACGGGTCCCCGCTTGTACAATAGAAAGTCCACGCAAAACTTTGTGCCGCTCTTGACGACCCATCCCAAGCTGCGGAAGTGGTGATATACGACATACGAAAGAAGAAAAGGGTTATCTGGTCGAACCCATTTTAGCTGGTTGTGCGCGTCGAACCGAGGAAGATATGAAATCATGCACAACTGATAAAGCGTATCGAGCGATAAACACTTCTGGTTAGCATGCAAATTGGCACGTACATGTCCATTCACATCATGGACTTCTAGACATCCAAGCATAGCGGCCAGGAAAAAGGCTTCGATCATTGTGAGTTGAAAGTGCTCAACATCTTGGCCGTCTTCTTCCTCCTCCTCTTCAACATATTCTTGTTCATCTGTATCCACTTGGGTAGACTGGATGTCATCTGAAAAGTACTTCAGTCCCTTAATGCGAGAGACACCAGCTTCAACAATAGGCTTGTCTTCATCACCACGCCACAGCTCGCCATCTTCGCCCCTACCCAATGTATCGTCGTCTCGAAGCTCGCCACCCAAGGCTGTAATGCCATCAGGCAGCTGAATACCAGCACGAACTGCTGCTCGCGCGCGCTCAATTTTTAATAGTCTTCGCTCTTCACGACGCCGTTGCGTCATTTGCTCCGCTGTGATTATACCACGTTGTCGCGCCTCTTTTTCAGCAATTCTTCGAGACGTCCATGTAGGCTCACTGCGACTCAGACTGCCCTTTCCAAAAAAACCCTGCGTCCACAACTTCAGTGCATCGCCTTGATCATACATCCATACAGATCTTGTGACAGGATCGTACCACCCAACATAGAGCGGTGGTGATGGTGATATGCTTTCATGAATCCAATTCGCCCATTCATTGAACCAATCCCACCAAGAACGCGAAGCGACTTTTCTATTTCTTTGCACTGAAGAATGTCCTATTGGAAGAGGATTCCCATAGATTTTGCGCTTCTCTTGTGTGGACTTCTTACCCGCACCTTGGATTGTGCCTTGTGTCGTATTCATATACTGACGATGACTCACAACTTGTGGCGGATGTCAAAATACTTGTCTGGTCCTGCTTTCTTTTTCAAGCTACTCCACATCGCCCTGAGCCCCATCACTAAGACTGGAAGATGTCGAAACACTCGTTGAATTTGTAGTATGAAAAAAAAGTCAAAATAAACTGGTATTTTACTTAGGGGGAAGGAATTACAAGAAAATCTACCATGTACAGCGAAAATAAGGTTAGTTGAGACATCCTACACGACCAGCGCCAGAGAAGCTCAGCATGTCAACACCAAGAATCCTGATAAACATCAACTTCATCACTCTTCGATTAGGACGAAGTACTGTGGTGATGATGCTTGGAGGACTTTGTCGATGAACTTGGCTTGCTCGAAGACTTTTCCTGCGTGTTAGTGGTTGATAGAGATGATGATGATCCTTTGACTCTCTTAAGACTAGCATTGCGACCCGATGGAGAAGACGTAGAAGACGAAGACTTGGTGTTAGAATATGTAGGAATGCAATGCTTTTCGAGCGCTGAACCCACCTTGCTAGCCGATGGGAATGGTCGCAGTAGTGGCGGCAGGAGGCTGCTGTCATCACCGTCATCATCATCACAGATGATGTCGTCATCATCATTGTTATCACTGTTACTCGAGTGGGAGTTGGAATTTGAATTCGAGTTCGAGCCAGCGCCAGAGTTCGAGCCAGAGCTGCCTGAACCAGAGCCAGATTTCGAATTCGAATCAGAATTGGAGTTTGAACTAGCGCTTGAATCCGAGTTCGAGTTCGATCCAGAACCTGAGTTAGAATTTGAGTCAGAGTTTGAGCCGGAGCTTGAGTTGGCATTCGAGTTCGAGTTGGAGCCAGAACCTGAGCCAGAGTTAGAACCTGAATTCGAGTTGGAGTCAGAGTTCGAGCTTGAGTTGGCATTCGAGTTCGAGTTGGAACCAGAACCTGAGCCAGAGTTAGAACCCGATCCAGAGTTGGAGCCAGAGTTCGAGCTTGAATTGGCATTCGAATCCGAGTTGGAGCCAGAACCCGAGCCAGAGTTCGAGCCCGATCCAGAGTTGGAGTCAGAGTTCGAGCTTGAATTGGCATTCGAGTTCGAGTTGGAGCCAGAACCGGAGCCAGAGTTAGAACCCGATCCAGAGTTAGAATCAGAGTTCGAGCTTGAGTTGGCATTCGAATCTGAGTTGGAGCCAGAACCTGAGCCAGAGTTCGAGTCCGAGCTCGTGTCTGAGCCATCATTATGTGAATTCGACTTGGAATTTGAGCCAGAGTTGGACGTTTCTCTCGGCTTGGATGTCGATGTAGCAATGACCGGTGATGTAGTGATCCCTTTCGTCTTCACAGTCTTCGTTGGGGCATGGCCATTGTTACCATTGCGCCCGCCATTCAGTCCATCGATAACAATGTTCTCTCCGTCTTCACCATGCAGGGTGAAAGTAGCAGCAATTGTGGCAGTGGACGTCCAATGCGACGGCTTCGCCGATTTGGTTTCAGTGATCACGTTGGTTGTCGTACGCATTTGTGTCACGGTCGTCTTTTTACCCTTCTTTGTTTTCGTCACAGTTTCTGTGTCCTCACTTGTTTGGGGCATGAGGATCGTGCCTGTATATGGCTCCCAAGTAGGCTCTTCATGACGGCGACGCGACTTACGCATCATCCCATTTCCACGATGGGGAAATCGGACTCCGTCATGTGCTTTGTAGTGCACCACCTTGGGCTTGTGAACCTTTGTTGCGCGGCGCCCGGATCCAACATCGACGTTCAGAGCTGGAGTCTCGGTAACACGAGCAGCGGCAAGATCTCCGTTTGCGTGCCCACCAACTGGTGCAGCCCAGGCGTAATTTGATTGGTTTCCTAGCACCAAAGCCAAACACACCAGGCTCACAAAAGCCTTTTTCACTGAAAATGTCGAACCAAGATGATCGGTCATGGCGAAAAGTTGTGGGGGATGTGTGTAATCTTAAATGAAGAAAAAGTCGAAGAAGATACCAGCTCTTCTGACGCTAAAAAGGTAATGGATGAGTGAGTAGGAGACGGGGAATAGACGGGGGTCTAGAGCAATTCACCAGGAATGCTCAGAGAGGGTAAGGAGAACAACGGTCGATTAGGCTACCAGAGCCGAGTCGAAGGGATTTGGGGGGATGAGGGGCAGTTCCATAAGCAATTCCGTCCATCTTTTATGAGCAGATCATACGGCATGAATTCATGTCTTATTGCAACTTCCACTCCGCCTGGACAGACAATATCACAAGTAGATTGGTCAATTCGAAATGAACATCTACTAATGGTCTGTGTGTACATGACTCTCGGAACAATTTCCAAGTTCTGACTCGTTTCACAACGCGCGTTGCCACCCTCCACATCCTACTGTCTGCCAACGCCGCCGCCTCTTTCATATACACGTAATCGTGTCAGGGTGACAATGAGTGATCCAGAACTGGAAGCGATTCGTCAAGCGCGTCTAGCAGAACTGCGCGCGAGCACAGGAGGTATGCTGGTAAAATATTGAGTAGTACTTACGCTTAGGTGCACGGTTGCCTTCGGCAGCTCCAAGTGGCGTAAGTTCTTCCTCTATGATGGGAGGAGTGGAACCGAACGAAGAACAGGCCGCGCAGCGTGATGAATTAAAACGCCAGATGCTTTCCCAAATACTTGATGGTGAAGCTCGGGAAAGATGTACGTCCACTTTGCTTTTGTGCTTTCGTGCTCATAATCACAGTATCTCGAATTGCATTGGTCAAGCCGCAAAAGGCCGATACTATCTCGGACCTCTTGCTTCAAATGGCGCGATCTGGCCAAGTGAGACAGCGAGTCACTGAAGACCAGCTTATTATGCTGCTAGATCAAGTGGATCAAGCCACTTCTCAAGAGTCTACGGGCAAAATCACTGTGCGTATTTACTTTTCATCTAACTTCCAGGTCACTCGAAAAAAGACACTGAATGATGATGATGACGATTGGGATCTATAGAGTCTGTTTTTTTCTACATACCATCCAAACCAACCCTTTCGCCACTTGATACAGGTACTCCTGTTACTTTTACGCCGATAACTGTGGGCTGAAGCTTCCTACCTCCGCAACACGCCGCGCAAGAACGCGCTTCTCCCAAGAGGAAGAAAAAAGTATGTAAGCGTGGAGCGAGCTCCGTTGGCAAAATGCAGACCAGGGGCACCACGTGCTCGTAGGCCTTCTGGCATCGTTCGTCGACGCGTGAGAGCATTTCGCACCGTGGCCGACGGCATAGCATTCGTCGCCATGCCGCGTTTGTACCTACGCATGCCAAAATCCGCGCTCACGCGGTACTTTACATCTTTTCTTGGTTTTATGGACATCAAAGTAGGATGTCAGATCATCTCGTTGTTTTCCCTGTTTAACAAAATTGCAGGTGTCTATGGTATCATTGCGGTGTTTCAAGGCGGCACATTTGCGCAGGTATCGTTGTATATATATTCCATTGCGACGATCCCCTTATTCATATGGGGACTAAATGCTATCAGTGTGGAAAAGCACCAGTCGGCTTTGCGATATGCACACCTGTATTTTTTAGATCATATGATATCTACCGGATGGACCGTGTTATTTGGGGTTTGGTGGTACAATTTTGCGCAGCATGATGGCCGCCCCGTGACAAATTCAAGTCATCAGGCTGGGCTTATGAGCCTGATTGAGTCGCTTGAAGCTCAATACCATACACCTGAAGAAATGGCTCTGCTTCGACACAACACCACCAGCGCGGATACACCTGAGGGTGCAGCTGAAATGGCTCTTCGTACACAGCGTGCGCGAGAGATTTGGCGTGCAGAGCGTGGATTTGCTGCGAGCGTCTTGTGTGTGGGATGGCTGATTAAAATCTACTTTGCTGCCTTACTCTATGCGTATGCTTTACACTTGCGTCATGGCACGTACTGGATGCTGCCACTATCAAAATCGCGAAGAGCGAACGCTGTCCATGCTTCAGCACAACATTCTGAACCTACAGAGACAGATGAGATTGCTATCACTGAGGACAATGACGCTGAAAGTACCGGAAACAAGGAATGAAGAGCGACAGAGATGCATGTAGCCTGTTCTCAGTCACGCAGTGCACATGGACTTCAGTTGCACTCGTTTGGCTTGCCAGGGACTTGAGAATCACTCTTGGACGGCACCTTCGCGAGCATCACATAGTCTTGGCACATGCTCGTCTAGACCGCTGTCCAGGATGATCTGCATAAGACGTTAGTCATGTAACATGCTCCATTCATGGCTACAAAGCTTCATGTTCATACAGGCATGTCGAAAGCATTCCAATGGATCGATCTGGTAGTGCATCCAGACCGACCTAAATCCATAGCTCTCTTTTTTCCATCTTGCCACTAGCTTCAATCGCCATGCCACTTACAAGATTCGGCAAGACGATCAAATAGTAGGGCGCACACATTTGATACTGACACTGATACTGACAATGACACTGACGATAACACTGACAGTTATGCATTCTCGTCCGCGTGAAGCACGCTTTGCTCATGATACCATTTTAAAACTAGTTATCCGACGTAGCGTGGGATACAAGGGCTTTCTTGAGGGTTTCCGCTGCCTCTTCCGTCTTGACTTTACAGCGTAAGTTGCATGGTTTGGCCTCGATAAAGCCGAGGAACATTAGGACATTTTTTTCGCGTGTGACTTTGAGACCCTCATACAATGAAAAATTCAACACGACATTGCCGTTCACGGCGTTTCGTGCAAGAACACGAGACTTTTGTGTCGTCCGTGATGTCTTGACTCGCATGATGCTGATTCCCATATCCTGCCACTTACCAGTATCGAGGCGCCAAATCTTCGCACGCACTTCGTGTGCGGTATCTTCATCTTCTTCACCTTCTCCTTTAGATGTCAAGACGTTGGTGCCTGGGACATCACCTGCTTGTTCAGACGACGAGGGTTCCGATGGTGCTGGTGCTGATGCTGACGGTTCGGCGGCAACAGGTTGGGCTGACACTGATACAGATTCAGAGGGGGACTTGGATGCAGGTGTAGTTGACCCGAGTGGAGATTTAGGTGGCCCCGTGCTCCTAGCACCAAACGAAAATACAGGGGTCGGTGGTTTCGACTCTTGGTATGCAGTTGGTTGGAATGATGACGCATGTGCTTCCTGAGATGTAGAAAGTTGGACATGCGGCCTGCTTCGGGAATCCTTCGTATCTGACGATGCGGTCTCTCTGGACGCTGGCGCTTCTAAAGTGGAAGCACAATGAGCAGGAGGAATGTTGAATGGAAACACAGGAAGGTGATCGTGGGGAATGCGCAGTGCCTCGCTCTGTTCAGACGAAGCACCAGCAGGGAGCTCTCGCTTTGATGGCGGTGTCACAATACACCACGCTGGGATATCATTAGTAGACGAAGAAATGGCAGATATCGGACTGTCGTGGGACAAGGATGAGGGCAAGGGCTTGAGTTGCGTTTCAGAGGATGCTGTGTTTGGCAAGGGCTTTGTTGTGGCGGCTGAGTCGGCAGCTGACCCTTTAGCAGCCTCCTGCGTGCGCGTATCGTCAGAGCCTTTTGATGAAAGTGAGAAAGACGACGCGGACTTGGGGATCAACGAGGTCCTTGTATGCATGGCAATTTCCGGCACCAGAGAAGCATCCGACATAGAGGGTGGTATCGTGTCGTATAATGAGTCTGACGCTGGAACGTCGTTGTCGACTGATTGTGATGTGGGCGTACTCATAGCCAAAGGCGACGGCCGCTTGGGCTTGTTTGTCACATGCCAAAGAGCGGCCGAATCCTTGATCTCTGTGGAACTGCCGCCGCCTAGTTCAGGCACAGAAAGGCGTGCGGAGCGGCGCGGCTCCGTGCGCTCGACCACGTCTAACAATGACAATGGTTTGCTATCCGACTTTGGTGATGTCGTCATAGATGCACGATTTCGCGCAGCCTCAAGGGCTCTCGCACGAGTCGATCGGCTCGATGGCTGGGGGGACTTGGATGACCGTGTTTGGTAAGGATTGACGACATCTGGGACGGGCGGCTTTGGCGGCGATGTTGCGACCGGCTGCATAGAATCCAAAACCTGCCGCATTGTCGTGGCGGCTCGCGTCGAGCGTCGGACCGGAACTTCTGGCACTTCAGACACTTCTTGCATGTCCGAAAATTCTGGTGCACGGGCCTCACGATCGACTGTTCGTCTTAGCGTATCCAGCGGCTGTGAAGAGGGAGTCTTGACAGGTGATGCAAACGACACACTGGCATCGTCCGACGCTGCGTGTGTCTTTCTGCGCTTATCAGACGTTGTCAAAGTAGTATCCCGGGCGAGTATGGGTGCCCGATGTTGAGAAAGCGCACTCATGGAGTACGTCGACTTCATGCCTGACCGAGCAGGCGAGTACGCCCTGCGTGTGGAAGTGCCAGGCCCGAAATAGATCGGTGCGTGCCTACGGCCTGGCGAGCTCGTTGTACTGATGGCAAAGGGAGACGTTGAGAATGGGACGTTCGTCGCACGCTTCGTTGGCGTTTCGAATGAGCCAGGATGGAATGCCACAGGTGCCACAGGCGAGCGAGTCTTGTTCGCAGCCCATGGCTTGCGTGCGTACGGCGAAGGGTTGGTGCGAAGGGATGTATCTGGCGATGGGGACGCTGGAGGATCCAGTGCAAGTGGCGTCTCGCTAGCCTCGGTAAAAGTCTCGTTTGCATCATCATTACCATCCTCGTCCATCGATGAGGAAGCAGGGGGCTCAGGACCTGTGTGATGGAATGGAGATATCCACCCAAACAGACCCTGCACTAGCGACTGTGAGCGTCGCATGCCACCGCTGTAACCACCGTGAGCCTGTTCCATACCGTGCTCGCCACGCTGATACATCATAAGCTCGTTCCCTCAGCCAGAAAAAAAAACTAAAAGCGGATTGCTTGCACGCTGTGCCGTTTTCTTCTTCCTTCCACTTCTCTCAACTGTAGCACAGCTTTGCGACTTTCCGAATCACAGATAGCAATTGGCTTTGACTAGAGCGCTGGCTTCCAATGGAGAAAGGGGGCGGGCGGTTGGCAAAAGATACGTTCGTGCTCTCTCGCATGCCGACATGCGTATAGATCACGTGATAATCCGTCTCGCTCCTGGAGAAGTTGCGTTCGCCTGTCGGTCAGTACGTTGGATGGGACAGCTGTAAGAGTTGGACACGCGCGAGCGGTGCCAGAGCCTGCGAGTCTGACGTAGGTCTTTGCGAGGCAGGTCGATCCTTCTTGTTGGGAAGAGGATCATAGAAAAAAAGAGTGAAAGAGAGAGAGATACGATCATGGCACCCGACGAAGTGGACCAAGAAGATCCGCTGCAAGCAGTTGTTTTGTGTGATGTGTTCAACCAGCGTTTTGCTCCACTGACACTGGACCATCCACGGTGCCTCCTGCCGGTGTGCAATGTGCCGCTGATTGAATGGACACTCGAGTCGCTAGCATCAGCTGGTGTACAGGAAGTGTTTTTGTTGGCTACGTGGCATGTCGAAAAGGTTCGCGAGTACCTAGAGAAGCATCATCCTTTGTTGTTCAAGCCGCAAAGCTCGCGCTCTCAGGGACCGAGTGCCACATCGCTTTCTCGCATATCGCTGATCCCTGTGCCCGAAGCGCGCTCTGTCGGCGACGCAATGCGTGAACTTGATGCCCGTCAGGTCATCAAGTCGGACTTTGTGCTTGTGCACGGTGATTCACTAGGCAACCTCGACATCGCATCCGTCGTACGTGCCCACAAGGAGCGCCGGCGTGTGGACCGCAATGCCATCATGACAATTTGTGCTATGTCAGTCGCAGAAAACAGTCGTGCCCGCCGTCATGGAGACTTGTCGGTGTTCACTCTTGTGCCTAACACATCCCAGCTTGTTCACTACACGTCAATCCCGGCTATACCTCGAGTTGCTTTGCTAAAGCTGCCACTTGAACTATTTGAGAGCGCTCGGGATCTGGATGTGCGCAATGATCTCGTCGACTGTGGTGTGGACGTGTGTGCCATTGATGTGCCGCCTTTGTTCACAGAAAACTTTGATTACCAGTCGTTACGACGTGAATTTGTTCAAGGCATTCTCACATCCGACCTGCTGGAAGCAAAGATTTTTATGCATGTGTCACCACCGGCCAGTTCGACATCGACGTCCGCTGGCGAGCCATTTTCCACGGTGTCGGGAGGTGTGCTGGGCTCACCAACGTACGGGGCCGGCTACATGCTTCGTGTTTGTGATCCAGCGCGTTATGACGCTGTGAGTCGCGATGTTTTAGCTGGCTGGACATTTCCCTACACACCCTGCCTTGGTATGCCGGACGGTGCCAAGTATACCAAGTCGTCTGGCTCCTGCTTCGTTAGTGACCGTGTAACGATATCCAGCTCCGCATCAATAGGTCGTCGGACCATGCTGGACGCACACACGTGCATTGAGGATGGTGCTATTGTAGGTGAGTCTGTGTTGGGTAAGAATGTCCTGGTCGGCCCTGGAAGTGTGGTGCGTCATTCGTATTTGTGGGACAGCGTTACTGTCGGGCGGAACTGCACAATTGACGGATGCATTCTCGGTGTGGGCGTTCAGATCATGGACCATGTGCACCTGGCACATGGCACTATGGTGGGCGATGGCTGCATCATTGGGCCTGATGTGTCACTCGCGCCATTTTCGCGTGTGTCTATGCATGCCTACCGCACTAGTGAAGATGACTCTGGCGACGAAGACATGGATACTGACGCTGACACGGCACTTGGTAAGGCGTCTCGAGGCTGTCTATGGGCCTCGCTGGATGCAGCCGCCGCGTCCCTGGCACACGACGAGTCCGATGACGATGACGTCGACGTCCTTGAGCATCCACGCAATGCCAAGTTGTTTATGATTCGTCCTGATACATCGGGTGTGGAGCTGAGTGACGCGGCCTCAGATCTGTCTTCGATAGACGCAGACTCAGAGCCTGGTTTGATGGGCAGTGACATGGGCGACTCGGACGACGAAGACTCGGACCTGTCTTCGTCGCTATCGGCGAATGGCTACGGCAGCATGTCGCTCACGCTCCCAGGAGGTACAGAATCCCAGACGTATGGTGAGAAACTCGAGACGGAGGAGCGCGTGCGGGAATTTGAAAATGAAGCGCGTGCTTCTTTGGAGCGAGCGTTTGAGGAGAAGCATGCACCCGAAAATGCTGCTATTGAACTCAAGACGCTGCGCATGGCAAGCAATGTGCCGCCGGGTGAAGTTCGCAAGGTGGTCGTGTCGTTCCTTCTGGGCCGGTGCTCTGTGGAGCGGGCGAAAGAAACGGCCGATCTCCTGGATCATTGGGGCCCGCTTTTGCAGGAAGTGGCTCAAGATGACCAGGTCGAGGCCCTTGCACTCATGCAATCATACTGCGCCTTGCACCTGTCTCATACACGCCTCTTCCTTCCCCTACTCAAGAAAGTGTACAACGATGAGATTGTCAGTGATGAGGCCATCCTGACATGGTGGCGGCATCCATCCAGTCGGCACGTCGTGCTGCACGATGAGCACAATAAGGCTGATGCGCAGCAGGTCGTGCTCGAGTTGCGTAAGCGCGCCGAGCCTGTTGTGCGACACATTCTGGAGACCGATGATGATGACGACGAGGACGAAGACGATGATGAGTAGAGCGGGTGACATTTATACATGCCAGCTACGCTCCAAGTGCGTATGCGCTTGCGATCATTTGCACAATATCTGTCCATTCAAGCATCGCACCCTGGCCAACATCTCCGCAAGCGAGGCGTTTGGAGATGGGTCCATAGACCTTGTACCCAAACGATTCGATAGTTTTGATCTGCGCAACCGTTAGTGGATGCATGTACATGAGGGTATTCATCGCAGGAAAGATCCAGACGGGTGTCGAGGGTGACAGTGCGCGCATGAAGGACGTCAATACGTTGTCACAGATACCATGACACAATTTGGCCAGCGTATCAGCACTGCATGGCGCCACAAGCACGAGATCCGCCCATCGTCGAAGCTCTATGTGCAAAACAGGGTCTCCTACACGTTTCCATGCACGCCATTCATGTTCATCTGTCCATACGCGAAGCCGTGGTGACTTGGCATGTATGCCTGTTCTGTTCATCTCGGCCAAATCTGCCACAGAAAAGTGCTGAGACGAGAGGTCCATCGCCTCAATTTGGTCCCTCTGGAAAAAGTGCAAGGCTGCTGCACTCGCAACGACAAATACATGAACGTTTGCATACTGAGTGTGAGACTCCATAAGCATTTGTTCTCTCATGTACGTACATTCATCAAGCGCTCGACCATGAGTGGAATTTTCACACTGGCCACACTGCCTGTGCATGCAATCACTACATGCAACGGACGATCTCGAGTAGGTGGTCTAGCGAGTTTCGCGTACGAACTTTGTAGCGAGCGCGGCACAATGGCACCCGACGCGTCCATGCTTGGCTATCACTCACACACACAAACACACTGGGATCCTCCAACAAAGTTAACAAAGCCTAAGCTCCTAGGGACTCGCATGTGCTAATACGACAGGCCGTGCCTGATGCAATCCTCCACAATGGTTCAAATCCGATTCACAACATTCACACTACGAAGTTTACTTGATTCTGAAAGACATCCCAGGTCGACTCTAATTACGTCTCAGAGGGCGATGGCCATGCTTTATCGGCGACTCGGGCCTCTAGAATTCGTGCACGCACCAAGTCATTGTACTTCGCCAGCTGATTGTACTCGCGTTCGAACACGGTTGGCTGCGACAAAACACGATAAATCCGCATCGCAGCATGCACCTCATCAACATTGCTCATGCCAATGAGTGTGCGCAATACAGGCACGCCATTCGAGTCCACCGCCTCCGACCCACTTATGCCACGGAACAGAGCAGTTTGGCCCATAACGACAGAGGGGTCGACAACTGAGCAAGGAGAAGCTGCATCCTTCTGAAGCTCACGCAGAGCACCACGTGCTGCTGACATGAGGCGCGTATCGGCTGGATGCCATGCAGGTGGGTCGCGGTCAGAAAACAGGCCCATTGAGAATGGTGACGCATTGAGCACGAACGGCGCACGCCACGTCGCTTCTCTTCCTGGTGGACAGGCGGCAAACAAGTCCTTCCAGGCAGGCAAGAGGTCCGAATGCAATGTGTGATGGCTGTAACTAAGAACAACGTCGAGACATCGATACGGTGGATGCGAGGCAACTAGTCGGACGATCCGAACCAGCTCACCGAGTGGGTATCCACTAATACCAACTTGACGCACCAGACCCTGATCTTTCAGCTCGAAGAGCGCACGCGCGGCGTTCAGCACTCGCTCGTCGCCAGGACCGCGGATTTGCGATGCATCTTCAGAGGCTATGCCAAGCACCTTTTGCGCCTCCTCAGGGGACCACACGCGCTCCTGTGCTGTGCCAACTGCGCAAGCCTCGAGCCATCCAGCATTACTGCCCTTGACCGCCTCGATGGGCTGATCACTGACGAACTCCACATCATGTAAGAGTGCCACGTCGAGGTATGTTGTGCCCAGACGCTCGAGGCTCTTACGGATCGATGTGTGCACGCGCTCGGGCGAATAGTCAAACATGTGTTTGTCTGGCCCGTACCGCCCGCATTTCGTGATCAGGAAGTACGATGATCGTGGGCGCTCAGGAGCCAAGATTCGTAGCGCACGACCCAGCACAAATTCGGACGGGAAGTAGTATGGCGACGAATCCAGCGCATTGATGCCATACTTAAATGCTAAGCGTAAGGCTCGCACTGCTTCATTGCTGTACAAAACGCTGTCTTGATTGTACATGCCATGGCCAAACACACCGCCCCCAAACAGGAGAGGGGACGCTTGCGTCGCAAAGTCGTTCAGCGGAGGAGCAGCACGTCTCCAAAGCGGACGATCACCGTCTTTGACATCATCATATGGCAGGTCCTCCAGAGGAACAATCGGCCCAAATGCTTCAAGAGGGGGATCTTCTGTGGGTGGGATTGGCATTCCTTGCCAGGGTCGAGCTCGACGCAGCTTCGTCTGGCTCAGACAGACAGACGCAGCCTGACCCCTGGAGGCCCACGTCATCCTTTACATAATCGTGGGTGACGTGCGCACGCGCCATCGGACAGGACGGGCGGCCACTCGGGCGAATGTGGGCACATTCTCCACAGAATTCTAGTCAGCATCCGAGATAGGGAAAGGAGGGAGGGGGGGGGGCGTTCCGACTGGGGTAGAGCGGTTAGACAACCTGCATCGCAACAACCATGTCTCTTTCGACGAAGCTAGCTATCACAGATGTTGACTTGACAGACAAGCGCGTGCTGATGCGCGTGGACTTCAATGTGCCACTTGATGGTGAGAAGATCACCAACAACCAGCGTATCGTTGCAGCCTTGCCCACGATCAAGTACGCCCTTGAGCACAAGGCCAAGGCAGTCATCCTCATGTCGCACCTGGGACGTCCAGATGGCCAGAAGCAGGACAAGTTCTCGCTGAAACCCGTTGTGCCTGAGCTTAGCCGTCTTCTGAACAAGGATGTGCAATTTGTGCCTGACTGTGTGGGCGCAGAGGTCGAGCAGGCGGTGAATGCGGCGTCAGGTGGCGCTGTGGTCCTGCTGGAGAACGTGCGCTTCCACATTGAGGAAGAGGGCAAGGGCAAGAATGCGCAAGGAGAGAAAATCAAAGCCGACAAGGATGCTGTAGAGCAGTTCCGCGCTGGCCTTACGAAGCTTGGCGACGTGTACGTGAACGATGCATTTGGCTCGGCGCACCGTGCCCACTCGTCGGTGGTGGGTGTGAATCTGCCGCAGCGCGCCTCGGGATTCCTCATGAAGAAGGAGCTGGACTTTTTCTCGAAAGCTCTCGAGTCGCCAGAACGCCCCTTCCTTGCGATTCTCGGCGGTGCCAAGATCTCCGACAAGATTCAGCTCATCGAGAACATGCTCGACAAGGTCAACATGCTGATTATTGGCGGCGGTATGGCCTTCACCTTCAAGAAGGTTGTGAACAACATGGCCATCGGCAACTCGCTGTACGATGAGGAGGGTGCCAAGAAGGTGAATGACCTCATGGCCAAGGCAAAGCAGAACAACGTGGAAGTGTTCTTCCCTGTTGACTTTGTCACGGCTGACAAGTTTGACAAGGCTGCTCAGGTCGGAACGGCGACAGACGAGAGCGGCATCCCGGATGGCTGGATGGGTCTGGACGTTGGCGAGAAGAGCCGTCAGATCTTTAAGGACGCTGTGCTGAAGGCCAAGACGATCCTGTGGAACGGCCCACCAGGTGTGTTTGAATTTGACAACTTTGCTGGCGGCTCCAAGGCCGTTCTGGATGCCTGTCTGGAGGCAGAGAAGAACGGTTGCAACGTCATTGTGGGCGGTGGTGACACGGCTACAGTCGTGGCTAAGTATAACGCCGAGGACAAGATCTCGCACGTCTCGACGGGTGGTGGTGCGAGTCTCGAGCTCCTTGAGGGCAAGGAGCTTCCAGGCGTCGCTGGCCTTAGCCAGAAGTAAGCCCGTGTCGTCGGCTTGTACAGGCTAACCACTCAGCGAGGAATCATCCCTGCATGCTCGTATGTAGGTCTTGAATGGCTCGAGAAGCCGTAGATGTCATTATGTGATGATGCGTATATGTGTCCCTATAATTTTTTCTCTTTTCCTCTTTCACTCTTTCACTCTCCTTCCCATCCTCCCAATCTCCCCTGACCTATTGCTGCCAAACAAAAGCGAGCTCCTGCTTGAGGGTCTCGTTGCGGTACTGAAGACGCATGTCCGGTACATTGGTCTTCGAGACATCGTTGCCGCTGGGCCCCGGCAGAAAGAAGCGTCGTCCGAGCCAATGACGTTTGATTTCCATTTCCCAGCCAGACTGAATCACACTATTGCGAGCCAGCTCACACATGTCAGTCGATGACAGCTTGTAGATCTGCGTTGCCACACTGTACTCTTCCAAAAGGGGCTCCTTGGACAGATGGAACTGCAATGGATCGTCTGTCGACAGTGTTACGACGAGACCTTTGCGGAAATAGTCCGGAAACGGATTCCGTTCGTAAGCCAAGAATAGCGCATTATTGCTCAGGGGCGACATGGCCAAAGGAATCTGCTTCAGGTAATACAGATACTGAAGGACTGGCACCTTCCGCAGGAGAATGCCATGAGAGATCGATTGCGACGTGAGGTACGCAGCTGCCAGATGATCAGGATCTCCCGCTTCTCCCGCATGTGGGCGCAGCACCAGCGTATTGAAACAGCGAATGCGTCGCCACTGATTCAGCGTCGCAAGATTCGCATACATGTAGTAGAGCCAGTATGAATACGGCGGACTCACTGCGAAATTCCATTCCTTCGGTGGCGGGAACTGACGCAGGAAGCGGCGCTCCGGCTTGCTTTCATCATCGACAATGTCGAAGCCCACTACCCGTTGAAGCATGATGTGCAGTTTCGGATGCGATGCAGGATCGCTCGTGACTTCGAAGAGTGGACGGAACACATTGTCCAGTAGCTCTTCAAAGTTCTGCACATTGCCGTTGGCTTTGTACACGTCATACAACCGAGGCACCTGGATCAGCCAACGCACATTGGGGCTGAACAGGTGGTGGTCTACGACCCAAGCTGCGAGCTTGTCCCATTCATGCGGATTCCGGCCGTAGATCGAGATGCGATACTCACACATCTGGTACTTGCTCTGCTCAAGATCATGCGTCACTTCGCGAGTAATTTCAGCCAGATAGCGGCCGCGGATGTAATTGTCCGTCTTGAGGAAAATTTCACGCAGCTTTGACTCACCGATTGGATTGTACTTCAGATTGAAGCGGTCAAAGCGGTGGAACGAATCCATATGCGCATGCATGTCGAGGGTATCGATGCTGAGGTCATAGGCCGTGAGCCCCAGCAGCTGGAACACTTGGTGCAGCGTCATAGGCTCGCCATCCCGGCACAAGACCACATCGTCCGCATGCCTCTTGATCTTCGCCTTGATGAAGCGCAGCAGATGCTTCTGATTCATACTCGCACTGTGGTGCACATGTGTATCGACTTTGCGCACATTGTAAAAGTCTCGATGCGACACGCGTTTGAGCATATCAGACTCGCGGTACTCGTTCAGCAGCTTGTACAAATTCCACTTGCCTTCGAGAAACTTGAGCCGACGCCAGGCAAATGTCTTTGCTGGTCCATCTGATGTAATGCTGTGTAGTATGTCCAAGTCATGAAACCACTCGCCACTCGGCGTTACGTGTGTGAGACACTTGTCGCGAGCGGCTGTCCAGGCATGGAACACGCCGTCCACCATGCCAAATTGTACATCTGCGCCATCGAGCTCGTGCTTCGGCGGCATGTCGATGTGCTCCATCCGAAATACGCCGGGCACACCACCACAGCTCTCCAGGAGCTCCTGAGCCGCAAGGACGTTTGCATGCGATGCAGGCTCCAGTGGCGCATGGAGCGACGTGCCGTTCTCCTCAGTGGACTCACGCACGAACGTCGACGTGGGCGCTAGAGAAAACTGCTCCCAGTGTGGGCGGGGTGGGGGTGGATAGATGCGCCATGGCTTGGGACGGCCATGCACCGTATCCATGGCACATCCATCAATGCGAACGGAATTCGGCGCCACTTGCATGGCGGGTGCTGCTACATCGACGTTGTGCTCCGCCGCCCATTCTGCACAGTACTCGGCATCCCAGTTCTTCGGATTGTCATACAGGTTCGCCTGGAGACTCTCGTTCATGTACTTGTCACGCATTTGGAGGCATTTTTGCAGGCTGGCAAAGAGTGGTGCGCATTCAGGTGGCATGTGCGGCGTCATGGAAATGAACGTGTTTACTTGGTCCTTGTTATCTAGATCCAGTAGCTCCATCCCTAGTGTCGGTAAGCTACCAGCTTCGGCGGCCATCGCCGTGAACGTTGCTATATTGTTCACGGGACCTGCTGTGCCGGGTGTTTCCTCGGCGGTCGGTGTGCCAGCAGGACGAGACGCGTCCTCATAGCTTGGGTACATCCATTCAGCATCCCCCTGCTGTGTTTCAGACATGAACGAATTTATCGACATGGTGGACGCCACGACGCAATCACCAGAGCTCTCGCGAGCAATTGTCAGGAACCACCAAAGCCGCTTGAGACGCTGCTGCTCCTGGCCAACAAAAATTTGGGCCCACCTATCTCCACGTCGTCGAAGGTGCACGTGGAGAGGCTGGGCTCGTGTGGTGGCGACGACGATGCCCTCGCGAGTCATGGGTACGTTCGCCACGTGGTCGGTCGACGCGTCTCGCGGTGCGTGCGTTTGATGTGATGAGATGTGATGTGGTGGGGGATGAAATTTCATCGCATCCCGACAGCTGGTACAGGCTAAAGATACCAACATAGGACTTGCATGCCTGTCGAGCTACAATGGAAGCACAGCTGGCGTCGATTCGTGCGTCATTAGAGAGTCTGCATACGCAAAATATAGCCACCATTGCGCACGCGAGCCGGCCGGCGTACTTTACGAATGCGGTCCTAAATCCACAGCGCCTCGATATTCTCGAGCTGCTTCGCGACGCCGACGCATTAGAGAGCTCTTTGTTTGTCACGAATCGGCAGCCGGATAGTGAGAATGCACCTGGTCCTTCTACAGCGCCAGCGGAGCCTAAGCCATTCTTGCGCCCTGTGCCTGTACCGACGCCCCTGAAGCAGGCACCCACCTCCGATACAGACGCACGAACCTACCTCTTAGCCGCCGAGAAGCTACTGCAGAACTACCACAATGCGCCGCGTGCACGCAAGCACATCCGAATGCTGCTGAAGCGCGAAGCAGAGCTCCAGCGGCATATGGCACGCTACAAAGCGACGATCGCCCAGGCGGGCAAGACACCGGCCCAGCACCATGCTCGGCCAAGCGCGACCACCACAACGCCGGGTCATCAGTCTCGCCCCTCGTCTCAAAGTTTGCGCCAGCTCAAGGACGACATTCAGCGAGAAAAGATGGAAATCCTAGCTTTGGAATCCATGCTAAGTGAGAGCGAGTCGTCTGCACAACATCGCACGTCGGCCGCAAACGCTGGCCGCTCGGCCACCTCTTCGCCAACCCGGTTTCCTGTTCAGGCAAAGGCACCTCATACGCCCGTTACACGCTCATCAGCAGCTCGTTCCACGGTCGCTCGCTCGCCCACAGCGGGACGCACTCCACTGGGTCGTTCCATAGCAGGCGACTCGCCCATAAGACCGAGTCCCAGCTCCTTGACGCCAAATCGGTTGAGTCAAAGTGTTTCAGGCTCGCCAACCAGGGCTGCCACACCACGCTCGGTCGCTCGCACATCGCCAAGAAAAGCGGCACTGTCACAAAGCGTCGCTGCTTCTCCGACACAACCTACTACGCCCCTTGTCCAGCGAGACAAACGGCCTCTGGCCCAGTCTGTCAGCACGCCCCGGAGCCCGCACTCGCCTGCGCGTTCCTTACGCACGCCACACACACCGCGCACACCACAAACGCCGCGATCCACGCGAGCGCCCCGTGTGCCCAGCACGCCCCGAGCATCGCCGCCGAAGAGTTCAGCAAGCCCGTCTCTGGTGCCACATGGCGTCATGCCAACGCCCACAGAGGAACTGGAGCGAATGAGTGCAAAAATATGGGAACTCTTTGGCGAGAACGTGCGCTATGCAGCGCCCGGATGTAGATCGGCCTCGTTCCCCGACACATTCAAAGTGTTGCGCGCGCTGGAGCAGGGAGCTCCGAACGATGCCGACACAGCTGGCATCACCGGTGATGCATCCAACCCGACGGTGCCGCCGAGCATAGGCACCATAATGATGGCACATGTCCTGCTCCTGCTCATGCGGTCGCAAGCACCTCACACACTCCCTTTGCCCATGATCAAAAGCTACAGCGATAATTGGTGGAAGCAAGAGGGTCAGGACCAGGTCCGTGCTGGTGTCAAGGAGCCAGCGACTCGGAATCCGCTCGTTCAACAGCTGGGGATCGATGCATCGGATCTCGAGCAGACCGGCGATGCACTGGCTACACGCGCCGTCTACGGCCTCGTTGCTAAGAAGATCCTGCGTATTCAGCGGGCGGGCGGTGCTGCCAATGTGCGCTTTGCCTAGCTAGGGCTCCAACACTTGGATACGTGGCTTGTGCAGCTGCTGGATCGGCTGGTCCATCTGAGAAATCACCCGGTTGGCGCTGCTGACGTGATCTACTCGCAAGCGCTCGTCTTGTTCCTGCTCAAGCTTCAAAAGGTATGCCTGAACGTGCGCGTGCAAAGAAGCTGGATCGGCAGCTCCGTCCGCATGCAAACATTGTGCATAAAACTCGAGCTTCTTGGCCACTGGACGACTCTGTGGTCGCAAGAGCGCATGCATATCAGCCAACGCCCATGTGGTCCAACACCATGCTGGCTGGTCTAGCTCTTGTACCGCGCGTGGCGCTACAAGCTTGGCAACGAGCTGCAGTAGGCTTTCGAGCATTCGCAACGGTTCAGGACCACTGCGCTCAATGCCAACGACTTGGAGGAAGCACAGCGCCGCCTCCTCGGCAGAATCAAAGCACATGCGGCTATGCTTGGACGAAAAAAATGGAACCAATTTGAGCATCAGATGCGAGCAAGTCTTACGGTCTTCGTCCGTATCGAATGCCGCAAAGCTTTGGACGTCAAAGTACTGTAACAGGTACGCATAGACAAGACTGCACAAGTCAGTGCATGCGTGGGCCTTGATGGGGCCCGTCCACGTACCATAGATACATGAGATGAAATCGTAAATCCACTTGGGTTTCTGCGCGTGCAAGGCAAGCAAATGGGGTATAGGAAGACACGTGTTCCCAGGGACGTGCTCCATGTGTACTGCTTACCCACCATGGCGACGAGACGTCTTGTGCATCTGTAAAGTAAATTTTTGCTGCCTGTTCTGGATGCCTTAGGAGCATCGCAAACCGGTCACGCTCCTTTATCGTGAGCATACGCAGAAGTTGGTCGACGGGTATATCTTCTGTAAGAGGGTGACCTGGTACACGTTTTCTGTTCTCCACGCTGACATTTTGCTCTTCGTTGTCGTCGTTGTCGTCTTCGTCAGCTCCATCATCATCATCATCTATGACGCCCTCTCCCGTCTCGAGTCGCCACAATAATTCCATGACCTTTTTCCGTTCAGCTTCATCGACACTCGTGTCTTCCGGTCCAAGATTCTCGCGCACTGTTCTTGCAGCAAAAGAAGGCGCACATGCGTGTGATGCACTTCGAAAGCATGTTGTCGAACAATACGGCGCTTGGCATGTGGGACAGGTGTAGGACGCTTCATTCGTCAAGCAACTATCATCGTTAGATATGGGTCTGTGCAGAACGATTACGTACATGCCACACAGCCGGGAGCGGCCTTGTTTCGAAAGCGCATCTGGCACATAACCCACGCTCTTATCACGTTGAATGGCTCTTCGAATATGGTACAGGTCCGACACAGACATGAGTGTGTGGAGAAAGGATAGTCCAGTCACAACGTCAGACCCCCCCCCCCCCCTCCAAAAAAAAAAAAGGAGCGAATGGATGGTATATTCGGGAGGGAGGTGGGAGGTGGTCGGGAAAGGGGGCATTTCTTTACTACTAGCCTATGATGTAGGCATCCAACGTGGACGGTACTGGACTTGGGGCTGCAATATAGCTGGTGCACTCTGAATGATCTTCAATTCTCGCATGCGCATGATCTGCACACGGTCTTCTACACTGGCTTTGTGCGCTGGGGCAAATGGATCAAGACCAAGTCGAGCGCCCTCTGCTTCCATCGTGGCGCGTGTGCGTGTCAGGACATGCTGGAGAGACGCTACTGCAAGCATCACTGCACGGCTTATAGGCAATGCGCAATCTTCTTTGCTTGAAGGAGGTATATCTGATAGCGGCGTACGCGCGGCCTCTGGCAATTCGTGCGCATGTTCAGCAAAACGTGCCAGGACGAGAGCAGCAAACAAATCACCCACGCCAGAAAAGTACTCGCCCTGCGATGGGAATGTAAGGAACCAGGGCGACAGATGACCTGTCCAAGACGAACCAACAAGGAGCATCGTCGGCTTTCCATCTGACATGGTCGGCTCGACACCAAGCTTTGCCAAGTCTGCAGGCGGAAGATCCAATGAAGTTATGACCACATGTGGCACCTTGTATACGGTATGGAGCTTTTCAAGCACTCGGTACAGCGAATCGAGACAGGTAATGTTCTCGTCAGCAAGCACCTGTGCCTCATATTGGTTCGGGCATATGATTGTCGAGAGCGGCAGCATGCGCCGGTACACTGGCAAGACGTCGGCATTTACATACATTCCACGATCCATATCTCCCATGACGGGGTCTAGCAAGTAAATCATGTCAGGCTTTTGCTCACGAAGTTTTCGGATAAACGCTTCCACGGCGCACAGGGCTTCTGGCGACGGTGTATAGCCTGTGAGGACGCGATTCTGGCGCAAGAGCCCATTGCTTTCAATAGCTTCGAGCAGACCTGTGATATGAGCTGCATCCATTCGTTGACCACCCCATCGGCCATACCCCGTATGATTCGAAAATTGCACTGTGTTAACTGCGTCGACGTCCCAACCAAGCAGCTGAGACGGGAATGTGGCGGACCGATTTCCCACATATCCGCAAGCAACGTGACTTTGGATCGTGAGCAGACGGTACGAGAGAGGCTCTTCCACCTCGCCACTATGAATGTGTGTCATGGTCACCAGGCGTGATCCTGCGTGGATCCGGCCTGACCTAGTGTGTGAAGTTGTCCATTACATAATGGTACTTGGCCTCCAGCCACCCCCCTTTCCCTTCGAAGTTGCTTACCTAAGATACGCATAGAATCGTACGCCGCCTCAGCACCTGCTCTCAATCGATATGGATTAGGAGAAAACGCGCTCCAGATGGACCAGCGTGGTTTTCGTCAGTTGCTTGCGTCCAGAAGTCATGAGCCCCGACGGGATGAATCCAACTACGCGATGCACAATACCACTGGCAGCGATGCGAATGTATCTATGATGCAGCCACGAAGCGTGTTGTTGAATCGTTCAAGCGAGTCGCGGCAGGAACAATACAAGCAAATGCTGGGTGCCGAGGAAGCGGCGTCTGGTCGCACCAAGGGGCTCGACTTTGCTCTCCTAGCAAAGCAAAAGGAACGCATGGCCCAGTCTAGTGAACCACAGGAGGTCGACTTGGACGCTGCTTTCATGGAGGGACAGCACACAGCCCAGGCCAACGCCAATGCCGAAGCGCAAGCGGCAGAGTATCGAGCCAAGTTTCGCAAAGTAGCTGCGCATCCAGAAGCACCTGATATCATCTATGTAAATGGAAAGCGGATGCGAAAGAAGAAAAAGAAGAGCCTGGATCCACAGCCTGTCTCGGAGCCTCGCCACACCAATGCCGTGCCAGATGATGTGCCACCAGTAGATGAGAAACAGCGAGGTGAGAAGCGCGCATCACGGGATGAGCGAGTCACAGCGCCATCGTCCAGCGGTATCGATGCGTCGCAAGCCAATGGACCAACTCGGGCGTCGCAGCCCGCTGTGTATACCGGGCACATGGACAAGAGCCGCTCTGGAGAAAGCGACGATGATGCAGCTGACATTTTCGACGATGCCGGCGTTTGGAATGGCTTGTCTTCCGATGATGAACACACGCCGGCGCCAACGAGCACTACGGACAAGGCATCTACTTCTCTGCATGGAACATCCACTGACTGGTTCAGACAGGGTACATCAACACGATCGGACCTGCCAGCGCAACCATCATCGTCTGATCCCGAAACCGATACGGTGCCCGCCCCCGACCAAAACGGCCCGAGCGTGCCGGCGTCAACCGCTGGCCCACAGCGTCTTCAGGGACTCAGTTCATCTGCGCTCCCATCCGAATGGAGCCGATGGCTTCTTGATCGAGAAGAAAAAAAGGCCCGCCATGCCAGTTCTGAGCAGGAGCAGGCCGTGTCAGCCCCACGCAAGCGACGACGCAGCCGTAAAGGCCGAGGTGATGGCGACAGTCCGTAGCCCTTGGGAGAGATGATCATGATTGGGTGGATGTATGTGGGAAATATGGAAATAAAAATTTAAGGGGCTGCTGATACGCGACGCGGCACACGCGGCACACGCGGCTCGCGACGCGCGTGTCGCGCAAATTTGTGGGCATGGGCCCAGAGACGAGGCCCAGACACTCGCCACCTACCACGAGAGCCCCAAGAAACGATGGCTTCTCGAGCAAAGAGGCTCGAGGCCTTGGCCGCCCTCAAGGCATCAAGACAGGGAGGTAGCCGCAATTATGTACGTTACAAATACCAGAAACTTGAATACATGAAAGCTAACATGCTCAGGCCGCACCGGATGACGACGCTGGCGGAGACATCTACGACGAAGTCACAGAAGACACATACCAGTCCATTGTCCGTGGCCGCATGATGGAAGACGACTTTATTGAGGACGATGACGGAAGTGGCTACGTTGATCATGGACAGGACGAGTGGGCGAATGAGCGTGCGAGTGAATCTGAGTCGGAAAGTGAGCATGAATACTACGAACGCACGGGCCGGAAAAAGCCTAGGAAAAAGTCTACGAGGCGCGCGAATCGCAGCGTGCAAACAGACTATCTTGGATCATCACGGCGCTCAGCGCCTGTACCTTCACATACGAAAGAGACGGAAGAAGCCTTTATGTCGAATCTATTTGGTGGTCTTGATCAATTGAGCACGCCATCCCGGCCCATGACGACACTGGTGCTGGACGATGCGCATGACTCGCCGTCACTTGCTATGGCACGCAAACGAAAGCAGCTTCATACCCCGACGACATTGCCTGCGCTTGTGCCAGACATGAGCTCGTCCACAGAGCCAAGCAGTGACACACTTGATGATTCGTGGCACGACATCCATACACAGGGAGGGCCCAAAAAGCTCAAGAGTGAGACGAACGACCAGCGGTCACCACCGCCTTCTCCTCCTCGTCCTTCTCCTCCTCGGAATGCACCGTCTCACTCTTCGTCTACACCCGAGTCCATGGACGAAGATGATTTCGGCATGATTTCCGTGGGCGCAAAGCGAGAAGTGCCTGTGGCACAGGATGATGCCATCAAAACCACCAAGATACCACCAGCTCGTCCACACAAGCCGCACGATGCGCCTGAGGAGCCGTCATCGCATCTGCAAACGTGGCGCAGCGTACATGATGGCCTTGTAACCGAGTCCATGGAATCACCTGCTTCTCAGGTCGCAAGCTCAACGTACAGCGGCGTTGCCAAGAAAGTCGAGTGCTTTCAGGACGATCGCTCTGTGCACTTTTTTTGGATCGACTATTTCGACGCGAATGGCAAGATCTTCTTGTTCGGAAAAGTGCTTGACAGGGTTACGAACAAATACGTTAGTGCGAGCGTGGCCATCGATGGTATGGAGCGATGTGTATTTTTGCTTCCCCGCACACGCACCATTGTTGATGGACATGAGACGGATATGGTACCCGGCGAGGATGATGTGTTTGAAGAGTTCGAGACCTTACGCTCTCGCTATGGCATCAAGTCCTGGCTCGGCAAATGGGTTAGGCGGAAGTATGCATTCGAGCTGCCAGACGTCCCAGCTGAGGGGCCGTACCTCAAGGTCAAGTACGGCTTTGATGAGCCCGCACTACCTGCGGACATATCTGGCGCGACATTTTCACGCGCATTTGGCACGCACACGTCGGCCTTTGAGCTGCTCGTGCTCAAGAGGCGTATCATGGGTCCGTGCTGGCTGCGTATAGAGCAAGCGTCTCTGCCGAGTGGTCCGCCAAGAACATGGACGAAGCTGGAGCTGGAGGTCGACGATCCAAAGAGCGTGTCGCCATTCTCCGACACCGATGCGAATGCACCGAAGGAGCCGCCGCCACTGACAATCATGAGCCTGGCCCTCCGCTCCGTCGTCAATTACAAGGAGAACAAGCGCGAGATCGTCGCTGTGAGTGCGCGTGTATGGCGGGACATGGCGCTAGAGAATCCGACGCCGCCCGAGCAGCTGCCGTCCAGCTCGTTTACGGCCGTACGGCCGCTGGGTGCGTCGTTCCCCCCGCGGTTCGAAGAGCAGGCGGCGCAGGGCAAAAACAAAATCAAGGCGTTCAAATTTGAACGCATGGTGCTGAACAGTCTGCTGGGCCAGATCCAGTGGCATGATGCCGACGTCATTCTGAGTCACGACTTTGTCGGCTCCACGATGGATACGCTTTTGCATCGAATGCGCGACTTGAAGTGCGAGAATTGGACGCGGCTGGGTCGTATGCGGCAGGACGTTTCGAAGATGGTGAAGCAGTCACTGCATGCGCTTCACACACGTATGCTCGTTGGTCGGCTTGTCGCGGATCTGTCGAGTGATACGGCGAAAGGCATGATTCCCTCGACGACATGGTCTCTAAGCGAGATGTGTCGGACGCATTTGAACGCACAGCGCGAGGACATCGATCCAGAGGATGTCGCGTCGTTTTTCGACTGCACGGCACCGACGCCTGAGCGCCTCCTCACGTTCGTGCGGCATTGTGAAGTCGATGCGTTCTTCCAGATGGCCATGGCTTGCAAGATGCAGCTGCTTGCTCTGACGAAGCAGCTAACGAACTTGGCCGGCAACGCCTGGTCCCGCACACTGAACGGCGGCCGTGCAGAGCGCAACGAGTACATTTTGCTGCATGAGTTCCACAAGAAAAAGTACATATGCCCCGACAAGCAGTCGATGTGGGACAAGAAGGCAGCGAAGAAGGAAGAAGGGAGCGCTAAGAAGGAAAAGTTCAAAGGCGGTCTTGTCTTTGAGCCGAAGCGGGGACTCTGGGACAAGTACATCCTGGTGATGGACTTCAACTCGCTGTACCCCAGCATCATTCAGGAATACAACATTGACTTTACGACTGTCGAGCGCCATGCCGACCAGGACGGCGACGATGTCCCTGATGTGCCCTCGTCTGATGTGGCCCAGGGTGTATTGCCGCACCTCATTGCGACGCTTGTGAATCGGCGGCGGCAAGTCAAGGCACTCATGAAAGACAAGCACGCTCCAGCGCTGAAACAGCTGCAGTGGAACATCAAGCAGCAGGCGCTCAAGCTCACGGCTAACAGTATGTATGGCTGTCTTGGCTATGAGAACTCGCGGTTCTACGCACGACCGCTCGCAGCACTCACGACCTTCAAAGGCCGAGAAATCCTGTCGACCACCCGCGAGCTGGCCGAAAGCATGTCGCTCGACGTGATTTACGGCGATACGGACAGTGTCATGATCAACACGCGTTGTATAGACTATCAGGCGGCCATCAAGATCGGCCACGAGTTCCGTCGCGCAGTCAACGAGCGGTATCGGCTTCTGGAAATTGACATTGATGGCGTGTTCCAGCGCATGCTTCTGCTTCAAAAGAAAAAGTATGCTGCACTCTTGGTGAACGAGACAGGGGCAACGCAGACAGAAATCAAGGGCCTCGACATGAAGCGCCGCGAGTACTGCGCTCTGTCGAAGCGAGCGTCGGCATACGTGCTGGAGCAGATCCTTTCCGGCGAAGCGACCGAGACCGTGGTCGAAAAGGTGCACGAGTACCTGCAGCAGCTCGCGACAGATGTGCGGGAAGGGCGCATTCCGCTTGACGACTATGTGATTTACAAGCGTCTTGGCAAGCGGCCACAGGACTATCCTGACGCGCAGAACCAGCCACACGTCCAGGTGGCATTGCGGATGCTCGCGAAGAACGAGACGGCGCGTAGTGGCGATGTGATCCCGTATGTCTTCTGCGTCGGCCCACAGACACCTAGCAGCAACGACAGCAGCCACAGTAACAACAACAGCAACAACAACAACAACAACAACAATCATAATAGTAACAACCAGCACCATCATCAACACACGAAAGCGACGCAAGCGGAGCGTGCCTTCCATCCCGATGACGTTCGGCGACACATGGATGATCCAGCATATGCCATTGACTACAAGCACTATTTGTCACTGCAGATCCTCCCGCCCATTGAACGATTGGCCGACAGCATGGAAGGCACCGACCGCTCTCGACTCGCTGCTTGCTTGGGCCTCGATGTGCACACATACACGACTTCGTCCCACGCGTCATCCGACTCGAGTCGTGAGTGGATGACCCTCGAGAGCCAGGTGCCGAGCAGTATTCGATACGCCCACTGTGACCCGCTCCGTGTTCGCTGCCGGCAGTGTGGTGTCGTCTCGGATGCGGTGCCGCTCGCGCACAGCGCACGATCGTCCGAGGGCGCTGCTCCGTGGCTCTCTTGTCCATCCTGCTCAACTGCATGGACCCTGCCGTCCCTGGTCGTGCAGTTGCAGCTCGCGATTCGTGCTCACATTGCACGGTATTACGAAGGCGTACAGACATGCACAGAGCCGTCATGCCGCGCCTCATCGACCATGACGGGCGTGTATAGTGGGCGCTGTGTCGTGCCAGGGTGCCGCGGCAAAGTCCTCGCACAGTACCCGGACAAGGCGCTGTACACGCAGCTGTGTTACTACGCGTACCTGTTTGATTCGACGCAGGCTATGGCAGAGACAAGTGAAGCAGCACAGCATCTGCGTCTGCGAGACACCATCGATGCACGACGTGCCGACCTGGATGTATTGTATGCGACAGTGCAGCAGTACCTGGCGCGGAACGCCCGGCGGTTCGTCGGGCTGGATAAACTGTTTTCATTCATGCGTATGTAGATCTTTCGTACAAAGTAATGACTCGAGGCCGGGTATCTCGTAAGGCAGCGTAGCACGCCCCAGGGTATTTGACCGTAAGAGAGAGTCGATAGCATCGCGCTTTACCGAGCGGTAGATATCAAGCTCAAATGCAATGTCCGGGTCTGACGACATGGGTGGCAATGGCTTCGGCAGGGGCGGCGGTGGTGGTCGTGGCGGCGGTGCCTTTCGCTGCCAATCCACGTCCTTCCTCAACATAGCTTCGTTCGTGTCCTCCTCATCAACGTCGCGCCAGTCATCCGACATGGAAAGTGCCTCTCGTTCCTTCTCGCTCATAAACGAGCCAAATTTGAGCTGTCTATGAAGCGCACGGAGCGAGCCCCGGTCTTT
>ERZ500978.118-NODE-118-length-54830-cov-10.224665_pt1 | contig 54830 bp, 30 predicted proteins | sample MGYA00248870_ERZ500978 | MGnify/ENA primary metagenome ERZ500978 (study PRJEB25958, sample SAMN03398513) | human skin metagenome | study: EMG produced TPA metagenomics assembly of the Human Skin Microbiome Metagenome (human skin metagenome) data set. | reverse complement strand
TGGTGCCTGAGAAGTCGTGCCGCACGTCGTCGCTGCCACCTACGGTGACGACGCGCACGTCGTCGTACAGCTGCAAGACGCTGACGAAGACGTTCGAGACGGTGGATGTGTCGATTGACGGCAAGGGCCAGAAGCACACGTCGACAAAGACGACGACGTCGCTGGTGCCTGAGAAGTCGTGCCGCACGTCGTCGCTGCCACCTACGGTGACGACGCGTACGTCGTCGTACAGCTGCAAGTCCGTTACTGAGACTATCGCAACGATCACCAAGTCTATTGACGAGTCTGGCAGCACCCATATGAAGACGGCTACATCTACAACGGTTGTGCCTGAGAGTGAATGCCGCACGTCATCGATTCAAACAAAGACAACGACGACTACTAGCGACTCAAGGAAGCCCTCGCCCACTCCCTCCCCATCCAAGACTAGTCACAGCTCAACGTCGACTGAGAGCTCAAAGACCTGTCCACCAGGCTTCTCGCCTGTGGCCACAACCACTGCCTTCCCCGGCAAGCCTCCTTTCACCACCACAACGTGCGCCCTTAGCGCTCTTTAAAGTGAATATGATGTAATTGCTAGATAATCGTTGATTGGAATATAACGAAGTGCCTCTAAGACATGCGAGTTTGATGCGGGTGTTATGGATTCACTGTTGGTACAATCCGGTGATGATTTGTGCGCAGGCTCTGTGTTTAGCTACTTGTAGTATGAGTTTGGGAAGCATGGATCAGACTGGTTTAGATCTTAGAGTGCACACTCAATGCACGAATATCTAAGGCTTCTTTCGCTCTTCACTTGATGTCTAAAGTCTCATACTGTTGGGCTCCATTCAAATCGGAATTGTCTAGTTAAAACTTGTCGAGGATAGTAAGCATAGATTTGCTGTTGGGCCAGTCATCCCCAAAAAATGTGTCATATCCCTTCACACATTTGAAGTGCTGCATAACAGTGCAAAATGAGCGGCGTATGATAACCTTCTTTTCCATATGCTTTAGCTCTAGTAACTATTCGAAGCCAGTCACACGAGATGCCATGTTTCTCTCCTCTCCAGCATATAATATCAAGTTTGTAATTTTTTGGTCATGAATCGACAAAAAGGATGTAATCTTTATCACATCGTAAAGCATCCAGCGGTTAAAATAAAGGTTGACCGGATCTTACTCGCAACTATTTTTACGCTCTTGTTACTCTGGAGGAATCATGCAAAAAATGTCTCATTAGCCTGTCATCGTTTCAGGTCAACATCAAAATCATCATGTTGATCAGCGCCACTTGGATGGAGCATATATTAGCAGAGAAAAATTGGATTATGCTTTCAGCCAGTACTTTCGAGTCGGCCGTGTTTGGTCCGATGTCCATTATTCAAGCTCATGGCAATTCGCTTCTGAGCCATATGAGGCGCATGATGCAACAAATTTTTGTTTGAAATGCTGGCTCATGCGCTTAAGCCAGATGATATATTAGTGTGCTTGAGAAGGCCAGTAATGATATGATTCTATTACATGTAAAATGCGATTGTGAGTCATAAAACAACATTTCAACGGGCTGCAAGAGACGGCGCAGTCTCGTTGAGAAGCGCTGAAGTCATTTCACACAAGATCTGTGTCATTATAGAGCAAAACTTCCAAAATCCTTTGGACACGTCCAGGTGGCGTGCCGCTATCGCGCACCATCTCGTTAATAATAATTGTGCCATTAGCTGTTGACATTTTGAGGCTCTCGAATCGCAAAGCGCAAACTCCGTGGTCGCGAGCGAACATAGCAGTCAAGCCAATGCATACCTGTTCTGTTTCCTAGGACTTGATGTGACACAACGACTCGTGGCTCACTGGTAAAGAAGGCCTTAGATACAGTCTGTTGAAACATTCAAGTGCTCCATGCGCTTAAGCCGACGGCATAAAAGCTTCTATTTTGGAGAATGAATAGGCGCACGGTAAAATAGAAATGGCGCAACCTCCCCATGGGTGGCCTGATCGGAATCATGGTGAGCTGCAGGGTGTACGATTTCGACAAAAACCTTTTTACGCGTTAAAGGCATCGGTTTATCACCACTAATTCTGTTTTTCGTTATGCACCCAACATTCTTCAAGATTTGAACTGTCGGACGACTCAAGCGTATCATTTTGTCTAACGGTAAAATAAACGACAATGTAGTTAGGCGTTTCTTTGCCTTTCGTACTGATTCTTCAAATGCGTTTATAAGTAAAAACTGCCCTTAAGCACCCCTGATCAAGATAAACGAGATCGATGTTCATGTCTGATTGAAATACACTCGATTTTTACCTCAAGGAATGCTTCACAACACGGTAATGGATTACGTTTCTACTACTTGATTTTGACATGATACATAAGTGACTCATGTACAGATCATTAATTGTTCGCTCTTGAGTTCAAACTGTAGTATGCCACTCCGCAACACTGTGCTAGGGGGATACCGAGTCAGGTTCACAAGATTCTTTGGCATCAAGCTCATGCCATGTGTCAGGCCACCGCTAGAATGACGCACGAGGCTGTAAATTCCTCACAGGTCACGTGAACCAAAATGACTGTGACAAGGTTCGATTTTATCAGTATTTCATGGGGCCAAACTCGTTTGTCAATGTACTGAATGAACCAATGAAATGCAACGGAATTTTTTTCTGAGCAGAGCTCGCGCAAACTCGGCTGAGTTCTTGAAGCTTAAGCGCATGTGATTGGTCTAACTGCTGCCTAATTTGACCAGGACGAGAAGAGCAGGACAAGCAGACAAACTTGACACGCCAAGAGTCCCATTGAAAAAATGCACCTTATAAAAGACAAACGAACACCGTTGAGACTATCCGAGTTCCCAAAATGAAGCTTTCTACCAGTGTTCTCATCGGTGTTATCGCGACTGTTGTGGGTGTGTCGGCACTCGAGCTAGATCTCGGCTACGCAGGCGAGTCATTGACGGACATTCCTATGGAGAAGCGCGTCGATGCACTCTTCAACCATATGGACGCGTGGGAAATGCGACGAGGTCTTCTCTCTAAGGATGAAATGGCTCTAAAGAAACGTGGTGGTTCTGGTGAATCTTCTATCGAGGACTCGATTGGAGACATCGTTGTCAATGTTAAGATTGGTTCGGAAAAGAAGGAGGTGCCTATGCTCGTGGATACCGGCAGCCCATCTACGCTCGTGAAGGACGAATTCTATAACTCGAATAAGTCAAGCACTGCTTCAGATCCCATTGCTCTGTTCATGGTCGGCTATCTAAGTGGTCAGGGTGCAAAGGGCCCTGTCGTCACGGACAACTTCTACTTTGGTGACTTGACGGCCAAGTCATTCCCTATCGGTGTTTTGACGAAGAACTACTACGGTGTGGTGATGAATGATAAGATTGGAGGAATTTTAGCCATTATGTACCCCGGCCTTGCCGAAAATCAGTGGTACAACGGTCAACCTCAGGAAGTTGACCTGATCACCAACCTTAAATACCAAGGTGCGATTGACAACCGCAAGTGGCAAATGTCTATTGGCAAGGGCGGAAAGCTCCTTATCGGAGATCACGACGATTCTCTTGCTGAGGGTGGTCTTCAAGAAATGACCAACTCGGGCATGTCGCAAAATCACGTCGGTATTAAGGGCAAGTTCAACGATGGTCCACAAGTCATCTTCTTCTTTGACACGGGTTCTCATGGCATCATCACAACTGCTGATAACGCCAAGAAGATCTACAACGATCTTGGTGCGGAGTTGAAGGAAGTAGACAGCGGTAACGTGATCGGTCTTGTCGACTGCAAGAACCCGCCAACTCTCAAGTTTTCGGCCACTGAGGGTGACTTGGAAGTTGAGATTCCTGAAGAAGATATTACTAGCAAGGAAGCTGGTGATGGTAAGTGTATCTTGCCCATCAGTGGCTCCGAAAAGGTCGGTACAAATGGCTCGCTTAGGCATATGCACAATGCCTTTATCGTTGGTGAGGCGTACTTGCGTCATGTTACGTTTGCGACTGATTTCGACTCGCCTATGAAAGTCAAAATCGGCAAGCAGAAGAGAAACTAAAGCTGGTATATTCTTTTGGAGCAAAATAAACTCGATGTAATGATAGACCCTTGATTTTTCTTCATCGTCGTCATGTCGAGAGAATGTCAATGTCAACTAGGGACTTTGAGGCATGCGGTGATGTTAAGTAGTGATGAAAAAGATGTAACGCGACACCCTGGGCATCGAGTCTTCAACGTGGATCTGGATTAGTGACACTGTCGTACATGAGTGCATGATAATGCCCCAGCCATTTCAAACGACATTATCTGCGGCCTTGCAACGGGTTCCCGCTTCAATTGCATTTTCAATCAGCAAAGAAGCATCGCTGCGCTTTTCACCTCTTTGATCTCACCTATTACATTTAGTCGTCGGTCTGATTGCGGAGTGCTAGGCTGGAAAAAGGAATTGTCATTTTAAGCTGTCTCTGCAAAACTTAAGGAGTATGTAAAGCTAGCTCAAACCTTTAGAATACGAGCGTTTGCTCATGGAGGCATAAGTCGAACGAAAAGCCAAGCCCTTGCATGAAAGGAATTGATCTGATGAGCCAAGGAAAAGGTTTTGACACTTTAGATTTTTTCTTTCCGATACAGCACTGGCATCACGACTACAAATGCAAGTCTCGCCCATCGAAAGGCGTGCAATGGCATTTTTAAGCCCTAGAACTATACTGCGCCGCGTCATTTACAATACCCTCATGTATTATGGAGATTGATCCTGGTGACAAGGTCTTGGACCACGATCGGTTCTCACCCCGTTACGTTGTGTGTCAGTCCAGTCAAACCTAGGCATTGCAAAAATGTGCCTGAGAAAAAAAAATGAGCTCCAAGACGCTGCATATGACCTCTAGCAATGTGATCAGGCGGCTTTTCGCCACTCAAGCTATCACTACGTTCGCACAGGAAAATGCTTTTCAACGACGTAGACGAATAATGCATTCACTCCTTGTCTTGTATGTTACTTGACCTTTCACATGTGATGAAAACGTCTAATTGCATGCTAATATGCGCTCCATCTTAGGCTCGTAGATAGCTCGCAGCAGGCTAAGGCAAGAAAAACGATACAGGGCTTTCATACACGTCTTTTTGAATAAGACACCGAGATGTTTATTCAAATTGATAGGCGACATGAAGGCCATGTGAAGTTGATCCCACAAAATCTGCCCCAACAGCGCGCCAGGCTGATAGTACAAATTGTCGAGTCGTACAATATGTTCGAATGACTGAGGTGCTTGTTCGCACGATAAGTGACTTGTGCCCATCACCTTTCAATATATTGCGATCTAGGCAGGCCAACATCCATTGCAGAAAAATTTTAACCAAGTGAGCTAGTATGATAATGCTAAAACTCTTGCTAATGGCTAAAGATTATAAACGATACCCCGTAGTTTCCATCCTGATATTTCTAGCGACCCTACGCAAGTGTTGGTGAGTTTTTTTTACCTTGATGATGATAGTATTTATCTTCCGTCAGGGTCAAATTCTTAATGAAGTGGAGGTCTGCTTGATATGGAATATCCAAGCGAATTTCTCTCCGACTTGCGCAGCTTGCTCTTTCTCTGCATCCTTATTCTTGCGATTCGACCGCATCGTGACTTGGCACCTCGATTAGCCTCAAACTACGAGAAAGCATAGATCCCACCCGTGATCCCTTTTGTCAGGATAGACTTGATAAATTGTTTTTATTTTGTTGAATGAATTTGTCCGTATTGATCCCCACTCTTTACAAAATAAAATAGGAACCATTGTCAAGTTATACAATAGTAACATGTTTCGCCAATGCGCTAGACTGGATTCTTCTCAATGTAGTTGAGCAACTACCTGTTTCTTTCTTCAGTCGTGCAACAGATGCAATCAAATTCTACTCGCAGATTCTCTCCATACTTGAGGTCTGGTGTGAAAGAGGAAATGTGTATCTCAGGTCTCTAATGCTGTGCATCCTATTCCACATCGAACGTACATTTGGAATTGAGCATCAAGACCATCAACAGTACTCGCCACATTTTCCCATGTCTGGAGGCCCATTTAGTCAGTCTGTATAATGGAGGCGGAAGAATACATATGTAAAATTAATAAGTCTGGGCGCTACAAAGACGTAGTCTATTAGGCAGCACCATAGTCACAGTTATGCGATGTGCATCTTGGCCTTTAGAGGCACTCGAGGATGTCAACAGCGCAGCCACCGCAGTCGCCAGCGAACGAGGCAATCTCACTAATGCAAATTTCCTCCGTTTTGTTGGGGTTCGAGCTAGCGCACTCGGTGATGCTCTGGGCACAGGTGCCGCACTTCTTCAGAATGTCGCCGCTGCCGAACTTGCAGTCCAGGGAGCCCTTGGCGTCAGCAGTGTAGCCCTTGACAGACACACGGTCCGAGGCGGCAACAAGCGAAGCGGCGGCGGCAGCAGCAAGAACCAAGAAAGACTTGAACATGGTGATAAGGCGCTGTTGCGAATTAACTTGGAAGTCACTTGTATTTAAGGCTTCATGACCTCGGCTATGAAGCTTGGGAAAAATGTTTCATTAACGGCGTTTGTTTTTGATTGGTCACTTTTTGCACGTGTACCACAGCTATTAGGGTTTTTGCCCCAGTTCATCGTTTGAAGCCTATCAGCGCCCTTGTGCTTTAAAATGCAGCTCACCAAAGCGCGCAGAACAAGCCGGACAGGCTTCAACGCCTCTTGAAGCATGTATCTTCTCGTCAGTTTTTATATTTGGGCTCCTGTGATTAGCGCAGATGTCTAGTACTTTAGCAGCAGTGTGATGAAATACTCTTTTCGACAGTTTATAATATTTAGGAGTGCGGGAGTAATGCTTCATGTCATCTAACTGGTCTCGCTACGGCTTCGAGGGTCTAGTCTATGTCGTCAGTCTCTTGATACCTATGTTAATTCACAATAGCTTCTTTGTGCCAGTACACCCTGCTCCTCACTTACTCAGCATTTCCTAGTGCCTACATACACTACACTTACGTCAGAGGAAATTACTCTATACAAAGGCGACTAGTATGTGAACCAAGCGCTTGTCAGTCAAATAAGCATCATGGAAAGCACATTTTCCAAATGGAACCCGCGGATCTGGGGCGTCAATCATTGAGTGTAAAATACTCGATCATCAAGGTACCCTATTGCAAATTCGAAACACGAAAGATTTCGTAAATCTTGAGCCTCGTAAGAAGTCTTACACTCGCGACTATCCATGCAGTTCTGTAGTTTCATACTGCTGTCATTGTCCATTCCCGGACACTCCAAGAAGCACGTCACTGGGCGCCTCCAGTTCACTAATTCATTTTTCGCTTAAGTCAATCTCGACTGGTATCATATTTCGCAATGTAAGACGCATAATGTCTCGTGGCTTTCTGTTCAATCTTGAGTAAGAGTTGATGCCTTTGAAGCCTATCTGGCGCTTGTTACGCCCCAACTCAAAAGGCACTGGTACCATTCATTTCGTCGATCACATAAGGTTGCATGACGATGAAAGTACCTCACTTATCCACCCATGACTTTGAGCTTTATGTTTGGCGTCAATGCACAAGACATCATGAGTGGCTCTAAGCATAGTACAGATTTATTCCACTCGCTTAATTATCCTGAATGCCCACACTCGCCGTGATAGACCCAATATTCATACATAAACGCAAGGTTTTAGCAAAGACATTGAATCCAACATGGATTTAGAAGCAGTTCGTTCTTTGTGTGTCACATATTGTTGCGAACATGGCCTGTGACTTCTCATCATGCTCTTGTTAGATGATCATACGCATTCAAGGGATGAGGCAAATGCTTCAGTCCTCGTGCACAACGTATTCTCAACACGGTAAATACTCCAGGTTATACAGAACTACACCAAATTTGGCCTGCTGTCTAAGAATGTCCTGATAGATACGCGAAAGCCAAGGCACAACCCGGTCGTCCTTGGATTATGCTCAATGTCGTACCTTCTTGCCTGAGCGAGCGACCGAACATTCCTGAGAAGCGCTCATTATGCGATATTACGTGTCCTTTGCGGCGGTTTCGGAAAGTCTCGCGCGCAAGACCGAAAATTCCGGCACGAATTCACGTGGCTCAAGTCCAAAGAACCCTCCAATCTCATATTGATTCCGGGGTTGGAATGAAACAGGGGGTCAGATAATTTTTATTTCGTTCGCGATTCTGTCAATCTGGCCAATCTCGTGTGAAGCTATTTGTTCGATATGTCGGACTGTGCATAGGAGTCAATCGTATAAAAGACCAAGGGACTGGACTTTTGAGGTTGTTCAAATCGTCTTGATGAAGCTTTCGCTGAACGTTCTGGTCGGAGCGTTCGTCACGGTTGCTGGTGTCTCAGCATTAAAGCTGGATCTCAGCCTCGCCGGCAAATCGCTGACCGACATTCCTTCGGACAAGCGCGCCAATGCCCTATTGAACGATTTTGATAGATGGATCTCGCGTCGACCTCTTCTCAATGAAAGCAGCGCTCCACTGCAAAAGCGCGGTGATAGCGGCTCAGCCTCTATTGAGGATGCACTAGGTGATGTTGTTATTGATGTGAAGATTGGTTCAGAAAAAAAGAAAGTGTCAATCATTGTCGACATTGGCAGTCCCTCTACGATTGTGAAAGATTCCTTCTACCAGCCCAACGAGTCGAGCTCGGCTTCAGACCCACTCGGTGCGTTTACGGTTTCATACTTAAGTGGCGAAAAGGCTAATGGTCCTTTGATCACGGATGACTTCTCGATTGGTGAATTGACAGCCAAGTCATTCCCCATCGGTATGTTAAGTAAGAAGTACTACAGCGTTGTATTGGACGACAAGATCGGCGGTATCTTGGGCATGATGTATCCGGGCCTCGCCCAGAATAAATGGTATAATAGTCTGCCTAAAAAGGCTGATCTTATCACCAATCTAAGGGATCAACGCGTGATCGACAACCGCAAGTGGCAAATGACTATTGGTGAGGGCGGCAAGCTCATTGTTGGAGAGCATGATGACTCCCTCGCTGAAGGTGGCCTCATGGAAGTCTTTAACGCGGGCATTACTCAGAACCATGTCGGTATGAAGGGCAGATTCAATGGCGGTTTTCCCGTGGTATTTCATTTTGATACGGGCACTCACGGCATCATCACAACAACCTCCAATGCTAGAAAGATTTTTAGCGACATCGGTGCTGAGGTGAAGGAGGTGGACAGTGGTAATATTATTGGCTTGGTTGACTGCAAGAACCCGCCGACACTGAAGTTCTCTGATGCTTTGGGCCGCTTGGAAGTGGAGATCCCTAAAGAGGATATTACAGGCAATGAGTATCACGGCAAGTGCCTCTTGCCCATTGTTGGCTCCTTCAAGATTGGCATACATGGTGCTCTCATGTTCGAACCCCACGGTTTCGTCTTGGGCCAGTCGTTCCTCCGCCATATTACATTTGCCGTTGACTTTGACAGGCCATTCAGGATCAAGGTTGGCAAACGGAAGAGCAACTAGGTCTGACAACGGGTAGACTGAATGACTATGAGGTGGGTCATGTTGTATAGATGGCGAGCCTTAAGACCGGGATCTGACCAGTCCTGTCAATGTCTGTAGGGTCTGTGAACTTCACCATTCATATCTGTCATATCCTGTGAGTGCGGCCATGTTTTACCATTTCCGGATCAACTCAATGAGGTTATAGAGTGATATGGAATGACAATTGGAATTATCGTGGGGAAAGTGGAAAAGCGTCTCCACTATTTTTTGTACAATCTGCATTTCATTTACACGATAAGGCTTATCGAAACAGGAGTATTGATAAGAACGAGACCACCTACCTTGGCTCTGAATTAATCACCGAACGGATATTTGGCAACTTCTACTCAATTCGTTGTTCCGATGCGGATGTCCGCATAGGCCCAATGACTGCTCAGAGAGCAACATGCGCACCATTAAGTGGACGTGCATGTAAAGACGCGGACCCAAGGCCTCATCTTAGAACTCGTTTTCTCAGCATATGTACACGATCGGTTAAAATACGCCAGTACAGACTACATTGTCTCCAGAATTGTCACTCGAATTAAATCCGATGTGTTGCGATGAACTGGAACTGGAACTTCATGCGAACTTCTTGCGAATGTGGTGACGCCAATCTCGCCGTCTTCCTTCCACCACGCTTTTAGTCAAAAAAATTTCACAGCAAGATCATCGTATGTGCTACCGCATGTGCTGTAGCATCAGTACAACATCCATTGTCTACTGGTAGCCGGATGATTGACGCAGCAGCAAAGTGCATCCCAAATCACAAGCGCGTATGAGGGCAAATGCATAAATGCTTCAAAGTTGTGACACTCTTACGCTGAATACCAAGACTTTATGGTGTGATCTACCTCAGCTCCCATGGCCATAGTGGGAGAAATTTTAACAGCCAAGCCTGAAGGATGTATGACAATCGGTTTAGCGCTATGTGTTCAAAGACAGTTCTCAGATTGACTCGATTAGCTATGGACCTACTGGGTAGCATTTTTGAGACGGATCAGGTGGCATACAATGACCACATCGATGCCTTGACGGCATCGAAGCTGCGTGGGCGCAAGAATGTGCAGGTGAAGTCTTTGTGCCAGACAGGCTCGCTGTGACAGGGCAATGCTATAGTCAAGCTGTTCGGCTGGGTCTGGAAATTAGAACACACTTTGCTTTCTTATCAAAGCTAGGATGGCTGCTGAAAAATCGAAACCGAAGTACACTACAATCTAACCTAGATCAACTTGCCCTGCAGCTCTTCACGTCGCGACCTGCTGTTTGCATCAAAGTAAGGAAGCTCGCCACACGAGACGGCACGCACTCCAGAGCGCGGTCCAAGCTCAAAGTAGTCGGGCGTCGCAGCATGATATGTTGATCGATTATCCCATATTGCCAGGTCGTTCTTGCCCCAACGGTATCGTAGCTGTGTTGTATGGTTTTGTGTCACCAGGTCACGGATATAGCGCTTAAGCAGATCACTCTCGTCCGCGCTCACGCCCACAATGTGGTGGAAATGGTGACCGATGCCGAACACCGACTTCCAGCCGGTGACGGGATTTGTGCGGATGAGTGGGTGCTTCGCCGTAAGATGCGTGCCCACGTTCTCTGCAGCCCCGCGTGGTCCAGCGTACAACTGGTAATTATGGCGCGCAGCAGACATAGTAAACTCTGGCGGATAGTAAAAGCCTTCTAGCTTCTCGAACAGCGCGCGGAAAGGCGGAGAAAGTAGATCATACACCTCGTAGCCACTCGCCCACAATGTGTCGCCGCCAGTATGTGGCATCGTATGCACCTTCAGCGATGTGTAATCAGCAGGCACAGGCTCAAAAGCAATGTCACTGTGCCACTCGTCCGCACTGGAGCGCGGCGCAACATCCAGCGAGCGATGCAGACTGCTCGAAATCACACTGATTTCATTATCTTCGTTCTGTGTGCCTTTCTCATCCACGACTTGATCTTTGCCTTGCCGCTCGGCATTGTACACAGGGTGAATGTGCAGTCCTGAACTCGCGGGTTTGCCAGTGACACGGCCCAAGCGGTCCGTGACAAACTTTTGCTCATGGGCCGACAAGTCCTGGTTCTTGAAAAATACGACACCCCGGCGGGAGATCACAATGGCTAAGTCCCGTATCAGTTCGTCCGCCTTTTCGTGGTGCACCAAATCGCGGAGCTGGAGCGTTGGATACGTGCGTCCAAGAGCCGGCGTGAGCTCATCGAACTCGTATAGGCTATCTAGCAGCCCAGAAACTCGAAGAGGTTCTTTGGGTGCAATGGCTGATGCGCCTGGCTGAATCAAGTCAGCCTTGACGGTCGTTACTCCATCTACGCGACCGCGCGTCTCGAGCACGGTCGATGTCGCTGTTCCGATAAATGCCATGTTTGTTTAAGTCTGAAAAGTAGCGGGCTTCATCCCTCGCCTTTATAGCTCATCTATTCCCAGAACTCGGGAAGCAGCGCCACATGGGGTTAGGGTTCTGGAAATGGCGTATACTGTCATCATGGAGCACGAATCGAAATTCTCCACCCAAAGATACAGTGAGCACGCCATCAAGGCGATCCGTTCCAGAGGAAGCACGAAAAGTCACGACAGTATCGCATGACCGCTCAACCGTCTAAGACATCCACGCGATACATGCATAGCGAATTATGTACATATTATGAACGAACCACCCAAGAAAGGGATCCCTACTCCAAGAGTAGTCTCGCGTCGAGTTAGCTCTGTCAAAGAGGCGCCACTGATTGCACTCAAGCTTGTATCAAGCGACCTCGCTGCTCCAACATGTAGGCAGCCCACAAGTTTCAATCACCGAGCCAGCGTCATCGTAGAGCTAGTATACACGTAGCCTGAATACACAAGACTTCCGGCGTCCTCATCGAGTAGACCCGTTTCCAATCTCCGCCGGCGATACCTACGCGTGTCTCCGAGCGGGACAAATCCCGGGGAAAGCGCCGCGCAGGCCTGCTGCGCAAGAGTCGTTTCTGGTATGGGCCAACCTCAGGGCTTTACGCCACTCGCCCAGCAAGAGCTGTAGAGGGAGCGCTAAAATTCTTGCGTACCACCATGGCTGGCGCTACTATGCATACATCCACGCTGACCACTGGTCCGCTAATTGTCTCTCCCAACGAGAAAGAGCAACGAGGCGCACGCGGACCTTCCCACTCGCAGGACTAGAAACTAGCATCAGGGCGAGTATCAGTGGCCTTTGGACTAGAGATCCTTCTTAATGGTTGTCGCGCACTGTGCTCTAGGCCTCGGCCCAAGGCCTTGGCTCCACGACGCGCAGTGCGCAAGAGAAAATGCTACAAGATTTTTTTCGCTCTTTGTTCCATGATCACGTGAAACTTCACTACGACTCCTCATTATCAATGATACCCGTCGCTTCAAAGTACGATGGCGGTAAATCAAAGCCTGCGGTCACCTCATCTTCGTTCATAGCATTAGCGAGAATATCCATGGTCCATGCGGCTTCCTGCTCTTGCGTGAGTGGTCCTGCGTCGTGCACCAAACCATCTTCGTCCGCGATATGATCAGCAAGAATTTGACTCGTAATCGATTCCTCTTCAGTCACGGGCGCCTCTTCAACTTGGCCGCCTGTTCTCTCAGCTGGGACGTGATTAATTTCATATGCAGCCTGAGTCTGCTGGGAGTCAGTGTCAGAAGCAGATTCCGCTGGTACAGGCGGCTGCAGATGCGCTCGTCCGATGCCAGCCATACCAGCCTGTCGTGGATCGTCATATTGCACATTCTGTACAGGCAATGGTGTAGAGGTTGCCGTAGGAGGCAAGGGCGGTGGAACTCTGCGAATTGGCACATCAGGTCGAAGGGAACCAGCGTTGGAAGTTTGTCTTCGTGCCACTTGTTGCAACGCCTGACGATTGATAGAAGCCGTGTTCAGCTGCTGTACAAGCCGGGGTGGCATACAATATAGACCGAGTGCGATGGTCTGGAGTACATGAGCCTCAGGTGTGCTGAGTGGCTTGACCTGTAAAAAATATTCCAAGCCTAAAATCGAAGTTTCAAAGCTGGGGCTGCACCATTTGGGGAACTGGACCCATCCAAACCATTGTTGCATTCCTGACTTATTTAGCGAAGAAGGCATCACCTTGGCCAAGGCAATATGCCTTGTGTGAGTTGCATTGGATCGACCGCGCAGCTGGACCGTCTGAATGAGAGAAACAGCTGGGTGCACAACCAATGGAACGCCTGCACTATGCACAAGCGTAAGAACAAATGGCACAATAGATCGTAGTGGGAAGGCAGGGATCGGTTTGCCAGGTAGTGAAATACCCCAGCGTTCTTCTCTCGGCTTTTTTGTGCCGAACATTTTGTCAACCAAGGACCGCTTGACGGGTTGTCCCAGCGAAGCCGATGACAGCGTGAAATAAAACGTCTTCCACGTAGAGACAGGCTCAGAGAGGGTTTTGCTTAGGATCGCGGATCCAGACATCGTGCTGAGTAAATTTTGCGTTTGTGTAGAGAGAGCCTGTCGCCGAATCAAAAGCGAGCTAGCATTATCCGGCGGTGGTGGAAGATAGATGAATGGAATGAGGACTCGGTCATTAGAACGAAACAAGCCCGGCCGTTCGAGCGTAAACTTGAGATACCATTTCACACTAGCCCATTCTTCGCGCTTTCCATTTTTGTTTGGGTCACTTTCAAGCACATAACTCGATGGATAATACGTGCCCACGCCAGGAAACCCATTCGCAAGCGTGCTTTTCCCTGGTCCTTTTTCAGGCGTGTCCAAATGAAATTCCCATTCATAGTACCCACGGCGGTCCAGCCGTCCTGTAGCATTTTTACTTACCGCAGCTCCTTTAGCGGCGCAGTACTTTGCCTCGTTTGGGTTAAAGCTGTAATCAATCTGAACCAGCATTTGCTCGCGTGACGACGTCGATGCTGTTGAAGGCGTGAGCCCAGAAAAATTGGGCGCAGTGCCGCTGGTAGCCTGTGATGCTCGTGGCGCGAGGATAGATACAACGCATTTGAGCTTCATGCGCACCTGCGCTACCCTTGACTTGTCCGTGCAATGCAGAATCAGGCGACCATGAATCGCGCCGCTCTCTCTTTCCTTTGAACCTCCCATGTAGGTAGGCGACGTCTGTGGTGGGGTGTGCAGCTGTACAAAAAGCGTGTCATTCGCTCCTGTGTACGAATGTACAGTCTTGAGCGCTCCATTCGAGCGTGTAGATCTCCGGGAAGGCGGCGCACTACCCGCTACACGCCCTGGGACAGAGTCTGCATACCCTGTAGAACCCGTGCCAGAAAGAATCGATGCCGAGTCGCTGGCCTGGCTTGGCCCAGCATACTGGTACAGCGGATCAGTGTGCACATTATTCGGCATGGCATGCCGCAACCATGGATCGTGCGCATTCATAGGCGGGAGAGCCTTGGCACACAAGGCAAAAGTGGTGCCTTTTTCGCCCAGACCAAATCTTTTTTGCTGGCCGCGCCAGGACAGGCACAGAGCACGCCGCGTTTCCACTCTTCGGCCGAATATGGACGCACAGACACAATCAGGCCTCAAGACACAGACGGAGTTCCGTCAGCTTAGTATCTACCATGAAGTGGCTTTTCAACCTATTCGCCCTGTTTGCCCTACTCTCCATTGTTCTCGCTAGTGATCAGCACGGCATGATTCGTCGCCGTGATCACGTCAAGAGGGACGATGACATCTGCTACAAATGTGTCAAGTCGTACTTTGACTGCTTCCGGCTGTTTGGTTTCCAGGGGTGCACTGTGAAAGATGCCGAGCATTACACCTGGTGTCGCCAGTGCACTGGTGAGGACCCGCCTTGGTAAGCTACATTGACGTGCAGTTACGGACACATCATGACATAGTACTCATCCCTGACTTCTCCACATAGACTTAACACGTTGTAGGCACGTAGCGAGGATCCCTTGTGCTACCATGTTTCCTGAGACACTGCATCGCGTTATTGCATCCTCTGCATCTCGTGCTTTCAGCACGGCAAGAACGGCTTGCAAGCCATTAGAGCTTGCTCACGAAGTATTTGAGCCATCACCATCCGATAGGCCCATGTTCCAAAAGACCAGTGCTCTAGTGATTTGTCACGGCCTCTATGGATCTAAACAAAACTGGCGTTCGCTTGCCAAGGCCATGGTGAAAGAATTCGCTTTGCCTATATACACACTGGATATGAGAAATCACGGTTCCTCGCCTCATGCAGACACGATGACCTACCTTGACATGGCCGGTGACATTGAAAAGTTCTTCTCGGATAAGCAGCTCTCTAACGTGACGCTTATCGGTCACTCTATGGGAGGAAAAGTTGCACAAACTATGGCGTTGAGCCCGAGGCTGCCAAGTCATGCCCTCTCGCACCTTATTAGTGTAGACATGACGCCAGCTGCCGGTCCCATTTCGCCTGAATTTATGCGGTATGCTAAATGCATGGTGGAGATCAACAAGGAGCAGGTACAATCACGCAGCGAAGCAGACAAGATGCTGAAAGAAATCGAGCCGAATCTATCTGTGCGCCAGTTCCTGCTCACGAACCTCGAGCGCCAGGGGGAAACGATGCAATTCCGCATACCAGTGGAAAAGATCATGCACGCGCTACAGGAGATCGGCGAGTTTCCCTATGCCCCCCCAGTCGATGATCATTCTGCTCCAGAGCGCCTATGGAATGGTCCCACCCTGTTTGTCAAGGGCGAGCGCAGCAAGTACATCAACCGCCACAATATACCGCTGTGCAAGGCGTACTTCCCGAGCATGCAGCTCAAAGTACTTCCCACGGGCCACTGGTGCCAATCCGAAGCACCAGGTGCATTTATCGACACCGTCAAGGCTTTCCTTCTCCAGTAAAGGCTATGTATACTTGCTCATCTGAAGGCCTTTGACGTCGTAACCACATTTTTTGTAGAAAGGCACATTGTCGTCGCTGCAGTCCAGCAGCGTCTTGTACGCACCGGCCTTCTCACTCAGCGTCGTTAGTGCACTGATGAGGATCTTGCCCAGGCCCCTACCCTGCATCGATTTGTCCACGGCGATATCCTCAATGTGGCCTGCCGTTGCGAGCGAGCGCAGGAACTTGGGTTCAAGAAACACAGTACCCGTAGCAACTAGCTCATCCGTCTCTTTTGATACAATGACACAAATGTAGTACTTGCTGGCGGACGTATTTGACTTGGTTAGCTCATAGAAGCGTTCTCGCCATGCCTTCTCGCCTGGATCGGCCACGGACGTCAGCGAAGCAAGCACTCGGATGTGACCGCGGCCATGGTCAGATGAGGCGAGCGGTCGTATACGCAAATTGTGCTGCGCAAGCTGGTCATTCAAGTCAGCCGGGATCAGCTCTGCTGGGAAGCTCAGCTCCAAGTCCGAGTCGGGCGTAAATGGCATGGTGGAGCTAATGGACAGGGAAAATGAACACGGCATCATTGGCCACAAGTTCCACCAACACACTGACCACTCGTATACTGAATGCTGCCTTGGAGACCCGTCGTGCGCCAAGCTTATTCATGTAACAGGGCAATCACGCTGCGTGTACCACTGCGCTTGTCTCACACCAGGGCGTATGCGGCACGTCGTGTGTCTTGGCCACTGTGGCTGGGTATAGCAGGTGCCTCGGTGGCGGCTGCCCTGGCCGTGCCAGCCTTGCCCCTCTATCTAGAGGCACCCATGGATCGCACTGTCAAGGAACCCAAGTCTACGATGGATGTACCCGTCTACATGCAGACAGCCGGCACGAATGTGAATCATAAGAGCTCGATCTTGCGTCTCGTGGGCTTCGGCGTGCGCACTGTCACGTTTCTCGGCTTTCATGTCTACGTTGCGGGCCTGTATGTGGCGGAGGATGCCCTAGAAGCTTCAAGACCACAACTTGCATCTGGCGACGTGGATTTGGAGAAGCAACTGCGAGATTGGCTCGAGGCTGGCGTGCCGTGTGCGATCCGTATCATGCCTGTGCGGTCCACTGACTTTGCGCATCTCCGAGACGGACTAGTGCGTGCTATCAATGTGCGAGCAAAACATGCAAGAGCCTTGCCCGACACCTATGATATGTCGGATGAGGTCGAAAACAGCCTTTCTCGCAATGTGCACGACCTCAAGTCGCTCTTCCCACGCACCAAAGTCCAGCGCGGACACGCTTTGGACCTCATTGTCCAGAAGACCCAGGCCAATACATATTGTCTGTCGCTGCAGTACAATGGCACAGAGCTTGGTTTCGTGGAGAGTGAACGCGTCTCCGCGCATGGATCGCGCAGGCCCTTTACCCTGCCCGTTTCCTTGCTTCTGGCCTATGTGGGCGTACACCCTGACATTAGTGAGGCGCTGCGTACGTCGATTCGCCACGGTCTCACACACGAACTGCCATAGAGAGAGTTTTTTTTCCTATCAACTGCGAATTTGGATACCGCGGTCTTGTGGGTGCAGGCCATGGAGTCGGCTGGCGCGACCGCTCCTATCCATGTGGTCTATGCCAATGACGTCGTCTGGCAGAAACTTGTGGTCGAATACCACGTCGTCATCTTCCAAGTAGGTGGGCTGCTTGTATTGGCTCGTTTGAATGAGGGCAAAGCGGAACTTGGCAAACTCCTTGTCCGGCACATCAAGACGCGCCTGGATACGCTTGGCCGTGTCCACGAAGCGCTCGTTGCGCAATAGGACGAAACGGAGCGGCACGCTGTGGACACGCGCAACATCTCGGAAGAAATGACACATGTGGACCAATTTCGCGTCCTCGCCCAGAGCCAGCTCCTCCGGCCAGATCTCCTCGGCAAACAGCTCCGTGCCCTCTGGGATGCTGTTGATACTGTCAAACATGTGCAGTTCGCGTTGTAAGCGGCCCAAAGCAGCCGACACAAATACCCGGATCTTGTGTGTGCCATCCGGTCGAAGGCTGACTTGTTTGGCCAGCTGATCTGCGAGTTCATGCACAGTAGCCGTCTTGGGGAGCAAAAATGTGTAGAGATGTGGGTCTTCTTTGTTGTGGGCGCCCATCCACGACACGCTGAGCGAACGCTTGGTCTCCAGCTCGATGATGCTCACATCCAGGATCTCGTAATAGAGCAGACTCGCTGGTCCCTGCAGATAGCTCGTTTGGATAATTTCGTTGATAGTTTGGTTGGCCGAGCGCTTGAGCACCGTCTTGGGTGTACCATTCGGACCATTCGCCACGGTGAAGCGCAGCATTAGTGGGTCCTGCTCTAGACGCTCTGCGACCTTGGTGGCGAGCATGTCATACGTCATTTTCTTGTTCAAGGTAAGTTCCACCTCGGGCTGGCCGACGGCATCTTCGTTCCGGGGCTTGATCAGCAGACGAACTTGATTCTGCAGAAAATCGTAAAACTGTACGGGATTGGAGTACAGCTGCTGCATCTCATAGTCGTTCGCATCTTTTTCGGACAGCTCGATCTGGAAGCAGATGATGTCACCGTCTTGAATCTCACTCTGCGCAAAGGTAGCCTTAAACTTGAGCTGCTCAATCATACCGGGCTTGATCTCTTCAAACATCTTAACCTGTGTCGCTGGCGGCCAGCGCATAAGCTCGTTGATAGTAGGGACCAAGTCGCTCACCTTCATGTGTCGCTGCACGTACATTCGCGAGACACCCAGCAGGCTCTGCCGCGACGTGTCAAAGTACTTGAGGAAAATCATAATCGCATCGTTCCGAGTCACAGGATCCAAGTGCGTCATGGCCAGACTGTTGGGGTCCAAAACTTCCATAAAGAAGCGCAAGTCGTTCTGACGAGATGCCATGCGATCCCGGACCACTTCCAGCGTGAGACTCGGATCGTTTTCAGGTACGATTGCATCAGGACGCACCGTCTTGTTTTGGCGGTTGACCAGAACCCACAGCCGCACTATCTGCTCAGGCAGCTCAAAGTGGTTCGCGAGTCGCGCCTTGAAGCTCACAAATGGCTCGTTCTTAAGCACTCGGAAAGTCGGCAAGTCCGTGGGGCACCCTATGCGGTCGTCAAACGTGGCAAGATCAAAGCCCTGGTGGGTGCGGAATAGGTCCTCTGTGACAATCTTGGTGGTCAGATACAGGTGCTGCTCTTCGCGCTCGCGGCGACGGATCTCCATCTGAATGCGCTCGTCTTCGATGCGCTCACTGAGGTAGTCGGGCACATCGGCTGGCCCGATAGGCTTCAGCACCTCGTTCATCATAGACTCGCGCACGTACACAAGCATGTAAGCATTCGTGAAGCGCTTCATCGCACGAATGGGTGCCGCGGCGCTGGGATTGCGGTTCATACCTCCAGGCGGCACCATCTCACCACCAAAGTTGTCTTCCAACACCTCCTTGAGCGTAGCGGGTGTGACCCGATCGTCGTCAAACTTGAACCAGTTGCTGTCGGGCTCAGGTTTGATCAAAGCAAAGTAGTGACCACCGTGCAAATCGCCTGAGTGAACAAGCACGCCATGCAGTTTGTATACCCAAGGCTCGTCTTGGGCTTCTTGGATTAAAAACGGCTTGAGATCAATTGACAGGGGAAATTCGTGGCGGTCATTGATTTTGACCATCATGTCTTTCTCTAAGTCGTACTCGAAGCGCTTGAGCTGGAGATGCAAGACAGGCGGAAACTTCTCAAACACCACGCCCTTCTCGGCGTCTTGGAGACCATAGCCTTCCGCATGGTATTTGTTATCGCCTTCCAGCATCTCGGTCTGAATATAATCCCAGAACGACTGCTCCAGGTTGAGCATGCCTTTTACGTTGAGCTGAATATCGTAGAAATCTTCCGAACGAGCCGACTCGTACTGCACGTTGACACAGCGCAGGAAGCTCTTCATCTTGCCAACAAACAGGCGGTTAATAGCACCGTCTGCAGCCGTACCCTTCATTTTTATCTCCAGCTTTTCCTGGAGCACACGATTGAACTCCTGGACATCGTGCTGCAGGAACGAGTCGAGAGACTTCCAGCCGAATGATTTCGTCAGCTCGGTCGTTCCCACGGGCTGGTGACTCGTCTGGAGCTGGTAGAATACGCGCTGGAGTGCATAGGCCACGCTGTCTGTGGGAATGTCATTCTCTGTTGGGATCTGATACACGGCACGGCGGAAATAGTTGGTAAAAAAGAGGGACTGGAGCAACGAATTCATGTAGCATGTGGCGCCCTGATTCTTCATACCCACATAGCCCGTCTCCTTCTTCGAGTCGTAATTGATAAAGTTGTGCCATAGCACACCCGTGGGATCCTTGAGGACGCGTACGAAGGCGGAAACGACGGCTTGGTCATCTTCGATGATCGGTCGCGTGCGCTTGTCAAGGGGGACAGCCAGCTTGCGGAACTCGTTAAAGCGAGTAAATCCCCAGTCCATTTCCTCTGTCGTGAAGCGATGGTGGGCTTGACTCGTTGAGAAGAGAGTGGGGTCGTTGGGATTTGAAATCACCAGAGCAAATTGTGCGCATGCGTGAAAGCCTTCGGGCGTGTCCTTGTTGTCAGCGTAGTCGAGGTACACTGACACCATGTCGTAAGGCTGACCATTCGAGTTACCGAAGGGGAAGAGCAGGATCCGCCACCGGTGCCCACCGCACTCAAACTCGGGTCCCGTAATGCGCTTGTCGAGAGCATGCCAGGACTGGATCGGCCAATGGCACACCTGAAAGTCTGCCTCCTCCTGACCTAGGTCTGCTAAGTACTTCTCGGCAAAGGCATGGTGATCCATCACACTAATACGTTGGACAGGCTTTTCCACCATCATGCCCTCAGCCGAGAGCGGGTCTTCGAACCCTGGCGTCGCGTCTTTTCTGTCCATATGGGATTTCTGTAGGCCAGAGTCACTGGCCAGACTTTGCTCTTACAGAATAACGCTTCGGCTTGAGTAGGGACTGCCTATCAGGTAGGTGACCACACTCACAGTCGGGCGAGATTCACAGTGATGGGAAGTGTCAGAACAGCCACGCAAGTGGCGGCTGTGGACCGACCGAGCCTCTCCACATCCTACACCAGCAAATCAATCATGCGTGTCACACGTCCCTGAGGGGCAGCGGCCGTCGCTCTATACAAGTAAGGTGCTATGGCATCGTCAACGACTTGATACGTTGTTCTCATTCATGCACAGAGTTTCCCGCTCTCTGTGGCGGCTCCCTCGTACGAGCGGCGGATCGGTGGGACCAGATCATCTCGGCCGAGAACCAGGCGGAAGCGGTAGGCCTCGTGCTCAGCCTGCGTTGCAACGCGACCGCCGCGATGGAGCAAGCCGCGCGGCCGCTGCAGAGACTGTATCACTGGGCTGTTGAGCTACAGCGGGATGAAAGTCCGCCGTTGTGGACAGGAAAGCTGTTCAACAATGAGCTGGTATTTCGTCCCAAACCTTTTTATATCCAGGGCGCCCTGATCGGTGCGCTGCTTGTGTTTCTCGTCTTTGCTGCGATCGGCCGCCTACGAAACCGGTGGCGTGTACGTGCCTGGCACCATACCTATGCTAAAGCTCTTGAGAGTGAGTTTGCGCAGGTCGGCACGGAGTCGGGGCATGCAGTGGCCCCACTTGTATGGAATGGCGCCGATGAGGCATGCTTGTTTGCTACAGGTCGTCGTGGTGTGTCCACGCTGCATGCTACGCTCTCGCTGCGGCCACGTCACGACCCGTTACTCTGGACAGTCCAGCATCTGTATGACATTTTTGCTCTGCCGGCTGTGCCATGGTGCGGGCCTGACCGTCTGACGCTAACGCTGACGCTGCCTTCGACCCCGCGGATCAACGGCGCCACTTTCGCGATCATTGACAAGACCGAGCTGCGGGCCATGCGCCACGACCGCTTCGACATGAAGTTTGCGCGCGTCCTTGACAGTGAGAATGCCAGTGAGATGCGTGGCTTGGATGCACGCTTTGCGATTGCGTCCGAGTCTGGCGATGCCACCGACCGTTGGCTCGGCGAAATAGGCACGCGTGGCGACAAGCAGCGTGCCCGATTGGGTGTGGCTGAACGGCTCCATGGACCGGGCGGCCGCTTCTTTGTGTCGCTGCTGTATACCGACCAGCCCGCGCGCGAGCCGACATCAGGCGCCGTGCCCGAGTCAGAGCGCATGGAGCGTCTGGAGCTGACCATGCGTGTGCCCCGCACGGCCTCTGAGGCCAACGCGAGTCTGCCGCTCCTCGCTCTTGTCCTCGATATCGCGGATGCCCTGGCTCAGACGTCTGCAGGCCGTTCCGACATCCTCCTGCTGCGTCCTGAAACGTACACGGCGCTGAAAAAGACCAGGGCGCAGGTCGGCCAGGAACTGTCGGAGCGGCACGCGCGTGAAGACAGGGCCGAGGCAGCGGGGGCTGAAGAGGAAGCGCGTCGGCGTGCGCAGCAGGAGAAATTTGAGAAGCTCACGCCAACTGAGCAGGCCAGGCGGAAAGACCTGGCCAAGCGACGTGCGCAGCGCAAGGCCCAAATGACCCAAGCCAAGCGTTCATAAAAGATCTATAGGACCATATCTGATGCACCTGGCATGAGCGCCTCTTCTTCCGGGACCACGTCGTCGCGGACAGATAGGATGTGCGCAAAGTACGCTGAGAGCTTGGTATGCCGCACGATATGCACCAGTGCCTCGTGCTCGTCTTGGAGGGCTGCATGAATCGCTTCGATATGCGCATCGGGCAGACCTTGCAGACGCTCGGCTAACAACGACACGGAGGGCGGCGGTAGGGCGCATACCGATTCAGGGGCCATCAGGGTGCTGGCCGTACTTGCGTCAGACAGCACGCTCTGTAGCGTATGAAATGCCACCGTGCCTTGGACATTGTGCAGGACTTGATTGTCCGTCATACTCGTCGTGTCACTGAGTGCCTCCCAGTCATCCATCAAAAAGAGGCGGCGCCACAGCGAGGCCAGTGCCGCCTCGCGGCGCGCAGGCGTCGGTGTATCAAGGCGCACAAACACCTGTGCAGCAATGGCCAAGTCGGTGAGGGGGGCCTCGGGAGGCGCCGCAAACGAGCGGTCGGTAAGCGTCAGCAGATCCATCATATCTTCACCGCCCACGACGTGACCGGCCATCACGTCGCGCGCGAGGGAAACAAAAAGCATGCGCAGAGCCGGCCGCTCCGACAGCAGCGGCGCAACAGCCGAGGCGATCGCTTCCGCCTGTGCCTCGGGCGGCGTCTGTGCATCGATCCACGCGGCGTCGGACCATCGCTGGTGGAGGCGATGCTGAATGTGGCCCAAATCGAGCGCATCGTCCCAGGCCTCGAGCGCGGCCTGCTGTCCCGGTGCTAGAGCCTCGTCCATGCGTGGCAGTGTCGCGAGGTGCATCAGCTTTCCGAGACTTAGCATCCGCTGCTTGGCTTCGACGTCCAGACGCTCGGCATCGGCCGTGGAGCGCAACGTATGACAGGCGTGGTCATACGCGCCGAGGGCCGTGTCGTGCACCCATGCAAGTCGGCCGTACTGCGGGTGCGCGTCCAGAAACGCCGATACAAGAGCCGCATGCCGAGGTTGCGGCTCCATGAGGCGGCGTAGCGCGCCATGTCGGATATAATGCTGGTACAGCTCGTTCGCAAAGTCCATGCCGTACGTGTCGAGGTACTCTTCCACACGCACGACGGCCGCCGGAGAGGGCGCCTGCATAAGCTTGATGCGTTTCGCGTCCTCCTTTTCTTCGTGGGCTTCTGCAAAGCACAGCTCCACCAGTGTATGAAAGTCGCGGTGGTGCTCGGCCAAAGCAAAGGCTCTGTCGGCGCGTCCGATGGCCAGCAGAGGTCGTAGAAGCGCAGGGCGTGCGTGGGCAAAGGCAGCGTGCGCGGCAGCGTGCGCTTCAGCATCGTCCAGCGTGCATGCCTCGCGTGCTTCGTAGGCCATAAGGGCCTGCTCAGCAAGCGCACACAGCTGTGTCCGCAGCTCAGCCAGAGATGCATCGTTCTGCTCCAGACGCGAGCGAGTGGCGTCAAAGAGTGCCTCCAGTAGACGGATGCACACAGGCGATGCGTACCATGGCACCCAGGTAGGTGTGCTTGGCGTTGGTGGCAGCTGGTATGTAGCACCGTGCTCGGACCGGAAACGACTGGCGCCTAACAGCAGCGCTAGTACGAGACGCGTACACACGATAGCATTCGAGGAGTCCAGTTGGGCGTGCAGCGCCTCGAGCACCTCAAGCACTTGCGGCAGAGCCTGCTCGAAAAATGCACGCTCACTGCCAGGGCCCAGCACGCGCTCGATCGCCGCGGCGAGGACGGTGGCATGTGATCCAGCATCGTAGAGGCGCCATAAGTCACTCGCCCCCGCGAGCAGCGCGGCGTCGGCCCGCAGATGCGCACGCACGCGCGTCGATAGTTGCGCGAGGTAGCCATTATGACCGAGCACATCGCGCAAGCGCAGGGCACATGCGATGCGCTGGGCTAGTTGCGTGCGCAAGTCTACCGTGGGCGGCATACATCGCAGAGAGCTCGTGAGTACATCGGTGCTGATGCGGACGACGCAGTGCTCCAGCACCTCGATATCGAGATGATCCGGCAGGGCATCCAGCTGGAGCGGATGGGCCGGATCATCGAACCACACAGCACTCTCGAGGCGCTCTTGAAGACGCCGTGTCTGGGCATCCAATGCATGCGGCGACGAAGGCTGCTCGTCGAGAGCCTGCTGCTGAGCGTGCAGCACGTCCAGCTCGACATGCCATGTTCCGCTCTTGGACGTGAGAGCCGTCCACTGCGCACGCTGTCCACTCACTCTGACGCATGCGCCCAGAATGCGATCTGAGCCATGTCGCAGACGCAGAGACTCTTCGGAGCCACATGGGTCACAAAGCAGCTGCACGACGACGGCATGCGCAAACGAGACAAACGCGACGCTCGGTTGTGCTTCGGCTACGAGCACGCGTGGTCGTGCCGCCGGCCGTGGATCTTCCGCGGCTTCGAAGCGCAAGGGCAAAATACGGCGCGGCGCCAGCGGTGTATCGCTCGCCGCATCCAGCAGGGCCAGGCCGTACGACGGCATCGATGGCGCGCTGCGGTCCATGTACAGCACGACAAAGGCATCCTCACCCGGCACAAAGGCTGCATCCATCATCTCCATGCTCATGGCCTCCGCCGCACTGAATCGCTGGCCCCGAGCATACAACACCTGGCTCGCCAGGGAGCGGTGCACACTTGTGTCGGCATGCACGAGGCGCGGCGCGGCGCCAGCTCCCACACCCGCGGTGAGCGGAACACGCCATACCTGCACAGTGCGTGTACTGAGAGCCAGCACAAGGCAGCACATGTCGTCGTCAGGCGCACCGACGGCGAGCGACGTGATGGCATACTCGGCCCGCATGGCATTCGTGCCACCGCCAAACCAGCGGGCGAGTAGGCCGCGCGACTCGCTCAGCAGCGCCGGCACCATATGGTGCTCGCCACGGTGCATGTGCACACGCACAGCGAACAATCGCGCATGGGTCGTGCCGACGATCACCTGGCTGCCGTCGATGCGCGCAGCGGCAGACACATCTTCGCCAGCGTGCAGCGGCAGACGCACGCCCGTCACGCTGCTTGACGTCGTAAAGGCATCACTGACGGCGTTCCAGAACGCGAGCTGCCCATCTGTCGTGCACAGCAGTAGAGCCGGCTCGGCGCTGGCATTCAGGGGGCGCGGAAGGAGAAGACAGTGCGGCGGCCTATGCGTCGGGGGCACTGGAAACGTGTAGCACGTCGGGCAGGCACTCGAAGTGAGCCACACAAAGCAATGTTGGGCCGTGGCACAGTACGCATACTCGGTATCGCGGTCCACGCCACCCGTGCTCGGCGCCGCGTACAAATCCGTCTGCAGTGCCTCGACGACGGCGGGCGCGAGTGACGGCACATGCTGCCGCACCTGAAAGAACGAGTCGTTCAGTAGCACGACGGACTCGCGCGATCCAGCATAGGCATGCATGGACGAGGCCATGGCGGCCGGATCGCCGTCCGCCGACGAACGTGTCGTCGTCATGGTCGAAAAACAACAGTGCCACGTGGGCGGCCAGGCAAGACCGCCGCCCTTCGCCTCCATGTGTGAGTCGCTGCCGGCGGCGAGTGCCGACGTGCTGGCCCAGAACCGGCGCGTGAGCACGCCGTTTATCATTGAAAAGACGCAGCGCGATGCCGGCAGGGCATGGGACAAGTTCTACAAGGCGAATGAAGACCGGTTCTTTAAAAATCGGCACTGGACGGACCGCGAATTTGAGGAGCTGCGGCAGAACGATCACGACTTGCTGACGCACGACACGCCCGTGCTTCTCGAGGTCGGGTGCGGCGTGGGCAACACGGTGTTTCCGCTCCTGGAAAAGAATGCAAAGCTACGTGTGCACTGCTGCGACTTTTCGCCCCGAGCCGTGGACATGGTCACAAAGCATCCGGCTTACGACGCGGAGCGCGTCAATGCGTTTGTGTACGACCTAGTCAAAGACACGTCCCTGTCGACGCACTTGGCGGCGCGGCCAGCCTGGCCGCCCGTCTCGACGCTCTCACTGATTTTCGTGCTGTCTGCCATCCCGCCGCACGAGCAAGTCCGTGTCGTGCGTGCTCTGCTGGACCATATTCCTACGGGAGCTAGCGTGGTATTTCGCGACTATGCGCGCGGGGACCTCGCTCAGCTTCGCTTCCACACACGGCGCGATGCCCCGTGGGCTGAGCCGAGCCTGCTCAGCGATTCGCACCACTGGTACCGCCGCGGCGACCACACGATGGCCTACTTTTTCACACGCGACGAAGTCGAGCGCCTCTTTGCCGAGGCGGGTGGCGTGTCAGGATCCGTCGAGGAGGTCGTCCGGACGGATACGAATCGAAAAACAGGCGCCATCATGGAACGCCGCTTCATCCAAGCGCGTTTCCGCCGTGTATAGTTAGACGCGCTGCGCTATAGCCACACGGTGGCCGGCCGCACGGTAAGCCGCGCGCCACTGTTCGTCGCGTGCATGCGGCAGCGACTCGGTGCGGATCACCGAGCCAATCGACATGAAGAAGCCGAACGTAGCGCCTGACGAGATCATGTACTGCGCGAGTGTCGCCATCGCTCCCCGAGGACCAGGTCCGGCACTGCGTCAGCGCTGCGTGGAACGTACCGCAAAATCTGGAAGCCACCACCAATGAAGCCAATCGTGGCTCCCACAAGCGAGCCCATGACGGCGCCCATGCTCACTGCACATGTAAGAAGGCCTACAACGTACTTTTCGACAGCATGGATGGCTGCTGCGGCGTCTGCTGCACGATCACTTGGGGCGTGGCACTCATCGAGAAAAAGGGGGGAAAAACAACGGGCGCCACAGCGTTGTGGACGTATATATCCCAGGCACGCAGGGACCAACGACCCCGTCCCACCCTCACCTTGGACCCGTCGCCATGGTCGTCTCTGTTCGGCATCTCCCCGTGCTGCCGTACGCCCATGCCGTTGCCCGCAAGATTGTGCTTTACTGCGGCGACATTACGAAGCTAGAGGTCGATGCGATCGTCAATGCGGCGAACCCAACGCTGCTGGGCGGGGGTGGCGTGGATGGCGCCATTCATCGGGCAGCCGACCACCCTGAATTCCTCGCCGAGTGCCGCCGCCTGGGCGGCTGCCGCACAGGCGAGGCCAAGACCACGAATGCGTACCGCCTGCCGTGCAAGTCGGTGATCCACACGGTCGGGCCCGTGTACTCGGAGCACACGCCATGCGAGGCACGACGCCTGCTGCAGTCGGCGTACCGCCACAGTCTGTTGGAAGCCGTGCGCCACCAGCTGCGCACCGTGGCCTTCCCATCCATCTCGACAGGCGTGTACGGCTACCCGAAGGAAGACGCCACGAAGGCCGCGCTCGAAGAGGTCACGACGTTCCTCGCCAGCGAGGCTGGCTCGGCCCTGCACCTCGTGGTCTTTTGCTGTTTCTCAGAGCACGATTTGGCGGTGTACCAGCGCACAGCGCCCATCTTCTTCGGTGCAGCACTATAAAATTACTGGCTCGATCAGGGATATAGGCGTCGCATCGACGACCTCGTTCACATCCATCACCATGGCCACGTCGTGCGCCGTGGGCAAGTCGGTGGATGTATGCTGAGCACGCAGCTGGGTATATGTGTGCACGAGGCGCAAGAGCGCGGCACGATGCATGGCATTGCGCAACGAGACATCCTGGATGCAGGCCAGGCGCTCAGGTGGAAACAGGAGATGGGGCGCTGCGCAAAACGCATGCCAGACAGGTCGGAAGGACGTAGACCATGTGGATGGAGGCGCGTTTTCTGCTTCAGCCAGGCCCGACGCCTTGTGCAGAGCCACGTAGTGTCGATGACTTAGGCGGTCGGCGGCAGCAATGCAGTCGCGTCGCACGGCTTCGTGCCGGCTTTCCAGCGCGCTGTACTTCCTCAGCGTGTCAGCGAGGGGCGCAAGTGCATGCACGAGAAACACATCGGCGTCCCACTCGGGATCATCCGCTTTCTCAGGCCTGGCAAAGAGCGAGAACCACGACGACGCCTCGCGATGCTGCCGGATCTTGTCCGCCGTCTTCATGCACATGCCGTGCATCGGGTCGACGAGATGCTGCGCGATACGCGCGTAGATGATGGACGCATCTTGTCTGTCGTCGGCACACTCCTTCAGAAGATCGTCGAGACGTTCGCGCGCTTCAACGAGCGCAGGCGGCACGTCAGGTCCTGGCTGCTCCGGCACAACGAGCCGTGTATGCAGCTGCTGGAGCGCATGCACGAAGGCCACATCGGCCATGTGGTACAGCTCGTCCACAGTCTTGCAAAGCGGCGATGACGTCTCGTTGAGCGTGTGGCGCAGCGTGTCGCGGTAGAAACTCAGCACAAAGTAGAGTCGTAGGAGGCAGAGCGCCTGCTGCTCTGCGCGCAGAGTCTGCTGGACGCGCATGCGTAGTAGTCGGCAGCATCCAGCCAGGCTGCGATCGAGCATGCGGTGGATCAGGGCGTCCAGCACAGGCGGCTCGACACTCCGCGCACTCGCGACGAGGGGTGTGGTGGCAGGTGCGGCCAGCTGCGCGAAGAGCGAGGTAACGAGGTCGCGCTCACTAGCGATGGCTTGGTGGACCCATGCCAACATATCCGACACATAGCGCACGGCATCGTGGGCATAGAGCTCAATGGGACGTGGTAAGTAGCTCGGCGGGGGACCGCCCACGACCAGGGCCATGTGGAAGGCCTCGGGCCACCGAGCTGCGCGCGTCTCGGCCAATGCCGTCATCGTGGGATGGAACAGGTCTTCTCGCGTGGCGAGGCGGCGCAAGGCCTCACGAAGTGCCGCCGTCACATCGGCGCCTTCGAGCGGCAGACTCCGCAGCACCGTCGAGCACCAGTGAGCAAGGCGCTGCATGCATGTCTGCAGGAGGGAAGCTGCACGCTCGCGTATATCTTCCACGGCGCGCGCAGATGGCTGCACGGATCCTGCGGGCGTTTCGCTGTCTTCTTCACTCACGTCCATCAGGAGGAGCGACTCGTCCAGTATGGTCTGCAGGCGGTCCATCACGCCCAGGAAGGCGTCGTCCACAGGTGCATCTGGTGCCTGCACGATGGCCATCTCATCAGATGTCAGGGTGAAGTGCGTTAGGAGGCGCTCGGCCAAGTGCTGGTGCGTTTGGGCCGCCTTGATCTGGTCCTGCAGCGCATGCGCATGATCTAAGAGATCGCAGGTGCGATGAAAAGCTTGCGCCGTACAGCTCAACGCCTGACGAGCCTCACTCTCAGCACTTTGCGTGACCATGCACATACTTTCGAGCTCGTTATCCAGGGCTTGAAGCGCATCACAAAATGCATCCGTCGCTGCATACTCTTCCTGCTGCACATCATGCCAAAGTCGCTCAGGCAGCGCTTTCGCGTCAGGAAGGCGATGACCATACATGCGCTGCATCATCTCAAATGCATCATGAGTCGCCTTCGGATCGTGATGCGTCGTCAGTATCGCGCGAGCGCGCGCCGAAAGGCGCGGCGATGACGACACCGTCGACATGACGGAACGGGCGCATCCTACGGGTGGAGGTCCTTTTTCTCTACACGCGCGACTGCATGTACCGTGCATGGAACGCCAACAATGCATTCCACCACGCGCTGGCGTCAGCCTCTGAGGCCGACTGGATGGCCGCCTCAATATCGCGGCCTAGACCGGCGTCAAGCTCTGCTTGAGCCTGGTCGACATGGATCGAGAGGGACTCGCTCCTTTGTCGCGGCATGGGACCCTGAGCCCAGGCCATGGCCTGCGTCGCACACAGGCCAATGCACTGCTCGAGTGCTTCCGCTGCTCCGCTTTCTTTGCGCTGCACCTGCTTCGTAAGGGTACTGGCCAGCTCAAGAAGCGTGCCGAACGACGCAGGCGCATGGGAAGCCACGTGCATGGATGGATAGATGATGGCCGGCAGCATGGGCCAGTCGTGCGGATCGCATGTCATGATCTCATCCGCGCCACTCATATCCCACATCAGCGTAAGCAGCATGACCAGACTCTCGGCCACAGTCTTGTGTGCATGCAGCAGTACAGGCGCTGTCGGTGGCATGGGGGCGTCAAAGCCTAGCATCGTGGACAGCTCATCGGCATGGCCCCGGAGGTAGGCGAGCTGCTGTAACAGCAGTGGGGTATCCTGGAGGAACTGCTCGCCCAGAGGCATCATGGCGGCACGCTGATGCGGCGACGCACCACTCACAGTCTTGCAAGGTGCCTTCGCCGTCCACATGCTCCGGAAAAGACGCAGGACCATAGCCACTTCCTGCAGCTGCCCCACATCCAAGGGATTCGTTTGAGTCAACGGCGAAAACGTAAGGGAGCGGCGCAGCTGCACCGCATACATGTACACAAAAAGCTGCACATCTGCATCGACAAGGTGACCGCGCGCATCTTCTAGCCCCAGGTTCTCCACCAACCGCACGACGATGCGCAGCATCAGTAACCATGCCGCGTGCAAGGGATGAGGCTCGCCGGAGGGCTGCACAGCATCCAGACCGCCCTGCTCCAGAGTCGAACTGAGCGCTGTGGCACACAGGGCACGCACGACACCAGCATGTGCTACGAGCTCGCACGCCGATGAGTGCGATGCGAGAGCCTCGAGAAAGCGTAGGAGCGGCATAAAGAAGCGCATGTGCGTCCGCGGCGCACCAACACCATTGTGCTCCGGCGCAAGTGGCATGCTCGACAGTAGCTCGGCGCAGACAGGAAGAATACGAGTCTCTCGGATCGGACCCAGCCACGTTGAAGCTGGCACATGCGCCTCAGGCGCCATGCACTTGTGTAGGAACGCCACTAGCGCATCAAGATCCCTCTCGGCTTGCCGTGCCGACTCACTCAGCGGCTTCTCTAGCAGAGGCGCAAGCGACTCGAGATGGATAAATACGTCCATCGCATGACCAACCATGGTCGGAAGCGCTGGCAATGCGGCCTTTTGGCGGCGCGCGCATGATGCCACCGCCAGCATGAGCTGCACAAGGGGGGAGCGCACGCCCTGAGAAGTAAACGCCGGCAACTTGTAGGCAGAAAATTCACCGAGCTTGGCGACAAGCGTGCTGAGCTGCTCCAGCGCTGCCGCGTCGAGATGGACGTGCGAGGCGCCTATCAGCACAGCCAACAAAGTCACGACGTGGGGGCGGTCTTGCTCGAGGGCCAGGGGGCCGATATGCAGCGCCACTTGACTGAGCGAGCGCTGTAGGGCCTCGAGGGATGCGGCACCTTGTGCCTCGGCTTGGCCGAGCAGATGCGCTGTCATGATACCCAGGCAATCCGTCCATGCCACAGCCCGCCGTGCTTGGGCATCCACGACCGACCACCGCAGACTTACCTGCGCCACAAGATGCAATACATCAGAGCGTGTTGCCTGCTGGGACGATGCCAACAAGGGATCAGGACGCGTGCGCCGCAGCACCATAGGAAGATCATACATGTACGATGGACCAAAGGCGCGATCGCGCTCATAGTCATGGCGTTGTGGCTTGTGGCGGAGCAGAGCCCAAGGCACGTCCGGCGCAGTCTCGCACAAGTGCTTCTCCGTCGTCATGGGCACGGCAGCCGGCATGGTCAGCATCGCATCCTCCAGAGTACTTTGGAAAGCACTTGTATCGGAGCACAGCGCCAGCATCACGCGCACACAGCCGGCCCTGTCCGTCGGCTGGGCCCGCGGCGCGCGCATAGCACTGAGGTCACATGGCAAGAGACCCAGGGCATGTGCTTGGCACAAGAGGCGAGATGCGTACAGCGTCGCTGACTCGTCCGCCTCTACGTCAAGCGCGGGCGGCACAGGCACGGGGCGCCGAATGAGCTCAACTAGACCGTCCCACAGCGCTGATTGCGTTCGCAACTCACCAAACACCTGGGGATGCGCCGTTGCTTGCGCCCACGCCTCGTTCAAAAAGTACAGCACGGCGTCCAAAAGCTGAGGATTCGCATCCCAAAGTTCGTCCACGGATCGCAGCATTTGCACAGCCAGATCAAGCGCCGTAACATGCAGCGCCTGTTGCTTGGACGACGAATTCTGGCTCACATCGTGGGCTAAATGAGCACCCGTCAGCAGCAGCGTTGCTAGCGCAGGCTGGTTCGATACAAACGCACTCAACATGTGCCAGAGCGCTATGCGAAGCGGAGCATCAGCCGCCGTATTCTCCAGTACACCCAGTAGCTGATCCACAGCATCTTCCACCTGCTTGCTCGAGCCGAGATGACCTGCCAAGCGCAGCGCAGCCATGTCCGGCGCACGGACCATGTCTGTGAGGAGATGGGCGGCGGCTGTGGCCAACGAGGGCGACACAGGCGCAGTGATGTACGCAAGAATAACGCTAGCGAGAGTTTCGCCGCCTCCCGGAGCCGCACCAACGAGGAGTGTCGTGAGCACATGGGAAGTGTCGGGCCGCGTGACGAGGAGACTCGACGTCTCGAGACACAAGGCCATGAGCTCTTCCAACACATGCGCATGTTGGGTGTCACCGGCACGGTAGAGCGTATCGATACGTGTGTGGCCAACACCGAGTGCATGGAGCATCGGCGCAAGCGTCGCAGACGAGGCGTCGTGGCCCAAGACGTGTTCGACAGCCAGATGCAGCGGCTGCACAGCCATTACGGCAGCCGGAGGATCCTTGGCTGTGAGCGGAACAAAAAAGCACGGATCACTCAAGATGGTGGAAAACAAACGAAGGCACTTGAAGCTCATATGCATCCACCCAGATGGGTTGTCTGCGTAATCCCACTGCTGGTGATCGTGCCAGATGTGGTAGCCGGCCCAGCCAATGGCACGAGCAAGAACAGAGGCCTGTACTTGTACAAGGGAGGGAGGATCGACAAACTGTGTCGACTGAATGTGTTCGAGGAGAGCATAGAGCAAATCAAGAAGGCAGAAGGTGCCTGTAAATACACCTGTGCGGCGCTCGTGCGTAAGCAGCGCCGAGCGTGGCACACTGGCATCGAGAAGCGGCACATGTCCAGGACTACCGATTAGCACATTGGTCGAGCGGACATGCTGCCAAATGTCGTTAGGCCGCAGCGGCAAAAGGGCCATCAGCAGGCGGTAGCCAGCATACACGCGACGTGTATCCAGTGGTTGAGACGCGAGACCGGCCTGCACCAGCGCGACGGAGGCTGGGACGAGTGCTTCTTGCTCGCCAAGATGTGCCAAGAGAGCCTCACCCAGGGCTTCCTCGGTTTGGAGCACATCTGCAAATAGCTCTGCCACGATCACGCCCACGCTGCTGCTGTCGTTTTCCCAGTCGGGAGAAAGAAGCGTCGGCGAGTCACTTTCCAGCGACGCAGGGTCAGGCGCGCTGGATGAGGGTACGACACTTGACACGAATGCGTCGTGGAGAATGTGCCACGCACTGATCGGTGTGGCGAGCTGCCACAGAACAATGGCCGGTGCTTGGCCCGATGGAGAAATGAGCACGCCATGTGTGCCGGCAGGCACATGCATTTGTGTGCGAGCGACGGGCATGTCAGCCTGCAATCGATACGTCACCGATGGCGCCCCAGCTTCATCGAGCGTCTCCCATAGGCCGAGACCCGCCGTGCGCTGGGGCAGGATGAGCGCTACCGACGACACGTGTGCCAACGCATTCATCATGGCCGTGACCGTCTCGGGCGAGGGCGCAGCTGGTGTCGTGCCTGAGAGTGCATGTGCGAGGCGGATCAATGGCAGAAAGCTGGCAGGAAAGCGACGACGTACCGTGTCCAGCAAAGACGCACGTGTCGGGTACTGAATGTCTTGCGTCCAAAACTGCGTGCACAGCGCAGCAATGCCATCAGGTACATCGCCTGGCATAGCGCGGAATGTGAGGCACCATAAATCCACCAGCGAATCCAGATCTGGTAAATACTCGGGCTGCACAAGTTCTGTGATGGTGAGTAGCAGCCCTTTGAACACCGCGCGATAGGCCAGAGCCGACAGATTTGATGCACCTAGCGCACGCGTAGCCGTCCGCAACAGCGGCGATGTCACGAGCGAATGCAGGGTTTCAAAAAGGTGCATGCTCGGATCAAAAGCGCCTTGTAGAAGCCGACGCCATATCTGAGGCCCATGATCGACCACGTCCAAGGTCGCAGCCAAGCGTGGCTCGAGCGGCATATGTGAGCCGACCTCGTCAAGCCGGCGTAGCACGAGGGCAAAGCTAAGCAGCAACGGCGCATATGCCACATCGGATGCAGCCTTCTCCAATTGCACGAGGCACCGTTCGAGTGCGTCAGTGTCTGTTGCTAGAGGCGCGACTGCCGCATCATCGGGCGCGGCGATGCCTTCAGGCACGACATCCAGCGCCGCTTCGAGATTCAAGCACTCGATGGCTAAAAACAAAAGCAGGTCGCGAATGCATCGGCATTTGGCATGCGCATCTGTATCAAAGAGGCTGGCATTCGCTTGCCGCTGCCCAAACTGCGTGCGGTGCACACACTCAAGTATGTCAGCAAGAAAGGCAGCGCTCGGCGATATGCGTCCATAGTAGAGCAAGAAAGCCACTTCCAAAAGTGCCAGTTGCCTCTCCAAGCCCTGACGTGCCCACAGCGAGGCATAGTGTGTATCGCCCGCGACGGTAGAGGGCAGCCCCTTGCCCATCTCCTCCTCGAAGCGCTGCAAACAGCCGCGCGCGAGATCAGCATCGTCGAGCTGATCTAAAACAGCCGCCGCCGTACCGAAAAGCTCATTGTGCGCATCTTCAGCAATCCGCAACAAGGCACTGGTGCATCGAATGAGCGCGAGTTGCTCCTCAAAATAAAACACGTAAAATGCATCCAGAAAGTCGTCAAAGCCTTCAGAACTAAATGTAAGCGTACGTTCCAGCGCATCAAGAGAACGATGCTCGCTGTCAAGAAACGTGCGCAACAAACCCAGCGCCTCGACTTCGTCTATATCGAGCCGGTCGCTAATCGCGACGCACAAGTCGCGTTGGAGCGCATCAACTTCGAGCTTGTGGCCATGCCATTCGACCTGTGTCTGTTTCATAAACGTATCACGGAGCGACGGCGCGCGCGGCTTGCACAGATCGCCACACGAACGCAGCTGTGGCAGTCGTTGTTCCAACAGCTGCTGCAGGTCTTCTGATGTGTGTTTTTGGCGCGCACCCTCAAGATGCTCGTATATATCATGAAAAGGAACGAGGCCATAAGTTGCAGCGCGCGGCGCACTATGCGCCGCGCTTGCATCAGCCGCCATGATCTAGACCCAGGAACGGGGTAGCAGTAGGAGCCGTGAATATGTTGATGCGAGTAATTGTCTCACGTCCACCGCATCGGCCGAGTGAGACCCAAGAGAGGAGACGAGCCTGGGGCCTACGAGAGGGACTATGGCAGAGAGCCGCCCTATGTCACAACGGCGGTGGGGGCGAACTTGGAAGGGGGCGGTATTCAGGCGAATGCATTTCATAGGACGGCGCAGGCTGGGACGACTCATAGCTGGGAAGCCGCAGCCACTCACATGACGTTTTCGAGTGGGTGATGTGGATGGGTATCAAGATGGCAATGTCGAGAATACGTGGATTCGCGGACGCGTCATCGGGAATTCGCTCGACGCGCAGGATCACTTTCAAAGTGTGATGCACCGCCACATTCGACTTGGGGTGCTGGCATGAAATATTGATGATTTTTTGACGCTTCATGTACACGTTTAAATCCATGACGAGGTGCCATGGGCCGACAGGGCTCAAAGGCGCCAAGTGGATTTCTTCTTCCTCACTTGGATGCTGGCACGCGGCTGCCTCGATGAAAGGATACAGTGGCGAAGCTGCAAGCGCATCTTCTCCGCCGTCCATCAGCGGCAAGAGAGGGTCTGTGATCGACGCGTTCTGCAAGCGCAGAAAATTCCATTTGTGTGGCTTTTCCTGACGCATAGTTTTGCGTTCGTTCGCATAGTACATAGTCTGTTCCTCGAGCGTACAGGTTATGCAGTGCACTCGCGTCTTACCGATCGGGATCATGGTGAGATGCATCGGGATCGTTGTGCCGATGGGAAAGCTGTGGCCCTCGACCGACACCGCATAAGACAGCAAGTCGTCACAGGTTCGGTTGACCACAATGGAGTCTGACGCGGTGGTCGGGTCGTTCATAGGTATCTGTACAAGTGTCACCTCGCATTGATCCGTCAGATTGCTGACCAGCGGCCCACTGCGGAATACAGTCGCACGAAGCAAGTAGACTACATGCCCAAAATCGGCATGCAATGAAGGAGGCAAGTCGCGCGGTAGTGAGATGCTGAATGGATAATCATACTGGCCCTTTCGGAGTTCGAACCACTCAGCCGGCACGGCGGGTGTTGGAGCGTTGCCGTGCGAAGACGCCGTATTTTGCTCCAGCATAGATGCCGATTCTGTCATAGACGATGATTTTGTCGGACGAAGTCCCTCGATGATACCGCGCACCGAGCGCAAGGGCATGGGTGACGGGCGGTTCGGAATCACAGGTCGTTCGCGTTCGCGTGACTGTTCTCGCACCTCCTCAGGCCACATGTACCGCGGAGTATTAGTGCCACGTCCTGGCTGTGGTTGTGCTGTTTCGTGACGCGCCTCAAGGGGCGTAGTGCCAGGCATGAGGGGTGTGCCTTCCCCTGTGCGAAAAATGCTTGTTTTTAGGCGCAAAATCTCAATCTGCTCAATGACTTCGATGCCATTTTGCTTTAGGCCTTCAGGCCAGTCTGTCCGTGTCATACCCGTGAGCGTAATGCTTATGTCCTTGACGCGAGTGGACTTGCTCAGAGTGAGGCGCACGATACCACGCACCTGCGGCGGGGATGTGTCCAGCTCTGAATGCGATGTGGCGTCAAAAGTTTCATTCTCTGACGGGGATACCTGGCTCTGTGCGTGCAAAAAGACGGCCGGCTCCGTTACTGCGTCAGCAAAACTTTACGAACGTATAATCTCAACGCCGGTCGGCATGCTGGTGGCCCTTGCCCCCTGGAATGATGGTGCACAAAATTTGGACGAGCCCTACACGTGGTCGACCTCCAGCCGGATCGCTTAAATAGGGCGTAATTCCACACCTGGACTGCGCACGGCTTAAATTTGCCACACGATGTCCTTGTCAGCGGCAGCAGCTCTGCCGCCTCTGCTTATAACGCCCAAGCAACTGGCGGCGTGCATGGCATCCAAGCAGGCCCTGTGTATTCTTGATGCTACCTGGTTCCTCAAGATGCCGAATGCGCCCGTGCGGAATGCGCACGCCGAGTACCTCCAGGGACCCCGTGTGCCTGGCTCACTGTTTTGGGATGTGGATGCCGTGGCTACGACGGGCGATTCAGTGATGAACTTGCCGCACATGATGCCAAGCGGCTCCATTTTTGCTGAGGCCGCAGCTGCCAAGGGCATCACCAGCGATACACACGTTGTTGTGTATGACACGCACGGTATCTTTTCGGCACCCCGCACGGCATTTACGTTCTCGGCCTTTGGACATCGTGCCGTGTCCGTGCTGGATGGTGGACTACCAGCATGGATCGCTGCAGGTGAGACCATTGATAGCCATGCGCTCTCGGCGGACCCTGTGCCGCCCAAGGCTTCGTACCCTGTACCCAAACTCGAAAGCGGCAGGATTCGCTCGTTTGAAGAAATGTTACATAACACGACACTCGGCTCGAATGCACAGGTTGTTGTTGACGCACGCCCCCAGGCTCGTTTCGACGGCGCTACGCCGGAGCCGCGGCCCGACATGGCCTCGGGCCATATTCCGAACTCGCTGTCCCTACCGTTTTCTACCGTCCTTGATACGCACGAACTGGACGGACGAACGTACACAACCATGAAGCCGCAGCACGAGCTCTGGAAGATTGTCGCTTCCATCCTCGGCGAAGAGGGTATAGAGAAGGTGCGCCACGACGGTTCGGCCAAAGGCTCAGTCGGCGTTACGCTCTCGTGCGGCAGTGGTATGACAGCTTGCATTGTGTGGCTTGCACTCCAGCAGCTCGGTATCAATGGGGCTATTTACGACGAGAGTTGGTCCGGTTGGGGCCGCCGGGCTGCGAAAGGCCAGGCGCCCGTGGAAAAGACATAGTCGCTAGGCCGCCACATGATCATATTGCACGCCATTGAGCGATGCACCCTTCATAGTGCGCTTTACATGAGCATGGAAGTTTTGCCTGTTGCGCCGCAGCTCTTCAGCCGCTTCTTTGTTGAGAGGGTCGTCCGCATTCGGATCGAGGAAGAGGAAAAGCAGGCCGACAGTCACAGAGTTGAGATTCAAGATCGGGTTCCACTCTTCGCGCAAGATATTCAGGCATACATTTCCATCGAGATCAAGATTGGGATGGTATACCCGTTGGAGGCACTTGACCTTAGGCGGATCATGGGGGTAGTTATCGTTCATCGCGATGCGAAATCGAAATGTACCTCCCTCGTAGATGCCCTCGTCCGGACGCACGATGAGCTCGAGCTGCATGATTGATGCAGGGTCAGGAAACTGGACCTCCATAGTAGGTGGCAGGTCGAGCTCAGAAATGTCTGCGTAAGATCGACAACGACGCACCTTTCTGCATACGTATGAGCGCAGGCGAAGTCTTTGGCCTCTGTTTGCGTGCCTCTTCAGCCTCTCTGCGCTGGCTCCATAACTAGGCGGTCAGTGTAGCAAGCACATACATTGATCATCGTCCAATGCCGTCATCATCAACGCAGGCAGCGTCGCAGGGCACCTGCTGACTAAATTTCCGACCACGTCCGTCTTGCCATCGTTTTTCTTCTGCCGACCGACCATGTCAGCCGCACCAACAGAAGTAGGGGGAGGCGTGTCTCAGACAACGGAGGCGCTGCAAGCCAAGCTTGAGGAGACAAAGATCTCGGAGGAAAAGCCTGTGACGGCTGAACAGGACGACCAAGACGACCAAGACGACGACGAGGCGCCTGTGGCTGGTGGCGACGCAGACAAGAAGAAGAAGAAGAAAAAGAGTGGCAACAAGAAGAAGAAGAGCAAGACGGCTAAGGCTGCGATGCAGCAGACAGATCCTCCCACTATCGGACTGACGAAAATGTTCCCCAACGGGCAGTTCCCCGTGGGCGAGATCCAGCAGTACGATGAGTCGAAGTTCCTCGACGAGTCGCGGAAGCGTGAGACAGGCGAAGAACGTCGTGAGCGCGAACGACTTGTGCAGCAGCAAGAGGGCTTCGACTACAATATCATACGCCGCGCTGCTGAGGTGCATCGCCAGGTGCGTCAATACGCCCAGCGCACCATCAAGCCTGGCATGTCGATGACAGACATTGCGAACATGATTGAGGATGGCACGCGCACGCTAGTGGAAGCGAACGGATTTAGCAGCGGCATTGGCTTCCCAACGGGTCTGAGCTTAAACGAGGTCGCCGCGCACTACACGCCGAACGCGGGTGACAAGCGCGTCCTGCAGAGCAGCGACGTCCTCAAAGTCGACTTTGGTGTGCATGTGCAGGGCCGTATCGTTGACAGTGCCTTTACTTTGAACTTTGAGCCGACATATGACCCGCTTCTCGCGGCTGTCAAGGCGGCGACGAATGCCGGTATCAAGGCGGCGGGTATCGACGCACGCCTGGGCGAGGTCGGTGCTGAGATTCAGGAGGTGATGGAAAGCCACGAGTTCGAGGCAGAAGGCAAGACGCACCAGGTCAAGTGTATTCGGAACCTACAAGGCCACAACATTGAGCCTTGGCGAATCCACGGAGGCAAGTCAGTGCCGATCGTGGCTGTACCGAACCTCGACGAAAAGATGGAGGAGGGCGAGTACTTTGCGATTGAGACGTTCGGCTCAACGGGCCGTGGCTATGTCGTCGACTCGGGTGAGTGCTCACACTATGCTCGTAAGGCAACGCCGCCGAGTGTGCCGCTGCGCATCAACAGCGCGCGCCAGCTGCTCTACACGATCAACAAGAACTTTGGCTCGCTTCCCTTCTGCCGCCGCTACCTCGACCGCCTGGGCGAGCAAAACTACCTGCTTGGTCTGCGCCATCTCGTGTCGCAGGGTATTGTACAGGACTACCCACCACTCGCCGACGTGCCTGGCTGCATGACGGCCCAATTCGAGCACACAATCCTCCTGCGCCCCACGTGCAAGGAAGTCGTTTCGCGTGGCGACGACTACTAAGGAGCCGAGCGCCGCACCCAAAAGATAGACTGACACAACATGTACGAAGCCAAGCAAATCGCGCCCAACGTAGCCAGCTGCACCATCGTCGCCATGGATGCATCGCCGATCGGGATGCGCGCAGTGCTCGTCGTCTCGGCGCGCGGCGCACTGGGCGGCTCGTACAGCGTCAAAGGCGCCGTGTGCCGCTCGAACGAGGCTTGGAGGTGAGCATGTGTGGAGGGCAAAAAGAAGGACACGTCGAGTTCGTCAGCGTCGGCCCACGGCTGACGCTCGGGGCATGCGCTAAAGAAGAGCGGCTCATCTGGAAGAAGGTTTACATGTGCGTAGTGGCGGGTGCGCCATGCACGAGCGGAGCGAAGGCCGCGCTTGACGCTCGGTCGGACAGCCTGCCACGCCTGCTGAGCGGCTTCAGGTAGCCACGTGGGTAGGGACAGGGTGTCGAGCCATGTCGCATCCTCAACATCGAACGCCCTAGGTGGTATGTACCGCACATGCAGCGGCACAGAGACTTGGTCTGCACTGCCAAAGTCGAGCAGCAAAGCTGTATGTTCGCATGCGTCGCCCTCGCACGGCTGCTCGGAGTCGTGCTCCTGCGTGCCCTCCCACCATGTGCGCGGCACTTTTTCCACCGAAGCGAAACGCCGCGTCCGTTTTGTCCAGCCCAAGGGCTTCTCAAGCTCTAGTGGGCCCAGCAGCGTTGCATTCACCGACGGCGACAGTCGCGCAGTATATGGGTCATAGTACACTGCGGGGGGTAGCGGCACCATGACCATAGCGCGGCAGGCGGGAATTGAACGCGGCGGATGGAGCGTCAGCTGCGGCGCATACGATTCCACATGATCCCAGCGGTAGTGTCCCCCGCTGTCCATGACGTGGGGAGGCCACGAACACTGGAGAGCCGTTCTGTCAGGTACTTCACGTGGAGTCCACGTGCATCAGACCGCGTGGCCCTTTCGCGGCTCGCCGGGGCCAAGGACCCAGGCCACGATGACCTCGACCGAAGACGACTGTGCCTTATCAGACTCGGAGGAGTGTGAAACGACCATAGAGCTCTCGCGACCTGTGCCTGCGCCGGATCCCGTGAAACAGCAACAGTTTCAGGAAAAGGTGGCATCCACGCCCTTGGGCTCGACGTCCGATGGCCTGCTGGCCCTGCTGCGTGACCACCCGGAGCTCGTGTCGACGAAGCTCGCCGCGGCTGCCGAGCGCGATCTGCCCGACGAGAGAGTGACTGCACCGCGCGTTGACTCGTCTACGTCCAGCTACGCACAAGCACTGCATGAAGGCGGTAATGTCATGAGCACCCTGTTTCCGAACCAGGACATGGTCCTGTCGCCCCGCCTTGCGCCAACGACGAGCGCAAGTCGCGGCAGCTCGCAGTACTCGTTGCCTGATATGGCGATGGCGACGCTGAGCTCGGTGAGCGATCCGACCATCCACACGTCGATCTTGAAGCAGTCGTCCACCAAAAAGATCTCGCGATCCATGTCGATATCCCGCAATCTGGGCGAGCAGAGCCACAAACCGGATCACAGCGAGAAGATCGTCGTGGCTATGGTCGGTCTTCCCGCACGTGGCAAGAGCTACCTGAGCAACAAGCTCATGCGGTATCTCCGCTGGCGCGAGTACCAAGTGCGTGTGTTTAACGTCGGGCAGCTGCGTCGGGCGCGTGCGTTTGAGCACACGGCATCGTTCTTTGATTCTGCGAATGTTGAAGCTGTCAGGTCGCGCGATGCACTCGCACACGAGTGCCTGAATCAGCTGATTTCGTGGCTGAAACAGGGAGGCAATGTCGGCATCCTCGACGCGACAAACACGACCAAGGCTCGGCGCAAGCAGATCGCGGACCGCGTCGCGAAAGAATCGGGGATGAGTCTCGTGTTCCTCGAATCTATCTGCACGGACCCCAAGGTCGTCGAAAAGAATGTCGAGATCAAGGTGCGCGGCACAGATCCCGACTATGCCAAGGCGACGCGAGAGCAGGCCAAGGACGACTTCCTGCGCCGCATTCAGTACTATGAGGCAGTGTATGAGCCGCTTGATGCAGATGGCACAGAAAGACTCTACACGTACTGCAAGATTGTGGATGTGGGACGCAGTGCGACCATGAACCAAATCGCCAGTTACCTCGAGTCGCAGATCGCCTTTTACCTGCTCAACCTACACATTGCGCCACGCAACATTTTCATGTCGCGGCACGGTGAATCGCAGTACAATGTCGAGGGCAAGATCGGTGGTGATGCGGACCTCTCGGAGCATGGCTGGGCGTATGCGCGTGCGCTGCCGCAGCTGATCCGGGACCATATCGGCGACGAGCCGCTGACTGTGTGGCACAGCTCGCTGCGCCGCACCGCCCAGACAGCGAGCTTCCTCAAGTACCCCAAACTCGTTTGGAAGTCACTCGATGAGCTCGACGCTGGTGTGTGTGACAGCATGACGTACAAGGAGATTGCCGAGTTTTACCCCGAAGACTATGCGAGTCGCGACGAAGACAAGTTCAATTACCGCTACCGTGGCGGCGAGAGCTACCGCGATCTGGTGGAGCGACTCGAGCCGGTGATCATGGAGCTTGAGCGGCAGGATAATATCCTTATCATTGGGCACCAGGCGGTTCTACGTGCGCTCTATGCGTACTTTATGGGCTACGATCAGCATGATCTGCCGTACATCAAAGTGCCGCTGCACACCGTCATCCAACTCACCCCCAAGGCGTACGGATGTGACGAAAAACGGTATGCACTCCCAATCGAAGCTGTTGATACCCATCGAGAGCGCCCGGCACGCTCCCTCTCGAATTCGATCAGCGACCTACGCACCGAGGAGAACAGAGATCCTTCCTTCATGGCTGCCACGAGTCCACCGCCCTCACAGCAGCGCCCCTAGCGCCAGTGCGACATGCGCAGCTCCTCGGCCATCCGCTGCTGCATCTTGGCCGTTACAAGAGGACCCCAGTACGCCGCAGGATCCGCGCGCGGTGCGAGTACATGCTGCTCGTGACGGCGTGCCTGTGGTCGTGTGAACAGCGCGACGTTGTTGTAGTCGAGCGGGAGTCGTGGATCCCAGCGCACGATTTGACCTGTAGCAAGTGTATCGTACGGCGGCACGACAGAGCGGCCACGAAATATTTCCTCAAAGATGTAGCCAATATCATTCACGCTGAAGGGGATCCGCAGTCGTGGGGGCGGACCCTTGTCGTTCGTCGCGTGGTACGTCGGCGGCACGTCGGCCTCCGCCAATGGGCGGCGATTCGATGGGACGCGGTGCTTCGTTTCGTCCACGGGCGGCGAAGGGTACCGCGACTCCGTGACGTTGAGGTCGGCAAAGAGCTTTTCATACAGCTTACGGCGGCCCTTGATGTTCAGTGGCTCGAGCTTGTGCTTGGCCAAATCACACAGAATGTAGGTAGCAGCAGCCAGGCCAAACATGGCGGGTATCGGGCCCAGGACAGGAAGAATGCGCACACGAAAGTCTTCAAAAGCGGCCAGCTCATGGACCTGGCCTTTGTCAAACTCCTCATCCGGGAGCGGCAGGAGATGAGTGTTCGATTTTTCCGTCGAGTATACACACGGTATCGTGTAGGTCGACGCCAGGATCGCTTCGTGCGTCTCTTTTAGTGCCTTGGGGTCTTCACTCCCTGGCGGGGGGATCGGTGGTATGCCAGCGACACGCAGTTCGCGTCGCACAACGCGTGCCAGCGGATCCTCCACGGTCGTCGAGATGTCGCTGATCTGAATACAGCTGGGATCGGCCTTGGCTCCGGCGCCCATGGACGAAAACACCTTGATGTCGTGCCGTGCACAGTACTTGATCAGATCCACCTTGGTGTCCAGATTGTCAATCGCATCTATGACGTATGTTGGCGCACCTGCTAGCAGTCGATCAGCCTCACTGCCACGAAACAGGTCGACGTAGGCTTCGACGTGTGCCCATGGCGCAATGCGCTCGAAAAACTGCTGGCAACACACGACCTTGGGACGGCCCACATCCGCGAGCGTCGCGCATGCATGGCGATTCAGCGACGAAAGCGACACCTGGTCAAAGTCAATCAAGCGCAGGCGGCCCACACCCGAACGGAGGAGCATGAGCGCGGCCCAACTGCCGACGCCACCAGCGCCGACGACAATCACAAAACTATTCCGAATCGCGTTCATGCCTTCTTCGCCCAAGAACCCATAGTTGCGGCTCAGCTGCTCACGAACCAGCGATTCGTCATACGTATCCCTACGCACAGGCGCATGTGGCGGCGTAGGCACATGAGGTAGAGGCGCATCAGGCGCATGACGCGCTGCTTCCTTCTTAAGCGCGCGACGCCGGCGCTGTCGCACGCGCTCCTGGTATCCAAGAAGTGCAGTGATCGTCAATAGAGATGATCCAAGCGCCGCTGCACCAACGGCCCACCACGGCACGCGTGTCGTCGACATGCTTCGTCACCTGCCAAGCCGAGCGGTCGTTGTCGTCGTCGTGGGCCTGGACGTCCAACCCTTTTCCTCACGTGACACGAAATTTTTTCAAGGGTCGAGCGAACGACCCTACCCCTCCTTGTCGTGGGACGCGATGGACATAACGCGTGCGATTACGTCGCACGTCAAGTCCGCCTCATTCTCCTTCCTGACCGCCGAGGAGGTGCGAAGCATCTCGGTGCGTCAGGTGGTGAATCCCGTGCTGCTTGACAATGCAAATGCACCGACCGAGGGTGGTTTGTACGACCCGGCCTTCGGTCCTATGCGTCTGGATGATATTTGCCAGACATGCCACATGAATCACTTTGATTGCCCTGGACACTTTGGACATATTGAGCTACCTGCGCCCGTGTTTCATCCTCTGTTCATGAACCATGCATACACACTCTTACGTGGCACGTGTCTGTATTGCCACCACTTTCGGATCTCGAGCATGGCGCTGGCCAAGTACACGGCGCAGTTCCGCCTGCTTGAGTATGGTCTCGTGGATGAGGCGCACAAGATGGCGTCCGAGCAGCTGCGTGGCGTCCCGAACACCGACGGCGACGAAGACGAGCCCCTGGCACAGGCGACACAAGCCCCAGCGGCTGAGACGGTGCCCGAGTTTGTCGAGCGCATTTCGTCCATGGTGCGCACGATCATAGCACGTGCAGAGAAGCACGGCCTGCGCCGGCATGGCGACAAGGGCATGGCGACGTATGCAGCTCGTCGCGATCTGCGCAACGTGTTCCTCAAGGATATTTTGCGCCGCCGCTGCGACAGATGCAGTGCTGTGAACCCAACGCTGCGAAAAGATGGCTTTGTGAAAATCACCGAGCGTGACCTGTCCGCGCGCGACCATGCGATCCACGAGGCTCGCGGCATCAAGCGGCCGAACGTGCTGCTGGACCGATCCTCGGCACAGGCCGAGAACGCCGCCGAGGCCGAGCCAACAATGACCCTCAAGGAGGCACGTAAACTAAGCAAGGAGGCTGGTGACCAGACACGTGTGGTGCCGCCAAGCGAATGCCGTGCGAATCTGCGGCGTCTGTTTGCGAAGGAGCGTGAGATTTGTGCGCTCGTGTTTGGTCGGCATCCCGTGTTTGGTGGCAAAGCGGCGCCAAGCGCCGATGTATTTTTCATGGAGGTTGTGTGTGTGACACCGACGCGCTTCCGTCCAGCAAGTGTGATGGGCGACCAGACGTTTGAGAATGCACAGAACGAACTGCTGACCAAGGTGCTGAATACGACCTTTTACGTGCGTGACTGTAACGACCGTGCTCAGCTCTTTCAGCGTAAAACGAACTATCCAGTGCTGGACGGACTGGAAGACGGGCAGGCCGTCGCCGTGCAGCGGCAGTGGGAGCTCGACCGGCGCGCCGCGATGGATGCGCTCCTCTCGGCGATGGTGCAGCTGCAGGTCAGTGTGAACTGCTACATCGACTCGAGCAAGAATCCGTCACCCCAGCGTCAGGGCCAGGCAGCGACTCCAGGTGTCAAGCAGGGTCTCGAAAAGAAAGAGGGTCTGTTCCGCAAGCACATGATGGGCAAGCGTGTGAACCATGCAGCCCGCTCAGTCATTTCGCCCGATGTGAATATCGAGACGAATGAGATTGGCGTGCCTCCTGTGTTTGCGAAGCGACTGACATACCCCGAGCCAGTGACGGTACACAACTACGAGCTCATGCGCCAACTGGTGATTCACGGTCCGGACGTGTACCCAGGAGCACACGCTGTTCGAGCGGAAGACGGCACCGAGACGTTGCTCAAGAACCTGAGTGTCGAGGAGCGAACCGCGCTTGCGAACCAGCTGCTGACACCTCAGGGCCAAACGTCGCGTCAGGCGCGCGGCACGTTTGGCGGCGTCGGTGGCACGTTGCGGACGCCCGTAACAAACAAGCAGGTGCTGCGCCACCTACGCACGGGCGATATTCTCGTGATGAATCGCCAGCCGACGCTGCACAAGCCGTCCATGATGGCGCATCGTGCGCGTGTGCTGCAGGGCGAGAGGACGATCCGCATGCACTATGCGAACTGCAACTCGTACAATGCAGACTTTGACGGTGACGAGATGAACATGCATTTCCCACAAAGCCAGATGGCCCGCGCTGAATGCTACCACATTGCCAACACGGACAACCAGTACCTTGTGCCGACGAGTGGCAATCCATTGCGCGGTCTCATCCAGGACCATGTCGTCGGTGGTGTGTGGATGACGTCGAAGAATACACTGTATACCCGCGACGAGTACCAGCAGCTCATCTTTGGCGCACTGCGACCCGAGACCTACGGCTTTGGCGGTCGCATCCGTACGCTCCCGCCCGCCATCTTTAGACCCGTGCCTCGGTGGACAGGCAAGCAAGTGATCTCGACCATTCTGCTGAACGTGACACCGCCGCATGCGCAGGGCCTGAACATGAATGCCAAGGCGCGCGTGGGCGCCAAGTACTGGGGCGAGCAGCACAAAGAAGAGGAAGTTGTCGTTGTGCGCGACGGCGAGCTCTTGACAGGTGTGCTGGACAAGTCACAGATCGGTGCGTCGGCATACGGTCTTGTACATGCGGTGTACGAAATCTACGGTGCAGAAACTGCAGGGCGCCTGCTGTCCATCTTCTCCCGCCTGTTTACCATGTGGCTGCAGCACAATGCGTTCTCGTGTCGCATGGATGACCTGCTTCTCAGCGCGGACGGAGATGCAAAGCGGCGCGAGCTGCTCATGGCTGGAGCACAGCATGGTCTCGAGGCGGCGTTGGGCAACGTTGGTCTCGGTGACGAAGACAAGCATGCGCCTGAAACACAGTACAATCTGCGCGTGCGTCTCGAGGAAGTGTTGCGAGATGACAACAAGCTGGCGGCCCTCGATGCAGCGATGATGTCGGCGTCCAACAAGCTGACGTCATCGGTGATCTCGTCATGCATCCCATCGGGTCTGTGGCGTGTATTCCCTGAGAACAACATGCAAATGATGGCTGTGACAGGTGCCAAGGGCAGTGCCGTCAACGTATCGTCGATCTCGTGCCTGCTCGGTCCACAGGCTCTTGAGGGACGCCGTGTACCCGTCATGGTCAGTGGCAAGACGCTGCCGTCGTTCAAGGCGTTTGAGACGGCCGCACGTGCCGGTGGCTTCGTCGCCGGCCGCTTCTTGACAGGTATCGCGCCCCAGGAGTATTACTTCCACTGTATGGCCGGTCGTGAAGGTCTGATTGATACGGCCGTCAAAACATCACGCTCAGGGTACCTCCAGCGCTGCTTGATCAAGCATCTCGAGGGCATTTCTGTGCAGTACGATCAGACAGTGCGCAACAGCGACGGCTTCGTGCTCCAATTCCACTACGGCGAAGACGCTTTGGACGTCACCAAGAGCAAATATCTCGATCGCTTCGACTTTACTGCGCAAAACTTTGAAAGCTACCGCCGTCGCTACAATCCCGTGCAGCTGGAGGCGACGATGGAGGTCGAGAAAGCCCCGGATCACATGAAGCGCGCGCTGAAGAAGCCACACAAGTATGCCCCCACCATGTCGGTATATTCACCGGCGCGACACTTCGGCTCCATGTCAGAGACATTTGCCCAAAAGGTGGAGGATTATGTCGCCAAGAATCCACATGGCCTCCTTGCCCGCAAGAAGAAGGATACAACGCCTGAGGGTGTGCCGATGCAGCTCGCACGGCCCAAGCTAAGTGCCGAGGCTTTCAAAGCGATGACCAAAGTGCTGTACCACCGCGGCCTCGTCGAGCCTGGCGAAAATGTCGGCCTGCTCGCCGCTCAGGGCATTGGTGAGCCATCGACACAGATGACTCTCAACACGTTCCACTTTGCTGGACACGGTGCCGCGAACGTGACATTAGGTATCCCGCGTCTGCGTGAGATTGTCATGACGGCATCGAAAGACATCAAGACGCCCGTGATGCGCCTGCCAGTGTTGACGGGCGTCACAGACGAGCAGATGCGCACCTTCTGCAAGGACGGCAGCCGACTGGTGCTCAGTCAGATCATCGAAGAGGCTATTGTCACTGAGCGCGTGCTGCCCAAGACAGCGGCCAACGGCTACCAGCGTCAGAAGCAGTACACTGTGCGACTGCAGTTCTACCCGGCTGAAGAGGTGCGCGAGGAGTACAATGCTTCGACGGAACACGTTCTGCGTGGTCTTGAGGCGACATTTGTGCCTCTGGTTGAGCGCGAGATTGTGCGTGAGCTCAAGCGTCTGCGACGCGATCAGGTGCGACAGTCGCAGTCCATCGGCCAGGGTCAGTCGTTCAGTGAGTCGACAGAGGAGGCGCCCGCTGCGCGTCGCCGTGAGGATGACAGCGACGACGAAGAAAACGTGTCCGAAGCCGGTGATGACGACGATGCAACGGCGTCCAAGCGACGGGCGAACGCTGGTTCCAAGGTCTCTTACGATGACGACGCCGAGGAAGGGACAGATACAGCAGACGATATTGCACGGGCGTTTAACGACGAGCTAGCCGACGAAGAGGAGCAAGAGCAGGAGGAGCAAGAAGAGGCAATGGAGACACGCATATCAGACCTAGGCGAGCGGCTGCAGAACGAAAGCAAGTTCGTGGTCGGCTTCCGCTTCGACAGCGCACAGGGCTCCTGGGCCGAATTTGATCTGCAGATGCTCAACAGTACGGAAAAGATGCTGCTTATCAATGTGATTGAGCGCGTATGCCGTGCAAGTGTCGTCCATGAGATCCCACGTATCAGTCGCATTATGATTCCGCCCCCGACACCTGGTGATTCGTCCGTGGCGCTTATGGCTGAGGGCATCAACTTACGCGGCATGTGGGACTTTGGCTTCGGCGTCATCGATTTGAACCGAATGTACACGAACGATATCGGTGCCCTTTTGCACAATTACGGTGTGGAAGCGGCGCGTGCTGCGATTGTCAGCGAACTTAAGGGCATCTTTGACACGTACGGTATCGGTGTGTCGATGCGCCACATGTTCCTCATTGCCGACTACCAGACGGCGTTTGGCGACTTTAGGCCTTTCAGCCGCGGCGGTCTGGCAGATGCGCCGTCGCCCCTGCTCAAGGCCAGCTTCGAGATGACGATGGCGTTCTTGAGTGGCGCAGCTCTATTCCAGGAGGCAGACGACCTCTCGTCGCCCTCGAGTAACATTGTGGTCGGTCGTCCTGTGCCTACGGGTACGGGCGCTACGACGATTCATATGCCTCTGACGGCATCTGCATAGATTGTGAAGGCGCATCTTTTTCATATGGATCAGCATCGTGCAGCTGCCGTAGACAGTCGCTAAGGCGGACATATGGTGCGCGTATGCCAGGATGCAGGTAGGTCAGTGCACGAGCTGGGAGATGGTGTCCTTCTGGGAGAGGAAGCACATGCCGTGGCGCAACGCGCTTTGACAGGATGCCCCAAGCTGTGGCTACACGGTAGCCCTTATGCTTTTTGTGGCTCAATACGACGGCCGGGATGCGGTACACATCCAGAGGACTGCGATCGACGCCTGTAATGCTGATGCTGACGGAGCTGCCGCGCGGGTAGACATGATCGTGGCGTAGCGTTGAAGGTGGCGTCGTAGAGTGTAGGTCATCCGCCCGCTTGGACGATGAGCCTTGTGATGTTGGTCCCAGATCTAGCGGTGAAGCAGACCTCACACGCTGCCACTGTGGCTTACGACCAAATACCATTTCGAAAGGGCTCTTGTTCGTACTTGCATGAACAGATGTGTTGCACGAAAAAGCAATAGTTGGGAGGCATTGAGCCCATTGCCGTTCACCAAATTGGTGGCACCACTTGGCAATGAGTTTGCGCACATGCCCATTGGCTCGTTCCACGAGTCCCTGGCTCCGAGGACGCCCTGGTTGACTGCGCCGAACAAGGATGTGGTGTTGAATAGCCACCTGCGAAAGAAGCGGATTGACAAACTCGGTCCCATTGTCTGTCTGCAGGATGGCAGGTGGGCCCATCATAGCAATCCATTGCAGAAAGTAGTACAGTACATCACGTTCTCGACGATGGCGTAAAGGGAACAGCATGCAGAAACGCGTGTAGTGATCTTTTATGTGTAGAATCCAACGAAACTTGCCATCAGGCTCTTGTCGCATGTCAATCAAGTCCATCTGAACACGTTCCATGGCTCGATGTGATGGTATAGGTTGAGTCGGTGCTGGACGCGGGCCCGGTCGGTATGCATGGCAGAGAATACAGCGTTGTAGCACCCAGTCGACTGCACGCTTTGGAATCCCGTGGTACCGTGCAGACACCTCGTGCCATGTTTTGCTCGTCCCCTGGTGATGCAGGGCATTGTGCTCTTGGACAATTGTATCAAACACTTGATCGTCAGGGATGACCAGCAAGGCCCCCTTTCCTTTTCGTGCATGGTAATACAAGTCGCCACGTTGGTCGAGCGAGTAGTTTTGGCGCGTTTTCTGCACAAAAGTCATGGACGCCATGCCTTTGTCGGTGATTTGCCTAGCACTTTGTCCGCCAGCAAGCGCACATAGTACCTCGGAACGTACTTCGAAGGTCTGGCGTGGCACCACGCTTTTAAAGGTAGTGCTTGTCAGCCATTCTGTGAATAAGAGTCTGTGCTCGTATACAAAGCCTGTATTAACGTGAACAGGTTCGTAGAATGCCTGGGGATCCTCGTCACTCGGCTCACTTGTGTGCAATGCCGTCATGCTGAGCTCACTCCTAATCAGTTAAGTGGTGTCTAATTACCGACAAGGAAAATTGACCAGACCGAGTATAGGAGGTAGCACTGCCCATTTGGGTGCCTTCGTTTCAAATGAGTGACGATCATTCCAGATTATAATTATCTGCGCCTGGGAGAATGAATAAATTTAAACTTACCTAGGGAGATATGCCCCAGAGTATAACATAACTCCACTAGTCATAGATGTTTTATTTATATCAAGCAACAATCGTCACATATAGAATAAAGTACTTAAACGAAGGCATTATTTTCCGTGCTGCACACTGTTGTTATAGAACATTGAGAGTTATGATACGCATCGAATGGGAACGCGAAATGAGTGCGAAGTCATTTTCTCACTTCATTAATGACACACCGTTGTCAAGATGATTGAAAACGGGCCAAATTTACGGTTACCTGGCAACAAACAGTGAGGACTATTTTGTTGCGAGCAAAATTAACCATTACATCGAAAAATCTCACGAAACCTACTTTGTTTCAAAAACATGGTGATACTTTTTTGGCACCTCACGCAAGCTGGATGGAGCACGCTCAGGATACAAAATAGCATGCTCCGACGATGCACACCTTGTATGCGTGGGGCTGTCAACAGGCATTGTCCGGCCGTCCTGAACACGACCAAACACATGGTTGAGGTACCAAACTTCGCTTAGGACTGTGTTACCAGTATCGTTCGTATGCTTTCCTTCTTCAATGTCCTTAAAAGACGGGCCAGAGCATCCAATGTAAGGCCTAGCACCGAAGTGCCTCTCAAGGGCACTCGTAATATTAGAAAGACTGTAACGGGTGCAGTTGCTAGGCTTGATACCAGCGGCGGCTAGCCAGTCATATGTGGGAAGCTGACGGTAATAGCTGAGAGCAGTGTCGAAGAAGTCAATCACCTCTTCATGCTCACGGTACTTGGGACCATAGCAAGGAATGTCAAAAGTACTGTAGCATGTACCATGCTTACTGAATTCATGGGCCCAGAAATCTTTGTTGGGAGAGCCTTGCGCAATCCAAAATGTGTCCATGAATTCAAGAAGATCGGTGCGCCCCCAATCCTGAATGAAAGTGTCGATGCTTGGACCCTTGTAGGGCTCCACGATAGTGCCGTTTTCCTTCCCATTTTGAGTTCGAGGAGATGGTTTGGGGTCAAACTGACGGTTCAGATCACAGTATTGTGTGAACGAGCCATTGCAGAAATCAGGCCATAAACCATGGATGGTCCAGTGCTTGTCTGGGAGTTTCTGACCCTTGTCCTCCAGCCCTGTGTGCGTATCCCAAAACTGCGTCTGGGCCACGAGACCTCCGAACGTCTCCGTACAGCACGTGTCGAGATTCGCAAGGTTGAGTGCCTCCTTGCTGCACGACAACACAGGTTTGTCGAGCCAGCAAGTATGGTTATAAGTCGTGGTGTTATGGTAAAGCTTGGCATTCACCGTAGCGGCACCAAGCACAGCAACTATGCCAGCCCTGAGCATGCGCATCATAGTTTGATGATAGGGATTACATTGCCCGGATTGTTGCTAGGATACGATTCGATATGATGTACGCCACACCGGAAGCGTACGCCCACGTTATCCCAGGGAGCATGTTTATAAGCACGTGCAATGTACCAGCAAATGATGTGGTTGCCACAAGCAAAAACGAGAAGCAGACACGCAATCGCACCAGGCAGGTGACATAAGCTGTACCCTACTAAAACACATCAAGAGCTTAATGCTAGCTCGAACATTTCGTCTCGACCTCCCCTGATTTCGAAACCAGTAACCGTGCAGCATAGAATCAGCACTTATGTGAAGAGATAGCAGCAGTGAAAAATATCCATTTCCACAAAAACATCGGCGCGAGGAGTGGGAGAGAGAGAGAGAAAGAGAGGGTGGGCGCGAGGGAGGGAAAAAGAAGCAAAAGAGAACTGCAGCAACCAGGATTCCCGCGTGGTCCCCCACCGCAGTACTAACTAGTCGATACCGTGCTTAACTTCGCAGATCGGACGGGATACGGTGCTTTCACGGTTCTGTGGCCGCAGATGGAAGGGAAGGCCAAGCTCTCGTACAAAACAGGCCAAAAATGGGGGGAGGGGGCAGGATGGCGACAGAGAGCATGAGGAGAGAAAAGTGGGCAAGAGCACGGGCGTGTTTGCTCGGGGATACAAGCCTCCATCCACAGGACGCACAACCGCCAGACACACCCAGACACACCCAGACGCTTAGCAGCAGGGCGAAGGGCGGGAGAGAGTGACTGTGCGCTACGTAGCCGTGGTCGCCGTGGTCGCCGTGGTTTGTTTGTTCGTCGAAGAGATGACTACTCCCCTGCCCACTATGGCCAAGTTGTCATACATAGGTATGAATACATATATACATCGAGATGTGTTGATGTGTACCTAGATTTTATACATATATGTATATGTATATATGTATATCAGAGCCTATTCTACCACATGGCCAAGTAGACTGACGAGAGAGAGAGAGGGGTGATGACGACTGTGTGTGTGTGTGTGTGTGTGTGTGTGTGTGTGTGTGTGTGTGTATGTGGGGTGGGTGTATGTGTCCTACAATACACACCTCCATTGCGTAGAATACAGTAGGATGTAGTCGACTAGGTCGACAAATCTTTAGAACACGGGCTTAGCCTCAGCAGATCGTAGCAACGAGGCTACTCTACTGCTTACAGCACCCAGTTCCCATTCAAGTCGTCTGCAAAGGATTTCCCCCCGCGCATGTTTACATTGCAATCAACCACGCTACCCCTTCCGGCTGCACGCGGCTTGTATGGTGTACGAGCAGAGCTCTATTCCAACACTAGGCATGTGCGGGACCAACGTTATCGCTTCTAGCACGGATTCTGGCTTAGAGGCGTTCAGCCATTATCCAGCAG
>ERZ500978.115-NODE-115-length-55638-cov-7.122735_pt1 | contig 55638 bp, 28 predicted proteins | sample MGYA00248870_ERZ500978 | MGnify/ENA primary metagenome ERZ500978 (study PRJEB25958, sample SAMN03398513) | human skin metagenome | study: EMG produced TPA metagenomics assembly of the Human Skin Microbiome Metagenome (human skin metagenome) data set. | reverse complement strand
GGGGGTGCCGTTTGACGCGCATCGATGATGTCTTGGCATGTACTCTGTCCACGCTTGGCCTCGACGATCGTACGACTGAACGGCGAGGGCATAGACTTGTCTTCATCAAGCACGAGTGCCCGATTGATTTTCGCCACATCTCGATCCACTTCAACGTTGAGCGTGCGCAAAAAGTCGGTCGTGTCCTCGTCGGTGTCCATGCCGAGGATGCGAGTGAGGTATGTGAGCGGGAGGCCATGGTGCTGGGGAAGGTAGGCGCGGGCGAGCGCCTTGACCGCACCGATGCGTACGGTGGGAAAGAGGTTTTCTGCAAGGCAGGCCATGAGGTATCCCACGTCGGGACGGCGCACTGCATCCAGGGCGCGGGTGAAAAAGTTCGGCGTTGCCTCGGTGTTGCTTGGCTGCCCGCGCTTCTCGAGCAGGTTGGAGCGCTGGATCATCGTGCGGAACGTCAGAGCCCATTGCAGTGGCGGTGCTAAGAACACAGGAGCCGGCAAGAGTTCGACTTCTCGTAGTGCCTCGGGATCGCGGACGTGCAGCAGCAGATTGTAGGCGCGGAACTCGGGCTCGGTGTCGTACGTGTGTCCGATAGCGCGTGCATCATCATAGTACTCCATAAGACTGCGCAGTGTCTTGCGGAGCTGCTCGAGTTCCTGCTGCTCGCTCCACGCCTCGGCACCTACGCCGCCCTTCCAGTGCAGACACAGGATGTGGTAACGTGCGATGCGCTCGTGGCAGGCGATGGCGATCGCGCCGCTTTCGCTCTGCACAATAAAGTCCTGCCGAATCGCACGTGTGCGATTCCACAGGAAGGGCTGAACGGCGGCAAAGTGCGGATCGCTTGGCTCGCGCGGGACGAGCTGGTGCACAAGATAATCCAGCGTCTGCTGCAGCACCGCGGGCGGGCGCACTTCCTCCGGCAGCGGCAGCTCACGACCAGCTGCAGGACGGCGGTATATTTTCACGGCCAGGCGCGCATCGGCTTGCTGCGTGCCTGGCACGACCTCGAATCGGTCCAGCTCCTTTTGCACCTCACGCTCCACGCGCTCGTACTCAGGGCACATGTCCATGCACGTCCCGACTAGCTTCGTGTCCTGTGCCACGTATGCCTCGCGCTTCCGCGCATACTGCTCCTTGAGCTCCGCGAGACGCACAGCCGCTACATCCTCACGCGGCCGAAAACGCTCGGCACGCTCCTCGGCGTCCATCGTGGCAGGAAGCACAGAAAGTGGAGGCTGACGACGCCCTGGTTGTTTTGCCTTCATGGTCGTGGACGTTTGGGGCGACCTGCTGCGTGGTGCGCGGTCGCGGCATGCGTTCGTGTCCAAGACCATCGTGGTACTGGGAGAGCCAAGTAGTGGCAAGTCCACACTTGTCCAGCAGCTCGCCGGCGCGCGTGGCACGACCGTGCCGCGCGAAACGACCGGTCCGTTGCGATTTGGATACATGGGCGACGATCGCTCCACGTCTGACGAAGCACTGCGAACGGGCGTATACACCGTACACTCGTCCGATCCATCCGTGGTAGCCACGATTCCCTATGCATTCCCGCCTGTACAGACCGCGCCGGATGCATCGGCTCTGGGCTCGTTGCGCCGGATGCGCGATACACTCTTTGTGCTCGTGCTGGACTGGTCCAGGCCATGGACCTTTGCCGCGCAGCTTGTGGCATGGTTGCACATGCTCTGCCAACTCGTGGATTCTGCGCATGCCGCGGGGTGTGAGCACGATGCCGAGACGGAGCGTGCTGATATGAAGCAGCATCTCGCCTCTATGCTGTCGTGCGAAGCTGCGGACAACTTGGGCGTGCCCCTTGTGATCGTCTGCACCAAGGCGGATGCCATTGATACGGCCATTCGCGAGCGGTATCTACGTGACGATCAGTTCGATTTCATACAACAACTCCTTCGCACCGTGGCGCTGCGGTTCGGCGCTGCCGTGTTTTCTACGACTATCAACAGAGCTGCCTCCTTTGACGCACTCCGCTCGTTCGTAACACAGGTCCTGCATCATGAGACGGCGCCTTCACTGACGCCCAGCACCGCCGATGCCCAGCACCTGCTCGTGCCGCCCGGCTGGGACTCGTGGAGCAAGATCGAAGCGATCCACGAGTCGTTTTCTTGTGCAGCATGGCATGAAGCATGGGCGCACGATATCCCTGCGGCGCAAGCCGAGCATACCACGCGACTTTGCGAGCGTGTTGTACCTGCACCACCGCCCGACGCATCGGCCATGGCTGATGATGTGCAGGTTCCATCCGAGCACGACTTTCTAGCGGATCTCGAGGCCCGGCAAGCGACAGATAGTGCAGCGCCTGTGTCTACGGCTCCTGCCCGCAATGCCATGGGGCCATCGATGCATACATCGACACTGGACCTGCCGTCCGTCGGGCGCGTGCTCGATGAGCAAACCCAACCTGTGCCGCGTGAGGAAGCACGAGCGCCGAGCTTGACGACGCCCAAGCAGACTGAGGTGCTACACAGCTTCTTCCAGAGCCTGCTCAAGAAGCCATCGAGTCCCTCAGGGGCGTCGCCGCGCACGGCGCATCGCGCGCGTCGACACAAAGACAGTAGCTAGCTAGGGTAGTGGTTCTCCTTGTTGTCATGGGCATATGTGACTGTCATAACGCGTGGCGGCGCGCCGTACGCGGCGTATGGGTCTTCAAAGACGGTGAATTCGCGGGCACCGCTAGCCAGTCGCACGCCTTTGCTCTGGTGTCGGCGGGGCCGCGCCGTCTGCAATAGCGATAGGCGACGGCATACTTCGTCGACCACATCTCCCTGCACGGACCGTTCTGCCACCTGTTCCGCATCCAGTTCGCTGAGCGGCCGACGCTGAGCGCAGCGCTTGCCGTCCATAGCGAACACGCTCCGAACAACACGTTGGGAAGCGACACGCGTTACATCACGTGATTGTGGGTATCGAGGCATCTATACAGAGGGCGAGGCCTCCCAGTAGGGTCGGCAGGCCTCGAGGCGCTGTGCGGCGCGGGGAAACGCGGCCAGGAGTGCGTCGCGCAAGTGCCGCTGCTTTTCGAGCGCCTCGTGAATCGCGCGCATCGTGCGAAGCGAGGCGAACCACGAGTCCCGCGGCGCACGAAGATTCGCATGGTGCACCATGTCCTGTGCAGGTTCGTCCATTTGGGCCACCGCCATGGCCCGATCCATGCGTCGGCTGGGCGGGTCAGTGGGCCCGGGTGTGCGTCCATCGTTGACAGAGGCGAATTGGTATAACGGGTCCGCAGCGTACAGACGCACCGCCTCGTCGTCCGTCACGACGGTCTGCTGCGACATGGGCGGCGCATCGGGCAGGACCTGTTCGACGATGCGCAGTGCGTCACCGAGGCGATCTGCCCGTACGAGCGCGCGGCATAAGTGATTGTAGTTGTGCACGTCAAACGACAGGCCGTCGCGCTTAGCACGCGTCCATATTTCGGCCACACGCTCGTGGCGCCCGGCCCGCGAGGCAGTGTCGATGGCGAGCGACAAGGGAATACAGAGCATATTGCGCTGGAACGGCCCGATGCTCGGCGTGCCGGTGGCTTGGCCTGCCAGCATATCAGCGGCAGCAGCGTCGGACGCAGCACGCATCACAAGCGTGGCGTACAGCTCGTCCCACAGACGCAAGACTTGGTTGACGTCGCCCACGGCGCGATAGGCATTCATAAGCACGGTGAGCGCCTGTGGGGACAACGGCTCGCCGCTGTCCACGAGGCGGCGGAACAGCCGCTCGGCCTCCCACACATCACCGCGTTTGCCGTGCGCGTCAATGAGTGGCACGAGGAGATGATGCCATCGCATGCCCTGCTCAAGCACCGGCACCTCCCACGTCCGTTCCTGCGGCTCGTCCAGCAGACGCATGACAAGCTGATGCGCCATGGCCAAGTGCGATTCTGTGCCGTGGGCATAGCTGTGCACGAGGATCGCATGTGTGATATGAGACGGCTGAATGCCACGGTGTTCGAGCTGATCGATCATCGCGCGTGCACGTTCGTGGTTGTCGTGACGCAAATACGCATGTAAGAGAATCGTGTGCAGCGCCAATGTTGCGCCACCTGGGAGTGTATCATCGGCCAGTTGAAAGAGGTGTTCGGCCAGGCGCACGCGTCGGCTATCGCAGGCACTCTGCATGACGAGGGCATACGTCCGTGCATCCGGCGCTAGACCACGACGACGCATGTCTAGCAAGAATGGCACAATGTACTTGACCGGCGTGCCTTTGTGGACACACGCCTTGAGCAAAGTATTGTACGCGCTCGTGTTGGGCCGCAGCGCTGCCTCGGGCTGTTTTTCAAGCCACGCAAAAATGCCCTGCGCAGCCACATAGTGTCCAGCGCGGATATACGCCGTCATAAGCGCAGTATACACGCGCAATGGCGGCCGCATACCCTGCGCCCGCTGCCACGCAATGAGCGCGGCGGCCCGTTCTGGCAGGCATGCATGGCCCAGCGCTTGCACGAGATAGGTCAAAGTGCTCACTGAGCATGCCATACCCGCACCCTGCAACTGAGCGGCGACGTCCAAGGCATCCGCCGTACGTCCGTGCCGCGCGGTCAGCCGAGCCATCTCGCCATACAGGCGCTCCGAGGCAAAGCGCTGCGTCGCTTCCCAGAACACATCACGTGCTCCACACACGTCGTTGTGGCGGACCAAGGCACGGAGCAGCCAAAAGGCGTGTTCTTCGGTGCGAGGCGCACCTGGGCCGGTGTAGGAACGCACAGCAGCCACGTCGCCGCGACTCGCCGCACAGATAAGGCGTGCGCGATCGCGCACGACATCCTCCGGCTCGTGCTTGAGCATGCGCTCCATCGACTCCGCATCGCCCAGCTCAGCATAGTACGTAGCGAGCCACCGAAACGATGCGGTCGACGTGCCGTGCACCACGAGCCACTCGACCAGAGGCTGCACCACATTGCGCTCGCGCAGGGGCGCAGCCGTGCGCAGCACGCGGCGCATCGCACCCTCATGGGGCACGAGTCCGTGTGCCAGCACATCAGCCATGAGCTGGGCACTCTGCTGCGCTGCGCCTCGGTTGGCGAAGGCCAAGCAAAGGACACTGGCCAGGTGAGAGCGCTCATCTGCTGAACAGGGCAATGATACAATCCGCTCGAGTTGTGCGCGCGCGTCCAATACAGATGACAAGAGCGTATACACAGCTTTGACGACGCGTGGGAACGGCGGCTGCGCCATAGCTAGGAGCCGGGGATGTGTCCACAGCCACGAGGCAAAGTGTGTCGCGATCGTATCCTCGTACGGCGCTGCGGCAGCCTTGGCGTGGATACAGGCCGATTCGAGGGACGAAAGCACAGCGCTGGCGGCGCGGTACAAGTCATCCACGACCGGATCTTTTTGGCGCTGATGGGTATGTTGGCCACGAAGGGATTGGGCCTGTAATGCACGCATTTGCGGCGCATGACGCGTGAGAAGTGTGTCAAGCTGGGTGAGGGCCGCGGATGTATCGCCCCGCAGAGCTAAGAGTTCGATGGCCATGGTCTCTGACGCGCGGTGTGGCCACAGACGCTCTCCGACGAATCGGCGGAGCTGTGTGTGTTGTTCATGCGACGTCACTGTGTACATGCACGAGTCGACGAGATCGAGAATGCGGTACATGGTGGGCACGTCCGGGGCCGAGTCGTCGGAGGCCAGGGCCGTGTGGACGACGTGCGACACATGCGAGAGATAGGAGCGCCGTGCCGTGCGACGCTTCTGCACGGCATCAAGAGGAGACGCAGCTACTCCTTTGAATGTATGCTGAAAGGCGCGGCCACGGGGTGGACGAGCACTTTTGTACGGTCGCCACGCCAGGGGGGCGTAGACCAGCTGCTGTGGCTTGACAGCGTGCCACCGCCCCGCAAGCCACCACCGCGGTGGATGGAACTCGACTGTGTAGTTCCACAGCCACTGCAAAGCATGGTGAGTGAAGACGGCGGACGTAAAGAAGCCCACCGGGGGGCTCGTCATTCGTCGCCACAGGATGAGAATAGCCCCTGCCCTGGTCGACGGCGCACAAAAACGAAGAAGCATATGCTGACTAAACCTACGAGTGACTGAACGAGAGCTCCTGGTGGATCGCCTGCAAGCGCTGCTTCCAGGCCTGGACCTGCTCGAGTTTGGAACGGAGATCCGTGAGCTCTTGCTCGATTGTGAGCTTCTGCTCATCTCCAGCCAGATTAATTACTTCATACTTGTCGTCGCCCTTCAAATCGAGGAGCAGTTGGTGGTACTTGAACAGACTCGGACGGTGCGAGATGGTAATGAGAGTGATGCCCATGTCCTTAGCGTGCGCGTACATCAAGCCCTCGACGTCCGTCGAGACAGCTGACGTGCACTCGTCCAGGACCGCGAAGGATGGGCGATGGTAGAATAGACGCGCCATGCCCATGCGCTGTTTTTCGCCGCCTGAAAGCACATCCTTCCACTCCTTGCGTGTGGTCCAACCGCCTTCCCGGTCAGGGAGGTAGGCCAGGTGCACGCGGCGCAGAATCTCCATGAGATCCTCGTCCGTGCGCCCGGACTCGAGGTGCTGCTGGTACGACGCCGGGTAAATGACCTGTTCACGCAGGCTGCCCGTGTTGAGGTACGGACGCTGCGGCAGGAACATGATGCTGTCATGATGGGGTTTCTCGAGCACACCGTCAAAGAGCGGCCAAAGACCCGCGAGAATACGCGCGACGGCCGTCTTGCCCACACCGTTCGAGCCCGTGACCATCATGTGGTCGCCTGGGTTGATGTGGACACGGAGACTGTGCAGCAGTGGCTCGCCACCACGCTCCTGGCCTGGCGCAGGCGTGACAATGGGCACGTTCGTGAACTTGATATGGTCCTTGTCCTCGATCAGCTGGCCGCGGAGGTGGCCCAAGTCGTAGAAGGGAGTGTCGTCGGGCAGGTCGGCGGGGCGCGGCACACTTTGGTAATCATCGTGCTGCAGCAGATGCAGCGACGATATGAGCGCGTACACACGCGATGTCTGGCCGGCGAGGGTAGCGATGCCTTTGTAGCTGTACATGAGACGACTCCCTGCGTCGGCAATCGCGAGCAGGATGCGCCTGTTGGAGATGTAGCTCTCGGTCTGCTTGACGATGTGTGGGTCCGAGTTGACCTGGCCGCTACGGCTCCTGGCCTGGGCACGGAAGGCCGGCACAGCCATCAGCAAGTAGCCAAACGCAGACCACGAGTACTTGAGCACAAAGTCTTCGACCGAGTTGTAGCCTACACGGGCCTGGAGAATGGAGCGGATATGGCGCACCAGGTCCCGGTACGAGCGCCGCAGGATCCCTTCTTCCGTAGATGCGCCGTTGTAGAAGGCCACTTCCTCGGCGTTGATAATGAGGCGGCTGTGTGCATTGTAAAAGTTGCCTTCGAGCTTGGCCTCGAGCGCGGCAAGTTTGCCGAAAGGTGGCGACACGGCACGTAGTACGTGCGAGGACACAAAGTAACCGAGCATCGTGCCTAATACACCGCCGAGACCCAGATTCTGGCCGATCTGCCATACAAAGATCAGCATGTCAAGCAGGGGCTTGGATATGTTCGAGTACAGTTCCGAGAGCACGTCACAGAACAGCACAATGTCGTGCGTGATATACTGGCTCACGGCATCGAGTCGGTTGTCGAGATTCGTGACGCGGTAAAAGTTTTGGTGCTGGTTCAGGTACAGATCGTGCACGTAGCGCGTGAGTCGCGTCCTGAATGAGATCGACAGCTTGGACTGCAGGAAGCGGATCATGGAGTTCGTGTAGGTCGATGGCACCGCAAGTGCGAACCACAGACCGAGGCCACGCAGGAATCCCCAGCGGTCTGCCGAGATCAGTGTCTTGACGATGTATCCGTCCAAGCGAGCGACTAGCAGACTCAGGTAGGTGCGCAGCACGAGGAACATGCTGTGCAGCAAGAACAAGTACGTCTCCTTCGAGCGCAGGCTCGGGAAGATGATGCGGAAGAGGGCGCGGAGCTGCCGGAGGAACTCGCGGTTGACGCCGACACACATCGCACTCGCACTCGACATACTCTCGCCGGCCTCAGGCGCGATCGTGCTCTCGTTCTCGCGGACTGCTTTAGCGTTTTCGCGCGTGATACCTCCCCATGGACTCAGCATGCCGAGGCGCGCCTTGGCCGCCTTTTTGCTCACGGGTGGCGGCAGAGAAAAGGACTCGTAGTCCTTCACAAACGTCGCAGGGTCCGTCGGCGTGACATGCGCGGCACTCAGACGGCCGCGGTCAGGTATGAGCAGCTTGATGGTGCCATTTTGGCTCTCTGTCGGGTAGTACAGCTGCTCAAGGCCCTCGTCCAACGTCATGGGATCCACATGCTGGCGCTGCCAGCGCAGCCGAGCCAAGTGCCCGCGCAGGCGCCGCAGACCAAGCAGACGCTTATGGCCAAGCGCCAGCACCAGCAGCACCAGCACGAGTGCTCCGCGTGAGCGGTGCGGTGCTGTGGCCAGCCGTGACTGCACTGCTGCCATTCCCACGGTCGCACACGCACGTCGGGGGAAAAAAAGACGCAGTCCCCCACTGGGCCGAGGCCGCCGGCTGCGCGTGCGGGCGAAAAGCCAGGCCGGCGTCGGCGCCGCTTGATCACGTGAGCGTCGGCGTGGCAGGGGCCCTCCACGCCGGAGTTGCGTGGCCCAAGGCGCCACGACGCGTGTGGCTAGAAGCTTGGCGCTGGAGCTGTCATCGCCTCATCATGGTCCTGTCGGCGGCAGCGAGTCGTGGAGGCCGCAGCAGCATGGAGAGTGGCAGTGCGGGACTGCGTGCATCGTTCGCGAGTGTGCGCTCAGGCCTCGGTGCCGGTGTGGGCGATCCACTCCGCATGTCGTTCGACCGCTCGGAATCGCATGCGTCCATACGGCCCATGAACGCGTACCAGCCGCTGGAGGACGGGCCGCACCGGTCATCGGTGTCGTCGGCTGTGTTCTCGGGTCCGCGTCTGAGCGTCTCCGCGGAGGGGCCGACGTTCACCTTCAAGAGTGCCGATCTTCGCCGTGCGTTGGAGCTCCACGAGGCACTCGCACGCAAGGCGTACATGGAGGGGTACCTGCTGGTGCGCCATGCCCTCGGTGTCGATGGCCAGCCAGATCACCGCACGCACCGCTTTGATACATGGACCGAGTGCTTTGTCCAGCTCCACGGCACGGTCCTGAGTCTCTGGGAGGCGCAGCGTCTCGCCGATGCCGCGCAGCAGGGCCGCGACGTGCCGCCTATGTACATCAACGTGACTGAGGCGCTCGTGGACTATATCGGCATGTACGTTGACGCCCCCTTGTCCGACCCCGGCACCCGCCGCACCCTATACCATGTCTTTGCTCTCAACTCGGCGGGCCAGAATCGCGTGCTGTTCTGCTTCCATATCCCGCCGCCGTGTGACCCTGCGAAGGTCGAACAGCGCCTCTCGCCGAAGAATGCCCAGCATCCCGAGCATGCCGCCGTCGTCCAATGGCGCAACATCGGCCTGCAGTACCTGCAGGCCTGGATCAATGCCATCCGACTCGCGTCGTGGGAACGCATGCGTCTCGACGAGATTTACACGGGCGCGCTTATCCGCGCCCGCCTCAGTGCCGTCAAGGGGGCTGACGTCGCCGACATCTCGGAGCTCGCCGTGCGCTCACCGCTCGTCAAGGGCCGGCACGAGGGCTTTGTGCGTGCACGGTTCATGGGCTCGACAGAGTGGCGCCGCTGCTGGATGGTCGTCCAGTCGCACTGGTCCGATGGCGAGCAGGCCACCGGTCTCCGCCGCATGTTCCGCCTAGGCGGTGATCGCGCGAGTGTCGTGGCCGAGTCGACGCACCCGCCGCCGCCGCCGCCTGGCGTGATTCCGTCGCCGGCTGTGGCGTACTTGTACGACTCGCGGCGCAGCAAGCAGCCATTCGCGAGTCTGTGGCATGTGCGGCACGTATATGCCGTGTACCCGTCGCGTGCGCAGCTCGTAGAGGACAGCGTGCTGTTCAAGGCCGAGGGATCGCTGCCGCACACGTCCTCGACGTCGGCGACCCTGCACCCACGCACATCGGGATGGGTCATGTTTATGCCTGACATGCCCGCGGGCCAGGCGCGCGGTGCGAATGCAGAGATGATGAAGTGGATCATTGCGATGATGGATGCCTTCGGGCTGTATGGTCGTCCCGATCAGTTTGCGTGGGACCCACGGAGCGCCCACTCGCCGTTCTTTGCGTACCCGATCGGGCCATTCAAGGATCACCTGTTCCTTGATCGCGCGCTGGCCGAGTGCCTGGACATCTCCGTCGAAGACCACATGGTGACGCGCCAGATGCTGCATGACATTATGGCCGCGCGTATGCGTGGCGAGCAGACGGCGATCGCACCGCCGCTGCCGGCGATCCTGTCTCAGAGCGCGTCGCAGCCTGCGCCGGCACCGAGCGCGCCTGCTGACGCCCTCCTGACGCCTCGTGCACAGGGCGTGCCGCTCTCGAACGAGACGCCAAAAGAGGCTGCGCCAGCCCCTGACGCCAGGCCCGCCTCGGGTGAGGCGCTGCCGTCGGCCGCCCTGGCTGCCGGGACCTCGCCCACGGGCGCCTCTTCGTACGGTGTGCTATCGTCGGGTGTCTCTTCCTACGATGCCGCGCCCGCATCCAGGGCAGATCGAGACGCTGCTGGCGCAGCGCCGTCGGCGGCTGCAGATATGGCGGCCCCCCCAAAACTCAAGGCCGCTGCCTTCCAGGCGCGCCGTCTATCGATGGAGCCGGCGGTGCAGGCACCACCCGCGCCTCATCCCACGTTCGACCAGGCCTACCGCGAGTACGACCATGCGGCGGCGTTCGATGCAGGCCCATCGGCTTCCCTGTACGACGCCCTGCCCACGTTGCCGCCGGTATCGTCTGAGATGGACGAATTGGACCGCACACTTCAGGCGCTCACGACCGAGCCGGACACGCAGCCGATCAACCCGCGGCACGATCTGATTTATCCGTGGCCCATCCCCGAGCAGGCGGAACAGACGCCCCTCTCGCCGATCGCCGAAGCATCGCAGGCCGGTGCGCCGCCCCTCAGTACGCAGACCCAGGCGAGCGTCTACGCCGGCACGCAAAGTGCGTCTACCGACGCGCCTGGATCCAGTGCCTCGACCGCCTCACCGGCGCTGCCATCGACGCTGTCGTTCCTCGCGCCCTCCGTCGGCGCATGCCACGTGTCCAGCGACACGGACCACGAGATGGAGGCGCATGTCGTGCAAGACTACATCGAGGAGCCCAAGGCGCTGCCCCCCGTCACGAGCTCCGTCGTGACGACCTCCCAGCCGCCGCCGCCGAGGCGTGCGCCCATGCCGAGCAACGACGACGACGCGTACGGCGTGCCGGACGAGCAGCGCAGCCCGCCTGATGCACCGAGGCGGCGCGTCTTGCCGATCGACGATGCGGGCGCCTACCCCTCGTCCTTTGGCCGCCGACAGCAGCAGCAGCAGCCATCGACCGCGCACGCCAAGCACGCGTCCGTCCGTCCAGGCCGCATGCCCGGCGCCGCGTCTCAAGCCTCGCACGAATGGGTCGATCACGACGACGAGTATGACGTGCCGGAGGCACCAGCAGACGCGCCAGCCGCGGACCCAAACGAGTTTTGGATCTCGCCAGCCACCCCCGCGTCCTCCCACGATGCATCCCCCATGCCCCCGGCACCGAGCTTGGCGCCTTCTCAGCCGTTGCCCACCGCCCGCGCCAAGGCATCAGCGCCGCCACGCACGACGTTTGTGAAGCTCGACGATCCACGCGCATCACGCGCACACCCCACGCAGGGCCTCCTAGCCGCCGCATCGCAGGAGCGGCTCGTTCGGAACGCACGCCAACAGGAAGCACGCGAGGCCGGACAGGCGCTCGTCCAGGTGCCCCACAAGCCGCCGCCGCCGCAGGCCGGGCTCATGGGCGCGATCCACTCCCGCCACACGTCCGCCGCGCCAGCCGAACAGCCGCGCCCGGCACGCCCCGCGTCGGCAGCTGCGCCGTCCGTGTCGAGCGCGCCGACGCCCCACGGCCTGTGGCCGCAGCAGCAAATGATGATGAACATGTACTACTGGCAGCAGCAGCAGATGATGATGATGGGCATGATGCCGTACATGTCGCGCGAGAACATGATCGCACAGCAGCAGGCGATGCAAGCCGCACAGCAGGCGTACTACCAGGCGTACATGCAATATGCACCCTCGTCCGCCATGCCGACGCCCGCTTCCTCGCCAGGTGTGCCGAGCATGCCGATGATGCCGATGATGCCGATGCCGATGATGGATGGCAGCATGCCCATGATGCCGACGTCCTCTTCGTCCGCGGGCCACGGCTCGGCCGCGCGCGATGGCAGTGCGCCCAGTCAGAGGTCATCGACGCCATGGGACGCGCCCAAGTCCAAATCTCCGCCGCCGCCCATCGCACGGACGCACCGAGCCTAGATCTTGTCCCATAGCTCAGCGACGATATCGTCCACGCGTGTATGCGATACAGTGATGCCCTCGTCAGAACCGGGCGGCTCAAGCGCGGCGAGCTGCGACGCGAGCATATCGGCCTTCATGAAATGGCCGCGGCGGCGCTGGAGTCGGTCCATCAGGACGGCAGGATCGACACGCAAGTACACAAACACCACCCGCATCTCCGTCGCGCGAAGCACATCACGGTACGCACGCCGAAGGCAAGAGCATGCGACGACGCACCGCGGATTCGCAGCGCGCTCGGCCGCTTCGCGTACACGCACGATCCACGGCCACCGATCCTCGTCCGTCAATGCCTCGCCCCGCGCCATCTTGGCGACAGCTGCGGGCGTATGAAGATCATCGGCATCGCAGAACGGCGCTCCGCACGCGCGCGCGAGCGCCTGGCCGACGGTCGTTTTGCCGGCGCCGGCCACGCCCATGACGACGACACAGGTGCGCATGGTGGAGAAAACGGGCGCATTTTCCTATACACGTAAACTACAGTGGTATCATGCCGACTCGGCAGGCGTCCGTGCAAAGGGGCGCGAGGGGGCATGGGCGTTCGCGTCCGCGAACACCACGGCCTGATGCACGAGCGTATCCCACGTCGCCGAGGACACACCCGTGCTGGGAGCTTGCAGCACCAGCAGGAGCGAGTTGGCCAACAAGTCGACCTTGAGTCCATCCGGGCCGGACGCCGAATCGACATCCGTCTCGTCTTCCGTCGAAAAGCCCATGTCCAAGCTCTCTTCCACAAACGTCTGCGCACGCAGACTCGCCACGGCATGGTGCGTTGCCGACATGTCGGCGACGCCCGGCCCCGAGCCCGTGCTGTTCGCAAACGAGGGGTGCCGCGACCTCATCCGAGAACGTAGCGGAGGCCGAGACAGCCTCGTCTGCCGGTATCTCTCGTGCTGCTCCGTAATGGCATGAGCATGGATCCGCACGATCAAAAGACGCCCATGCTCGCATTCGACAAACATGGGCGTGTTGGTATCACAACTCTCGGACTCGGTCTCAGCGCCCGAAACACTCTGGTCCTCTGACACAGCGCCCTCCATCTCGCGAAGACCACGGCGCATGGAGGCTCGCGGCAGACCCGGTCGCTCGGAACTCGGGCGCCGCTCGCGCGCGGAGTGGCTGCTGTGACTGCTGGCGTCGCGTGGACGCGACGTGGATAGGCGCCGCTGCGTGCGCGAATTCCGTACAGACGCTGATATCGCGGCAGAGGCGGACGCCGGCACCGGCAGCTCCGGCACCGGCATCATCGTCGCGCGCCTGATCTGCTTAGCGTTCTTTCGCCATGCCGTCATGGCAATCGCTGCGAGCATTCTGACACGCTCTTCCGCAGAAGGCGGTGCTCGCGCAGGTGGCGCCATCAGTCCCGCATGGGGCCATGGCTCGGTGCCCTCACCGGCTTTGCATGCATACCCGTACAGCTCACCCGATCGATCGCAGAGGATCAAGGCGGTATGGGCACCATGTTCGTGGATATCATCACCGACCAGCGCATGCAACTGCGTCGAGATAAGCGCTATGCGCAGCATGGAACGCGGGAATCAATCACGCAAGCGTCGAGACGATCCTGCTGCTTGATGCCCTGGCGCCGTGACGCAGCGAGAAAGTCTATTTTTTTTTTAAGGGGGCCCTGCGCCCCTATCATACCGGACGCACGTCATTGGGATTGGCCGCCGACATAAGCCGCGGCGGCATGAAGCGCATCGGTCCAATCACGTACGCCCATAGGATGACATAAGATGACGCATGTCCTCTCGACGGTTCTGTACACGTGCTCTGTGCGTTAAAGCCAGGTCTGTCCCAATACGTTGCGCACGCTTGGCTGCCATCAGCCACGTCTCATCGTAACCTCGCCTTGCTTCGCACCTGGGCGCAGGAGCACGGCTGACTGCTTCGACCCCAGCTTCGAGTCAAGTCTTTGCTCGTGTGAGGGTAGCCACCGAACGACATTGGACCGTGTATCCAGCCACCATCGCGCCATCGTTTGCCTTGTTTTGAAAGGGGACGTGCTCAGTCCTGCTTTCTAGATACCATTCGATCACAGATACCATCTACTATCCGCATTCATGGAATTGCCTTCCACTCATACTACGCAACCACATACCACTCTGCCTAATCAGCCACCTGTATCTTCTCCTTCCTTGTCACCACCCACGCATGCCTCGAGCTCGGCGAGCTTATCGCAGCGTGATGTCAAGGCGGAGCAGGTCGTGCCACGCCTCGATACCTCCCACGGCAACAAGCCCATCTCGCACAGCAGCCACAGCAGCAGCGGCCAGAGCAACAACAAATTCCGCTGCCGCGTTGCCATGGCCTGTGTCCACTGCCGTCACCGCAAGATCCGATGCGACGGCGCACAGCCCTCCTGCTATACATGTACGCGGCTGCAGCGAAAGTGCGAATACGAGCGTGTGTCCGAGCAAGATAATCTATTGTCGCGTGAACGCAAGCGCCTAAGTCGCGAACGCAAAGCCGCGCGGCTCGCAGCCTCGGCGTCGCAGGGCCAGGCGCCGCCGGCTACGCAGACCAAGCAGCGACGAGCCGCCGCCGATGAGAAGCACCATGCGCCCAAGGCAGATCCCGTGTCGACGGCGGCGCTCCCGCCGTCGTTCCCTGTGCCTATCCCCACTCATGTACCGCCGACGGAGATTGCGCCCTCGCTCATCCAGTCGCCGAGCGATGCCATGTCGGTGGCATGGTCGTCGGCGCATGTGGCTCCGGGTGGCGAGCCCAAGGCGCCATCGACCAAGGACCTGATGCCATGGGTCACGGTGCCGCCCTATGTCGATGCTATGGAGGCGTCCGTGCCTGGGCTGGATGCCACGTCGAGTCTGGCTGCGCCGTCGTCGACCTCGCCGACGGAGCCCGACTCGCTCGTTTCGCTGCGCTCGACGGCGGACCCGAGTCTGCTTGAGCTCAGTGCGCCGCCCTCGGCGCTTTCTGACATGAGCCCGGCGCTCTCGCCCACCGAGCCGTACTTTGGCAGCGAGACGGGCACGTCCAAGTCGGGTGACTCGATTTCGTCGGAGGCGACGCATGTGGATCCGCTCGAGCTGACGACGTCGCTCGATACACCGCTCAAGCTCTTTAGTGACCAGCCGCTACCTCCGAGCAGCGCCATGGCACCCACACCCCTCTCCATTGAGAGTGAGGGCCGAGATGGCCCTCGCAGTGACGGCCCGCGCCTGGCGACGGGCTTCTCACCCCTCTCGCCTCAACTGGCGCCGCCGTCCATGGATCCCATGGAGCTTGGCTTTGAGGACGGCGCAAGTGGCGGCGCTGCGGGCTGTGTCCCTGTCGTCGACGGTGCCGGCAGCGACGTGAGCAGCCTGTACAGCTCGTCGCTGCCGATCTCCAGCCACGCTGGGTTCGGCGCCGACCTGGAGCCCAGCAGCCTGCCGATCCTCTCGTCCTGGACCCATCCCACACCCATCAGATAATTCACGTAGTTCGACTCCTATGTGTTATGGCCACTGTGCAGGTCCGCTGACCTGGCCCAGCGATACCTGGCACCACTGGTCCTGCATCCACACGACGGACCACGTACCTTCCTGCGACGTCGGCACGCGGTACTCGTTCGCATGCCACGCCTCGACGGTGTGTGTTTCGAGCACACGCGGCCGCGCATGGGTGTCGGCCGGCTCGGTGCGCTGGTATGTGAACGAAAACGGCGGCTCGCCGCGCAGCTGGAACACGATCTCCGTCTGTGCGCCTTCGTGCAGCGACTCGATGTGGTGCTGCCCGGCCGATATGTGCGCGCTCGGCAGGGCATGCACCATGCGCTCGAGCGGTGCATGCGTCTGGCGACACGCGTTCGTGCGGTGAGCGGCTCCCAGCACACGCAGCACGCCTGGGCGGTCTGCCATGCGCCAGAACTCGGCACTGCGCGACGTCACGCGCGACGTCGCACCCTCGAACGTGTACGTGACGGTCCATGGCGGCGTGCCCTGCAGCACAAAGTCCATGCGCTCGCCGACGCAATAGTGTTCACGCGTCGTGGGCGCCACGACGCCCGCGCTTTCCACGACGTCCACGACGACGGGCGGCGGCTGCGTCCCGTCCTGACGGCAGTGGGCATCGTCGACGCGCAGGACGCGCACTTCCCACGTCCCCGGCACCCCGAACGGCGCCGGCAGCGCGACGGTCCATTGCGTGCCGTGCACCGTGTGCGCGAAGCGCATCGCCTCGGCATGGCCCTCGGTGTGCACGGGCCGCGCCTCGATGTCCACACGGAACGGCGGCGTGCCGTGCAGCTGCAGCGTCGGGGCCTGCACCCACGTGTCGCCGAGGCAGGCCGAGAGTCGTGCGGGCGTCGCGGGCGCCCAGGCGGCCTGGGGCTGCGGCCACACGCGGTACTCGAGCGCATTCGTGTCGTGCCGTGCGTCGGCGTAGTAGGCATCGCTCGTGCCCATGATATGGTACATGTACGTGCCGGGCACACGCGTGCCGAGCGGGAGAGACACATGGGCCTCCGAGCTTGCGAGCGTCTGTGCATACACGCGGGTATCGCCCTGGTCGGTGAGCAGCGTGCGCTGCACCTTGACGCGCACGGGCGGCTGGCCCTGCAGCGCGATCGTCGCCTCCAGCGGCGTGTGCACACACACGGGCGGCAAGGCGACGATGCCCGTGGGCGCCTCGCCGACGAAGCGCGCATGCGGTCGCGGGCGCATCACGACCTGCGCCGTGTCGTCCTGCACCACTTGTCCACTGCAATGCGCATCGCGCACGCCCGTCAGTGTGTACGTGCCGGGCTCATGCACCGTCAGCGCCTCGTTCGCATCGTGCAGCGTCACGGTGCCGTTCACCACGCCATCGCGCGTGTACGCCACGGTCCACGGCGGCGCACCACGCAGACGCAGCGGCAGCACCGCCGGCTCGTGCTCCTGCAGCGTCACGTTCCATGGGGCCGCGAAGCTCACGGCCGCCGTCGGTGGGCGCACGTCGATGCGCAGGTCGCGCGTCGCCAGGCGGCGCACACATCCACGGCCATCGCGCAGGCTCAGCAGCGAGACCGTCGCGCGGCCCGCATCGTGGCCCGGCGGCAGCGTGATAGGGAGCGTAGCGCGTGACTCGGTGATGTCCGGGAGCGAATGCAACACAGGCTCCTTGGCCCCTGCGCCGCGGATCGCATACTCGAGCGTGTACGGTCCATGGCCCGTGAACGCGACGTCCGCCTGCACACTCTGCTCGCCACAGCTGCTCACCACCGCATCGTGGTCGCGTTCCGCGCCGACAAACGAGGCGGTCGCCAGGGGATGCGCCACGTGCGTGAACGAAGGCCCATCCAGCGGCACGTGAGCGTAATTCGCGTCGTGCAGCTCGAGAAAGCGGTACGTCACACGGCCCTCGGTGCTGGGCCAGAACTCGAGCTCATCGCGCGTCTGGTCCCGCACGATGCGCTCGTGACGCGTCGGCGCGCCATCCCGCTGCGTCTCGTACACGAGTCGGAATGGCGGCTCGCCCTCGAGATCCGAGAGCGCCTTGACACCCACCGTGCCGGCACAGGCGTCGTCAATGCTCTCAAAGTGGATCGAGGCACGCGGTGGCGGCACATCCACGACCTCACACGTCCACGGCGCGCTGACGCGGCCCACGCAGTGCTTGGACGCAGCGCTTTGCAGCGTATACACGCCCGTCTCACGCACAGGAATCGCGTGCGTGCCATGCGAGAGCGACCGCGTCGTATGCACCGTCTCGCGGTCGTCTCGTCGGTGCACCCACTTGACGTCCCACGCATCGTCCCAGCTCTTGTCCATCTCCACGGCCACACGCAGCGAGAGGCCATGGCTCGTCCGCAACAGCTTCAGCGGGCGACCCGGCACACACTGCCTGGCATCCCAATGCACCTGCGCCTGCGCATGCACATACGCTGTGGAAGTCTCGTTCAGGTACGCCACATTGCCGCACACATCGCGGACATGGCGCAGCTGCAGCGCATGCGCGCCGGCCGCCGGCACATCCAGCGCAATGGTCGCCGGCGCACCCGGCGAATGATGCACAAGCGACCGCTCGCCACGCGCATGCGCATACGTCAGCGTCAGAGGCGGCGTGCCGTGCAGCATGACCTGCCACTGCGCCTCGTCGCCCACACAGTAGTCAGACGCGGCCGACACAAAGGAGGCACGCGGACACTCGACGAGCGTGATCGCCTCCGGCACAATGTGCGCCGCCTGCGACTGCCGATCCAGCACCGACTCCAGGCGCACAATGCCCGTGTGCTGCAAGCGCAGGTAGTGGACCGTGACCGGGTCGCGCATGTCTGCTGCGCCGCGAGCCGCGCGGCGCGCGCGCCTGCGCTCCGCCAACGAGAGCGTCTTGGCGCCGTGCGGCACATCTGGTTCTGCGTCCGCCAGCTGTGTATAGACACTCGTTTTCGGGTGCTTGATCGTATGCCGCGTGACGTGACCGGTCGCCGGATCCGTGATCGAGTAGGTGAGCGAGACGGGGGGCGACGTCTGATTCAGCACGATCGGAATGTGCACTTGGCGCACGCGGTCATCCAGGCACATGCACGTACCCGAGACAGACGTGTCGATGCGGGCCGTGCCGTACGGCACAATGTGGACGGTATGCTGGCCAGCAATGTGGGCGCGTGGCTCCACGACATGGTCGAGACGCACGCGGCGCTCGCCGACACTCCATACTGCTGGGCCAGGCGCGAGTGTCGCGATCCTCACGAGCGCTTCGCGCTGCAAGATCGACAGCGCATCCAGCACCGCAAGTAGGAGGAACACCATGACGTACCATCTCCGCCCCCTGCGTCGAGGCGGCGGGGGCGCCGCGACCCCAGCGCCCACAGCAGGCGCCCGCGGAGGAATCGCGAGCCAGTATATGCCATAGCACAGAGCAAAGTCCAGCAGCAGGGCGGAAAAGAGCGTCGTGGGCTCGATGCCACGCCCGAGGCCACGCACCGGTGCCTTGTGGAGCCAGTGCAGCGCCACAATACGCGTCCACTTCCACGCTTGCACTCCCACAAACACGGCCGCTGCATAAAAGCGCTGCGTCGGCGCATCGACGACAGCGAGGGGTATGCGCGGCTCGCCACGCTCCCTCGTCGTGGCGGCCATGCGAAAGTGGCGAGCAGGCACCGCGTCCGCTCGGACGATACTATCACGTGATACCTCACCCACCGTCCGTCCGGCGCCTCTTCTTCGCTCCACGTCGCTATGGCTGTCAAGAGCAAGGCTCGGTACGTTTTTTTCCGACTTACGCAGCGTCGTCATCGCCCGGCTCATGTCGACGGCCGGCACCGGCTACATGTACACGACGCGCCGTCTGCGTGTGATGGAGCGTCTGAGCATGATGAAGTACGACCCGATCGGTATGTCGCGCCCCACTGACGCAGTCAAACGCCACGTCCTGTTCAAAGAGGTCAAGGGAAAAAAATAGATCTATACCTACAAATTCTCGAAAAAGTCGAGGTCGGCCCTCGAGAGTCCTCCTTTCCGAGGGGGCGAGGACCTATGCTCACGCGCTTTCGGCGGCTGCGTCGGCGGCGAGGGCGGCCACAGCGCCAGCGGAGCCTTCTCGGGCGTGTCTCGGTACGTCGTCTCCGTGTGCGGTGCGAGTGCACCGCCCTGCTCGCCTCCTCCGCGATCGACGTACGGTGCAGGTCGAGTAGAGATAGGGGCGTCGTACAGCGGTGCCGGGCCATCGGTATACGTCTGGATCTCGCCAAACTCGTCATCATCATCATCTTCGTGATCGTCATCGTTGTCCAAAGGATTGTACGCACGGGTAGATAGAGTCATCGGCCCGAGTCCGAGAGCTAGGCTCTCTCCCGTGTCTTGGGGCGCAGAAGGCGCCGTATCTGAGGCTGGGGACGCCGCCGCCTCCTTCTTCGTGGTAGCGGCATCGAGCCATGCCAAGTCGTCCGCATTGAGAGTAGTACTACTACTAGGCGGCTTGAGCGAAGTGTCCTTCTCAGGCGGCGGTGCGCGCTTGAGCCAGCTGCCCAGTTTGCTGCTCGTATTCGTAGAGGCAGGTGCTACGCGTCGCCATCCTTTGGACTGCTCGGCCTCTGCCTGCTTCCTGGCTTCCTCTTGGGCTGCCGCTCGCGCTTGGCGCCATTCTGCTACGCGTGTGCCGAGTCGCGAGAAGGCTGAGCGCACGCTGCTGGGTGCCGGTTCGCTCGAGGTATTTGTGCGCTCCTGAGCTGCTTCCCGCTCAGGCGGCCGCTCGTGCACAGACTCGGAGGGCTCATTGTCACGGATCGGAGCGGGTACCGCAGTGGACTCGTCCACCACATTCTCTGAGGGCTCATCGGCGCGGATCGGAGTGGGTGCTGAAGGGGACTCCTCTGCCACATCCTCTGAGGGCTCATCGGCGCGCTCTTGCTCATCGGAGCACGCAGTCACTGTCTCTTTCGCATCTTCCTGAGCACTCGACTCTGACGGCTCATTCCATACATTCTCGTGGATCATCATCGATGCCGACGTCAGTGACGCGAGATTCGCATCATCCGACGTGGGTGGAGCAGGCACGATCGGCTGCCCACTCCATGGATCCACATCAAGGCTCGGCAGCGCACCTACCTCTAAGGGTGGTGAGTCAGAGCGCGGTAGCGGCGTAGGCGCCACATCGTCCGCGTCCGCCTCCCACGGACTCGCCCATGGATTCATGCAGGTGGAGGCTGACGGGTGGGCAAGGGTGTTGCGGTGCGTCTAGTCCTGCGAGTCACGTGAAAAAGAAGAAGGAGGCGGCAAAGGGCGCTCCTCCGACTCGCCTGTGTATCGCCACCATGTCGTCGGTGTTGGCTCGGCGAGGCCTCCTCTCGCGACGGTCCGCCCGCGTCCCTCTACATGCCCGCACCGTAGTGAGTGCACCGACGCCCACGGTGACGACGGCAGCAGCAGCACCTGTGCAGGCAACTGCGCCTCCGCTGCCTGCGCGCGCACGGCAGATGCTGCGCTGGCTGTGGCTCGAGCCGAGTGAGCGCCATGAGCTGCAGCGGTATGTGGACCAGGCGGATACTTCCGATGCGCCTGCATGGTTTGCGTCGGCTTATGCCCAGGCGCGGCAGTATCGCATGGCCCGCTCTCGGCGCTGGCTCCCGTCGGCGGAGCTGGTCGGCGGCGATGTCCAGGCATTCCTGCGTAGAGAAATGGATACGATGCACATACAGATTGAGCGCGGTGAGCATCCTCTCTTGACGCTCGAGACATGGACCGCGATGGATTTGGACGAAAAAGCTGATGTGGTACTCCAGCGTGTGTGGCTCCGCATGTCGGAAGAGCAGCGCGCCGCGGCACTGACGCGCGTGACATATGAATGTGCTCGTCGACTCGGCTGGCGCTCGGGCTTTTCTTCCGGCTTTCCTGGCGACGATGCGCCCAAGGATCTGGTAAAGCGCCTCACCGCGTCCATCGGCAAGACGGACGTGCGCCGCGAGCTGCAGGCTGTCGAGGAGCAGCGCGCGTGGGATGCATGGCAGCGTCTCTCGCCCGAAGAGCGCCGTACTGAATGGCAAACGGCCTGGCAGCAGCGTGACCGCTCTATGATATACGTCGATGATGCGCCTACGACGCGGCTCCTCGGTGCGCCCGCGCCGAGGTGGTACGCCGTGCCGCAGCGCGCTGGCTCGCTGCAGTATCTTCCCAACATTCTGATCCGGCTCGTCCGGAACCACACACCTCGGGGCCAAGCATACGACGTGTGGAAGGCCACGTTCCGTGTGCCGCTCAACATGCACAAGCACGAGCTGCGCTCGTACCTGCTGGCTGTGTACGGCTTGCGCACGACCTGGGCGCGCTCGATGGTGTACCGCTCTCCGATCGTGTTCAGTGCCGCCAAGCGCCGCCGTGTCGTGGGCCAAGGCCGGACGTTTAAAAAAGTGGAGGTAGGTCTGCTGGAGCCGTTTGTCTTCCCCAGTGTGAGCCAAGCCTTTTTGCGGACGCATCTCTTCAGCCAGGAGATGATGTACGAAGAGCGGCGCTTGCTGCTCAAGATGACCAAGGGCCGCCGCTGGCGCAGCCACAAGAGTGTCACGGATCTCTCGCGGGCCCTCGATAACCACTGGGACGGCCACAATGCGGGGGCGCCGGCCGAGCCAGCCGATGGACAGCCCTCGGCGCAGCTGCTCGTGCGCAAGCGGTCGGTGCCGACGGCGCGTCACAGCAACATTCTGTCGGCGATCTCTGAGCGCCGTGCGCAGCGCGAGGCGCGTGTCCGGGCGTTCCTGGACGAAAAGCGCACGTCATAGTCATCTAATCTACACTAAAAGCCTCGTAGGCCTAGGATGTGGCGCACATCACTTGCATAGCGCAGTCCATCCAGCACGGGGAGCAAGTCGAGCAGGGCCTCGTCGTTCGGGTCGTGCGTCCAGCCTTCCACGGGTATCCCATTCGCCTCCTGCAGCAGGTAGCTGATGGGCGAATTATCAATGAGGCACACACGACTGAGGTCCTCTTCCACGATCTCGAGGTTCTTCAGGTACGAGCCATGGCGCAGCGTACACGAGTCACGGAACAGCCGCCCACTTATCAGGCCCTGCCCCCCATCAAGCCAGTTGATCACAGGGTCTGCATATTCCTTGATCGACGCCGTGAATATCACAACATGGTACCACGATGCTACCTTGCGCAGAAAGTAGTCGACCCATGGCCGCTTGTACACTTGATAGCAGACGCGCCGCCCGTCCATGTGCACCTCAATGCTGCGGATCTGCAGCCGCGCATGCGATGGAATACCGGATCCCAGGCCAAGCATGTTCATCCAGCCGTCTAAGAGCCACGTACCCACATGGTCTCCTGTCTGCCACCGATTCCAAAGCGAGCCCGTACCAAGTCGCGAGTGAATCAGCGTCTCATCCAGGTCCAGCACCAGCACCTTCGGCGTGTGCTGGATCACCGTCGGCACCTTGCGCGGCACAGTCTCTTTCTCATCAGAGGCTGCCTTGTTCTTGTCGCGTATCTTGCGCTGCCGCACGAGCGTCTCGACCGTCGGAAGCGCACTTGAACTCGCCGCCATACGCACCACGCAGCCCCCGTCCCAGACGCGTGTGGCCAAGGTGGGTCGTGGAGCGGCGTCGCTGGGGAAATAAGCTACGCCACTCCACCGCTGCCTGCTACCTCGACGCTGGGATGCCGCCTGCGACGCGGCCCACGTCGTCCATAGGGCAAGAGTACCCGACGGTGCTGGGCTACAAGATTGTGCAGCTACTAGGTGGCGGTGGTTTTTCGCGTGTGTTTCGTGCTGTGAACCCCGAGTCCGAGGCCCATCCCCAGGCTGCTGTCAAAGTGGTGTCGTACGTATCGACCACGCAACGACAGCCCATTGATCGACGTGCGCTTCAAAAGGAGGTGCAGATCCACAGCATCCTCAAGCATGACAATGTGCTGGCCTTTCTCGGCTCTGTCGAGTATGCGGCGAGTGCGCCGGACAACTACGTGCGTGGCCTGTACATTCTGCTGGAGCTATGTGCCGGTGGCGACCTGTTTGACAAGATTGCACCGGATGTGGGCGTGGACGAAGACCTGGCGCACTTTTACTTTACGCAGCTCATGGCCGGTCTCACGTATATCCATGGCCAGGGCGTGACGCACCGCGACATCAAGCCGGAAAACATGCTGCTCGATGCTCAGGGCAACCTCAAGATTGCCGACTTTGGCCTGTGCAGTGTGTACAAGTACAAGGGCCGCGAGCGGACGCTGCACGGAACGTGCGGCAGCCTGCCATACATTGCGCCCGAGATGAATGGGCGCCCCTACCAGGGCGAGCCCGTGGATGTATGGAGCAGTGGCGTTGTCTTGTTTGCTTTGCTCGTGGGCAACACGCCGTGGGACGAACCGACACAGCGCAGTCCTGAGTACCATGCATACCTGAGCGGCGAGCTTCTGCGCATGGACCCATGGACACGCATAAGCGTGGATGCCCTCTCGCTGCTGCGCCGCATGATGCATCCTGATCCATCGCGTCGCGCATCGCTCGCTCAGATCCAGCGGCACCGTTGGTTTACACGATCGAACCCGCTCCTTGAGGCTGGCAAGTGCAGTGATCCCGTCAGTCTCGCCGAGCGCCTCTTGCACGGCCTGATCGTGTCGGGCGACATGCACTTGCACACCGACGGCCAGCGAGCAACGCTGCCCGCGCATCCCTCTCTTTCGCAGCCCGAGGCCCTGCCTCGACATCCCCTGGCTCTCAGTGCGCACGACATACCTTCCTCGACGGCTCAGCCAGGTCGCATGTCGACCGCCATCACGACGCAGATGCCCCGGACGCAAGCCGCGGACGAATTTACCCAGGCCCTTGGCTACTTTACGCAGTCCTCAGCCGCTCCGATGGGCATGGTTCTTCAGCTCACGCGATTCTACAGCACAGCTGATCCGCCGGCCATATCGGCGGCCGTGACGGCGGCTCTCGAGGCACAAAAGGCGCAGTACAGCGTGGAAGCTATGGCGGACGATACCACGAGCGACTGGCTCGAATCCCATGACGAGAACGTGTCTACTGCATCACTGCAAGGCGCGCGCGGCGCCCGCATCCGACTGAGCGTCGTGGACCGCCGCAAGTGTGCCCTCAAAGGCGAGGTGCGCATTGAGCGCGTCGCAGAGTTGCCGCCCGACGTCGGCGTACATGCCGGCCAGCCCGGATGCTTTGTGCTCGTGCGCCGCAGCAAGGGAAACCCACTTGAATGGCGCCGCCTGTTCCGCGAGCTGTGCAAACATCCACAGGTTCGGCCGCACATCGCCTAGCCCGTCTCGTCCCACCGCGTCTGTGGGTGCGCGAGAAAGGCTTCGTACGCTTCGCGATGAAACAGGCTCAGCTCCGTCTCGTTTTGCACGCCCCGCGACGCGAGAGGCGCATCACTTGCGCTGTCGAAAATCCACTCGGGATGGTCGAGGTTGATGATCAGATTCGTCGTCTTGGCGCCGTGTGCCTGCGTGTATAGTTTGATGGTATCCAGCTGATCAACCGTGTTGCGATACGCTTTAAATCCTGGCTGTGTGCGCACGGCCTCTTTGCATTGCGCAATGAGCTGTGGCGTCGTCAGCGTCGTGAGATCCACGTCCTTCAGCACGAGGGCCTTCATCGTGCGGTACTCAAAGTTCTTGATGACACGCACCGTAATGACCGCCTGCGTCAGTGGCCGGGCCTGATTCGTCACCGTCGTGTCGAAAAAGTCCGTCTGCGGTGCATACGGATGGTGCTCAAAGCCCTCGCTGCGTGGCGCTACGGGGTCCATGATCGTGGCACAATCCCAGGCCGTAGCTAGCCCGATGACCCCGATGCGGTGCCGACGGCCAAATCCATCACGCGCAGCAACAGGGCCAAGTGGAGGTCCAGGGACACCATGGGATCGGTCACGACCTGGTGCACGGTGCCCAGGGCGTCCATCACGGCCTGCTTGCCGCCAATGCCGAGGGCATACGCCGCTTGGGGCGGCGTGTAGCTCAGCACGATGGCACGTGCCTCGTCGGCGCGCTTTTGCATCTCCTCAGGCGTGCGAGCGGGTGTCGATGCTGTAGTCCACGTGTCATGCGGCCAGCATGCCTCGCGAAGCTGGCGGAGCCACGAGGCTTGCTCCGTCGTCGCGAGCTTGCTGGAAAAGTACGCGAGAACGTCCGACACTGTATGGAGGTACGTCGAACGAATGAACTGCTCAATCACACGCAACATGCCGCGTCGCAGTGTCCACGCCTCGTGCATGTTCAGTGCCTCGCGTGTGACGGCAAACACGGCTGTCAGGAGAGCATTGACGTCTTGCATCGACGGAGTGTCGTCCACGTCGCGAGACTCGGTTTGGGCAGCGGGAGGAAGCGCGTCTTCTTGGGAGGGCTGGGCAGGCTCGTGCGACTCGGCAGCCGCAGCCGTCTCGGTTGCCTCAGGCGCGTCGGACGATGCCTTGTCTTGCGGAGACACGGAAGTATGGCGCGGAGGCAGCGATGGGGGTATAGGGACCGCATCTGTCATGTCCGGGCGCAGTCCAAACACGCGTCCGGCTCGCGATGGCGCTGGTCTCCGTGGTCCCATGCCTTTTCGCGCAGACCCAGCGGCGCCTGCGAAACCCGTGGCAAAGGTACGGCCTACGCCGCCCAGTCCCGACATGAAAGCATTCGTGCGCATGCGCGTCTCTTCGTCCGTCGTCGATGCGCGCGTCTTGTCGAGAAATGAATGCACTGGCTGCGTGGATGTGTACCAAGCCATGCCGTCGCTGGATGGCGAGAGCAGTTGCTCCAAGTACGTTTGGATCGCCCGGCATGCTGCCGCGCTGGTGAGACCCTTGATGAGCGGCAACACTGGCGGCCGCGACATGTTCGACCCAAGGGGCCGCCGCTCGTACATTCGCACCAGGTCGGCCTGCAGTGCCTCAAACTGGGGCCATGAACGCAGGACCGCATACCCATCTGCCGCATCTTCCTTCTCGCCTGCTTCGACCGTGACGAGCACTTGCATGGAGCGAGGATCCACGGGACGATCCGGCTTCGTCTGCGTGCTCACATCCACGACCGAGATGGATCGTGATGGACTAGCATGCACCACCGTTTTGCCGCGGGCTTCTGCAACAAACATATCATACAGTGTCTGCAACCGCTTGAGCAATGCTTTACGGAGAGGCTTGACCATGTTGGGCTGGATGTCGTCGGCTTTGAGGAGCGCGGCCATGGCACTGCGTACGCCCTTGGTGCCCGAGGTCTCGGGCAAGATGGCGAGCGAAGCCTGAACGACCGTTCGCACATCGCTGGCATACAGGTCCGACGCGCTTGCCTCGTGGCTGACAGATTCATCGAGTGCCTCGAGATTCGAGTGCAGCTGGATGAGCACAGCACCTTCCGGCGGCTCGAGCGTCGGATCCAGCCGCGAGAGGAACGAGTACCAGTCTTCGTACGTATTGCTGTCTTTCTTGTTCAGCACGTCTCCTACTTTTTTTGGGTACCGAACTTTGTAGGTCTCTTTGGGCACGCGACTCGTTTCGAGGGAGCGCGGCAGCGGCGGCTCCTGCACGTCAGGAGGGATGTTCATCGGGACGGCCGGCTCTGCTGTATCGGGCAGTGGCAGCATCTGGTCCGTCTCCTCGGATGGCTCGTCCTGGGACAGGCTCGATTCTCGCAGCTCACTGAGCATCTCTTCGAGGTGGTCTGGAAGGGACGTCGAGGGTGACTTGATGCCACTCGGTGCGTCAAGATCTCTTAGCGCTTCCTGCACGTCGTGGCTGGCCGTGGGCTGTGCAGGTGTTTTGCGTGCCTTCGTACGTGGCTCGTACGTCAGTCGCTGCTCTGGCAGTCGGCCGTACTGCAAAATGTAGCCGTTCAGGACATCGGGGTCACTGTAGGTCTGCAATAGCGTCCACAGCTGCTTCGACACAAGTTCTGATAGCAGCGCCACCACCATGGGTGAGTGGCGATCTTCCTCCGGCAATGTCTGATTGAGCAGCGTGCTCATGGACGTCTGTAGGCTCTCGATCCGTGCGGATGCATTGTCCCACAAACCAGGTGACGGGGCGTCTTCTGACCGCTTATTTTGCATTGCCGTCACGATGACAGAGAGCGCTGTGAGTGAGAGTTCTGTCGCCACCGTCGTCCGACTGTATTGCTCAAGCCGGAGGGCTATTTGGGCGAGCACATGCTCGGCCGCCGCGATGGCCTCATCGGGAAACGTCGGCAGACCAAACGAGATGGGGTCAAACCAGTACTGAATGCAGTCGCGGCGTACCAGACGCAAAATGTGCCGTACCTCGGACTGGCAGGCGGGTGGCAACGACGCCAACGTACTGCGCCCCAGTCTGGTGGAGGCCGCGTCATGGCGTCGTGAGGGAGGCAGCATGTCTTGGACACGCGATCGAAGCACTTCGATGATGTTGTGCTCGCGCTTTGCATCCATATGAGCAGTGCGCTCACCGGGCAGTGCGAGCTCGACGTATTCACGCACGGTAGGGTGACAAGTGAGCGCGACAGACAAGAGGGCCACACAGACCATCGGGAGGAAGCCCATGCCCATGACCACGAGCGACAGCGCTCCGATCGCCATCGACACAGCCATCGTGGGCGATATGGGCGGCGACGGCACTGATGCAGCGGGTGGGGGCGGGTACGTAGGCTGCGCCATAAGAAGCGTCGTCGACAAGAGCAACCACAGCCTGCGCGTCGTGCCTCGAGGTGTCCCTCACACCTCCACCTGCCACGGTGGTCTATGGGGGTCCATGGTCTGTGGCAACTGCTGCAGCCGGTCGGTCGGCCCGTGACACTGGAGTCGCTGCAGGGCAAGCGACTAGCGATCGATTCATCCATCTGGCTGTACCATTTTCAGATGGCGATGCGTGATCGGGATGGGCGGACGATGGCGCATGCGCACCTCCTTGGGTTCCTGTGGCGCATTCTCAAGTTGCTGTACTACGGCATCAAGCCTGTGTTTGTGTTTGATGGCGGTGCTCCTGAGCAGAAACGACGAACACTCATACAGCGCAAGCAGCGGCGCGCGACGGCGGCTGAATCGTATGCGAGAACGGCTGAAAAGCTGCTGGCTGCACAGATGCGGCAGGCTGCTCTTTCGCGGCCGGAAACTCTTGAGCCAGGGACCGTCTTCCATGACGAGGTGAATGCGGCACCTGTAAAGTATGTTGTGCCAAAGGATCCGTATCAACTGCCTGCCATGCCACCGAATGCACTGCGTGCGTCGGACCGAAAAGACATTCGCCTCGCCACCGAGGCAGAGCTGCGTGCGTTGGTACATTCCATGGCGCCGGAAGACCTCGATATACACTCTGATCTGTTTACGAATTTGCCTCCCGAGCTGCAGTACGAATTGGTGGGCGACCTGCGCATGCAGTCCAGAACCACGTCGTACAAACGTCTGCAAGACATGTTGCATGCGGCCCCTACGGCCATCGACTTTTCCAAAGCCCAGGTCGCTGCGCTGAAAACACGCAACGACCTCACGCAAAAGGTACTGACTGTCACGGACGAACTGGGCCATGCGAATATCCCCATGCGTGTTGAAGGACTCCGTAATCGTGAGTATGTCTTGACCCACATCGATGCCGGGGACGGCGGCTTTGCGCTGGGTACTCGAGACGCTGGAACGTCACGAGAAAAGCCTATTGTGATCGAAGATGTCAAGCCCGTGATCGAGGAAGAGGACGACGAGGAGGAGATGGACGACGTGGACATTCCCACCATGCCGCCGGAGGTCAAGCCTATCAGCCCGCCGCCTCACGTGGAGCTTCGCGAGCTCGACGAACCAGCACATCGATCCAACGGGGAACTCACTCGAGCTGGCGAACTCCCGCAAGAGGCGCCTACCGCCCACCATTCGTCCGCTGCGTTCGAGTCCCGCGGGGCCTCGCCAGACCTCTCGCCATGCGAATCACATGTCACATCTGATACCAGGCATTCCAGCCCAATGCGAGCCGCCGCGTCTGCGTCATCGTGGGAGGCCGAATCAGCGCACCTGGAGCATGAGCCAGCGATGGAAGGCCACGGCAAGTCACCTACTCCTACTCAGTCGCACGAGGCGCCCCTCAAGGCGGCATCTCGCGCGTCTCCTGCCTCTTTCGAGCACGTCCCAGAGCCTCGCACGGAAGAACGCGGTACGCCCCTTGACTCGATCGAGCCGCACGAGACGCCTCGGAAGTCTGAACGCTCGACACTAGGCGATGCGGCTGTGCTCGTCCAAGAGCCTCGCGTCCAACCACGCGCCACGTCCGCCAAGCCCGTTCACCTGCCGCCTGCGTCTCCACCGAATGAGCGTGACTTGATGCCCCTGCCTACTGAGACCCATGCAGAAGAGATACCCACTGAGCCATCCGTCTCTCCCGAGCCGCCCCTGTTCATGCCGTCACCATCCCCACCCCCGCTGGGCCTCGATGGCTTTCCGCTCTCGGACACGGTAGAAGAAGAGCCTGAGCTCGAGGCGGACCAGACCGAGTTTGCCGATTTTGCCAGTGCCACCAGTGGCCAGAGTCTGCCAGACATGCGCCGCCAAGTTGAGGCGGATGTGGATGCGCTTCGTCGTGAACGTGCGCGACAGAAGCAGCCCGAGCAGGAAACCACGCACCAGATGACTCAAGAGATTCAAGCCATGCTGCGCCTATTTGGCTTACCCTATATCACGGCGCCGATGGAAGCGGAAGCGCAGTGTGCCCAACTTTCGATGCAGCACCTTGTGGATGGCATCATCACCGACGACAGCGATGTGTTCCTCTTTGGTGGCTCGCCGGTGTACCGACACATGTTTAATCATCGCCAATCTGTCGAATGTTACTGGATGTCGGACATGGAACGCGAGCTGGGCTTGTCACGCACGCGGCTCATTCAGCTGGCATTTTTGCTGGGCAGCGACTACACCGAGGGCTTGGCGGGCGTGGGCCCCGTTCTAGCGATGGAAATCCTGTCGCTGTATCCTGGCGACGATGCTCTTGAGTCGTTCCGCGACTGGTGGCGCGAGGTGCAGATGGGCCACGACACGATGCCGCGGTCCAAAGTTCGCGCTCGCATTCAGCGCGCTCTTCGTGACAAGGTGCACTTGTCATCCGACTGGCCTGATGTGTATGAACGAGAGGCGTATGTGGCGCCCCACGTCGATGACAGTGATGAGCCGTTCGTGTGGGGCCACGCAGATCTCGATGCGATCCGCGCCTTTCTGCACGAGTACCTGCACTGGCCGGCCTCCAAGACGGATCAGTACGTCCTGCCTGTCCTGGAGCAGCAGCGCAAAACAGCCCGACTGCAACGTGTGCAGGCGACGCTGGACCAGGCAGGGTTTGTCGGTGGACGCGTGCCGCACAAGGCTACGTCCTTCACGTCGACGCGTCTGCAGCATGCCGTCGAGCAGTTTCGGGCATCCAAGCGGCCTAGACCTTCTACCTAGCATCTATTCCTCGTCTTCGCGCTCCTCGAGGTCCTGCTCGGTCCGAGCGGCGGCCTGTGCACCGCCCAGCTCGTCGGCCAGGCCGTCGCGGGGGAACGTCTTGCGCATCATAGGTGGCTGGAATGAGTTCTTGTACACAAGCAGCGAAAAGGCGCCGATAGCAGCGACGGCCATCAAAAAGTGGCGCAGGGCCAAGGGGCCAGGTGTCTTGTATGCATCAGGCGACCACATGTTCAGCACGTCGTCCTGCTCGTGAAGTGTCTCGCCGTACTGACGGCGGTCCTGCGTGTCCCACCAGTGGCGGCTGTATGGGCGGAACTGCTGGTTCTGGAAGGGCATGGCGGGGTAGTCGCCCAGCTGGGGGTCGACCTTGTCGCCCGGCACGACCGTGCCGCGTGGCAGGTCCTTGGGCACCTGTGTCTGTGGCAGCTCGTGTGCACGCACGACCGTCGTGCTCATGCAGCGCGACGGGATCGCGCGCGCTATACGCTGGAATACACCACGCTGCAGCATGTGGAAAACGTCGGATGACAAACGCCGCCGACGTCGCAGCCTGCGCTGGGCGGCGGCAGCGAGCGGTCCACGGCCGACGCACGCGAGTATCACGTGACACCGCAAAGAAGCGAAAAGCGTCCGGCGCGTCGACCTTCTGGGTGGCGGGCCGTCCTGGGGCACTACGATGGTGGATATCCAGGAGCAGGATCAGTGGATCAGCTACCTCAGTGAGTGCAAGCAGCTGAGCGAAAATGATATCAAGCGCCTGTGCGAAAAGGCGCGCGATGTCCTGCTGGAGGAGTCGAATGTGCAGCCCGTGCAGTGTCCCGTCACCGTGTGTGGCGATATTCACGGCCAGTTCCATGATTTGTCCGAGCTCTTCCGTATTGGGGGCAACTCCCCGGATACCAACTACCTGTTCATGGGCGACTATGTGGATCGCGGCTACTACTCGGTCGAGACGGTGACGCTGCTTGTGGCCCTCAAGGTTCGACACCCTGATCGTGTCACCATCCTCCGTGGCAACCACGAATCGCGCCAGATCACGCAGGTGTACGGCTTCTACGACGAGTGCCTGCGAAAGTACGGCAATGCGAACGTGTGGAAGTACTTTACTGATCTGTTTGACTACCTCCCACTGACGGCGCTGATCAACGACCAAATCTTTTGTCTGCACGGCGGTCTGTCGCCCTCGATCGATACGCTCGACCAGATCCGCCAGATCGACCGCGTGCAGGAAGTGCCGCACGAGGGACCGATGTGCGATCTGCTCTGGTCGGACCCCGACGACCGCTGCGGCTGGGGCATCTCGCCCCGTGGCGCGGGCTACACGTTTGGGCAGGACATCAGCGAGGCCTTCAACCACAACAACGGCCTCACGCTCGTTGCGCGTGCACACCAGCTCGTGATGGACGGCTTCAACTGGTCGCAGGAGCGCAACGTCGTCACCGTGTTCTCCGCGCCCAACTACTGCTACCGCTGTGGCAACCAAGCTGCGATCATGGAGATCGACGAAAACCTCAAGTACACCTTTCTGCAATTCGATCCCGCGCCGCGTACGGGTGAGCCGCTCGTCTCGCGCCGCGTCCCCGACTACTTCTTGTAATCTGTGTGTAGTCTATGTAACGATAGTATGAGTGCCAAACTGCTTGGTGATGGTGCCCCGGGTCTCGTTCCACTGGTATCCATTCGCACGGAACACGCGACTGAGGAGGAAGGGCCGCACGTCGTACAGCTCGACGCTCTTGGCGCGTTCCTCCAGCTCTGTGAGCGGCACCGACACGACCATCGGCGCCTCGTCGTCGTGGTGGCGGTAATGCGTGAAGCGCATCTTGTCTTTGACCATGCCGCCCAGCAAAAAGGCCAGCAGCTCGTCGTGGTCACGCGCCTGGTACAGGTACTTGCGGAAGCCGCGCTCGAGCGTTCGCTTGATGCTGATCTTTTGGGCACTCACGAAGCTCTCGACCATCGTGCGAATCGCCACATCAATGTCGTCGGCCCGCACATAGTCGCGCAGGTGCATCTTGGCACTCGCCTCGGCCATGCGGATCATGCTTTCGAGGTGACGTACGGTGATCGGATACGAGCCCGTGTGCAGGCTCTCGCGGCGCAGGTCTGCATACAGCCGCGCAAGGCGCTCCTGGTCGAGCGCATCGAGACGCGGCCGCACGTGGTCGCGGGCATACGTAATGTACTTGCGCAGCATGTCTTGCGGGATGATATCGGCATCCAGCGACGTGGCCGCGCGCGTCTCGTCGACCGCCTCGTCAAAGAGCGGATGCGCACGCAAATGAGAACTTACCACGAAGCGTGCAAGCATTTCATCCTGCACGGGATCGACCAGATCTTTGACGACACACAGCACGTCGAATCGACTCAGAATCGGCTCCGTCAACTCCACATTTTGGCTGAACGGCACCGTCGGATTGTACCGCCCACGAATCGGGTTGGCGGCGGCGACAATGGCGCAGCGGGCTTGCAGCGTAGCGACAATACCCGCTTTCGAGATCGAAATGCTCTGCTGCTCCATCGCCTCGTGGATCGAGGTGCGGTCTGCGTCGTTCATTTTGTCAAATTCGTCAATGAGGCACACGCCCTTGTCTGCCAGCACGAGGGCGCCGCCCTCGAGCGTCCACTCGCGCGTCACAGGATCGCGGCGCACACCCGCCGTCAGGCCCACGGCCGACGCGCCTTGGCCCGTCGCAAACACGGCGCGATTCGCGGTCTTTTCGACGTACTTGAGGAACTGCGACTTGGCCGTGCCGGGATCACCGAGCAGCAGCACATTGATGTCACCGCGAATGCGGTGCTTGCCACCCACATCCTTCGATACGCCACCGAACAGACTCAGGGCTATGGCCGTCTTGATGCTTTGGTGGCCGTAGATACTCGGCGCCATGCTCTTGATGATACGCTTGCCGATCCGATCATCGCGCGCCAGCGCACGAATCTCCTGCTCGTCATCTTCCGTCAATCGGAAAGCCGCATACGCATCGTCGCGCTTGGCAATGTGATTCGCCTCGAGCACCGTCGCAAAGACGGGGAAACCATGGCGTGTGTTGAGCGCGGCGTCAAAATTGTTGCGGTAAATGCCCGTGACCTCGACTTCTTCGCCGGGCTTGACACTGTCGACCAAGTCCCACAGCAGAATCACTTCGCGGTGTCGCGGCAGGCGGCCGGGGGGCACGCTGCCGGGCGACTCCTGCAGCGTCATTTTTTGGTAGTTGCGGTAGACGGTCTGTTCGTTGTTGACACGGAACGGACCGCGACGCGAGCAGTTGGAGCAGTAGCTGATTTTCACTTCCTGGTGCGAGTCCTGCCAAAAGGGGCCCAGTACCTCGCCGCAGCTCAGGCAGTCAAACTTGACATACTTGAGCTGGGGGAATACGCCACTGCGTCGCGTCACCACACCACTCACACGCACGAGCGAGTTGAGGTGGCTCTGGCGCAGGTCTCGCAGCGTAGACGACGTGGGCAAATCTGCAATGCGCACATGGATCTCGGGATGAATGCGATCGTACGAGGGGTAGTAGAGCAAAATGACATCAAAGGCGACCTCGTCAAAGATCGGGAGGAGGCTGGCGGGCGAATTCGCCAGAAAGAAGGCCAGAATGGCTTTCGCATCTACCAGGTGCAGGAACGAAATCTCGAGCGACTCGAGATTCATCTCACCCAGGGTCTTGATCCGCTGGCCATACACACTCACACCCTGCTCGTCGACGTATGTCACAAGAAAGTGGCGGAACTCGCGCACAATCGTGCGCCGCACATTCTCTGTAGCGACCCAACTCGCGATACTGTCCGCCTTGATGTCACTCAGCTGCTCCAGAGGCAGCTCATCGGCCATGGCCTCGTCGTCCATGTCCTGTGCCTCGTCATAGTGCCGTCTCCGACGCCGCTGTCGAAGCACGCCATCATCGCTCTCATCATCGCTCTGCAAGAAAGATGGCGCCCGACGACTCATGCGCCCCACACCCTCCGCACGATCACGCCGCGCCATACGCATCTCGGCCAACTGGCGCGTAGTGGTATCCATATTCTCAAACTCGCCTTCATCGTCCATGCCCACTTGCTCGTACGTATCCAGCTCAGGATTCGCACGGTAGTCCGCCATCATAGTGTCGTCGAACAAGTCTTCGCCCTCTGCCTCGTCCAACTCGTCGTCGTCCAGGCCACTCGGCGCCTCGTCCGTCAGGTCGGAGAGGGCGCCGGGCGGCGACGACGTCGGCACGACCGACGAGTGCTCATGGCCCGATTCACTCGCACCAGATTCATGCCACGGAGAAGATGGGTCCAGAGGACCTCGCGACGTCGAGCGCCGGCGCTTGCGGTACGACGAGTCTCCCTCTGACGACATGTCGTCGTCAGCCCACGCGCGTCGGACCGCGGCGCCTTTGGGGGCGATGACTAAGCATCCATGCTTGGCTTCTGCCCTCATGTCCTGGTGCGCCGCGTCAGCGGTGCTGAATCATGGCGCCGTGGCGCCGTCGTCGCGTGCAGCGCGCACGCGCGTGCCCACTTCGATGCAGCTCGTGCTGCTGGAGCACTCGATGGCACAGTCGAGTATCGGCCTGTGTCGTGAAATGATAGTGCGAGCCGTGGAGCGGTCGTGTCCGGTCGTGGTGGTGTGTGTCCAGCGTCAGCCGCAGCTGTACCCGTCAGGCGTCGGCGTGCACATCATCGACTACCACTACCGATCTGTCCACGATGGCATGTCGCTTGCACAGGTTGAGCGCAGTATTCTCGCGGCAGTCGACAAGCTTGCTCAGCACACGCGGATGACCGTCGTCTTGGACTCTTTGGATGCCCTGGTCGAATCGACGCAGTGCTCAGATCGCGCTGCGTACGCCTTCGTTCGGAGACTCTTGTCGTTTTTGCCGCGCTTTTCACGCGTCGTGCTGGGCCACGATGGCGATCCGAATGCCTCGGCTGCGTCGCTCGTTCCGTCGCTGCGGTGCCCACAGCTATGGGTCGGCATCCAGCCGATGCACGATGTTTTGTCTGGTCCGCCCTGGACGCACGCCACCTTGTCTGTGCGTGTGCACACGGCTGCCTTTGTGCGCTACATACAGGAGACATACGGCCTCGCGCCCCCTGCCTCTCACGCCTCTCTTCGGCGCGCCGCCTACGAAGACGCGCTCCTCACATACCCCATCGATGACGCCGTGCCGCCAGATACGCCGCCAGATATGCGGTTCTGGTCCGTCGTGCACCATGCCGCACGCCGCGGCCCATGGGGCGTGCTGGACGAGCCCGGCAGCACAGGCTGGTGGGGCGCGCCGCCGACTCGATGGGCGAGTCTCGAGGCAGGCGCTGCACGGACGCACTCGGAGCCAGTCATGACATGGGACGATATCGTGCAAGACACGGATGGATGCCTCTTTCTCGAGACGCACATCTACCAATCCACAGGCAAGCAGGTCGACGAATGGGCTCTATGCGCCTACGACGCCCATCATCGCCTGCGTATCAAGGCACTGGACCACTACACCACAGCGCCGATCGCACCGCCGCCGCCCCAGCACACTCAGGTGCCATTCAATCTGCACGAAACACCACAGCAGCGCGAGCGCCGCGACCAGGTGCCCCTGCCCTTCGCGTACCAACTGCAAGACGCGACGCCGCGTGGATCCACGGGCCAAAGCACCATCTTTTTCGATCCGGAAAGTGAGGACGACGAGGATGACGAAGATCCCGACGACGACCTGGATATCTAGTTACGTGCGGCCCCACATGTCAAAGAGCTTCACAGCGAACAAGCACGTCAGCACGACGGTGGCCATGATACCTATGTTCCAGCTGCTTGACGGCGGCGGCGCAGCTGCCGCAGGCGGGGCTGGCGGCACGGGCGTTGCAGGAGTGGGAGGCTTCGCAGCCTGTGTCATATTCGGCACATTGCGCACCTCGGGTCCTGCGTAGTCAGGAAAGAGCTGCACAAAGCGGCGCTGCGCCACGTTGAACGAGTGCGACTTGGCTGCGAGCGATTGGCGCTCGCGATTCGTGGCCATGACCGAGCCAGCCGTCATCTCGTCCGTGCACATAAACGACAGCAGACCTACCAGGATGCCGGCGACGGACCACGCAGGATTCCAGCTACCGGGATGGTAATCGCTCATAGACGTACATATTTTCTGATCTGGCGCAAAGCGCCCACTGGGCGTCTGAACTTTGATACCCGGTGGCTTGAACGGATAGTCGGGCGGAAAGAGCAGCTGGCCCCAGTACTCTCCACCCTCGTACGGCGTACCCGGTGGACCGCGCAGTATAAAGTGCCACTCGAGCACATTGTCTTCACGCGGACGAGCATAGCAAAAGGGCGGCGGGTCTTTTTCCATCATCGCCGCCTCTTTGGCTAGGCGTTTCGCCGCCGCTTTGGAGGCCATGCTACTAGCCTTGTCTGGCTACGCCGCGGTCAGTGGAGGAGGAGCGATGATCACGTGCTGCCATCGCGCCACGCGGCGCAGCACGCTGCCAACCCTTGTTTGGCCACCATGGCATTTGGGCAGCAGCGTACGCACGGGCGCCGTGGGCGTCCACCGAAGGATCCAAGTGCTCGTGCGGCAGCACAACGCGCATCTTTACCTCTGGAGGAGCCGAGTAGCTCCAGTATGCATGCGCTGTCGCCCTCTGCGGCCGGCATGGCGCCCCTCACATCCGGACACGCGCCGAAAGTCCGCAGGCTGAATGAAACAGATGCCCAGTCATCGGTGGAAGAATTCGAAACGCTCCTACAAGATATGCGCATGCGATATGAGAAGAGCATCGACGAGCGTGTCCAACAGGCAATTAAGGAGCGCGATGCTATACAGGCGCAGTTCGACCGGCTCAAGGACCTGCGCATGACGCAGAGCGAAAAAACACTCGTGGAATGGAAAAAAGCAAGTGAGACGCGACACCGCCATGTGCTCGAGTCGCTCGCTTCGTGGAAGAATCGCGCCGAACATGCCGAGCACCGCGTGAAGGAGCTAGAGCGTACCACGCCCAAGGGCTCAGAGGCTGAGCCTCGAGCCACGCAGCTCGAGCAAGACGTGTCCACTCTCACTGAGCAGCTCGCTCGGGTGCAGCGTGCGCTGGGCGATGAGCAGACACGGCGTGCCGATCTTGAGGAGCAGATGCATGCCTACACCGCGAATGAAGACGAACGGGCCATTCGGCGCATGTATGAAGACCTCACTGGCTTCATGGTACGCCAAGTCGATCTGCCTCATCCAGAAGAGGCGCACCGGCGGTATCATATCGTTTTCACCGGCGCCGACTTTTACGATTTCCAATTCTCGCTCGAAGAATCAAAGCTGCATGTATCATCCAGCGATGGTGGTCAAGTGGTGCGCGATGACTTTGTGTATATGCCACATATCAACCATGCACGCGATGCTCACTTATTGGCATCTGGCCATATGCCGGATCACTTTTTGGAGCAGATCCGATTCGAGCGCGGCGCTGCGACCAAGTTCCTCATGGCCCTCCACCGGAGTCTAAAAAAGTGAAAGCCCAGGTCTAATCTCCGCGGACGACGTAATTTTGCTTGCTTGTCAAGACGTATACCATAATTATTCATCAGCGCCAAGTCCGCGGATTCATCACTTTTTTTGGATTTTCATACATAAATAGGCTGCTCGAGCCAATGCCGCGACCAATTTCAACGACGACTGGTGCTTGGCAGCTAGATAGCAAGGGCGATTGACGACCATGACTGACGCGAGGTCGTACCATGATGCGCGTGAGCGTCAGCCTGGGTCGACGGAGTCGCATTCGCCCACGATGGACTCGGTAGGCCCCGCAGCTACGCCTTTCCTTCACGCCGAGCCTGCTCCGGCGCTGCCAACGAGCGAGGCCCCCCTTGCCTACACGCAGCATTCGACAGAAGCGGATGCGGCACCTGCCAGCACGATGGCCGTGGAACCTCCTGTCTATCATGCGCCTGTGAACCGCAAAAGCCTGCCTATCAACCTCCTCGATCCTGAGGGCGTCGACCATGTGAGCCGCTCGATCCAGGAAGAGGCACGCAAGCACACTCATGAGCCAACGATGAAAGATGATCTCGAGGCTCCTCCGCCGAAGCCCCCGAGCTCGGCGGATCCATTCGACGAAAATGCCCGCTTCGATCTCGGTGCGTTTCTCAAGTACCAAAATGAGGTTTTGCGTGAGCGCAACCATGAACTACCCAGCATGGGCCTAGCTTTCCAGGACCTCAATGTAACAGGCTACGGCTCTGGTGCCAAGCTCAACACGAGCGTGGGATCAATGATGCTTACGCCGCTTCATTTTGTGCCGCTATTGCGTGAAATGATCAAACCTCACGTGAAGCATATTCTCAATGGCGTCACTGGCTGTGTCAAGCCAGGTGAGATGTTGCTCGTGCTAGGTCGCCCCGGCAGTGGCTGTACAACGCTGCTCAAGTCGCTTGCGTCGTACCGCGATGGATACCGCACTATTGATGGCAAAGTCTCGTACGAAGGCTTTGATCACAAGGCCATTGATAATGTCCTGCGTGGTGAAGTGGTCTATGCGCCGGAAGATGACGAGCATTTTCCCACGCTGATGGTCAAGGACACGCTCAGGTTTGCCGCTGCAACGCGTGCACCCAGGGGTGATTATCGTGTGACGTTTGCAGAGAAAGATTCCCGCCGTGCGTTTACCAAACTTACGCGTGAGGCCATCGCCACGATTCTTGGTTTGCGCCATACGTACAACACTGTCGTGGGAGACTCCATGTTACGTGGTGTATCTGGTGGTGAGCGCAAGCGTGTGAGTATCGGTGAGGTACTGGCTGCGCGTGCCAAGATCGTCATGTTTGACAACTCATCGCGTGGTTTGGATGCATCCACGGCACTTGAGTTTGTCGAGGCTTTGCGTATCGCTACGGACATCAATGGACTGACGACCATCTCAAGTATGTACCAGGCCGGTGAATCCATCACGCAAACGTTCGACAAGGTTGTTGTGATGAACCGTGGCTACTGTGTATACTTTGGTCCCGTGTCTAGTGCCGTGGAGTACTTCAAGTCGGTGGGTTTCCAACCGCTAGACCGCCAGACGACGTCTGACTTTTTGGTGGCATGCACGGACCCTGTGGCTCAGAACGTCAATCCCGACTTTGAGTACGTGCCGCGTAGCGCGAAAGAAATGGCCGACGCCTTCAATAACTCAGAGTACGGTCGGGCCAATCGTAAAGAAGTGGAAGCGTACATGGCTGAGCTGGATAGCAAGCATGCCGAGTCGCGCAAAGAATATGTTGACGTGACGCGTGATCAGCGCGCCAAGCGCGTAAGTAAGCGCAGCATGTACATGCTGTCGATGCCCCAGCAGGTACGTTTGGCGATCAAGCGTCGTGCGCAGATCTCATGGGGCGATCGCCAGACGGCTATTATTATGTCTTGCGCCGTCGTCTTCCAGGCCATTATCATGGGCTCCGTGTTCTTCCAAATGGACGACTCGTCTCAGGCTCTCTTCTCGCGCAGTGGTGTTATGTTCTTTGCCCTACTGTATAACAGTTTCGCGGCCATGGCCGAAATTCCCAACAATTATCGCCAGCGCCCGATCATTATTCGGCACAAGCGGTTCGCTATGCTGCGTCCCGCGGCCGACTCTCTCGCGAATGTATTATTGGATATTCCATCACGTTTTGTTCCTATCATGTTTTTCAACATTGTGCTGTACTTCATGTCCGGTCTATCGTACCGTGCAGACAAGTTCTTCATTTTCTTCTTCTTGACTTTGCTAATCACATACACGATGGTGACGTTCTTCAATGCGATCAGCGCGTTTTTCCGGAGCATGGCACTCTCGACCATGGTTGCGGGTCTTGTTATTATCGACTGCGCACTGTACGCCGGTTTCGCTATTCCCCGGCCGTCCATGGTGGTTTGGTGGCGTTGGCTGTCGTACTGCAATCCCATCTCGTTTGGTTTCGAAATTTTACTGGCCAATGAATTTCGTGATAAGGACATAACGTGTTCCCAAATGATCCCCCCGTACCCGAACGCCTCGGTTGAAAACCAAGTCTGCCCGATCGAGGGCAGTCAACCTGGTAAATATCATATTGACGCACTCTCGTATCTGGACAACAAATATGGCTATTCTTGGGACAATACCGATCGCAACGTGGGTATCATTATCGGCTTTTATGTCTTTTGCATTCTTGCCTACATGGTAGCATCCGAATTCCAGACGGACCCATCGTCTCTGGGTGGTGTCATGGTGTTTAAGCGTGGCAAAGTCGATAACAAGATTTTGAAAGAGTATGCTGATGACCCTGAAGACGCCATTATTGAGCAAGAAGAGGCACGTCGGGCTAGGGGAGAGGACGAAAAGGAACACGAGCATGAAACTACTGGTGCCCTCGCAGTATCTGATGAGGTATTTAGCTGGCGCCATGTGTGCTACGACGTCCAGATTAAGGACCAAACGCGTCGCTTGCTCGATGATGTGTCTGGTTACGTTGCGCCCGGTAAGATGACAGCCTTGATGGGTGAGAGTGGTGCTGGTAAGACCACGCTTCTCAACGTCTTGGCCCAGCGCACCGATGTTGGTGTTGTAACTGGCGATTTCACTGTCAATGGTCGGATTCTCCCTAAGTCATTTCAAGCTGACACTGGTTACTGTCAGCAGCAGGATGTGCATTTGGCGCAGCACACAGTGCGTGAAGCTCTACAGTTCTCGGCGATGCTTCGCCAGCCGCGTGAGACGCCGAAAGAAGAGCGCCTGGCGTATGTGGAAACCGTCATTGAGCTACTGGAAATGCAGCGCTTCGCGGACGCTCTGATCGGACAAGTCGGTGAAGGTCTCAATGTCGAGCAGCGCAAGCGACTGACGATTGGTGTAGAGCTGGCGGCAAAGCCGAGTTTGCTGCTGTTCTTGGACGAGCCGACATCGGGTCTGGATGCACAAGCAGCATGGTCGGTGGTGCGGTTCTTAAAGAAGCTGGCATCAGAGGGACAGGCGATTTTGTGTACGATTCATCAGCCGAGCGGAGAGCTGTTCAATCAGTTTGATCGACTTTTGCTGTTGCAGAAGGGAGGCCGGACGGCGTACTTTGGGGACCTAGGACCGAACTCGATGACGCTGATTCAATACTTTGAAGAGCGGAGCGGAGTCAAGTGTGGTGAAAATGACAACCCAGCCGAGTATATTTTGGACATGATCGGAGCAGGTGCGACAGCCACAACGGATAAGAACTGGTTCCAACTGTACCGCGAAAGCCCTCAGTACGTTGAGATGCAAAACGAGTTGGATAGGCTGTCTCGCATTGGTGCAGAGGCGTCCCTTTCAGCAGAAGCAAGCTCGCGTCTTAACCGTGAGTATGCTCAGCCATTCTTTGTTCAAGTGTCTGAGGTCGTCCGCCGTGCTTTTGCCTCATACTGGCGCAATCCGACGTATGTGATTGCTAAGCTGTTCTTGAATGCGTTTGGTGGTCTCTTTATCGGCTCAAGTTTCTGGGGCCAAGGCGCAAAGACGTCGACAGCCAGTCTGCAAAACAAACTGTTTGCTACGTTCATGTCGCTAGTGCTCTCTACGTCGCTGTCGCAGCAGCTTCAACCAGAGTTTATTGAGCAGCGCAGCCTGTTTGAAGTTCGAGAACGACCCTCTAAGATGTACAGCTGGGTGGTGTTCTTGATTGGTCAAGCCATCGTTGAGATTCCATGGAACTTTTTGGGCGGCACGTTGTTCTGGATTCCATGGTACTACATGGTCCAATTTGGCAGGGAAAGCACTCGCGCCGGTTACAGTTGGGGCTTTTACATGCTCTTCCAGTTGTACTATTCGTCCTTTGCACAAGCTGTGGCTACCATCTCACCGAATGCTATGATTGCATCTATGCTGTTTGCGACCCTCTTTTCGTTTGTCATTGTGTTCTGTGGTGTTGTACAGCCACCGCCTCAGCTGCCTTACTTCTGGCGCAAATGGATGTTCCGCCTTAGTCCGTTCACGTGGATTGTTGAGGGTATGATGGGTAACTTCATTCACGACCAACCTGTGCAGTGCGAGCCGGATGAGTTCAATGTCTTGTACCCACCATCGGGCATGTCGTGTGACGACTACCTGGGCGACTTTAGCTGGACGTTTGACAAGGCCCCACCGGAGTCGCGCACCGGTTACTATGAGCAGGGTCCGAATGGCACCTGTCGCTACTGTGTCATGCGTCACGGCGAAGACTATTTGCAAAGCATCCTTCTAGATTCGTCGCACCGGTACCGCGATATCGGCTTCATTATTGCCTACATTGCTTTCAACTATGGTCTGTACATCTTTCTGTACTACATATTCCGCGTGCATAAGTGGCGTATGCCCAAGATCAGCAGGACCAAGGCTACTCCTCCGACCAAGAACAAGACAGAAGGCAGCAACAACGTGCCCGAGACGATCGAATCCGAAAAGCAGGTATAACCTGAGCACAGCTAGGATGCTTTGATGGCTTGGCGTCTTGGGATGGGTTCAATTCCGCGGCCTCCGACTTTTCTCAGCATCGACTAATTATCTCCAGGCGGATAGGCCTGGGCCTGTCCTTTTGTAGATGTACGTAAGCCAATGGGATTTCCTGGCATGATTTTCTACAATGCAGGCTCATGCATGGATCTTAGGTCATGTGCCAGGGCCAAGGACTAGCGAAGGCCGCGCTATTGTAGTGTTGTTTTCTACCAGCGCCCGGACCAAGAAGGTTTGTTGGCCCCCCAGCAAAAAAAAATTCCACTCGCTCGCCGGTGTATTCTTCGAGCCCAAAGTCCACCGTTCACGACACTAGCGCAAGTCTGTCCGTGCGTGAACGCATAATGCAGCGAAACGAGGGACTTGGCCTTGCGCCTCCTCATAATATATATCCTATGATGGACGGTGGCCACACGACTTCCACCACACATGATCATGAATTCCTATCAGCCACGTCCCATCCAGGTATGACAGATTCGCCCATGGCTCAACCGCCGAGCAAGTACTCACATATATCTCAGGGTGACAAAATTATGACGCCGTCACCCCATCTTGCCGAGTTTTCTCCGGATACGCCTCTGGGCAAGCCGTTGGAGCGGCCATTCGGCACGCCAATAGAACTGTACGACCAGGGTAACCGCCGTGCACGTCCCACTGTGCCGATGAACACACTTGATCCTGAGGGTGTGAATCATCTCTTTCGGAGACTCTCGACACGCAACCGTCGATCAAACTCGCAGCGTAACTCGAACGTTGAGGGACCAAGCGCTGACTCTGCTTCATATGTGGCGTTCGGTGAAACATCGCCGAATTTCGCATCGCCTTATGTGAGTGCGTCTGATTCCAAATTTGCGACAGAGGCAGATGTGACGTCTAACAGCGCAGGCGCTGAAGCGACGTACGATCCCTTTGATGAGAAACACAAATTCGACTTGTCGTACCTATTGCGAGAAGTGTACCGTGAAATGGCTGAGCGCGGTACCGAGCAGCGATCCATGGGTATTGCGTTTCGCGACCTGCGTGTGACGGGATACGGTACGGGGGCCCAACTCAATGAGACGTTTGGCTCATGCCTGATGCTGCCTATACGCATGATCTCCAACATCCGAGAAATGATGCACCGCCCTGTCAAAACCATCCTGCAAGACATTGAGGGATGCGTCAAACCAGGTGAAATGCTGCTTGTCTTAGGACGCCCAGGCAGTGGGTGTACGTCCTTACTCAAGGCACTCGCGTCTTATCGCGATGGATACCGCAGTGTGGACGGCACGATCCTGTACGAGGGTCTAGATCACCGCAGCATTGATGGCCCACTGCGCGGCGACGTAGTTTATTCGCCAGAAGACGATGTGCACTTCCCGACGCTCACTGTTGGCCAGACGCTGCGCTTTGCCACTGCCACACGCGCGCCGAATACCAAGTACCGCATCACGCTCGGTGAGACAGGCGATCGCCAAGAGTACATTGACGGCACGCGCGAGGTCTTGGCCACCGTACTCGGCCTGCGACACACCTACAATACAAAGGTCGGAAACGACATGATCCGCGGTGTGTCGGGTGGTGAGCGAAAACGTGTAAGTATTGCCGAGACACTGGCTGCGCGTGCCAAAATCGCGCTCTATGACAACTCTTCGCGTGGTTTAGATGCATCAACAGCCCTCGAGTTCGTCACAGCTCTGCGCATCCAGACCAACATCGCCAACTGCACAACCATCGCCTGCATTTACCAGGCTGGTGAGAACATCACGAAGCTTTTTGATAAAGTTGCGCTTCTAAACCAGGGCTATTTGGTGTACTTTGGCCCTGTAGCACTAGCCGTCGAGTATTTCAAGTCGATCGGATTTGAGCCCCTCAATCGTCAGACCACCGCCGATTTTCTTGTCGCTTGCACGGACACGGGTGGCCAAAATGTGAATCCTCACTTCCCAGGTCCAGTTCCCCGCTCACCCAAAGAACAAGCGCAAGCATTCCGGGATTCATGGATCGGCGCCGCCAACCGCACTGAAATCGACAACTATATCGCTGCGATGATGGCTCGCCAGACGAAACAAAATGCGGACCATTACGTGAATCTTGCACGAGATGAGCGAGCCAAATACACCTTGCGAAGCAGTCGCTACCTGCTATCGTGGCCCATGCAAGTACAGCTGGCCCTCAAACGCCGTGCACAGATTGCCATGGGTGATATGGGCACGCACATCACTGTCGTACTTGCTGCGCTATTCCAGGCGCTCATTATTGGTTCCGTGTTCTTTCAGCTGCCGAAAAACTCAGCTGGCTTCTTCTCTCGAGGTGGTGTATTGTTCTTCTCGCTCCTGTACAATTCCTTCACAGGCATGTCGGAAATCTCGCTGTGCTACGAGCAACGCCCCATCGTGATTCGTCAAAAGCGGTTTGCCATGCTGCATCCATCCGCAGATGCACTGAGCAATACCATCCTCGATTTTCCCATCCGTGCCGTCTCCATCTTTGTATTTGATATCATTGTGTACTGGATGACGGGTCTTAATGCGGATGCCGGCCGCTTTTTCACGTATCTTGGTGTGACAGCCCTCGTCACGTACTGCATGACTTCCTTTTTCCGCATGATCGCCTCGGCCACCAAGTCTGAGCCGTTAGCAACAACATTTGGCGGTCTGGCCGTGCTCGATGTGGCGCTCTATACCGGGTATATGATCCCGCGCAAGTCGATGAAGCCTTGGTGGAAATGGCTCAACTATTGCAATCCCGTCGCGTTCGGTTTCGAGGTGCTTCTGGCGAACGAATACCATGACTCCTTATTCGACTGTGAGCAGCTAGTGCCTGTTGTGCCTGGTCGGCAAATCGACCTCGCGAACCAAGTGTGTCCTGTCATGAGTGCTCAGCCAGGCGAGGCTACGGTCAATGGTGACAGGTATTTGCGTGAAATGTACGACTTTTCGTGGGACAACCGCGTACGCAACTCGATGATCATCCTAGCCTTCTGGGTCTTTTTCATCTTGTGTTTTCTGTATGCGTCTAACCACCAAATCGACCCAGCGGCGTTGGGCGGTGAGATGCAATTTGAGCGCTCTAAGGCGAAGCACATGAAGAAGAGCCTACCGTCAGTGAATGACCAGGAAAAGGTGCTCGAAGAAGACGCGCTTGCTGAGACGCAGGATGCAGCTGAGCCGCCACTTACCAAGGGAGGTGGCCATCTCAAGGTGTCCGACGCAGTGTTTAGTTGGGACAACATCACGTACGATGTGATGATCAAAGGCAAGCCTCGCCGTTTGCTGAATCATGTGTCGGGCTATGTTGCACCAGGCAAGATGACAGCCTTGATGGGTGAGAGTGGTGCTGGTAAGACCACGCTTCTCAACGTCTTGGCCCAGCGCACCGATGTTGGTGTTGTAACTGGCGATTTCACTGTCAATGGTCGGATTCTCCCTAAGTCATTTCAAGCTGACACTGGTTACTGTCAGCAGCAGGATGTGCATTTGGCGCAGCACACAGTGCGTGAAGCTCTACAGTTCTCGGCGATGCTTCGCCAGCCGCGTGAGACGCCGAAAGAAGAGCGCCTGGCGTATGTGGAAACCGTCATTGAGCTACTGGAAATGCAGCGCTTCGCGGACGCTCTGATCGGACAAGTCGGTGAAGGTCTCAATGTCGAGCAGCGCAAGCGACTGACGATTGGTGTAGAGCTGGCGGCAAAGCCGAGTTTGCTGCTGTTCTTGGACGAGCCGACATCGGGTCTGGATGCACAAGCAGCATGGTCGGTGGTGCGGTTCTTAAAGAAGCTGGCATCAGAGGGACAGGCGATTTTGTGTACGATTCATCAGCCGAGCGGAGAGCTGTTCAATCAGTTTGATCGACTTTTGCTGTTGCAGAAGGGAGGCCGGACGGCGTACTTTGGGGACCTAGGACCGAACTCGATGACGCTGATTCAATACTTTGAAGAGCGGAGCGGAGTCAAATGTGGTGAGAATGACAACCCAGCCGAGTATATTTTGGACGTGATCGGAGCAGGTGCGACAGCCACAACGGACAAGAACTGGCACGACCTGTTCCTACAAAGCGATCTGAACCGGCAACTGCGCGAGGAACTGGCACATATTTATGCTACGAGGCGTCATGTACAAGACGAGACCTCCTTAACATCGATGCGGGAGTATGCACAGCCGTTTATCGTGCAGCTGTACGAGGTCACGAAGCGAGCATTTATCGCGTACTGGCGCAACCCTCTGTATATATACACGAAGCTGATGCTCAACTTTGTGTCTGGCCTGGGTGTGGGCTCGAGTTTCTACAAAGAAGGTGAGAAAAACTACTATATTGCGCTGCAAAATCGTCTGTTTGCGAGCTTCATGGCCTTGGTCTCTGCCACGTCACTGTCGCAGCATTTGCAGCCGGAGTTTATCCGCTTCCGTGGTCTGTTTGAAGTGCGTGAGAAGCCTTCCAAGATGTACACGTGGCCCGTCATGGTGCTCAGCGCCTTGATTGTGGAGATTCCATGGAACCTTTTTGGTGGTACGACGTACTGGCTGCCATGGTACTATTTGATTCACTTCCCTACGGACAACAAGCATGCAGGTTACAGCTGGGGGCTGTACATGCTTTTCCAAATTTACTATTGTACTTTTGCGCAGGCCATGGCCGCCGTGAGTCCGAACGCCATGATTGCCTCGATTTTGTTCTCCACGTTCTTTTCGTTTGTGGTGGTCTTCTGTGGTGTGGTGCAGCCGCCGAATCAGATGCCGTACTTTTGGCGCTCCTGGATGTTCCAACTGAGCCCCTTTACGTGGATCATGGAAGGCATTCTCGGTAACGCTGTGGGTGGTGCGCGTGTCATGTGTGATTCACAGCAGGGGGAGACGCAGACCATCCGGCCACCCGAGGGCATGTCGTGCGGAGAACACATGGAGCCCTTCTCGTATCCCTATGGTCCAGATGCGCCGCCAGGCAGCCACGGCTACTATATCCAGAAGGATGACGGAACATGTTCATTCTGTCTGTACCGCTACGGCGATGATTACCTCTCCACGGTCCGAATGGATGCGGGCAACAAGTACCGAGACCTTGGTATCATTGTTGCCTACATTGCATTTAACACCGCCCTGCTCTTTTTACTGTTTTGGCTCTTCCGCATCTACCGCTTTGGCAAGAACAAGAACGCCAAGAAAAGCAAGACGGCGCCATCCGGTCCCGAGGAGCAGCTGCCCATTCCCACGGGTGCCATGCAACTAGAGACGCCCGCGATGGCCGTCAATGTGCCGCATGCGCTGGGCGCTAGTGTTACCAACATGTTTGATGCAGCACACCATGACCACGATGGATCCAGACTGGCGTCGTCGTATATCCACCCAGACCTGGTGACGTCCAAGACGCAGCTCATGTCGGAATCGCCCCTGCTCGACCAAGACGATGTAGTCAGCGCGCCCGTGTCTCACCCCCTCGAGCCACGCAAGCGACACAGGTTCCCCCATGAAGACTCAATGTATATGGAGACGGACGCGTATGACTCGCCTGCCTCGCACGGCGCGCACGACGACTCGAGCAATATGGAGACGTGGCACACGTCAGCAGGGGCAGTGGCACCGTCTAGGCCGCCGATCCTGCAACCTGAGGAGGCTTCCGCTGAACCACGGCGCACGTTGTCGAGCATTTCATACTACTACCACTAGCCATATGGCATGCAGGGCATGAAAATGGCGCGAATGTGGTAGCTTTGCAGAAATAATGCTCTGCGTACATTTACGCGATGAATACCAGCAACAACAATAGCAGCAATATCTAGAAAGTTAGTTTCGCATCCACGTACCGCCACCAGGATCCAGACGCACCACCCGCCCACACGAGCATCGGCGCGGGCGACGAAACGGTCCATCTGTATCATGGCCCGCTGTAGTCGCGTCTGTGCTCGGTCCACATCCGCGTCCAGCTCGCCAAGCATAAGGACATGCTCATCAGTTTCCTGCCCGATCAGCTGAGCTTGCGACCGCAGCGTCGACAGCGATGATCCAATGGTATCCAGCGCCTGGTCCTGATTCGCCAGGAGCATTTGCTGCTGCTCGCGTTCCCATGCCAAAGAAGTAGAGGCTGGGGTATCCAATGCCACGCTCGCTCTATACAAGCGCTGTAGCGCCTGTTCACTCTGCGATAGAAACTCTTTCCGTCGCTCCAGCTCATGGGCATCGATGCCAAAGCGGTTGGCATCACTCTGCTCGACGATGCGCACCGTCTCTTTGACGTCACTCAGGTCCTGCCTCAGCCCATCGAGTGTGTTTCCCAGGGGCGTCCGCACACTTGCATTAAAAGGGGCCTCTCTGGATAGCTTTTCTGCATGACTCAGCGCCTGCTTTATATCATGCTCATAGTCCCAGTACGGATCACGCGGCATGCCACGCTCCGAGACGGCCATAGCGCAGGCGTCCGTCTCAACACAGGACGCGTGTCTTTCCACGTGCCAAGTCCAACGCGGTGTGGAGGGCCTCTCGAGCCAAGGGAGCGCCTTGTCCAGCAGTGATGCGGCTCCTGGTGGCCTGGGCCGCATGTCTTGTATGGTGCCTGTGCCTGGGCACACAAGCGCAAATACCTGTACGCGTGAGTCTCCGACATAATTGGCACAATTATAGCGATAGTGCCGCCCATGCCGCTCCCCTCCTGGAAATGATGGAGGCGGCCGGACAAGTGTGGCCTCATGCTTTTTTCTCGCTCATTTCACGCGTTTGGTCCCACTCATCAGCGGGTGCCGAGCTGAAGGACATGTCGTATAAGCACCTTTTCCATCACATGGAAGGCGTCTTGCGGTCACTAGCCGTCGATGCTCACGATCCATATCCAGACAGCCATCTGGAAGAATGGCGCGCATTGGTGGCGCAGCACGCACCTGCAGCGAAGGTCGAATCGTACTATCAGATGTTTGAGGCAGGTTCGAATCTCCTTTCGCTTAATGTACCGTGTGATACGTTTTTGCATGTAAATGGCCATGCCTACTGCTCACTTTCGGCGGCGCGGCAGGCCATTCAGGCACTAAATACATCGTCCCCCCTCCTTGCTCACGATCACGTACACCCATCAAATATGGTTCCTGGGCCTTCGCTCGTGCTGTATGCCGACCCATACTCCACAAGCATTCACGAGTTCCACGACATGCTGCATGCGCTGTGCAGTACGTCGCACCTCAAGTACGTTTTTCGATGGCGGCCGTCTATCGCATCGGTGCAGCCACGTCCCATGTCGCGCTACCTTTCTGGATTCGGTACGACGATGCATTTAAAAAAGGTGGACTATCTCGTCTTGGATGATAGGCATATCGACAAGTCGCACCACGCCGAGCTCCCCATGTCTCATGAGCCTGATCGGGTGCGCATCTTCTCAGACCAACTTCAAAACAAGCTCCACCGTCTCTTGGGCACGAAAAGGCCCTCCGTGCAAGACGCCGTGACGCGGCACAGCAACCTGACTATTTCAGAGTTTGCTCAGCTGGATGTAGCGGCCGCACATGTAATTTTGTCGTCTGACGATCCCATGTCGACGTGGGAGTCCATTGTGCTTGATTTTCCCATTCACTCAGGCACACTTTCTGACTACATGGATACTATACCAGACGATGACACTATTTTGGATACTATGAACAACGTTGAAAAACGGTTGATTTCACCTGGTATCACTCAGCTATGGATCAATGGACTCCCCGTGCCTGTCACAGAGCTGCAACCTCTTTCGTTTATCAAAAGGATGCATGATGAACTTGATCTCATCGAGGCTTTCGGAGCGCCTGAACTTGGCATCTCGCCTGATGGAGCCGAAATGATCATGACGAATCCGGGTGTGAATGTTGCCTTTGCACCAATCCAATCAGCACCGCAGTTCTACGATGCAAGCGATGCCCTTGAATCGAACTCAGAGCTCGGTATGCCGGTGATTGCTTGGGTAAATGACCTGACGAATCCCATGTACGCCGACTGGCCCAAGACGCTCAAAGACATGATGCGCTACCGTTGGATGAACGGACTACCGCTCATCCAGCAAAACTTCTTCCAACTGGTTGTTTTACTTGACATGCGTGATCCTCAGGCTCTTTTGCTATTAGGCATGTACTTGGACGCCACACTGATGGATTATGCTATACGCTGGGGCATTGTGCCGCTCCTGGAAGACGAAGACTGCCATGTTCTAGCACAGCTTTTTTGGCTAGGTATGGAGCAGCTAGCGGCGCTGGAAATACCCCTCTTTTTGCAAAAGCTTGCCGCGACGCCACTTACACCTGAGGGTCGTGTGGATCCGAAACAGGCCCGCGCTGTGCTCCGATCTATGCTCCCCGCAAGTGCGCAGGAAGACAATGAGCTGATGGCCTTCTTGAATGGTGGCGAGCGCATCTCTGGCTACAAGCGCCTACTTGAACTGGCGAAAAGCTACTTGGGCCGTCTGCATACGATGAAGCGTCCGGGCTCCTCTGGTGTTGCCTATTTCAATGGTCAAGAAGTCAGCTTAGATGAACACCTCATATCACAAGTCTTTGCTGCTACCAAGCACCAGCTGCAGATGGCCTGGGACGATATCAGGGATGGGTATATCGACAGCCAAGATCGATACACACGCTACTTTTACGATCTGCGCGACACAAAATCGAGACGCTCTGCTCTTGTGACGATGGTCGAAGATGCCCAGTCCTTCGTGCGTCCTTCCGTCTATGTGCGCTTGCCAGATGTGACACGCGAGCTTGGAGAGCATGCCAGACCCATCCGCGACTTCTTGTACGGTCCTGGCGATACAAGTGTATCGATCCGCCTCTTGGGCGATCTGAATGACCGCGCCACAATTGACATTTTTCTTCGTGCGCTTGAAGCGATGGAGACAACTCCTTTTCGTCTGTCATTTGTGCACACGGGCACATCAGATGGTCTCCTGTCAGAATGGCTGCTTCAGGCCATGCACGCCGGTGCTTTGTCCAACATGTCGCACAACGACTTGTACAATGCACTCAACTCAGATCATGTCGCAGCGTCGCTGGAAACCCTTCGTCAGGCGTATCACATCCCAACGATCAAATACTCCTGGAGCCAAATCAGCCTTGCATTCTCACAGGCCCTTCACTTGAAGCATACTGAGCCCACCATTCTACTCAATGGGCAGAGCCTAGACCACATTGAGGGAGTCAGCCAATTTGATATCGAGTCTGTGGTAGCATGGGAAGACGAAGTGCATGTTCAAGCACTCCTTAATGCACTGGATCTACCGGATGAAACTCGAGAGAGCCGTGCGCAAGTCATCGAGTTCGCCGTGTCAGTTGTGGGATCGAACTTCGCCAAGAACTCGGACCAGGAAGGGCCCATGGAATCAGTTCCTCAGAAACGAGACCCATCAGGCATGTATCTTCACAACCCTGACCTGATGCTGCGCCTGGGCCAAGAATCTGCACCGATCCATATCACGGGTCTCCTGGACCCATTGTGCACAAATGCGCCGCAGCTCGTTAGCCTGCTGCGGATGATGTCCACGTTTAGCTGTGTGCGTATATCGCTGATGCTAAACCCTCGTATTCGAGTACCGTCGTTGCCGTTCAGTCAATTTACTCGGTTTGATTATCGAACTCAACCAAGATTTGATGAACACGGACAGGAAGACATGCCGAGCTTGGCATTCGAAAGTCTGCCAGAAAGTTCTGTGCTTACGATGCAAATCCATGCGCCACGCTCGCTTGTGGCGATGGCCGACGAGGCCGTTTACGATCTCGATAATATTCGTCTCGCCGATGTGCATGGCAGGGTGGATACCGTCTATTCCGTGAACAGTATTTTGGTCGAAGGACATGCTCGTGCTGAACATGGTCCTATTCCAGAAGGACTGCAGCTGGTGCTGTCCAGTGATGATCAAAGATCTCAACTGGATACCATTGTCATGGAGAACCTTGGGTACTTTCAATTCCGTGCCCAGCCAGGTCGCTGGACTCTCCGCATTCGGGAAGGACGCAGCCAGGACTTGTACGAAATGACGAGTGTCGGCGCGCTTGGATGGTCGAGTCCGCCTGTCAGCCACACGGGTGCGGCCATAACTCTCGATACCCTCGAAGGTATCACTATCTTTCCCACGTTCCGCAAGCATAGAGGCAAAGAAATGGAGGAGCTGATTTCCAGTGTTGATGTGGCCGAATCGCTGACGACGTCCAAGTTCTCTAGACTGGCACACCAGGCCGTTTCTTACTTGGGTCAGATACTTCGTCCTATGCGTTTGAAGAGCAAACATGCCGAGATTAATGTATTCACATTGGCCAGTGGGCATCTATACGAGCGCATGACCTACATTATGATTCTGAGTGTGCTGCGTCACACTAAGAGCAGCGTCAAATTCTGGTTCGTGGAGAATTTCCTATCGCCTTCGTTCAAGTCATTTATTCCTCATCTGGCTCAGGCCTATCACTTCGAGTACGAGTTAATCACATACGCCTGGCCAGAATGGCTACGCGAGCAGACAGAGAAACAGCGTATGATTTGGGCATATAAGATCCTGTTTCTTGATGTTCTCTTCCCCCTCGACTTGGATCGTGTCATTTTTGTGGACGCTGATCAAATTGTGCGCACGGACCTTAAGCAACTCGTGGACATGGACCTGCACGGTGCTCCATACGCCTACCCTCCCATGGGTGACGATAGTGAAGACATGGATGGTTATCGATTCTGGAAGCAGGGCTATTGGAAAAATGTGCTTCGTGGACATCCGTACCACATTTCAGCACTATATGTGGTAGATCTGAAGCGCTTCCGTTCTATCGCTGCAGGCAACATTTTGCGTGTTCATTACCAGCAGCTGACCGCTGACAAGAACTCACTGGCAAATCTCGACCAAGATTTACCCAACAATCTCCAGCCCCTGCTGCCGATTCATACGCTTGACAAAACGTGGTTGTGGTGCGAGACGTGGTGCTCTCATGACTGGCTTCCACAAGCCAAGACTATTGATCTTTGCAGTAATCCCAAGACCAAGGAGCCCAAACTCGATCGAGCCCGTCGCCAAATCCCAGAATGGACTGAGCTGGACAATGAGGTTGCTGCGTTCGCAGAATCACTGCGTTCACCATCATATTCCACGCCACATGATGAGCTGTGATCAATTGTAGGTATATTTGCTAGCTATACATAAAGAGAGACTCGATGGTGAGACATTATTCATGTGGGTCCAAGCCGCTCGTGCCTTCTTCTTCAGACGCATCATGCTCATGGACTTTGCGGCTATCCAAGTAGCGCTGTAAAAACAAGGGGAGTGCACTCGCGATACTTAAGAGAACGAGTTTGATTATCATGTCCCATGTCCAGATGCGCTCAAAAAGAATGGTCAGTGTGCCAGATGCCAGCATGCTGGACCCACCAGACGCAGAAGCAACGTTAGCACCGGCTTGCTTCGATGAGGCAGCAGTGCTCTGTTGAATAGCTGTGGCCACATCTTGTAGGATATCACCGACTTGCGCAGTGCAAAAGTTCCATGGTATACTGCCGATGGCCATCGTCACGGCATAAGGAAGGAGGGGAACGGCTAGAACTCCGCATGCAATGTTCATCATGCCATATGGCACAATAGGAAGTAAGCGCAGAAACAAGAGGTATGTCCAGAGGTTGTTCTTCTGCTTTCGGTCATCGCTTGTTACGGCAGATTCATGGCTAGTGGACACTTTTTGGAGTGCGACTCGCATCGACTGCAACGGTCTCGACAACTTGGGGAAGACCGTCACAAGGTCTGCAAATGGCGCAGCAAGAAGGTAACACAGCACACCACCCACCGCTGTGAAGATAGACGCAAAGAAAGCTCCAGCATAAGCACCGTACATAGCACCGTAAATAATGTTGGTAATGAGACTGCCAGGAACGCAGAAAGCTTGCTTCCATACAAAGAACGTAGTGAGCACGAGGAAAACGTGGACCATCGCGCCATAAGAACTGGATGCGTATGTGCGTAAAGATTGACACATATCGCGCATCTCACTCAGGGTGAGACTCGTCAAATGAGTGGGGAAATGAAGTGGAAGCGTACTGAGGCACAAACC
>ERZ500978.114-NODE-114-length-55962-cov-7.622695_pt1 | contig 55962 bp, 57 predicted proteins | sample MGYA00248870_ERZ500978 | MGnify/ENA primary metagenome ERZ500978 (study PRJEB25958, sample SAMN03398513) | human skin metagenome | study: EMG produced TPA metagenomics assembly of the Human Skin Microbiome Metagenome (human skin metagenome) data set. | reverse complement strand
TTTAGCAATGAATCAAATTGAAGCGCTTGACCAATGACATTTTCTGATGTAACACTCCTCGTGTATGTCGCTGACCAATCCAGACTGATGACGACTGAACATTTTGACAGTCTCCCAATCCAACATTACCGATAGAAGTAGTGGTCGACCAAACTTTATATATATATATATGCCTTTCTTTAGTAGCATGAGAAATAAGATATAAACTAATGAAAAGCGATGCAACAAAGGGAAAGAGGATAGTGTCTTGGCAACGTGGGTAACATAGCATCATCTCTCAACAGTCATGAACGCTCATCGTGACGATGCCTCCTATTCATACATCATCATCATCATGCAATGCATTATTTTGCAAGGGGTGCATCAATAAATTTCTCCTCTGGCTCATGTTCCGTGTTTTGAGGTACTTCCTCTTTGTCTTTCTCACTCGTAGACAATGCTCCCTCACCATTAGCTTCAACGTCCTCTGGATTTTCGCGAGACCCTTTGTAGAATGGGCTGTTGACATCCTTTTCAGGATTATACTTCCAACTAAAGTGCTTCGGTAGGTAGCGTGCAGGATTCCAAAAGTTCAAAATAACGCATGCAATGAGCACCAGAGAGGAATCAAAAGAAAACAAACACCATTCTTTGGTGGCAATCGATCCAGTCCAACCTGTTGCCATTTCAATAACACGGTAGATGGAACGAAGTATAATACATAGACTGGAAAAGAAAGTAGCCATCAACAGTGGTTTGTAATGCGCTATACCTGTGGGAGGATCCCGCCTGACTCTTTCAGCGAAAATGAGGAAGCTTAGCATGAATACAATATAACCAGTGAGTTGTACAGCTACACCACCAACTGTCACATGGGACCCTGACGCGGCGTCGTCTTCAGTGTCTGCAGAGCCAGCGCTTCCTGCACCGATACCTTGTACAATGAGCGATATAATGTCAACCGAAACAAAAAAAGGCATTACCATAACGGGCGGAACTAGCGAGTACTTCCGCGGAAACAGTGTACAAATCCGGCCTAGAACCGTGAAATGAACAGCAGCAAAAAGACAAGGTGTAATGATTAGAAGCGCCATGGTTGCAACATATGGATCACGTTTCCGCGGATTATCGTGCCCAATGAATCGTGGGATGTAGCCGCCCACCTCAGCTAGCGTCCCCACTGGCATTACAAGCATCCACCATTGTCGATAGTACAAGACCTGGCCAAAATGCGCAATGGTCGTGAGTGCAAATAGGACAAGAAAAAGGATATTGGGACCATAATTCGGCACGTAGCCATACAGATTGTAGTCAGCCTCATCTTCTAAGAAATTTGTCAACGCAGGCCAGGCCACACCTGTCACATTCATGATGGCAGTGGTGTCCTAAGCGCAAAGATACCTGATGTGCAACAATTCTTTCGTGCATTACTAAGCGTGTTGAACAACTTCTATGCGGTGGTTTGGCCTATACTTGTAAATGATACTTCACACTGACAAAGCGGACAAGGAATATTTGATGCATGAAACTACCTAACAAGTGCATGTATTCGGGTTCTGAAATCGCTAAGCTCAAGAAGATTCTTGTTCTGATGAAGTCTTCAGGGTGGTCCATTACGCTTTCTTGAGTAGCAAGTTGCTCGCTATGGCAAACCTCTTTTATTGTGCACATGAACTCATACATGAATTGTGCTTTATGAACATAGTGACCGCCGAAAAAAAGGGTCTGTATCTAGAAACGAGATACTCTGGACTGCGAAGTTCCGTAGTACTACCAACTGGATCCATGACGCAAAAAAGCCCTTTTCCCACGACCCATATTGTGCTGAGGTTCATTTAGCAATGAATCAAATTGAAGCGCTTGACCAATGACATTTTCTGATGTAACACGATGGAGACGAGGAGGAGAAAAGATGGTGGGATTCACAGCAGATTGTCCTGTGCTAGCAGTGATACATGAGGATTTTACATGTGGCGAGGAAAGTTCGGCTGTCCATTTCATCCACTGTGCATGGTTTACGACAAGGTCGTAACGAATCATTTTCAAGAAGACGCGTTCGAGTTGATCAATTTCCTGTGTTCCCAAGCCGGATATCTTGGACCATGTCCGATTGGAATACGTGCGGTCCTGGAGGAACTTGGAAGCTACCACAATGGCAGCAAGAAACATGCGTCGTCCACAAAGCAAAGGCGAAGCAGAACGCATCGGAGCTGCGTGCCCAGATGTCAAGGTGGTGCATTTGACGCCACTCAAAGAAATCAACTCGGCGCATGGGTCTGTCACGGAAGGTAAAGGGACCCGAAAACTTTCTTCTGAGCTTAATGACCATTTGTTGTTTCCTGACTGCACGTTCAACAACCAATGAGAGTCTTTAGCATGACTTGACGGGCTAGTGGCCTTATCAACAAGTTCATGCAGTGAATCTTTGCATCGCGAACAATACAGCAGCGCTGCCTGGAGCGTTGAGCAACTAGTGCGACTCCGGCGAAGAATCTCACGAACGAAAAGCGCAAGAGGGACGGCATTGTCCCTACATTCAATGTTGGGATCCAACTGCAGCTGCATGCGACTTTCACGCGAGAATCGTCCCCAGATGGATGAAATGGTGGAAACGGCAACATCTATTGAGACGTTAAATAATGGTGCCTGAAGTGGGATACGTACCGACAAGGTGCTCAACAAACAATCTGCGACTCAACGGAGCTATCAGGCTGCAATCATACTTTGCAGAAGAGGCAGGTTCATCTGACATGAGACAAGAAGATGTGCTTTCATTCGACGAAGGAAGCGATGATGACGAGAATGAATTGTATTTGCACCGCTTCGCAGCTGGAATTGGTGCACGGGACCCAAGTAAGTCATCATTAACGTCCACTGCGTCGCTTAAGCGCCTGGTCTTGCTAGAGCCAGTGGATGTAGCAGGAGAAGTTTCTCTGCTGCTCGTGTTACCATTCAGGAAAAGGGGTGAAACGTCAGTACGTGTGACAGTTGTGGAAGTTTCCGAAGCAGAGGACAATACGGATGTGGACATGTGGGTACGATAAGCCTCATGTGCATCATCAAAGGTATAAGAGTCAGGCCACGAGGACCAAGCTTTCATGATAGAATTAGACATGGGTGACATCAAGCGAGTCGATATACCAAGAAGTATTTCGTAAAAAGACAGTGACACTGGGAACAGGAGAAATTCGACAGCTAGAAACACAAACAGATTAAGCCAAGCACATTAGGCAGAGCCTTCCGAGGAATCACTGAAAATCATCTCGGCGTACAGATTGGCTTCCTGTGTGATCAAATGTCAAAGTACTGGAAAAAAGACGTGGCGAGTATACTAGAGTTAGTTGTGGCGGTCAATGAGTACGACTTTCTTTGCAGGTAGATGGTGCAAACAGGAGTCAGGACCTGAAGTCTTCACAGCGGTACGGGCTGCTTTGACAGGGGTATCCTTTAACTCCGAATGCAGAACGATCAGTTGCGGACGTGAACAAGATGTATAGACGACTCTTGCCTTTCCCAAGAGAAAAGGCCACCGAATCCCACACGAAGTGACTCGTCTTTTGTCGTCACTATTGAAAGCTGTGACAAGGACTCATTGAATTAACGCATGATTTGCCACCGTGCCTGGAAGCACACGTGACCCATTGGTTCGATTGTGCCCCTAGTCATTTCACGAGCAGCAACAATCTTAGTACAGATTTGTCAGGCTTCAGGAAGTGGAGAGATGCGCTTCGAGACATGGAGCCACTCATTCATTTAATTGTCACAGGCCACTGTCCTGATGGAAGAACTATTGCGCTCGCTGCGCAATTTGGAGCTGGCTGAGCCACATGGCGAGCAAATTGTTGCATTAGTAGATCCAGACCCACGCGTAGAAAAGCAGCTTGCACAGCAACTTGCTGTGCCTGCGCGCATCGAACTCCATGAGGATGACGCGAGTGCTTTGATGGACGCGGCTCTCATGAGCGGAGCGACCGAAGCCATGCTCGATAACTACAATGCAGCACTCAAAAAGGAATCAGATATGCTGCAGAAAGAATTTGAGAACCGAAAGAAGCCGTCGCGTGTCAAGCCCGTGCCCCTGAAAGCGTTGCTAGCTGCTCAGGAAGCAGCCATTCGTCGCCGGCATGCCGAGCGTGAAGCCGGTTTCACGCATGATGGACACGTATATGTACCGCGCCAAATCATGGATACAGAGCATACGTACGCATCGGAGAAGCCGGTTTCCGCTCTTTCGAGGATGGACATGGACGAGCTGATGGCGCCAAAACGGTACGAGCACAAGTACCTACTTGTTCAAGTCGCGTCGCGCTTGGCTCTGTATGCGAGCTGTTGTTTCGTCGGTGTCACGCCTCAAGGAGGCGCTATTCCCGTTAGCATTGCGCATTTTACACCCAATTTGCATCTATACGGAGATGAGCTCGACGCACTCTTGCCGATCGGTAGCGTGTTGCTAATCCGCGAGCCATATGTCAGCCAGCACTACATGGGCGTAGGTGGTCCTGTCACTGGTGGAAAAGGTATGGTTGGTGTACGTGTCGATACGCCCGCTGATGTGCATGTCCTTGATGCGAGAGAGCCGATCCTGCAAGGGGTCGAATGGAAGCACAAGGTCCCTGTGATGGAGGAGCACGCTGTGTCCAACGTGGTGTGGCGTCAAGAAGGACCCCTTACACGAGCATGGCAGCTCCATATAGAGCCGATCGACATGTCTCGGGAAAGTGTGCATGCAACGGTCCGCACGCTTTTGCAGCAAGAGCGGCCTGGCGCAGCCTGGCGCGAGATATGTGCGGCTGAACTGTTTGGTATTTGGTCGGCCGGCAAGGAAGACGAGACGGCCGCGAAAACTCTCGATGTCCCTGCGCTCGTTCACGATACCCTTCTCAAGGCGGAAGTACTATTCTCATTGCAACTGTATGATCGAGTGTGCGAATGCCTGGACAAGTGTGCAGGTATGTCCTTATCTGAATTAGAGCAAGCGGCAGTGACAGATCGGCGGAACGCCGCACAATTAGCACTGGAGGTTGGTCGTAAAGGTCCTTCCGATACACAGCTGTATGACATGTTTTTGCGCACGCTTCAAGATCCGACGCCCCGCTACGACTATGCTGAGTACGTGGGACCCGTTTGTGTGGCCGACATACCAGGCGCTGGACGCGGTCTTGTGCTGACACGCGATGTGGAAGAAGGCGAACTTTTGTTGTTTTGTCGTGCCATGGGAAGCAGCTATGCGAAAGACGCGGCGTGCCTGGGCATGCCCCTACTTCGTTGCAACCCAGATACAGGCGTCACAAGCACAACGACGCAAGTGTTGGCGGCCACGAGGTGTATGCACGCGATGATGGACCGGCCAGAATTAGCACTGCCGTTCCTCGGCTTGACGGCGGGGCCTGACACACCGTACTCACACTACGTGCTGGAACCGTACCCACTGCAGACACGCGCCATGTACGAAGTGAAAGATGCGCTGCACATGGTGTCGCCATTGTCCTCAGCGACACCGCTCTGCGTGTCATCGCATTACGTCAACAACGTGCTGCGATTCAATGCGTTTGGACCTGCAGCCGTCCCGGCGGCAGAGGCCGGCAACGACCCTATGTCGCGCTCGACGATGCCACATCCCTTGCCGGCTATTCTGAATCATGCGTGCTTGCCGAACGTGTCGTCGGTGTTCTTCGGCGACTTTGTCACGACGCGAGCCTTACACCCGCTGCCAAAGGGCACACAAATCATGCATCAATACGTCCAGGGCGAAGTACCTTACGATGCAAGGCAGGCACAGCTTGCCAAGCACGGATTTGTGTGTACTTGTGGTCTATGTGAGTTGGACGCAGCCGATGGCGCCGAGCGGCGGAAGCGCCGAGACGAGATTCTTGCGCGTGATTGGCCGCCTCTTCAGGATCGGAGCCGTGCACTCTTGAAAGGCGACACTCACGGGCATGCGGCGGCGGCCGAGGCACACAAAGACATGGCAGAGTCGCTCATAAGCGTGGCAGACGCACTTGCTCAGACGTATGCACCAACGCGCGGAAAACTCCAGCCGGACATGGTCGACGTGTGGCACCGAGCTGCGATGCATGTGCGAGTGTACGACAGGCAGCAGGCAATGGATCTCGCGCATCTCAGTCTCGCGGCAACAGGCGCGGTGCCATGCGCGGACGGACCACACCAACGCATCTCACACCTGCCACAGCTGCACTTGGATGGCGCTGTACGCAGCATGCTCATGCTCGCTGGTCTGCACTGGGATACCAATGCACCAGATAGCAGACAACAAGCACTTGGATGGATCGAGTCAGCCGTTCACTCACACACGTGTATGATTGGAGGCGGCCGCGCACTCTTTCTCCAACGATGGGGCGGCGATCGTGCCGAAGGCGAGTATCAGAAGCCGCTCCATGCATGGCTCAGCACGAACGCATCTTGAGGCAGTCGCAGCGATCGGTGTCATTCCGCTTCTCTCTTCATCAACTACTACGCTCAACACCTGTCCACTTCCGAAGGCCGGAGATCTAAAAAGGCGCAGCGCCTGTGCTCGGCCGACGTAGCCACGCCCACCGAGTCTCATAGTGACGCCATACGTCCCATCGGAGGTGTTCAAGCAACTCACATTGCAAGTCGTGCGCTCGGCGCAGGTCATCGCGAGTGTCGCTCGTGCCGCGGCCGAGGTCGTCAAGCTGCTTCCGCACGCCCTGGAGTGCATAGCCATAGCGTTCATTCCGCTGGTGCCAAGCCGTAAGCAGATTCGTGTGCATCGCCCTGAGCCGAGCATCGCTGTCGTCCACATACTGCCTTGCATGCATGATCGCGTCCGTGCAAGCCTGTGACGACGGATCACGCTGTGCGTGGGCCTTGGCCTCGCGGACTAGTGCATTCACAAGCGCAGCTTTGTGCGTTTGCATCGTTTTGGCCGTCGCTTTCTGCTCATGCGTCTGCTCAGCTGTGGGCGGCTGCTTTGTGCCAAGCCACAGGCGCAATGCCGTCTCATCAATGCATTCACGCACACCCTGAGCAGCGCGCAAAGATGCATCAGCGTCCTCAGCATCGCATGCATCCAGAGCAGCCACGCGAACGGACAAGTCGGTCGGGTACCTCTGCACCAGCTGCTCGACAAAGGCAGACTTGTCAGACTCGGGTACCTTGCAGACAAGGCCGGCCAAAAGCGTGGGGAGTGACGCAGGTTCACGCTGGGGGTCATTTGGGGCTGCATTCGCGGCCGATTTCGATGGTGGTGGAGGACCAACGACCACGTCCAGCGGCACCTTGGTAGCTTTTGCATCGCTACTTCCGCCCAGCGTGAGCGTGCCGCACAACACATCGCCAGTATGGACACTGACGCCATCACTTGGCCAGCGCTCGCCATGAAGTGCTGTGTCGATGCACAAGACTGCTCGCTCGCCCTTGTGCAGCTTGAGTGCTTCTTTCGCCGGACGCACATGGCTTTGTAGGTCGACATGGTCGCGGTATACGTCGAGAGAAATGTCTTTCTTAAGCTTCTGCTCGAGAGAGAGGGGCATTGCATGCAGATGGTCCAACACAGCAGCCGACTCGTGCAATGCTTGCACTCGCAGAGTGTACTCGCCTTTTGCGACGTCTACTGGTTTCGCATAGACATCGCCGAACGCCACCTGAGCTTGATTCACATCGAGCAGTTGCGTGAGAAGCGTCACACTTGCATCATACAGATGGCCACTGAGCGGCAAGCGCCACGTCAGCGCACAAGCATCCTTAACAGTGACAGGGTACTCTAGCACGAGTTCATGCAGCTGATGCCCCGACGGCTGACGATCGCGCGGCTCCCGCAGAGGGCGCAGCACATACTTTGACGGCCGCACGTATGTGCAACGTGTGTCGAGCGACGCACTGGGCTTTAAGTCCTCACACCGCACGAGGCTGGTAACGTCGACTTTTGTGTGCGCGTCCCCCGAGTGAGCGACGAGCTTGGGCACTGTGTCGAGGCCATGGAACTCGACGTCCAGCTCCAGCTCAAACCCAGCCTTGCTTGACCAGAACTGTGCTGCGCACACCTCAAGAGTCATGCCACCATATACAGGCACGCGTTTGCTGATGGGTTCATTTTCGTTCAATGCAAGCACAAAGTGTTGCTCAACCTTGCTTAGGCGACGTTGCGGCACAAGCTGCAGCATGTGCAGCCAGAAGCGCACGCTCGTGCCTGGAGCCTCGTGCTTCACACTCCGCACACGCACATCGGCCCATGTGGCGCCCATCGGCACCTGCACAAACTCGCGGTGGATGTCCCCAGATGCGAGTCGCACTGGTGGGTATGCGTACGTTGCCGTCGGCGGAACCACAGGCTTGGCAACGGTGATCGGCACATCAAAGACGACGGCACCATTCCGCTCGGTATCATGAGCAATGACCTGTGCAGTATGCAAACCGGGCGGCAGTGCGTCTGCGGCGATCCGAATCTCGAACGTGCGGCCATTGCCGCCAAGGGCAAGAAATTCGGGCACATGTACCCATGGTTGGGTGGCTGAAAGCGAGGTTTTGAGATCCAGCTTGTATGCACGTTGCGTCTCGCCAGAGCGGAATGTCGGCTGCACCGTGACGAGGAACTGCGTCGTTCGATGCGTCTCTTCAACCTCGCGCAAGTACACGCCGCGCTGATCGACGACATTTGAAGGCTTGCCTGCACGTGTTACTCGCACACGCATGTCAGCGTCTGCATACGGGTCGTCGCGATGCGCTAGGATATAGTCCCAGGCTTTTTCGACATCGAGGAACTTGATGCCCTGTGGATCACGCACATCGGCGCCTGATTCTTGGATGGCACGGAAGATGCGGAATGGCGTAGGCGTGATGCCTTCTGCCTTGCATGCACCGACGAGAAGAGCCACGGCCCCAGCCGCGTTGGGACTACTCATGGAGGTGCCGTTCATCAGCTGCGTCGACTGCAGAGCATATCGGCAAATGGAGGTGATCGCAGCACCAGGTGCATAGATCGAGACGCCTGCGGCGCCATCGGCTGTAGGGCCGCGACTACACCAAGTTGTGACATTCGAAGGCACACCTCGCTCGACCAGCGCATATTCTGCTTGTTGCATGTCGCCAGCGGTCACGTACGCACCCACACTCAACACACCAGACGTCGTGCCGCCTGGTTGTCCGACGGTTGTGAGCGCAGGGCCATTGTTCCCCGCTGACGAAACAAAACACACGCCGTGCTCACGGATGACCTGGTGCAGCGCATGTGCAAAAGCGCCCTTGTCTTCTACGCCAAATGCGCCATCTTCACCATACGACATATTAGCAACATCGCAGCGTGTATCGATCAGCGCCTGGGCAGCGCGCAAGAGCGCCTGGCCTTGCTCCATGCTGCCAAGACGCGCATCGCCAATACGCAAACTCACGATCTCTGTGCCGGGAGCGACGCCGTCTGTAGCCGGGTCCTGCGTCTGCGCACCGATGATACCCGCGACATGCGTACCATGCGTTCCAGAGAGCGTAACGATCGAGAGCAGTTGTCCGTCGTTCATGATGTTCACCGAATATGTGAGCAAGTCCATTTCGCCAAAGTACGCCCACTCGCGCTCTAAACGGTAGTCAGTGAGACGCGGCTTTTCGCGAAGATCGAGCACCATCGCATGTTGACTCTCTGGCTCGCCCTTCGATGAATCGATGACGTCGCCTTCCGCTCCGCCGACGACAGCACGCCAGTGCACACCGTCGTGGAAAACGACGGCCTCCAGGACGGGTCCTGGGTCTTTCCATGCCTTGTGCATGTCTTTCAGCACCGATACACGTGCCTGGAGCTCCTCGCAGCGCTGAGCGGCGGCATCTCGGTCCTTTGCATCGCTCGTACTTGACGGAGTCGAAGCGCGTTCCGACGCCAGCTCGTCGAGCGCACGCTGCAGCAGAGCCGCATGGCTCACATCAAACGCCTTCTTTCGTTCCTTCGTCCGTCTCTCAACGAGCCCTGTCGGCCACAAATCATACGCACGCTTGGTACCGACCTTCCACACGCCTGATGGATTCGGCCATGCAGCATCGACAAGGAGCTTGCGTTTTGTCGTGGGCGACTCGAGCTCCAGGATAGCGCTATCATCAGTGCGGGCCTGTGCCTCGACTCGTTGCAACGGAACATCTCCTGCACCCGAGCAGTCGATAATATCCACGACCTTGTTGGGCCCGTCCAGACCCAATGCCGCAGGGTCGACGCCCGTGTCGAGAACGGCCACACGTACGTTGCGTCCATCATAGTCAGGAAAGCGCTGCCGGAACGACTCTACATTTGTAGCCTGCTTCGGAAGCAATCCATGCTTCGGAAATGTGTCAGCAACGCCATACGTCGCACTCTTCGTGCACATCGTCGCGATGCGTGTCGATAGAAGTGTTCGTGGTGGACTTGGACGAATCTGCGCACACAAACGGACTGCCCACTAAAGCGATGTCAGTTGGATCTGAAATTCCACTGCGCTGCACGTACCGTGCGCATGCGACGACACACCGCACTCACTTACACCTGGTCTCCACGACAGACAAGGAAGGGATGCCCAGGCAATGTAGAGGAAATGGGTCTGTTGGCCTGTGTTCCTCAGCACAGCACAGTGACGAGCCTCAGGCCGCGCGTCCTCTCGATCGCCCTAAAATTCACGTGATCCAACGCTCGCGAGTCTTGCTGTTCAACACGACGCAGGGAGAGAAAGAGAACCACGACGCGTTGTTGCAACCGAAGTTGCGCAGCTTGTTCTACCCCCCTCCCACGACGGCATCGAGCATACACGAGTGCCAGATCAGGACACAGCGATCCCTGGCGCACGTCTTGTACTTCTACTATCAGGAGCGAGCGATTCATGAGTGATCATTACGATGTTCTTGTGCTTGGCACGGGCGTGAGAGAATCAGTCTTGTCAGCGGCGCTCAGTCGCGCAGGCAAACGCGTCTTACACGTGGACCCTCATACCTACTATGGAAATGAATGGGCGAGTCTTACGCTCTCAGAATTGTCTCAATGGGCCAGCGCGCATGCAAATGCCGACATATCGTTTCCGCGCGAGCCGTGTGAGCCTGGGGCGATACCTGAGACATACAAGAGTGTTGATCGGCACTACTCGATCGCATTGCGTCCGGTTCTGCTACCTGCGCGCGGACCAATGATTGAAGCCCTCATCCGATCGAATGTGGCCTCCTACGCTACGTTCCGCCTGCTTGGCCGCATCGGGGTATGGGACGGTGAGCATCTGGAGCGTGTGCCCAAGAGTAAATCAGACATCTTTCGTGACCGACGTATATCTCTTGCTGACAAGCGGAAGCTTATGCGTTTCTTACAGTCGGCTGTTGAGCCAGACGCGCCGCTGCCTGACTCGTCCGTCAGTGTATCGCGATACCTAACAGAGACGATGGGACTTGGGCAGCAATTAGAGCGCGCCGTGACGTATGGTGTAGCGCTGTGCTGGGATGCGATGGAGTCGTCTGCAAGTGCTATTGACCGCACACGGCGAAGTCTTCGCGGTCTTGGTCGGTATGGCGATGCCGCATTCCTTGTTGGCCAGTTCGGTGGTGCTGGCGAGCTCGCCCAGGGTTTCTGTCGTGCTTCTGCCGTGCATGGGGGCGTGTTCATCCTTGGTCATGAGGTTCTGTCGCTGAAGCACGCATGTGATTCCAATAATGCATGGACATTGCGTGTCGCTGGTATTGAGGAGACATTCACAGCGGATCAAGTTGCTGCGCCGCGTGAGTTTATGTGTGAGAATGCTTCTTGGGAGAATGAACAAGCTATGAAGTCATTGTCAGACACGTCCTCGTTGTTGTCTTCGCCTGTATATGAACATGTCGCTGTCGTGATTACCGACGCTCCCATTGATTGGGCTGCACACATGCCGCTAGATGACGATGAGGTAGCGCCCGAAACGGCACTTGTCGTCTTTCCACCGGACGCATTTGGGCCATCTTCTAACGAGCATGCCGTGATAGTCCTTGGTCAGGGCGAGGGCACATTTGCGTGCCCTAAGGGACAGTATGTGTACTATCTGAGCACATACGGCCCAACGGGCACGTCGGCGCGTACGTGTCTTCATCGAGCCGTACGGCGTCTACACACGCTGCTGACCACCGAGGCTCCGTTTATCGCGGAATTTTATTGCTCTCATACTCTGTCGGAAACGCGAGAAGCATCGATCCCTGCCTATGTCGATACATCTGCACAGCTGGTTCGCACAGCAGGTGGACCAGTAGGACGCACATCTCTCTGTATCGGTGATGACGCAAGTCAAGTTCGCGCGCAGCAAGCGGTGCCGAATCTCACCGAGACGCTCGATCTCTCGGTCGAGGCTGCAGAGCAGGCCTTCTGGCGGCTCGTGGGCGAGCAGCACAAACAGGCTGCATATCAGGCAGCTCACGATCGCAGTCACCAGCATGACCCATCCGAGTACCAGGGACGTGGGGGTGTCGAGCCAGAAGCGCCTAAGGAGGCTACGGTAGTAGAAGTGGAGTTTTTTGCGCCTCGGCCAACAGAAGATGACGAGGCTGTCTAGAGGGGACGCGACCAGACGGGTGGCGAGCAGTGGAAAGGATAAGGCGGGCCCGAACATGAGACAAAGAGAAGAAATCCAAACGGTGATGCGAGCGCTGCGAGGCAGGTGCAAGGCATCGCGAGATTCGTCCCTTCAGCACGGCACATACCAAAGTAAGGCCATGTCTGATTCACGTTGCGATGCTTACTGCGAAATTATGATGCCGCATTCATTATCCAAGGCGTTTCGGCACGCATGTGCACAGAAGCATGTTGCAGATCTGCCATGGTATTGTAGGCGAACGTCCTCCAGTACTCCCACATGTCGGTGATGCTCAGGCTCAATGGTCCATCGCCCCACAGACTCTTGTTCTCCAGCAGCTGGCGCCAGAGCGGAACACGTTCCGGCACACGCACCATTGTCCATGCGCTGTCATCCGTCTTGTCTGTCGACGTAGCGCCCGCAGGTGCATCCTCAGTCTCGGGGCTTTCGTCGGCTTGCCTCGCGCGCATACGGTGGAGAGCATAGGCATATCTCGCTGCATCTCGCAAACCACCGATGCCGTCAATAAGGCCACGACCATGGGCAGCCGTTGGCGTGAGGGAGGCCAAATCGTTCTGCAAGTTGGCAGCAGTGTCATCATCGGCTCGCTCGATACGGACGAGCAGATTGCCTGACTCGTTGTCCTCGGCTCTGGTCGTCCATTCCTGAGCGTCTGCTGCTGTTGGCTCACGGCGCAGACGCGATGGCATTAACTCGTCACTTGGCTGGGCCGGGCGACACCGCATGTATGCCGCCAATCCTGTCATGATCCGGCCGCCAGCCAATCCCGCGAGAACGTCTTGCGACATGCCACGGCCTTGCATGACCTTGTGCAAAAAGTCTTTGTACATTTCGTCCACGTGTGTTCGGAGTCGGCTTACGTGCTGGTCATCCAGATCATGTAAGACACTCGCGCCAATGGACCCGGCGAGAATCGTCTGCACGTTGAGCTGCACTTTATCGATGAGATCGCGTAGGATCGTGGGCCGTGCGAATGCGACGCCGATGCTGCCGGTCATTGTGCTCTCGCATGCAAAGATCGCATCGGCCGCAGACGCCGCATAGTAAGCGCCACTTGCTGCGACGGAGCCAAACGAAGCCACCACAGGTTTCTGCGTCGACTTGCGTACATGCTGGATAGCGGCCCAGAGCGCCTCGCTAGCAATGACCTCGCCACCGCCCGAATTAATGCGCAGCACAATAGCACGGATGTCCTTGTTCTCGGCAGCCTGCTTCAGTCCGTGAATGGCCTCGCTGACAGAGCACGACTTGCTGTTGCGGTCCATGATACCCTGTAGGAAGATCACAGCGACCTTGTCGGCTGGGTCGTCGGCATGTTCGTTCGCACAAATGCGCACATAGTGCGAGAATGCACGGCGTGTTTCGCTTACATCGAGACTCGGCGTGATGTCATGCCTGTGGCAGATCCCGTCGATCAGCCCAGCTGCTAGTGCCTCCGACGCCGAGTACGGCCCGTGGCGCAACACATGCTCAGCCTTGGCCGTCGCGACGTGCGGTGGTCCCTGCTCACTGAATCGGTTTTGGCCGAGGAGGCGTGCCATGTTATGCTGCAGGCCACCCAGGACATCCGACAAGTTCGCAAGCTGCTCAGGCGGCAGCTCGTCATGCACAAATGCGCTCGTCACAGACTTGTACTCGTTGCGCGTCTCTGACAGCACACGCACGCCGAGCCATTGCAGCATGCGGCGGAAGAATGTCAGCGAGCTGCCGAGACCCACGAGGGGCACTTGGCCACTCGATTGCATGTAGACGCGATCAAAGCCTGTAGCCAAGAGGAACGCTGTTTGCGAATCAAACGTGTCACTCCATGCCACTGTGGCGGGCTGGTCTTTTCCAAACTGATCCTGTTTGGCCGTGCGGAATTCGTGCAATGCCGTAAGCAGTTCTTCGGTCTGAGCAAGACCTAGAGGCTGCCGAAGCACGGCTCGAGGCACATGCATTTGGCTAAAGTCCGCCACAATACCACGGATTCGTGCGTCGTCTTTTGCGCGCCGGAGCGTTTCGACCACTTGATGTAGCTCAAGAATACGAACGGGCTGGTCTCCAGGCGTCGGCTGTGCAAGGAGCTGACCAATCGACTGAGCTTGGCGCACTTCTACAATCGATCCATCAAACACGCGCCATGTCAGATACGTGTCAGGATGCACAAAGTCGTTCGCTTGCTGCTGCATAGAGATCAGTGTGCCTCGGGTTATCATCCCGACAACAATTACCGACACGATAATAGGCCGACGATACGCCCATACGCGTGAGGCAGTGCGTTTCATTAGTGACTGTGACATAGCAGACAAACGCTCTCAATGCTACAAGCAGTCTTGAAACAGGTGATGCAGCAAGGTGACTATGTTTTCGTGCACGCGTATGTCCGTGTCTGTGAGTGCGTGTGTGTCAATGCAGACAACGTGGCCTGTGCTTCGTCCGTCCTGCGTCGAATGCAAGTCTTGGGCCAGAGCGTACTCGGCACTGATTGACGGAATGCCTGCCGAGACCCCAGTGGAGTACGAAGAGAGACCGACCCCCCTCCACTACTATCTTTAGCTGCCACACGCCCACCGGTGCTAGAGCCACGTTTCTAACTCCCAACGAGGCAGTTCCACGAGAGTATGTCGTGAGCACTTCACTGGATGCCTGAGAGGCAGTGGTAGTGCCTATGGTGCACTGAAAGAGATAAAATAGTCGCAGTAATGTACCATAATGTAACCTCAGACGCTGGGCGCTTTACACACAAGTATGCTCTATGGAAAGATGCCGTTGTCCTTGGTTATGAGCACGGTGATCCTGTCTATATAAAACATTGATGCTACTGCCAATCATGCCACGGAGCCGATATATGCTGTATGCTTCAATGAAGGGCACTTTTAGCGTATTCAAGAAACCACATCAGCTTATTCGCCTGGTCCACATATGGAGAATCATTTTTTGAAAGGTAACCCGAACATGAGACCATGGGAAAAAAATTTCGAGGCCGCTGGAAATTCTGAGGATGGCCTAGGCTCGTAATTGCATTCTGCCCGAACGTCAACCCCAGTCTCGAGTTTTGACCCTAGCAGTGGCTCTCAGGTTGGTCTTGGTCTCGGCACCTACGCTAATCCTGGCCTTGATTCAGACTCCCATCCAAGTTTGGACGTGGCTACAAAAAAAAATAAAAAACACTCTCTCTGCTGCCTGCCTATGGCGATTCATCACCATGTCCAGAACATCGCTGCAAAGATAGCAGGTATCTGCAAGGATTGTGCACCGGCTGATCTGGCTCCTCCGAAGAAACTATTTCATGAGGATGATTTCTCAACACGACAACGGATCCGTCGTATAAATAGGCGCTTGGGCCACTACTTCGTGAAAAACATCGTCGATGTGGTTGTATCAACGACCGGCCTGTGGAAGTCTATTCTCAACAATACCTAAATTTGGCCAAATTCTTCCATTTCTTTTGTTGACTTATTCTGTGTGGACAACTGATAAGAAATATCTTTCACTGGCTCCACACTTAGATGAAAAATATTGTCCGGTTGATACAAAATGGAGAGCGAGTCCCTGCTCAGCGCCGCAAGCTCCGATTCCATTCGTCACTACGTGTGAACTTAAAGAATCGCGTCGTGACAAAGCGCTTGGATCTTTAAATATAAAAACAGAGAACAAGAAGAACAAACACACAAAATGTCCAGCATTTTCACGTTGATGACTATGGAGACCGCACATCCTGTACGTGTGTTTCATGTCGCAGTCATAGTGCGTGGATACTAGCAGAGGTCCAAACGTTGCGTCAGTTCATAGATCCAGATGCAAGACACAATTTCATAACCTAGCAATATACAGGGCGTCAGCAAGAACGGTAGCAATAAGAATGCATCCAACCCAAGCAGACGGCGGCCATTGTTGAACCGCACAGCAATGGCTAAATTCCTAAAAAATGTCACTGACGTTTCGCAGAGAACCATAGAATCATATGTACGACCCTTCAGGCCAAGTGGTGGTCGACTGTGCGTGGGATCGCATGTGCTACACGCCTGACCATACGGGTCTGCCAAAGTTGAGACATCATTGCGAATCTTCTGCGGACTGTGACTCAAGAATCTGCATGACTTGCTTCGTTAGCGGAATGGGTATCCGTTAAGGAGCTACGAGAGTCGTAAGTCAGCAGCACACGCCCAGCACACTCGAATTCAACAAGCGGAGAATTGGGTACGTTTAAAATTTTGATACTCCGCTGAAATGTACGTACACGCCCCCTATTTAATACGCCTCGTGGCACTTGCACCAGTGAACACGCTCTCATCACGTGCAAGCATGTAGGGGGCTTCACCGACAAAGTGCCTGGAAATGATCCCTCGCAGCTCGGCATAGCCCTGACCATGCCCCTTGCTACAGCCTCCGATGAGGCGATGCTGGTGGGCAGAAATATATACGCCGGATAATCGAGCTAGAATTGTTTCTTCAGACGCCGAGCGTTTCATAGCTGCTCATCAACTGGAATTCCATCATCAACATGTATGCTCACAAGATATTGACTACACTGGCTGTAATCACAGTGTTGATCGCCGTTGCGACCCCTGTCCATGGACAGGGCCAGATGACACCACACAAGACGATGATCCGTCGTCGTGGGTTGATATTCCCTGATCCAGTGTCTAGTTCCTCGACGAGTCAAGATGGACCCACCAGCACGGTGTCATCGTCATCACCTCAATCAAGCTCTGCGCCATCGTCGACAGGCTCCTCGACAAGCTCGTCCTCAGGCTCGTCGTCGGGCTCTGTCCATGTGCGTAATGGTGATGCTACACACTATCAGCCAGGTCTAGGCTCTTGCGGCGAGCAAAGCGACAGCTCAGAGATGGTCGTTGCTCTGCCACACTCGCTCTTCGACTCGAAAATGGGCGGATCCAACCCAAACAACAATCCACTCTGTGGTAAGAAGGTGAAGGCCAGCTTTGATGACAAGTCGATTGAAGTCAAGGTGGTAGACCGGTGCCCAGGCTGTGATGAGAATGACTTGGACTTGTCGCCTACGGCGTTCCAGAAGCTGGCACCTCTTGGCAAGGGGCGCTTGAAAAACATGAAATGGCATTTCCTTGACTAACTTGGGCCTCCAGCGAAGTGCATGTCTTTGGGCCAATATGCTCCTTTGTGTTTTATGATTCTGTGATGATTGTTTATGATTCATTTTCTCTTTGCATGTGCTTGTGTGGAAGGTGACCTGCGGTCATCCGTGAATTCGCCTTACACATGGCATCCCATTCTCTTTTACGATATCATTTTGACTCAATGGTAGTCAGTGAGCCGTAGTTGGCAGGCGCTGGTCGTTTGCCCCGATTCAATGAAGATTTCCATTGTATGCTATCAAAGTATGATCATGTTGGTCTACATATTGCACGCACTTAGTTCGACTGCTAGGGGACACACACAAATATACGCACGCGGCACGGGCTGGCTTGACTAACATGGCGATAAGGTCGAATGGGTCCAGGGACGGGGATGTGGCTGGTATGCAGAAAAAGGCAAAGGAAATAGGTAAGCGTGGGGGCACACTAATCCGAGTCGTCATCACTCCGAGTATCGACAGCCCCTTGCTGCGTGAGTACACGCACCGCAATGTTAACAATCATGCTGAACCAGATCAAAAGAATTGCTTGCAGAGCAGTGAGCAAGATTAGGAAAAACACATAGGTTGTTCTAGTGAGCATGTGACCTGAAGCGAGGTCTAGCTGGTTTGTGAAGGAAATGAGCGCAGGTGCATCTTTGAAGCACGACCACCAGACAAATGCATAGCCTACATGGCGTGTTATGATCCAGACCAGCATGAAAATGGTAAACAGCACGTCGCAGAAAGTAGAAAAGCCCATGTACTTGAACAGTTTCGCAATGCTCAGACAGATATCGGCAGGGTCCATCAAGAATAGGATGGAAATACCCACGTAGTGGAAGCAGCAAGCATACGAGCCCCCAATCAGCAGAAGTGTGACAAAGTGATGGATCAGCATCTGCCAAAAGTCGGAGCGACGTTCTTCCAAGTTGATCACAAACACTTGGTGAATGTAGTTCGAAGCCTCCCACAAATACACGGCCTTAGTGAGGGCATCGGTTGTGGTGGCAGGGTAGTCAAGCCAAAAGTATTGCGGCTTCCATATCCAGAATGGCTGCCGCTGAATCACACGAACGACAAAAATCAGCGAGGCACTGTACAAAATCAAGATCCACGCCTGTTGACCGAACCGAGCGATTCGTCGCTGCAACTGTGCCTGATAATGCGCCTTGTCTCTTGCCGCTGTCGGCCGTGATACAAGCAAACGTCCAAGCGGAAGGAGAACGCATTGCATGAGAACAAACCGCACGACAAAAAAGACCATGCCCCATGTTGTAGCAAACAAGACATCCCGCGGATCCCGCCGGTACATGGTGTTGGGCGATGATGGCGATGTCGTCCACAACGATCGCACATGTTCCCAACCATCGGCTACCACGCTCTTGTTCGTTGCACCAGACAAGAAGAAGCACGAACTGGTGAAACTGTGCACCAGGTCGCACCAGCTGTCCCAGGATGTATGCGATGGGCGTCGGGGTACGCTGGCATACTGTTCATAGACATCCCACACGCCCTGGAGCCACTGGAATGTCGCGACGCGCTGACGCACGTCTGTGAACCAGTGCGCGCATGCCATCACAAGCAGCAAGAAACTCACGGCCGTCGTCGCATATATTTCAATCTGCGCGACCCTTGCCTTGGCCTTGTCTCGTGCTGACAGCTCCATTGACGGTGTGCGGGGCGCTGCATGGGACGATGATGCGCCTGGCGCGCTTCCCACGCTCTTTTTCTTTCCCTTGATCCTTTTCACTGGCTTTCGAAAACCCTTACTCATGGCACTGCTTCAGCGCAGCTGCTCGTGCTCTGAGGAGTGATCTATTTCTTTGCACGTCTAAATGACGACGCACTCAACAACACGTCTGAATGGTCTGATTCGCGGAATGCCGGGCGGAAGAGCCTCCCCCCTGTTCTTCACGTGCACGAAGGGCCCAGAAATCAGGGGGGAGGGAGGCCCAGGGCTGGCAAGTGTTAGGGCATGGAGGCCCAAAAGGCCAGGGCGGTCGCGTATGCACAAAGACATGCGTCTCTTCTCAGACATGCGAGCGGTGGAGGACCACGTTAACGAGACATGGCCTCCCAGGGGCCAGAGAAAGAAGCGGAGTAGAGAGGCAACGGGGGCGTTGAGAGTCTTTCGGCACGTTGCTTATTGGCTATAGTAACAAGCACATGTGGGTGTCGGTCGATCGTCGAAGAGATCTCGAAGAAGCAGCAACCAACCATGAGCACGCGTGGCGGGGAACGCACATGTTCTGAAGTGGCAAAGCAGGCTCGAGAGGCATTTGACCGTGTGCAGAAACACTTGTCACTTGATGATGCTGCGCATGCGGATGGTGTACGAGCGAAAGCGCTTCATGCCATTTGTGAGACGCTACAAGAGGCGCACGACGAGATCCGCAAAGCGAATGAGACGGATGTCCGTGAAGCGAATGAGCTTGTGCGCCAGGGAAAGCTTTCTGCACAACTTGTAGCACGACTGGATCTGTTCAGCAAGCGTGGGAAGTGGGAGTCGATGATCCAGGGTGTGGCGGATGTCGCATCGCTGCCGTCGCCACTAGACATTTGTACACGAGCGACGCGTCTTGCTGCTGCACACCCAGGTGATGATGAACGCGATGCTACAGGAGCACTGGATCTATACCGTGTGACATGCCCTATTGGTGTGCTGCTGTGCATATTTGAGGCGCGTCCTGAGGTCATTGTGAACATAGCGAGCCTGGCGATCAAGTCGGGCAATGCGGCTATATTGAAAGGCGGGAAGGAGTCGAAACACTCAGCGCATGTACTGTCGCGATGCATATCTCAGGCTCTTGCAAAGAGTGGCATGCCAGCGCATCTGATCCAAATGGTCGAATCTCGCGAGGAAATCCAATCGCTCTTGCACGAGGAAAAGTACATCAACCTGGTGATTCCTCGTGGGTCCAGTGAGCTTGTGCGACATATTCAGCGGGAGGCACGCATGCCGGTGATGGGCCATGCAGATGGCCTGTGTACTGCGTACGTCCACAGCGATGCGCCTGAGAAGCTCGCGATCGAGACGGTCCTGGATGCTAAGCTCGACTATCCGAGTGCATGCAATGCCATCGAGACACTTCTCGTCCACCGCGCGCACTTGTCATCAGCGGGGCTGTGGCCCAAACTCGCGCGCGCATTGATCTGCGCGGGTGTGCGGCTCCATTGTGATGAGGCAACGCGTGCGAGTGTTCTGTCGAGTGGACTCTCGGAAGCTGAGGCGAACTTGGTCTTGTGCGCGACGCCCGCCGACTTTGACACCGAGTTCCTTGACTTGGACCTGGCCGTGCGTGTCGTCGACAGTGTTGACGAGGCCGTGGAACACATCCAACAGCACGGCTCCGGGCACACCGAAACAATTCTTTGTGCGCCGCTCAGCAGCAACGACCATGGTACGAGCGCTTCATCGATGCCTCCTGCAGCCAAGGACGAGGACACGTACGCGCAGCATTCGGCTGCCGAGATCTTCACGCGCTCCTTGTCGTCCTCGAGCGTCTATGTCAATGCATCAACACGCTTCGCTGATGGATTCCGCTATGGCTTTGGCACAGAAGTGGGCATAAGCACAGGTCGGATTCATGCTCGAGGACCTGTGGGCCTCGAGGGCCTCGTTACGTACAAGTATGTGCTGCGATCGTCAGGCGACGGCGCTCAGACCGCCAGCGCATTCGCACCGGGTGAGCACCAGCGTCGATGGGCGCATGAGCCGATCGAGGCTGTGTACCCGACGCTGTAGCGCTCGTTTTACGGCTCGGTGTCCTCGGCGAGCAGCTCGTACATTTCATCTGTCTCGTTCGGCGCAAGAATCGAGTCAATCAGGTCACTTGCATACGCTGCCGCACATTCCAGCTGCGTTTGCATCCGTGTTCGGCGTGTCTGTGCATGGGTATCATGAGGAACAGGCATGGCGTGAGTGAGCCAGTCCGGCTCCGAGGCAAACGCAATGCGTCCCAGTGCCACTATACATGCGGGTCGGACGCCGTTCAGCACGGCCTGCGCTTGTGGCGAATCGAGTTTCTCAGCCAGATGGCGCACAGCGATGCCTTCTGGCATGTACAGGTCATGAAGGAACTGCGTACTTTGGCACACGCGCTCTAGTGCTCTGTATGTGGATGTAAGTAGGACGTTACGAAATGGATACGTACGTTTCGGCATAGGTCGCGGCGGGCGACGCTGGGACCGGCTCGGTGTTCCAGACGAGCGCCACATCCCAACTGAGGCACTGGATCAGGGCCGGCAGGAGCGGGACGCACTCAGCCAGCATGATAGAAGTGTCGGGCCATCGGGCCGCTTGTGTCAGGAAATACAGGATCGACATGTGGATCTCGTGGGCCGTCTGTGGTGCACAGTCGCCGCGCCGGTCCACAAGGTGCTTGGCGAGCACATCCAGCACGGGGAATCGCGCTTGGCTCAGTCGCGGTGGAATGCCTGCTTGCCATGTCGTGTCGAACTGCGCCGAAAGACAGATGTGCAATGTCAGTGGATCCGACACAGTCATCACACACAGCTGCAGAGTATGAATGAGGACAGACGATTCGCTGGCTGGCGTATCCAGGAGTGCAAGAACAACGCCAGGACTCTGGAGAAATGGGTGCAAATCTTGAAATCCTTGCGGCGCGACAGTCCATGCTATGACTTTGCATAGACGCAACACACTCAAGAGCACCATGTGCCGTGCTTGCTGCGGTGTAGACAATGGCCCCGCATTGCCCGATACGTGGGCGCTGCTGCAAGTGCGCATGACGCTAGCGTTTAGGCTGCTCAAATCCGTTCTAGTAGATGCTTTGCGCACACATTCAATCATGATCTGCATCATGCTGGTAGGCGTGCTGGCGTCGCTGCGAACGTGCTTTGGCGTCACTGGCACTTGCGCTGTCTGTGATGACGTTGCCGCCGGCGGCGTCGTTGCATCACAATACTGCGACGTCGTCACATTGAGCACTTGCATCGCTGTGACCCATGGAAGGCCACCGACTCGTTTCGTGATGTGCGGCACGAACGCGGTGTGTGCTATGCCTAGAGATGCCATCCATGCGAGCATTCGGCAAATGCTCTCTGTCATAGAGAGGTGCAGGAAAATCCCTGTAATGATCCGAATCGCCACAGCCACTGCCTCGTACAGATGATGCGATAGCTCAGACCAGACTTGCTGCACGATGGAATGGAGCTGTCTCGACGGATCTGCTCCTTGACACGCACGCATCGCCTGTCGAACGACTGGCTCCCATTCTGAGAAAAAGGCTGCATATGAGCTGCCACGTAGCACACTCTGCCATAACAGGTCTGCCGCACGACGGTATCGAGTGCGAACACCGGGAAGGGTTTGCGTGGGAAGCTCTTCCGTTAGTATATACAACAGCATGGACTCAGATTGGCGATGAGGAAGCGAAGGGAATGACTGTAGTGGCCTCTGTAGCTTCGATTGCTGTTGAGATGCCGAGTCACTCGGAGCCCCAGGCTCAGACGTTATGATCGGATATATGCAGGACGCTCGACATGGATGGCACAATACATGAGTAATCCAGCGCGTTTGCAGAGTAAAGATAGCCGTCAATATATGGTCACGAGTATCAGGTGCATCGTTCCCATCTTGGGACTCGAGAAGGCGTTCTGCCTCTGGTGATGGCGTCGGCGTGGATGACGACGGAGATGGTGATCGTGCTGGAATCGACGTAGTTGGAGATCCAGGGCGCACTGTTACTGGTGTTATTTGTGGAAGCGCAGGGCGTATCAAGGGAACGGCTGACACTGGTACATTCCTGGGAACTCTTTCAGAGACAACACTACCACTGGCAGCCACAGGCTCATTCGTCGTCGGATGTGGTGGCAAGAACGTATTCTCGAATCGTGGAAATGCCCGTGGCGTCATTATGGCTGCGTTCACAGACCGCGACTTGGATGGGCTGGAAGGCTCTTCATTCACATAGGGTATAGGCCGCTTGCGTCGCGTCAACGATAGCGGCGAGGTTGTCGGTGGCATGTGTTTGACCTGAACACGGCGAGAGCGTGTGGGCGTAGAGAGAAGTGGATCCTGCGTACTGGGGCCTGGTGTCGGTTTGGAAGTATCAAAAAGAATAGGAGCCCGGCGTCTGGCTGTAGATGGCCACGCAGAGCGGCTTGAATCTTGCTCAATCCGGCGAAAGGCTGCCGCTGTCTCCATGCGCTCTAATTGACGCCGGTTCTCTTGCTGCAAAGATTCGATACGTTCGCGATATTCCTGCTCCATTCGGTTCTGATTTTGCTGAAGCCCTACATGCTGTTGTTGTGTACGATTCAAATTCGCACGCACAACCGCAACTTCCCCTTGCTTCTGCTGTGCCTCTTGCCGCAGCTGGCGGACCAACTCGGCCTGCTTATCGTACAAGACCCGCAACTCATCGAGCTGCGCTCGAAGCGAAGTAGTTGTCACTTCATCCACTTCCTGATTTTCATGGCTCTTGTCGTGCACCGACGGAGTCCAAGCCGCCTGCGCTTCCAACCCTTGCTGTTGCTGTTGTTGTTGCTCCACAGCTTCCTGCTCAACGGCCAGCAGCTGGGAATCCATCAGCTGATCAATAGCCAGGGACTCCCACCATTCATCATGGAAGCAGTCGTCGCCTTCATCTTCCGACATACCATCCGCGCTTCCTGCGCCCTGTGTTGTCCGTCCGAGCAACGATGTCCTTTCGACATCGCTCTCTACACCCCATAGCAGACCTTCTAGCACGTGGAGGCTGCATGTTCCTCCACATTGGATGTGTGTTCGTTCGAAACAAGTCCACAAGCGCCTTCTGCCTAAAGGGAAAGGAGCTACGCGCGTGTGCGGGGTGTGTCTCGGTTGCTCGCAGGGCGTGTCTGTCGGTATGGGAATCAAAGGTGTGTGTGTCGATCATCATAAAGATATGACTCACACACATTTCAGGTCTCACGTCTTTGCTCGCGGATGAAGCCCCTTCTTGTATCAAGCAGTTTGACATCAAGACGCTCTTTGGACGAAAAGTCGCGATCGATGCATCCATGAGCCTGTACCAGTTCCTCATTGCTGTTCGTCAGTCAGACGGCCAGCAAATGATGTCGGAATCTGGCGAGGTGACTAGCCACTTGCTAGGCTTTTTTTACCGAACTTTGCGCATGATTGAATTCGGCATCAAGCCAGCGTACGTGTTTGACGGGAAACCGCCAGATCTCAAGAAAGAAGTGGTACGTTGTACTTAGGCCTTTGTACTTGCTGAAAGTTTTCTAACAAGACGCCTGTATGAAGCTAGTGAAACGGTTCGGCCGCCGTGAAGAGGCTCGCGAACAGGAAGAAGAGAAAAAAGACGTCGGTATGTTGTACTTCTGTCTTAACTCACACGGGCAGCGGATAGTGAAACGCTCGATCAACTTGCTCGGCGGCAAGTGCGTCCAACAAAAGAGCATAATGCAGAGGTGCAACGCTTGCTTACGCTCATGGGGATCCCTTGGATCGTGGTACGTGGGCGCACGTGTTTGGCAACTTTTCTCACAAGACTTATAGTCTCCGTCAGAGGCCGAAGCGCAATGTGCTGAACTTGCGCGTGCAGGCAAAGTACGTACTGTGCTTGTGAAGCGTGACACTCATGCCACACATCAGGTCTATGCAGCGGGTTCCGAAGACATGGACACACTTACCTTTGGTGCACCGATCCTGCTAAAAAACCTCACAGCCAGTGAGCAGAAAAAGCTTCCAGTGACAGAAGTTCATCTTGGCAAGGCGCTTGAGGAACTCGATATGCCCATGGAACAGGTACGTGCTGTTGCTTTGTGTGGACGCGTTTGTACGCGCTTCAACACACATGCCTGCATTCCAATCTTTCCCTTTCACGCTTACACACACGTAAGTTTGTCGATTTGTGTATGCTATTAGGGTGTGACTATTTGGATCCTGTGCGCGGTGTTGGCCCCAAAAAGGCGCTCAAGCTGATCCAAGACCACAGGACACTCGAACGTATTCTGGAGCATCTGAAACAGGCTGACGATGCAAAGAAGGCCAAGGCAAGTGACGCACATGGGTCAGATGATGATGAGGCTACGTCCATCAAGAAACGGCCTGGTGGCATCCAAGTTCCAGATTTCTGGCCGTTTCAAGAGGCGCGCGAACTATTCCTCACACCTGAAGTGCAGGATGGGCATACAGTACAGGTTTGTATAGAAGGAATTGGCTGACCGGATGCCATTCTCGCTATATCCTCTGCGCATCGTTACTTACACGAGCGCCAGCTCAAGTGGGAACAGCCAAAAACCGAGGAGCTTGTATCGTTTCTTTGTGGAGAGAAGGGATTTAGGTACGTGTGCACGAGTTTGGCTTGACGACGCTTATCAACATTGCAGTGAAGAACGCGTTCGCCGCGGCTGTGAGAAACTTTCGCGGGCTGTTGGACAGAAACAGCAAGGTCGATTGGATAACTTTTTCTCGTACGTCGACTCGATCTGCGTCTGGACTCCCCCCACATCTCCTGCGGGCTACATCTAACACACGTGAACAGCGCCGCCCCGAGAAGTCAGAACCCCTCATCTGCACCTGCATCTACTAAGCGCAAAGCTGCATTCAGTTCATCCAGTGGGAAATCGACCCGTCGTAAGTAGTGGCTCTATCATGTCTACAATTAGGAAAATATTTGTCATTGGTTTTTTTGATTTATGCAACTGAGTCAGCCCTTGCATCTCAAAGCCTGTAGTCAGCAGGTAGGCTATGGGTGTTCCACCACACCTGCAGGTAGAAAGTGAACTACTGGCGTTGTGGGCGATAGGGAAGGCCTGAAACGCTGCGATTCCAGCTTGTGTCTATCACCGTAGCCCCTCGCCTTCGACAACACCGAACTCGTCCACGCTAGATTCGAGCTGGGTCGTAAAACGACAGCATGAGTCATTTGCGGCCTAATTATGATTATCCAGCTGGTGCTCCCATGAGCATCAACATGCTCGATGATCATAGTCAAGAGGAGCTTCATCCAGTGACGACTTCATCGTCGCAACCTTCGCAATCGTTTCCTGCTGACTCGCCCTTCAAGGATGGCTTCGGTGGTATCACCTCACCGCCTAAACAAAGCATTGGCCATATTGATGCTTTGACGTCGTCCAGATCCGGCCATGAAAACATCGACATGAATCCACCTCTGATTGACCACGACCATTTCAATGCGATGTCTTCTTCTCCGACCAGCCAGGACCCTGGCTTGGGCATAACTGAGTCTTCAACTCATTTTCCTGACGACGGCCACTATAATGCAACGGCCGTCGAAATGTATCCTGATACTTCTGTTTCTCCCATGCACAACTATGGCAACATCGGTCCTGCGGCTGCATCCCCCCTGCTCCATCGTGGGAACTCTGATGCTTCAGCATCCCCCATGTTGAATTATGGCTTCCCAGACTCCGGGACCTCGCCACTTCTCCAGCGCGGTGGCTCCATCACATCTGATTCGCCTATGCTAAACTACGGCAACATGAATGCAACAGCTACGCCCATGCTTAGTCGTGCAAACTCCGATGCTACATCTTACCGGCTGCTGAACAGGGATCACGTCGACCCATATGGGTCTCCCGCTATGAGTCACAGGAATTTGGACTTTCAATCATCCCCCATGCCCAAGTACGATCCTTACGATGTTTCTTCCTCTCCAATGTATCGCAACGACAGCTTCGATCATACGTCCCCCTTGTCACCGATGGATGCGGATCATAGTCATCGTGTGCTTGTTGATGAGAAGGAAGAAGAGGATGTACCCATCGCTTCGCTACTGAACTCCTATCTGAATAAGTCTGGCACGGCTTACAGAGATGCCGATGGCTTTAGTACAAACAACCTGCACGGACGTAATGCTTATCGCGATGAAGACAGTGACATTTCTGACTCCGATAACATGGATCCGTATCCATGGATGACCATGGCGGACGTCAAGGAGCCTGACGATGTCATTCATGATCCTGACATGAAGAGTCCCAAAAGCAGATTTGAGCCCTGGCGCGCAGTTTTCAATGTCGGGACCATCATTTTCTTAATTCTTGCTGTATTGATGTTATTTGCTGGCTATCCCATTCTCCACAATTACACTATGAACCACAACACTGACAAAGTCAAGCAATCCCTGAGTCAAGTCCAGTCGCACGACTTTTCTTATCCTTCAGGCTCATTTCTTTCGCGCTTCAATAACTCGAAGCTTTCCAAGAACTTCGATAAAGACGCTCGAATGTTGATCGACCCTGATACCCCCGAAGATGCATATGAACTTAAGTCGAGCTATTCTAGAGGCAGAAAAAATCGTCGATTTAAGCTTGTTTTCTCTGACGAGTTTAATACAGATGGCCGCAGCTTTTATCCTGGCGAAGATCCATTCTGGGAAGCCGTCGACTTGCATTACTGGGGTACTAACAATCTTGAATGGTATGATCCTGCAGCAGTCACGACTAAGAATGGATCATTGCGCATCCAGCTTGAACAACACCCTGAGCACAGGTTGTACTTCCGTGGTGGTATGATTCAATCTTGGAATAAGCTATGTTATCGGAACGGTATTCTGATTGCGAATATCCAGCTTCCCGGATTCAAAGATGTAAGTGGTCTCTGGCCGGCCTTTTGGGTTATGGGCAACTTGGGTCGCGCCGGCTTCGGTGCCTCTCTTCAAGGCACCTGGCCTTACTCATACGATCAGTGTGATGTCGGGACTTTGATGAACCAAACTATATGGAATTCGACTCATCCGGAAGGCTGGCCCCCACATTCAACTGATCTCGGTGGTGCCACCATGTTCAACCAGAAGCATAACACAAGTTCGATTTCTTTCCTTGCTGGTCAAAAACTTTCTCGGTGCACTTGTCCTGGAGAAGATCATCCTGGGCCCTTCAATGAAACGTTAGGCGAGTTTACTGGCCGCGCTGCTCCAGAAATTGATGTGTTTGAAGCGCAGATCAAGGACGACAAGTATGTTCAGATGTCCCAGTCGTGCCAAATGGCTCCATACAATTGGCAATACAACATTACTTGGGAACATGGAAAGGCCAATACTTTCCATTTCTTTGATGATGAAGATGGGTCTATATTGAACCCATACACTGGTGAAATTACGCAGCAATCGCTGAGTGGCACACACAGCGCGAGTCAAACCGCTGTTCAGTATGTGGCCAACTCTACGGATACAGATGTTCCGGGTAACTTCGCTACATACTCTATGGAGTATCGCGGAGGTTCTCACAACAAACAGAAAGAAGATGCTTATGAAGACAGCTATGTTGTTTGGACGAGTGATGGGAAACCATCTTGGGAATTATTCCCTGATGCGGTGTTGGCAGATTCTCTTTCGCATGTGGGAGCGCGACAATATCCAAAGGAGCCAATGTACATTATCCTGAATCTTGGCGTGTCTAAGAACTTTGGTGATATTAAATGGGACAAGCTTATGAAAGCATTTCCCTTTGAGATGGCTGTGGACTGGGTTAGACTATATCAAGATCCCGATGATCCTGACTCTCATTTAGGCTGTGATCCAGACGACATGCCAACAGCAGACTACATCAATCGTCATATGGAAGCCTACACCAATGCGAACTTGACCCTTTGGGGTAATACGCGTGAAGAAGGCGGCTACGGTGCCGATTGGCCGAGGAATCGTTTGTACAGTGATGGTGGAGCCTGTAAGCGCCCTCCCTCCAAGGAGCCAGGCGATCCTGATCCCAAGTTCAAGAGCAAAGCTCCTTACGTTCCATCCGCTTCAGTTACCAAGACTCCTGGCGCTCAGTTTAATTGGGGCGATAGGACTAAAACCTTGCCTATGGCTACTGATGCTATGGTAATTCCATTCCCATAACGCGTATACCATTCCGTCATGTGTCTCCCGTAGAAAATGCATTATTTCATCAAGTCTCACTCCATACCACAATCCCACATCTGGCACGACATGTGGAAAGTGGCATTGGCATTCAAAGTCTGCTTGCCTCGCGCATTAACCACTGCAGTGGACAAAATTCACTGCACAAAACACGTATTCAATTAACGCCCACACATATGATTGGTCTAATCGTTCTTTTTTTTTCAACGCGTTTTTTCCACACAGCCCAAATACGCGCGCCAGTGCTAAGTGTTACAGAGGCGACACCTTTCTGATGCGACATTTCTTATGCATGCTGAGTCAAGATAAAGTCGAGCCTCAGTCTTGAGGGAGGCAAGGTATGATCCGCCTTGGCAGTCTGATCATCATCTACCATGTCGACAGGCGATCCTTCAAGGGAAGCAATTGTACATATTGATTCTAATGGCGACGGACAGCCCGAAAGCTATGCGTTACCGCCGGCTATACACTTTGGCCCAGAAGGTGCTATAGAACGTCAGAATTATTTGTTACCTTCGACAACCAACTATGGTTCTGCATATACGAATGAATTACAGACAACATCCTTTTCATCGCCTGCCAATTATGGTTCTGAAAATGGGCGAGGTTCTCCGACATATTCGATTACACCACCCGTGAATTATGATCCCGAAAATGCGGAAGTATCACGAACTAATTCCTTCTCGCAACCTGCCAACATTGGATCCAAAGGCGTCGACGAGACAGTGACGTACTCATCCCCGGCATTCGGACACGCCGAGCCGGAAGACATCAAAGAGTCTGAAAACTATTCTCTCCCACCGCATGCAAACCATGGATTTGAAAACGGCCGGGGAAGTGATGTCCTTTCACTACCCCCACCCGCACCATTCAGTGACCGGAGCGCACAAGCGGGTTCGATGGGATACGAAGGGGTATCAAGTCAAATTCCTGGAAGGTTTAGTCCACAAACACCTGTTTCGTTACGGCGTCCACAATCTACAGCTGAGCAGAGCACCGGGTCAGAGCCACAGGCCAACACAGTACCCTATGGGTGGATGTCTGGCATCGATGAACACAATAATGATGACGACCTTCATGATCCTGCGAAACCAATGCGAGGCTCATTCGAGCCAACTCGCGCAGTAGTGAACGTGGGCACGTTGATTTTGCTGGTATTGTGTTTACTCATGTTGTTTGCAGGGTACCCGATCCTTCACTATTACACTGAAGACAAGAATGATGATGACCGTCTCAAGTCGTTCAAACAAATCTTTGACGGTGAAAACGTGTACCCAAGCAACGCACCGTTCCTGCGCATGAATGACTCGAAATTGCAGAACAATTTTGATCCAAGTAAAGTTATGTTCATTGACCCCGACACCCCCAAAGAGGCATACACCATGAAAAGTACTTTTACTGGAATGGATGGAAAGGAGTTCAAACTTGTTTTTTCGGACGAGTTCAACACAGACGGTCGTAGCTTCTACCCTGGTGAAGATCCATTCTGGGAGGCAGTTGACTTGCATTATTGGGCCACCAACAATTACGAGTGGTATGATCCAGCTGCAATTTATACGAGCAATGGTTCTTTGCGAATTCGCTTGGAACAGCATCCTGAACATAACCTCAACTTCCGGGCTGGCATGCTACAATCATGGAATAAATTCTGTTTTCGAAATGGCATTTTGATCGGAAGAATCCAGCTTCCTGGCTATCCAAAAGTTGCCGGACTTTGGCCCGCATTCTGGATTATGGGCAACCTGGGTCGTGCAGGCTATGGTGCAACTCTGCAAGGCACGTGGCCATACTCGTACGATCAATGTGATGTTGGCACCGTGATGAACCAGACACTTTGGAATGCAACATATCCTGATGGATTTCCGGAAGGAACCACTGACTTGGGAGGTGCAACAGTATTCAACATGAAACACAACACACGTGCACTATCTTTCTTGCCTGGCCAGAAATTATCGCGCTGCACTTGCCCTGGTGAAGATCATCCCGGTCCATTTAAAGATGGGCAGTTTCCCGGCCGAGCTGCACCAGAAATTGATGTTTTTGAAGCACAAGTCGGCGATCTATACGACTCCGGTCCGAGAGGTATGACCGTGTCGCAATCATGTCAAATGGCGCCATATAATTGGCAATATGATATCACTGAGTATAATAAAAGTGAAGCTGTCCGTCTTTTTGCTCAGTACAGTAAACTAAATCCTTACAACGGTGAAATTACGCAACAATCTCTCAGTGGTGTGAGCCCGGCTAGTCAAGAAGCTATTCAATATGCTGCTAATACAACAGACACTGAAGATGGAACTGCATTTGCAGAATATGCTTTGGAATACAAGGGTGGTCCAAATGGCTATGTATCTTGGCTTACTCATGGCAAAAAGGCATGGGAAATCTACAAGGATGCACTTGTTGCTGATGAGAAGTCCCAGGTCGGGAACCGCCAATTTCCAAGGGAGCCTATGTATATCCTTCTAAATCTGGGAATATCCCGAAACTTTGGTGATTTTAAATGGTATAAAGTGATACCTGGTTTTCCTTTTGAAATGGCCGTCGACTGGGTTCGAATTTATCAGGACCCTGACGACCCGGAATCTGATATCGGTTGCAGCCCTGACGATATGCCTACAGCTGAGTATATCAATCGCCACATGGAAGCTTATACCAATCCTAATCTAACGGTCTGGGGCGGTTCGCGTGATGAGGGTGGGTATGGAGCGTATTGGCCGAAAAACCGTTTGTACAATGATGGCAATGGTTGTAAAACGGATAGGTCAAAGGAGCCCGGTGATCCCAACCCTAGCTATCGAAGGAGAGCTCCTTACGTCCCCTCCTCCTCTGTTATTGCTGTTCCTGGTGCACAAACAACTTATCCCCCTAAACGCTCATAGTCATGAAATAGTATAGAGCGCGCCAAATAAACACTACATAATTGCTCGCGACCAAAGCCATTGTGCAAGCGAAGCACGTGATGAGCTCGAACCTGGTATTGGAAGATACGATCATTTTTTGCCAAGCTGTGTTCGCTCGAAGCGAAATTACTTTCGAACACCAGGACAAGTAGCTAATTGAAGACAAGAACCCAGCGGATTCACTGCTTGTAAAATATCCACCAGCGCGTCGCTTGGTCTTTGTCTGTCTGATTGTGACTTGTAGAATCGGTTATCTGTTGCAGGTACGTAAACCTGATCACACACGGACCTAACCGAATGCAGTCGCGCCGATCTACAAGAATTAGCTTGCATTTTATCCATGGCCAAAACGTATCAGCAATCACATGCGACCTCTAAACCGCATGATGGATTGCCTGTATGGCCATCGTCGGTTGTAGTGCAGGAGTCACAGTCACCGCTTGAGCTGCACGCTATACCAAAAGAGACTCTCACAGCCGTCAACAATGATGATGCCTTGTCACGTCCCAGTTTTCCGTCCTCAAGCGATGACGAGTACATCCAAAGCATCATGGCTCCTACAATTACCGACATTGAGTCTGATTCGCACCTTCATGATGCAAGTCATAATCCTGGAATGGGACTGCTCTTGTCATTGTCGGATAGACTACAACCCCCGGTTGATCCGTCTGTGTTTGACTCTGTGTCTCCATCTGCATCCACATTGTCTGCTAGTGACTTTGTCTCGGAAGGTCCCAAGTCGGACTTACTGTGCCATGCGATCTCATCGCCCTCAAGCATGTCTGTGCCCCCCTTATCATCTTCGGATCATGCTATCTTTTCGTCTCAACATTCAGGATTTGATCACAATGCACACCTTGACACAATTGCCTCGGCAGCTTCTGCTGCTGCTGCGACTCAATATGAGGAAGCGGCAGCATTCCAAGCCAAATATTACCACGAACACCCCACAGCACTCCGGTCGTCTGCGTCTGCGTCTCTTTCCTCCTCATCAACTGATACCTATTCGTTTGCTCCGACTGATTCATCGAGTGCGTTCTTATCATTAATGCGACCAGCATCTCTTGCAATGCACGATCTGGATACGTCACAATGTAATGAAAAAAAGCACGAGGATATGCATGCTTTGAAAGATGCCATAACTGACGCTAGGTGTTCTCCGCATCGTGCGACAACATCAAGGGCCCCATCCAGACCAGCATCGTGCTCAATCCCATCGTCCGGATCAATTTCTGCATGCTCCACTATGACAGTGCCCACAACGTCATTTGGCACCTCATTCCTAACACATTTGAATGCTGATGCTGTGCTATCTTTTGACGATGAACGGGACGATGTTGCTTTAACAAATATCCCAACGAATTCGGGTTCTGGTCCTGTTCGCAGTGTCGCTCCCCAAGCACCTGTGCAACGTCAGACAATACCGGAGACGGCACAACAACTTCATACTCACGAACCAAATGTGCGAGACACACCACCATCACTTAGTGTGTCAAGCAGTTCACCAGCAAGAACAGTGTCATCGGCCATACTGTCAGCTAATGTATCCCCGTTGAGTGGACAGACCTCCACTGCGAAACGGGCTATACCAAGTCCCTGTGAAGAAGCGAAAAGGCCTAGGACAGACCCTGAGAAGGCGGCGGAGCCACGCACATCGTCAGAGTCGACGCAAAAGCGGTTTCAATGTCCAAAGTGTTCACGAGCATTTGCCCGTGCGTACAACCTTAACACGCATTTATCGACACATGACCCTGACCCGTCACGAGCCAAGCCCTTTCCGTGCCCGTACCGTTCCTGTCGTGCTGAGGGTGGACGCTCTTTCTCGCGGAAGCATGATCTTCAACGACACGTAGCAAGTGTGCACGAATGGGAGCCTGAGCCAGGGATTCACGGCGATTCTGGCGACGTTGGCGAGGGACAGGAGACAGGCGGTCTAGCTAGTTTGGGTCTGGGTGCACCTGGCAAAAAGTTTCGGTGTGATGAATGTGGCCGAGCGTTTGTCCGCCGGGACGCGCTTCGGCGACATCACTGCGAAGGCGCATCTGCTCATGCAATGCTTGCAAGGAAAGCGACCATATTTGAAAAACCGCCGCCAGCTTATGCTATGCGCACGTTCCCCGGCGATGTTGTTCAACGTGTAGCATTGCAGCTTATGAACAAAACTGATCCCAAGGTGCCATATGCTCCCGAAATGGTAAAAACATCCGCGGCCTCGCGCTCAGAGGGCGAACCCCGCTCTGAGCCATCGAAGATCCAGCGAAATCCTTCTCCCAGCTTGGCCACAACCTATGTTACTTAATGCTCTCATACGTTTGTACATCACATGAAAAAGTAGTTTATGCAGGGCTTATGTATTATATTACACACTCAAACACATCCCGTACTTTCAAATAGCTCACATTGTCACTAATTTTGGACCTTACATGCGGCGGGCCTTTTTCGTCGAGACATGATCCGGCTTTGTTCTAGACATGTCGGCGTTCGCTTGCGCGCGTGCATGCTCTAGTGCCAACTGAAGTACGACGTTATGCTCCTGCACAATAGCTTGCTCACCAGCACGAACAACGAGGGCCATGCGACGTCGGTTCTCTGGTGGTGCCATTTCGCATTGCGCCACCAATGCTTTGCTCGTGTCTGGCCACGAAGTAGGATATGCACGCGTGCGAAGAAGCAGAGCATCACTCAAAATGGATGCCACGGCAATCATCGCACCTTGCGGTGGCGAGCCAGGCCAAGTATGGTTATCCAAAGGCTCTACGGCATCGAGTTGCGCCTTGGGGAGAGCCTCTTTCTTCTTTGCGCGTTCAAAGCCTTCTTGCGTCAGGCACAAGAGCCTGACAAATCCAATAAGATCCTCGGAGATATCACTAGCAGCATGACTCAGTGCACGCTTGTTTGCCGACGTCAAGGTACTGTGTGCATCGATCGGTAAGGTCCCTGCGTATGGTGGCAACGCTGTTGGCTTGCTGAGTCGGCATAAAAGGAACACTTCATCAAGACCAAGTTCAGTACATGCCCATTCGAAACGTGGCATTAGGCAAGCGCGAACGGCATCATCTGCCGCACCCGTAACCTGGCGCAATTTTGCCGCTGCAGCGTCGACAATGATCTCTGCGGGAAGTTCAAGCAGGTCGCCACGATTCGGCTCATCAACAAAGCCATAGCGGCGGAGCAGGTCGCTATTGGGTGGATTCCCATACGTGTTGAGCAGCTGTTCGCCCACAGCAATGGCACGTGTACACCGCATTTCCAGCGCTTCGCGCTTGTAGAAGCAGCGTGTGTTTTCAGATCCGAACTTGGCGTTTAGCATATCGGCCATGGGCACCATTGATATATCACGAACATCCTCCTCCTCCTCTTCTTCTTCTTCGTTCTCATCCTCGTCATCATCCTTGTCCTCACCTTCGTTTTCTTCGTGCTCATCGCCTTGTTCATCTTGCTCGTCCTCATCTTCTTCGACCCCCCTGCCCTCCTCATCCGCAATTCCATCATGAGGCCTTTGCGACTCATCTTTCTGATCGTTTTGTGGCATTGTACGCACAACAGCGACCTCAGCGGGAGCTGACGAGATGTCTGCTTCGTCGGGCTCAGCATGCGTCAGGTCCCGTTTTACGTGGAAGCTGCGACTGAGTATAGACGAGCCCATCCGGTGGTACATGTTCACATGGTACCAGCGATCAATTCCTGCTTGCACATCGGATGATGGCAAAGTGCCAAGGAACACATTCGGATATTGTTGGATATACGGGAGCACACATTCGTGGTAGTCGGATTCAGCCTCAGCACGTCCAATCTTGTCTTCTACATCTGTTCCCTTGAGCTCTTCCAGCTCATCAGAGTTCCAGAACATAGGAGTAGAAAATTCTTTCGGCATGATACCAAAGTATGGACCCCATGATATGGATGCCATATGCTGCTTACTAGTCTGTAATGATGACGCGCGCCAGTGCTCCCACATGAGCATGAGGATAATGGGACACCATCCTCTGTTCATTATATCGAGCCATGAGCACCCAGACCTTGGAGGTTTTGCTTTCTCTGCTGCCTGGCACGTTTTAGCTAAGGCGCTTGTGTCTAAATTCATGAGCATGGAGCGAGGAATTGTAAAGAGACGCTCGTTCTCTGCAATTGGTCGTGTCGCCACAAGACCACGCCCCATTCCCGGTATCTTTTCTAACGATAAACTGGGATCGATCCAGCCTCCATTCTCTGTAAACCAAGCGAGGAACGCTCGTTCCTCGTCGTCGACCATATGCGTATGTGAGCACACCCAGAGAGGCTATGCAGGTTCTAAAATTGGAAGAATAAAACAAGCAATGTTGTAACAAAAATTTCTGGCGTTGGGAGACGGCCGAAAGATCAACGACATGAGAGTGGAAGCAACACAACAATTGGCTAGATTGCTCAACCTCACTCTTTCAGTGATCAGGTTTACCGATCAAGTCATTTTATACGTGCCCACAGACCAGGGGCTTGTTCAGACTCATAGGACTTTTTCGCGCAAACCATCATCATGCAACTAAAAATCGAGAGTCGCGGTAACATCAAGGGCGCGTACTTTCCGTTGGAAATCAATCTGCCTGATGATGCTACGCTGGGAACGTTGAAAAATGGCATTGCGAATCTTGTGCCTACGTTGCCAGTTGCCCGTCAGCGACTCACTAAGGCTGACAAGCAGCCACTCGTTGACGACGAGAAGCGGCTGAGTGATTTAGGTGTAGAGGGAACTGCTGCTCTGACAGTCAAGGATCTCGGTCCTCAGATCAGCTGGCGCACTGTGTTCCTCGTTGAATACGCGGGCCCATTGATCATCCATCCCCTCATCTATTACGGAGCCCCTTCGTTCTGGGCTCGATTTGGTTATTCTTACAACACATCATCAATACAGACAATTGCATTCGTGCTTATCATGGCACACTTTGTAAAGCGTGAGCTGGAATCTCTTTTTGTTCATCGCTTTTCAAATGCTACGATGCCCGCCTTCAATATAGTGAAGAACTCGTCGCACTATTGGCTACTCTCAGGACTTGTTCTTGGCGGTGGCTTGTACTCGCCCTCGCTTGGTACTGAGGCTGTAAGCGGAACACTTCGTAATAACCGCGTCTTTCTCGCTATATGCACATGTGTATGGCTTGTTGCCGAGCTAGGCAACTTGCACTCGCATCTCATACTGATGAGCCTGCGGCCTAAGGGGACACGGGTGCGCCAGATTCCGCGTGGAGGCGCATTTGAACTTGTCAGTTGCCCGAACTACTTTTTCGAGGCTGTTGCTTGGTTCGCGATCACCATTATGACACACTCACTGTGTTCCTTGATCTTCCTTGTGGTCTCGAGTGTGCAAATGACGCTATGGGCCGTCAAGAAACACAAGAACTACCGTAAAGAGTTTGGCGCACAGTACCCTCGACAGCGCAAGATTATGTACCCGTTCGTGTTTTAATCACGTGATCAGACCGCGTTGGATGCGACGCGTAACCGTTGTTAGTGTGTTGTAGTGAGGTGGGGTGTTGGTCTGTAGTCTTGTTTGTAAGTGTCAATAGGAATTGTGCAACAGACACTCGCACATTTGCCATCTTCATGCGACGCCTGTGGAATGGTGCTGTGAATGTACGTGAAGAATGTACTTACAAAGCAGATCACCTCTGATGCTGATCTAGACGCCGCCATTGCTCCGCTACTCCCAGTGCTCGAACTGAATGAAACAGAAGAGTCATGGGACCACATTGATCAGGCGCTCGCTCAGCTTCAGGCACTCACAAAAAATGGCGCCACCAAGGTTCCGTCGTACATGATGCGGATTCAGCAGGTGGCACCTTGCATCACAAGATCGGTATGTATGTCGCGTCATCATGCAAATGCTCACATGCGTGGAAAGCTTTTATCGGAACGGACTCGCCTGTCCGGTACAGCGAGTGATTTGTTAAATTCCATGGCGCCTCGCTTAGCTGAGCGTTTCTCTCCATTTGTTAGCGTGTTTATACCGCCACTTTTACAACTGTGCGGTCGAACAAACAAAGTGGCCTTACGTCGTGCGGAAAAGAGCTTGCACTTGATCTGCCGACACTGCCGGCTACCAAATGTGGTGCCATATTTGATTCAATCACTGATGGACAAGTCTGGCAGCACACGCGCTTCCGCTGCAGAATGTTTGGTCGTTTTGCTAGAGTCGTGCGATCCTGAGCGACTTCAGAGACGTGTTAAGGACGTGGAGCACGCGATTCAACTCCTTGCAACCGACGCAAATCCTCAGGCGCGTGCATTGTGCCGCCAAATCTACGGTCTTTATGCAGGCATGTGGCCAGCTCGATGCGCTTCATTTTTTCCAACGTTGTCTCCCACTGCTCGACGCTATTTGGCCGCCGTGCAGCCTGTTGAGAGACTTTATACGCATGACGACGTCCAGCACCAGGAAGATACCCCATCACCCATTGCTACTCACCCTATGATCACACGCGTATCGCGAATAGAGCCTCGGCAAAAGACTGGATCACCGACGCTCGTGTCCAAGACACAAAGCACATCTAACACTCTACAATCCTTGACTATACCACGCACGCCCCCCACGCCACTAGCGCCAAGCGCAGATCCATTTGAACGCACGGGCGTCCCACCCGTGCCACCGCGCGGCTCAAATCCTAGTGATGGCGTTGCTTACCGATTGGCTCTCGCACGCGAGCAGGCAAAGCTTCGTGCGACGCAGCGTCTTGGTGCCTCATCTACAGACACCCCTGGCACACGTCTAGCATCGCGGGCCTTGGCGCGCTCATCTGCTTCAATTGGAAGTGCACGCCGTGTTGTTGTCGGACGAAGCGAGCCCACAACACCAACGACACCGCAACCTTACACCGTGGATAAGAAAAACACTAGTCCTTTCACTGCAAGTTCGCAATTCACACCAAAGCGGCGTCCATTCTCGGTGGTGAATCAGGATCGATCGCCACAAGCTCGTATGGGGCTGCGCACGACGCACGCAAACATAGATGAATAGCGGACATGCTAGTAATGAAAATGGACACAAAGTGGATGCCAAGAAAAAATATTAGTTCTAAAAGGTTCTCATGTTGAAAAATTTAGTAGCGACAAAGTCCACCACCACCATTCAATACGGGTATATCATTTGCAAACTACACTGAAGCTTGTGTCAGTATGTAAAAAGGCGTAGCCTTTCGATAGCGTACACTCAAGAAAATCTGCTGCCATGAGCCTGTTGTGTGAGAAATGGCGCAAAAGACATTCATGGATCTTGCACAATACTTACAGTTCCAGCGCTAGTTCAGGGGGAATCTTTCGTTCAAATTCTTTGATAGGGTACTGGTCATGCTGAGCATAACGCGCATGCCACTGTAGATATTCCACAACTTTTTCAAGCACTTGGCCTCTGCTAGTGTCAACGGGAAAAATGTGGACAAACGGACCTGATTTGGAGCTGGCAGATGCCGCTCTCAGCTTCGAAGAAGCCTAATACGGTCAGTTCACTCAACCCCGTGCCTTGCTATGACGTACCCCCTTCGTCTGTTGACAACATGGTGCGGATGGTGCCACTCAGCATTGCCCATTCGCGATCGACAATGAAGCGATAGCCGTCCTACACATACAAGTCAGTCTTTGAGAAACGAAGTTCGTTTCGTACCTCGCTCAAAAGCGTCACCCATTCGTGCGCATTTGACATAGTTAATGTTCCTTCGATCGACACACCAGCGCGCAATGAACGCGTCCAGGACGTGCGGAGTACGTTGATCATCGCACAGCAATAGTTTATTCATCGGCCGAATACGTCGATGGAATTGCGACGACGCAAAAAACCACGGACCCCCGCATCGTCGGAATCGATGAAAACTCCATTGAAGTCATGGGCACGAGGTTGACTGGGGCCTCTCGCCGAAGAAAGCCTTCGCTAGCATCGTCGAGCGAGGGAAGTTCGGAACATCTGTCATCGACTCAAGGTGAAGGTATGGAAGAAGGTCCCAGTCGGTCTTTCACTTGTGACAAATGCGGCAAAACGTTCGCTAGGGGTACGTCCACCATTGCCGCGTGACTCACTCGCGTTGTAGAGGATCTTCTTCGGCGACATCAAATCCGCGAAGCACGCGCACTTTCGAATCCATCCGTTGGCCGGCAGAAAAGCTGCTACGCTTGCTCGCGCAGCAAGGCCCGCTGTGATCTAGGCTATCCATCTTGTGAGCGTTGCCGCAAACGACAGATACCTTGTGTACGTGACATAATCTGACACCTTTGCAGGTTTATGCGCCTCATACTGGCAATCCGAATGCGCGCCGTGCACGAGAACAGGGCCTGCAGTCACTGCGTTCCGGATCAACTGGCGACGCTTACCATGCCCCGTATCATATGCCGAATCTATCCGCTGCTGGCCAAAGCTTACCAAACTCGCCATTTCACCCTGTCGATCAGCCTGTGTCGTGGAATACAGTGCCTGAGCTCGATCTTAACGTCGTTCCTTCACGACATTTCTCAGACACGTCCGGCGACGAAAGTGATGGCGATCAAACGACCGATTCACTTGAGACTAGGTTCGGTAACACTAGCTGGGAGACGTCGACAGCTCCAACCCCACTTCCATCGACATCAGCACCACTATCATACTCGCTTGATACATCACATTGGGGTACTGCGTACAACAATTCCCCCATGCTCGCGTCGCAAGGACCGCCAAACACGCAGCCCTCATTTACAGGAAAGCAGCGCGAAACGGCGCCGACTTCTGATCCTGTTTTTCCAAGCAGCATGCTTCCTTACTCAGCCCCCTCATCCCTTACCCCAACGTCCGCGCCCGAGCCTATGGATGTGGCCAGCACCAAATTGGAACCGCCTCCCATCCGTCTCGATATGCCTCCCATTGGTACTAGTGATCATCTTGCTCCCCGCCGAAAAAGCACCTCTGAGCTTTCACAGCTATGTACATCGAATCTGATGCCTCTCCCATCAGCTGGAGGTGCATCTCATGTTCCTTTTACGCCCACGCGTCTGGTCAATATGTCATTGTTTTCGCCAGTGCATTTTGGGATCCCGCTTGGATCCAATGACCTAAGCATGTGGCTGGATGAGCCAGTGGTACCATCGCCTATGTATGAAACTGGTGCATGCACTGGATGGACAGGTCTCATTTCCTCGGGCGTCGATACTGGCCGGACACCTACTGTAACCTCGTCACGGATGGGGCTCATCAAAGGACCACGGCTTGAAGAAGACTTGGCACATTCTCCGCGCTCGTCTACGTCACTATCACCTGCTCTTATCAGCTCGGTAGACTGGTGGGCCCATGACTACGGAGCACAATCGCGTTTCCATCGATATATGCTTTCATGTGTCTCCCCAACGAACGCCCTCAAGTCTCAGGATTGCCGTTCCACACTTACTGCTTCGCTAGTCTCTCGTTTTCTCACGTACTGTTCATTTTTGTGCCTTCGGGATCCCGGCGCTCCACAGCCTCCATTCATGCATCGGTACATGCTTCTTACTCAACGCGACAAGCTGCCAGCATCTCTGGCGATTGCACGCTCTGCACTTTCTGCATTGGCTATGCGGTTGCCAACGAGCGAAGTATGGGCGTGGCGGCAAGTTGGTGCGGAGCTTAGCGGACTTGTGGATCAAGCTCGCGACCTTGTTTCACAGTACGAGCGTGTGCAGACAGAAGGGACGCCGCTTGAGAGACACCTCTGGTTCCAACAGGCCACGAGCTTTGATGGTTGCTGGGAATGCCTCTCATTAGTCCAGGCACTATGGTGCTATGCAGTTGTCGGCGCATTTGATGACAGTATGGATCCTGCGCACAAGGGTACAGCAGCCAGCATGGCTCAGCGTGTATGGAATCCCTCACTCTTGCCATCAGCCATGACTGTCCTTGAACAGTTACTCTGTGTGCTAGCATCAATCGGCACTACGCTCCAGGCTCAGTCTTGGAAATGCTCTACAGTTTCATCCAATGCAAAATCATCGGATACGTTTGGATTTCTGTGGTGGGGCTTATGTGAGTCCATTCGGCGCTCCGTGCTTGCCACGCACGCACTGCTTGTAGTATGGCAATACACACGCGCTGCGTCGGAAGAGGCACATGCACCCGCTCCGCGCTTAGGCTCGCCACTCATATGTCAACACATTCCTTCTAAAGTATGGGATCATATCATGCAGCTGGAACTCCCTGCAATTGCTTCCGTATTTGAGGCGGACAATGTAACACAGTGGCGCCTCAACATGGAGAAGCACACGACACAGCATGGCATCAGCGAGCAAAAACTCTCTCTAATGATGTGTATGCAATATCGCCCGTCGTCGGCCAGCGAGGATCGTGCGAATATACCATTTTATCTCACGTCGTACTTCCACCATCACGACGAGTTCACGAACATTTGCCTCTGCGCCCTGTTTGGCTTGACAGAGTCATAGTTAAATAAAATTGCACTTTGTTCATCTTGGCACAAAATAACCCGCAGCAGCAGCTTGGACTAACTCCGTCGTCTTCTCCACTCACGCACAGACGCTCGTACATACGGACCCAAAGAGCCTCTTGGCTCTTGCGTGGGGGAGAGATAGGGGCGTTTCCTCTCCACCCTTGCCTTCCGCCTAATCTCGCTGTTCTTGATGACCATAGTATGATTAGTCAGCACGGGTGCGTTGAGTACTGACTTCTCGCGAGGTGGATCGGCGGTCGCCTACCAGCATGGGTGCGATTGTCTATACCACTTTGGGAACGCTCCTCGCCCTTGCATTGTATGGCGCAGGATACTTGATTTTTACAGGTAAGAAATGATTGTATTCCTTACACCAGGCTCGGGCGACCAGTTTGCCGTAAATACATTTCTTGAGGAAACAAGTCCGTATGTGTGGGCCAACACGGGGATTGGTTTGTGCATTGGTCTCAGCGTAGTGGGTGCCGCATGGTAAGTACATATGACTTTTCCAACAAGCAGGGGTATCTTTATAACCGGATCTTCGATTCTTGGTGCCGGCGTGCGCGCGCCGCGGATCACGACAAAGAATCTGATCAGCATCATCTTTTGTGAAGTTGTGGCCATCTATGGTGTCATTATGGCGATTGTGTTTTCTGCCAAGATTACAGGGCGACTGGAAGACGGAATTAATGGCCTCTGGACACCTGAAAACTACTTTACGGGCTATGCGTTGTTCTGGGCCGGTCTTACTGTCGGCCTGTGTAACGTGGTATGTGGTGTGTCGGTCGGTATCACTGGTGCGAATGCAGCAGTGGCAGATGCGGCCGATCCGCAATTGTTTGTAAAGATTCTTGTGGTTGAGGTATGTCGTATTGCTAATTGTTGGACACATCTTATACCACTCACAGGTGTTTAGCAGTATTCTTGGGTTATTTGGCCTCATTGGTACGTATGCCGTCCCAGGCTTTTTTTCATCTTGGTGACTCCAACCAACTGACACGTTTGCTTCACAGTTGGCCTCATTATGGTATGTGATGCTTTCTTCTTATGGGCACTCACACGTCTTCTTAGACTGGCTCAGCTGAAGAGTTCAAATAGACAGACAAAACACATCATAGCACGACACGGATACTATTGGCCTAAACGCTCTTTGATCAAGTCAACTGCACCTGCGCGACAGAGCCTAGAAAGTCTGTCACACGCACATGTTCTAATGGACGTCCATATAAATCGGAGCGCACCTGCTGCGTGGAAAATGTATCGACTTGGTCGACGCTGGAAAACAGGTCTTGCAGTGTCGCTGTCGAGGTGCGAGTGACTTGCTCCATGAACTCCAGCACCGCTCGCGTGTAGCGGTCAATGAGTGGCAAACCAACATCGTAGTCCGTGTTGTACGAGTAAGAACTCTCATCTTTCACACTGCTGCCCACAGCTAGCACATTAGGACTGTACAGACGCGAAGCCATTGTGGATGCTTGACATGTGTCGATCATAAAGAGTAGCTCATGGTAACGCCGCTTCTCCCACATTTGCTCAATGGCATCAGCTAAGTCATACGCATTCATCTCTTCTGAATCTTGAAACTTGAGAAACTCGTCGCCACCATGGCCTGTCATGTATAAAAATACGTTCGAGTGTTCATCTGAGTCGAGGCGTTTCGAACGCGGTGTATGTGCAGGGACGCGCCCTGTAAGTAGGCGTAATAGGTTCGTCACCGTCACTTCATAACCCCGGTAATCCACTTCAACATCGTCACCGTATAAGTCTAAGTGGCGATCAGATGAGGCCCAGACTGAGCCAGGATACCGATTACGTGGATTGCAAGCGATGTCATCAGACAGCATCAGAATAATGTGGCTATCAGGCATGCCAAGTCGTTTCACCGTTCGATACATGCCGAGTGTATTGGCTAAATGCTGTGTGTGTAGGCGTAAGATTCACATTTCAAATACACGTACCCTGTAGTTAAACCAGAACTTGGACGTGCCCACGAGAACAGCCCAGTTGTTCGTATGTGTCGTGGCTCTTGCATTTCCTGACGCATTCACGCTAGTAATATTTGGCACACTTGTGCTTTTGGACTGAAAAAAACGCGTCACTGCATCAAGCTGGTCGCCAGGCACGAACCACTCTGGCTTGGCAACAGGAAGTACACCCATGAGCACGGCCACAAGCGCTGTGGCCACGGCAATGGCGAGCGTTGCGCGCTGATACATACTGGCACTGGCCATCTTTCGCAATTTTGAGTGAATATGCGCGTCACTTGCTCGAGCTTTAGCAGCAATGGAACAAGCGCGTGCCAAGACAAGCGACGCGCGTTGTTCTGGTGACGCGCGTTGTTGTGTTGTGACACTTCAAGAGATACGCAAATGTCCACATGCATTAAAAAGGTGGGTTCTCCATTTGAGAAATATTTTTTTCTTGTTTGGCATAGGAAATTTCTGCGTGGCTCTGCCAAGAACGTTACATTGCTATGAAGTTACTTTTGGAAGCTGCTGAGCCCAATATGCGCGCCCAAAGGTCTGCGCAACGATAAATGGGAAAACAATGGTGGCGTCACAAAACACTTTGACGGTATCGCCGCCATTCTCCTTACTCTTAAGCTTGCCCCAGCTAACGGCTTCGTCAGGCCGAGCGCCGCTATCAGAGCCATCGAATTCCTGACCTGTGTTAATATAGACGCCATAGTCAGCACCATTCCGAAAGAGCATGGCATTTGCAATCTGGTGCTTGCAAACGCCGCCACCGAGGATAATGATACCGGCCTTCTTCGCCTTCACACTCATGTCATTGAGCCGGCGGATGTCACGCACAAGATCGATTGTGAGGCCTGGATTTTTGTATGAATGAAAGTAGATCATATCACCAAGTGAGCCATCGGTAAGTGCAGGACAGAATACAGGAATTTGATTCTTTGCTGCCCAGTAATATACACTGCGTTCATCATTGATCTCGTGACCCAAACGCTCAATGACGCGACTTGGCGTCCAAGCGAAGCGTTCTCCATTGGATTCGGGAGGTGCTGAGTCCTGCTCAGCACGCATTCTATCGAGAATCGGCATGACCCAGTCCTCAAACTTGCAATAGTTGTCATTGGGTACAATCAAATTGCCAATTCGGTTGAGGCCGCGTTTTCGGAGTGTCGCACCGTCCAAATGGAAACTGCCCAGATAAGTTGGTCCAAGGCACTTGATAATGTCCTCTTCGACACCGCCCGCGGTAGTCACGATGCCTGACACGAACTTGTTTTTGACAAGGAAATGGATTACTTCACGAAGTCCCGACGAAATAAGGTTGGAAGTATAACCGAGAAGAATCGTGCAGCGAACATTCGTTGGGTGCGCAGGATCGTCCTTGGGGAGTTGAGAATGTTCATCTTCAGCTGGGTTGTACGAGGGGTCTTCGCTCAAACGCCATGTACGCTACTTGTGAGTAAGTGACAGTACGTACCATTCGCTCAATAATGCGAACAGCTTCGGCAACGGATGTGCCTTGAAAGCCAACCGTTGCCAAGCTGCCCATCAGTGCATTTAGATCGTTGGGATCTTGCTTTTCAAACTGCGGGCCAATGGCCTCTACTGCTTCTGAAGGCAGGGGCTCGGAGCGCATAAGCACTGCAGACTGTGCGCTGCTAGGCACTGCTCCTTCCTTTTCGTTCATGATACCACGCTCTCCGAGAGTGAAGGAAAAGGCGCTAGGCACTTGAGATAAAAAAGGATGCAAATTTTTACGTAGATATAGACTACATATAGCGGTGCTTCCCTAGTACTAACTGGGCAAAGTGGAGCAGCATGACAGCACTATACGTCAAGGCCTAAAGGCGATCGCGAGCGACATGACAAAGGGCCAGTTAGGATCAGCAACAGTTAAGACGTCATCATGGACCACACCCAAATCAGTCAAGGTGCGATCCAAGTTGGGTCTTGTCGCCCTTTCGAGTGCATGGGGCACAGAGTAATACAAAGGGCCATGAGGACCTGAGATTGTCGGCCGTTTACATTGTCTAGGTCAGTAAATAGCAAAGACGCACATGTCAGGTAAAGTGCTAAGTAGATCAACCAGGGTAGTTAGGGTGTCCTGGGGTGTGAGTGTGAGCGATCTGATATCACCACCGCATACGGGGCAATCAGCGCGCCGTTCGTAGTCGAAAGTGAACGTATACACGCCTTCGTTGCCCGTGTACATCATGTAGTTGTTCAAATAAGGCGCAGTGGACGTGGCTATTTTGAAAGCCTCTTGCGTGCAAGCCGCAGCAATGATGGCATTGGTACTGGCAACGGCAGGAATGATGTTTTTGATCACTCCCTGTGTAAGTGACCAATTGACGCCTGTGATATGGAAACTCTCAGCTCGCCCAAGAGCTGTATCAAGAACCCATTGAACATGCTCAGGGTTGTCATTATCGAGTTTCTTGCCTGGATTTGCACGTGGCCACTCGAGCACACTTGCCCACTCAATGCAATGCTCCGGCAAACGTGGCGTATTAGCGATCGTGCATATAGGGAACGTCGTCCGCTTAGGAAGCATGTCAAGACTGCACTCATAGCAGCTTGTGATGGTCGGCAAAATGACACGCGCTTGGCCCTTGAGACCTTCGGAGCCACCGTCAATCAGCGGTTTTAATGAGGAAGGGTTTTTTTCGTCCACCATATGGACGAGAGTAGCGTTGATCCACCTACGAGCCTCGACCGAGTCGAGACCGCAAATAACCATGTGAAACTGCATATAGAATGTGACATCCATATCCTGGATGCGGCAGACATGAGGAGTGATTTTGACTCCAGGCACTCGTGATTCAACAAAAGCAGCAGCTGTGGTTGCTTTTGGCTGTCCGATATCCTTTTCGCGGAAGAGGAATTGTCGGTTGAGATTCGACACATCAATGGTATCCATGTCGATGACGTGAACATGTTGGAAGCCTGAAAGCGCGAGATTTGAAAGGATTTCGCAGCCAAGACCACCAGCACCAATGACAAGGATGCGGCATTCTTCACGGAGAAAAGATCTTGCCCTGTTGCGTGGCATATGCCGTTAGCAACGACCGAATGAATGGACGACGGAGGAGACGTACTTTAGAGGATCCCATGGGTCGCTATATTTGAGTGGCGTTCGTTCCAAAAGCGAATCGACGGAGCGATGTACATACGCACTCATCCAAGATATAGGTATGTTGTCCTGAAGATGCTCAACACAATCGACTTGATCAACCCGACGGCACACTCTCCAAAGAGGACGAACTGGACGATGAATGGAAGCACGTCAAGACAAGTGGAGGTGGAAGAAGAGAAGCCAAGATGTGAACAAGAACAATAACATTAGGTTTGCAAGTACACTGGACAATCGTATTCGAGAAAGAGGGTGTACGTGAACAAGTCGGTACGAATAGATACTATCAGAGCTCACATATCGGGAGAAAGGGAGAGGCGTGGGGGCAGAAGAGACAAGTAGTACATATAGCCGAGGGTTGCTTGGAGTAACAAGGACATGTGTTGGTCGAAGATGACATGGTTCTAGTCATCAGCGAGTCTCGTTGGAAGGAATGGGCGGCACGGGCGGAGGAGGCGATGTGTGCGCAGCATGGAAACGAGAAGACTTGTGCGAAGAAGAAGACTTTGGAGAACGAGTGAATCGCTTCCAGAATGAGCGATGTGTGTCTTCCTCTTCACCCATGGACGTGTCCGCATTCTGATCTGACTGCTTGGCCTTACGAGAGGGCGTGCCATCCGAATCTTCCGTGCGATGAGTCATCTTGCGGAACAGGCCACGCAGGGACTGCGACTGCGACGTACGTCGACGCACGCCGTCCTGCTCTTCGTCAAGCGACTTGTCGCTGCTAGGCATGACCACAGAGTCGTCCTGACCAGACGAATCAGCATGGGCGGCGGGCATGGACACAGGCGCCGGCGCAGGCATAGGCACAGGTGCAGGTGCAAATACAGGGGCAGGTGCAAGCACATGTGGGGCGGCGGGCGCAGACCCTGGGTCAGCGACGGGCTGAACGGCAGGCGCACGCGGGAATCCTGCGAGTACTTTTGGCCCAGAGGTGGGTGAGAAGTACAACGGCTCTTGTGTATAGACCATCGGTGCTGTAGGGGGTAATGGCATGTGGGATGGCGAGTTGGGTTGTGTTAGCATGACAGGGCGATTGGGGGGAGCGGCGGCACGTAACGCCTCTGCCGCACGGGTTGGCGATGTAGTACGAGGCGGTGGCGTGGCGCGTACTGTTGGCGACGCAGTCCGGGCCAAAGGAGAAGCAACGACATGCTCGGGAGAAGCGGCTCTTGTTGACGGCGAGGCAGTACGTGAGGGCGACTTGGCATGGGTTGGCGACCTAGCGCGAGTGGGTGTGGCAGATCGGGAGGGCGTCGAACCAGTCACAGCAGGTTTGGGCGTCACGGGCCTAGGCTCACTTCGAGAGCGAGTGCGGCGTCCTGACGCGGGCGCCTCGGCGGGGAGGGAGGCGCCAGGCATGTGTGGTGAACGGGATGAATGTGCTTTGGACCGAGGTGGCGACGTCGCTGTAGAAGGCGTCTTTGGGCGTGTGGACGTGGCACGGCGCGCAGGTGTGGTGGGTGTCGTGGGATCAGCAGCTGAGCCCGTGGTGACTCCGGCAGCATGAGCGACGGATCGCTTCTTGGGCGAGCGAGTGGATGTCGAGCGATGGGAGCTCCGGCTCGCTGGAGCTCGAGACGAAGTCAGTTCTTTTTCTGGCGATGCATGACTAGGCCTGCTTCCTGTGCGTGTGCGTCGGACCCCATCAGTTGATTTGCGGACGCGAACGGAGCGCTCACTGCGTGCATCGCTTGAAGCAGCGAGACTGCGTGTGTCGCTCCGGTCAGCAGCGCGAGACGTGCCGCGCGACGACTTTGGTCGACTTGGACGCGACACAGACGCGGGCGCGGGTGCCGAGGGCGGGACAGCAACGCCAGAAGCAACTGCTGGCGGTGCCAACGGGCCGCTAGTCTTGGCTCGTGGCGATGTAGGCGCACTGCTGCTCGTTGTGCGCGACGCGAGTGGCTCGTCGTCGTCGATGCCTAGGATGCGGCGCTGCTGCTGCACAAACATGAAGACCGAGCGGGCCTTCGCGGATGGCGACAGCCGTGCGAGTGCCGTATGCTCGCGAAGATTCGCCTGCGAAAGGGTTATGCCATGAGCAATGTTCTGCACTTTGATAGCCGTCAATGACAAGAAAGCAGGCATCTTGGAGATGTCGCCTGCATGCTTGACACGGATCTGTTGTTCCGCTTCGATAGCTTCGTGGAAGTCGGCATCACTGGCCCGTTCCCACACATCAGGCCTGTTGACCGTCACATCGGCCATATCTTCGTCACGCATCATGCACTCAGCACAAAAGCCGCTGCCTGGCTGCCTAGGATCCACACCTGAGGGCAGAACGAGCGCGCGGTTCTGCAGCTCAAATGGAGCGACCATACTGTGCTGTGGGAGAAGACCTGGGTATTGGCTCGGTGAACTTGGCCGCTTCGGCCCTGGAGGGTGCACAGGTCCAGCCGGTGGAACTTGGCCCTCTGATGGCGAGTGATAGTGCCGAGTCGCTGGTAATGGTGCAGGAGCGGGGGCAGGGGCTGGTGACTGTGTTTGTGACAGAGGCGGCGTACTTGACTCGGCGCCACCAGGGACCAAAATCAATGGATGCTGTGCCGTGACGCCTGGACGCATCGGTGAGCCATTCGTGATACGAGACGAGCCTGGCATCCTTGACGGGGACGCGGGGACTCCTGCCTGGTCGCTGGACATTGGCAAAGACGCATTTCGCTTGCTGCTGCTGGGCGACAAGGACGTCTTGCGAGTGATTGTCGGCTTGGAACGCAGTGGCGACTCGGGCATCTTGAGAGGCGGCGTCTCAATTACCACGTCTGGCGACTCACGTGCCTTCATGTTGGATGATGGCGTGCCGAGCATGGCATGAGGAGATCCGACTGGCTTCGTGGGGGGGTCAATGACATGCACAGAACGTGGTTCCGTCCATGTGCGCTTGGACGTGCTAGGTGTAGACGTCCAGGCTGGGGTTGAAGCAGGACTCGCCATGGGGCCAAGACTCGTGCTTGGTGCACGGCTTGGACTTGGTCCAAAGCTATATGTGGACGCACCTCCATGGCCATAGACAACTTTGAGGGAGGGAGAAGCACCTTGCACAGAACTGTAATCTTGTGTTCGTACTGGAGCAGCCGTGGGCGACTCAGGGAGCCATGATGTGAAGGGAGGTGGAGACGTCGGCGACATGGCAAGAGTGTGGTGTGCATTGGTGGGCGTGCCCAACATGCCAAGCAATGGAGAGCCAGCGATTTGCGTGATAGGTGGACTCAGCTGGCCATGTGAAAGCGAGGTCCACGGCATCGGCGTAGGCGATGTCGGGATAGGTATAGAGAGCTCCGGAGATTTGCCCTTCGCGGCAGGCCGCGATATGGGAATGGGGTCACTGGTCGCAAAGCCGCTAGGTGACTTGGCCTGATGAGACTGTGATGGAGGCAGAGGCTGCGGTGGAGAAGGTTGTGGCATCTGAGAAGACGATCGCTCTGGTGACGAAGACTGCCACGGAGGGGATGCCGGTTGAGATGCTGGTTGTGGCTGGTGTTGGTGTTGGTGCTGCGACCGCGACTGCGATTGAAGTTGCGACGGCCCAGCTCGTTCGTAAGGCTGGTAGTCCGCATGCAACTGTGTCTGCGGCATAGAGGGCGATTGACCAGGCATGGAAAACTCCGGCAATCTCGGTTCGAGGTCGCCGCCGCTATCGATCCTTGGCGATGGCTCTGGAGTGACATCATCCTGCATCGAGTCATCCAGCATGGCCCCCACCCAGGCCGGAGACACAGCTTCACTGTCATTCGGCGCTGGAGCTTTGAGCTCATTGTCTGACGACACGTCGTCCCCTTCATTCAACGGCAGTTGCCCCGGCATGTTCATGTACATGTGGTCGTCCCAAAGGTCATCATCTTCCTGCATACTTTGTTGCGCAGGAGGCTCATTTGTGTGCGTGACACTTCGTGACGCCGGGTTTTCCTGTGCAGGGCTTTGAATTGCGGTGACCGCCGACATCTGCCCCTCTGACATGGGCGTCTGAGTCATCATCGCCACACTGAAGCGCTTCTCTTGCACGGGTGTCTGCACCCGCATCTCCTGCGTCGGCGGCGGATCTGGCATGGACGTTGCTGAAGCACCCGGGCCAGAGCCACTAGTTGCATTCGTAGGCACTTCCGTGCCCGTCATAGTGCCTGCACTGTTTCGCGTGTACGACGACGATGATTCAGTGTCAGGAGTGTGACCGTGATCGCGAAGTGAGCGCAATTGTCGAAATGGATTCGATGTAGGTCGCTCTTGCTTCTTCGGCGATGGAGACACCTGCTCAGGGGACGGCTCACGTATGGATGGCACGCGCTCCGTTGGCCGCAGCACAGACCGAGGTCCTTCCTTCTCAGCCGGCCGCTCGGGCTCCTGTCGCTCCTTTGCTGTTGACGCAGCGCTTGGCGGTTCGACTCGTGTACGTTCAGCGGTGCGTCTAGCACCGTGGCTCTTCGACAATTGCATTCGTTCAAATGCCTCTGCTGGTGGTTCCATGGCCTGCGTACGCGGAGCCTCGTGGCTAGCTGAGCCTTCTTGATCGTGTGATTCACGAGACGGCTCATGAGCGAATTCGCCCGTACGCTCGAATGCATACGTATCGTCTTGCGTGAGCTCCGACTCGCTCTCGTCGTCTGGTTCGTTGTCCAAGTCCTGGTCTGAGCCTTCGTCAAGACCTTGTTCGACTTGATCCTCCATCTCATCGTCCGAGTCCTCTTCAAGCTCTCCCTCTTCGATCTCATCGTCTTGTGCCTCTCGATCGAGCTCGTCTTCAGGCAAATCTTCGTCCACTTCTCGATCCACGTCTTTGTCCGCATCATCAACTGTATCTTCGTGCGAACCCTTAGCATCCGATTCGTTGCGCTCATGGTCTTCATATGCGTACACACGCGATGACGGCTCTCGAGGTGCGGGGACCTCCGGCCTATCGGAAGGCCGTGACGCCTGTCCAGGCGTGGACTGACGCTCCACCCTCGAGCTCGGCACACCATACGATGGCTCGTGAACAAACGTGCGCCGAGCTTTGTCAGCTGAAGAGTCTGCAAGCGAAGAAGTCGATGTCGAGGGTATTTGAGTGCTCTGGGCCTTGGGGGTGACACGCCCATGGTATAATACGGACGATGTAGGCACGTCGGGTGAGCGCTTGGTTATGCTTTGTGCCGGGGAGGCGGGTTCAGCGTTAAGAGCACGTCGTGGTGATGCCATATGTGTGGTAGGATGATTTGATGTCGACCTAGTGGGCGTCTTGGATCCATGTTCTCGTCTGTCGTGGGCATAGTGAGATGCCGGCCTTGTCGATGTTGGCGGCGGCATCTCTGTTCGCGCTGCTGTCGCGGTTCGGGACGAGCTCGACGATAGACGATGCCTCGTCTGTGGCGATGACATATCAGGTCCGTCGTCCTTTGACCTTGGCGGTGTGCCAGACACATCCGCAGTCCTTGGGAATGACGTACGTCTCGGTGGTGGAGTTGCAGAGCCTTGATACTTCCTTCGCGCGTCTACAGGCTCAGACACCTGGTCCTGTGACATTGTCGACGTGTCTGCGGCTGGCCCCTGTGCCTGTGTTGGCGAATGAGATTGTGGTGTCCTAGACGGAGTCGCAGAAAACTGATTCTTCATCGTCCGCGGTGACGTCTCTGATGCATGACGTACGGTCGGTCTCGGAGGTGTGGCCGACGCTGGATTTGTCATAGACGCGTGTGTCGGCCTAGGTGGGGTCGCTAGCACATCGTTTGTCGAGATATGAGACGGCATCTTTGGCGCATGTTGGGGGATTGTGCGATCTGACATTGTTCGCGCGATGGGATGCCCAGGCCCGGCATCTGTGGCGTGGTGAGACGGCACTTGTGGTGCAGTTACCGTTGTCGGTGACGATCTTCGCGGTGGAGTTTGCAAACCATGGCTCGCAAGCACAGGCGTGTATCCCTGAGGCTGCTGCGTCTGTGACAAAGGGGGCGTCGGTATCGACGAACGCTCAGGCTGTGAAGATGGGGAATCAACTAACCACATGGAATCTTTGGATGGCAGAGTTGGCGCTTCTGACTCTGTTGTAGGCGACGTCACTGATGCCTGGTCATCCAAGTCGTCCATATTCGCGCCTTTGTCTAAGCCACTCACTCGGTCTTGCGACAAACTGGTTTCATAAGCATGCGCAGCGGGCCCTGTTGAACGTCCGTACATTTCGTCCACAACTCTGTTCCAACCAGGTGGCGACGTCGGTGGGTGGTGTGAAGGTGTCTCGCGAGCAGATGCGTTGATGCTGCTGGCAAGCTTCACTCTCTCCATCAGAGACAAGTATGAACCTGATCGAGGCACCTGCTCATAGACGATGGGCGATGGCGGCGATGCCACAGCAGGCGCCGCTCCTCTCGAAGAGGCCATGGGAAACGAGGCCGCCGTTGACGGTGAAGAGACATGCGAAGCCACAGCAGGCGAGGTCATGGCGGCTGAAGTGCCGGGCAACGTCGAGTCTGAGAACTTGCGCGGCACACCCGCAGGTGTGGCTGCCATAGAAACAGAGGAGTTGCGCGGGGCAGGGTCAGATGGCATCGACGACAGTGTCGAGGGCCCAGGGGACATGGTCGTAGCCGCGTAAACCGATGAGGGACCATGTCCGAATCCAGGCGCAGATGGCGCAGGAGTCGTTGTTGCATTAGGGGCTGGATTCATACGCGCATGTGAGGCTGGCGGCTCCGCGGATGCGACAGCGGCAGGCTGACTGCGTCCTCGGCGCGACGATGCTGAGGTTGTGGAAGAGGAGTCACTTGGACCCTGTGAGGTATTTGCAGGCGCTGATGTGGGTGCACCTTGTGATGAAGATGTAGCAGTGGATTTCGGCGTGGCGTGGTGGAATGGGGAAGTGGGTGGCATAGGCGGGGGCGATGATGAAGCAGCTAGAGCTGATGAAGACATCTTATAGGAAGCGGCCTGCTGAGACGACTTGGCTCCAGGCGTCGATGGTGGCATATGTGCTGATGGCGGGCTGAACGCGTGGGGTGAACGCCAATCTCGTGGTGTTGCATCCGAGAGTCCTGACGAGCGATTGATCATGGGAGAATTCTCCGACCATCGACTTGAGTCCCGGGACACGGGAAAAGATGAAGCAGGTGATGCGGGTGAGCGGATTATAGTACTGCGTGTTGCACTGGACGAAGGTGATAGGGGAACGGACTCGATCGAGTTGCGCGAGACCAGTCGGATGGACGACTTGTTGGGCTCCTTCGGTGCAGGGAGAGTCTTCAAAGGTGCCTCAAACGCAGACTCGATCGACTCATCATCCTGGGACGCTGGCGTGGATGGCTCATCAGGCTCACGACGATTCGCTGTTGAAGAAGGCGCACGCGACGGACGCTTCATCTCGCCAAACAAGTCCAACGATCCCGGCTCAAACGCATCCAACGAGTCAAATGTCGTGGACCAATCATCCATCGTAGGTGTAGGGGGCTCTGAATCACGTTCAGGCGGTACGTACACATTGGGTTTGGGCCGTGGTGGCGGAATCGACGGAATCTTGTCGATATCAGGCTTAGATGACGTCTTCCGCACGATCGTCACCGTCGACACCGTGCGGCGCAGCGCCGGAGGCTCGTGGTCCATAAAGTCGTAACTGTCAGGTGTGTGGTTCAAGCTGGAGTGGGAATGAGAGCGCGAGTGCGAGTGCGAGTGTGCGTAAGAAGGTGTATTTGACGGGCGCATCCGCCGAACCGACGAGTGACTCGCGCGCGATGGCCGTTCATACGGCGGCGGCAGCTCATCGTCCACAAACTCAGGCGTACGACGTGTAGGCGTTGTTGAGCGCGCCACTCGCTCCTTCGCCATAGCAACATGCAAGGCAGCATCACGAGGAAGCGGCGGCATGCCGGTGCGTGATTGTGAGCGAGGAGAAGACTGTGGCGGTGGTGAGACTGGCGGAAGTCGCCGAATATTATCGAACATGGGTGGGGTAGGATTCGGCAACCGGTGGATCTCAGATACGCTCGGCGGCGATCGTCGAGGAACCAGGCGCGCGCTATCATCATCCAACATACTTGACGTAACGGACTCATCTTCATCGAGATCTTCATCTAAACTACCGGGGTCATTTTCTTCCGAGTCAAGATGCATCGACGATGTCGACGGGCTTTCTTGATACATCCGGCTCTGTAGATCGGAAGA
>ERZ500978.112-NODE-112-length-56779-cov-6.739229_pt1 | contig 56779 bp, 43 predicted proteins | sample MGYA00248870_ERZ500978 | MGnify/ENA primary metagenome ERZ500978 (study PRJEB25958, sample SAMN03398513) | human skin metagenome | study: EMG produced TPA metagenomics assembly of the Human Skin Microbiome Metagenome (human skin metagenome) data set. | reverse complement strand
ACAGGAGGCAGAGGTTACAGTGAGCCAAGATCGTGCCATTGCACTCCAGCCTGGGTGACAGAGAGAGACTCCATCTCCAAATAAATAAAATAAAATAAAATAAAATGGTTAAAATGGTAAATTTTATGTACGTATATTTTATTTTTATCGAAATTCCTACGTTTTACTATTTAATGGTTAAATAAATTTTCATTTGTCCACCAGTCACTATTTTCATTTTCGTAATTTTTATTTTTTTGTTGAGACTCTTCATTGATTGGGAACGATTCACCCCAGAGATCTTGCGCGGTGTCAGAATCGTTAGAGTTTGGCAGTGTTCCTGATCGTTTTCCGAGGATAACGCTGGATCGTTCTTCTCCACTGCTCTCGTTTCTCTGATTTGGTGTTGATTGGTTAAGTTCGAATAACTTATCATGGCCTTGATTTCCAACAGGATAGGGTAAATTCATTGCTGAGAACACATACGAGGCAAAGCTTCCGTTCGGCCAAGCGATTTCATCGTTAAAACCATTTTTCAACTCACGCGCGCTAATTGACGTTTCTTTATTTTGGGCCTCGATCATTATTAGCTCCTTCCATGCTTTCTCAACGAATTGAATTGGTGCGCTGTTCGACAAGTCTTGGTTTCGATTTTGCTCTCTGATCAGTTTCTGCACTGCCTGATCTGTTGCATCAGCAGAACGATCAGATCGCATTTTGTTGACCAGCTTGGATGAAACTTCTGTATTGATGATTGATTTTTCATCTTTGCCATTGCTCTGCTCATCATGTCCGAAATCTTTTCCACCTGTTCTTATATTTGCAGCGGTGATTTCAATGTCATCATCCTCAGCTTTACCCGGAGTAAGGGTGTTAACTCTATTCTTCTTCGAAGACTCCAAGGGACTAGTTTCGTTTCTGGAGTTATCCTGGCTTTCATCAGGTCTAGCTTGGTCAGTTTGAGCAGATAAGGTCTTGGCAATGATTTTTTGCGCCAACTTCTCATCGTTTAACCTGACAAACCCAATACAGCGAGTCATTTGAACTTTGAGCTTTTCCAGATCTGCCAGCTTAAGTATACACTGCTTCTGAGGGAGTAATGCCACCTGATCCTCAAAAATGCATATCATGATTTTGACGCGTTTTGCAGGTTCGACATTTTTTGTCATAGCCAAAAAGACTGGAAGTAAAGCCAAAACTGTCGCTTTCAGTGGTACCAATGACTGCACTTGTTGAAATATCATGGCTTTCTCTTCTTCCTGTATGCTCTCTATAATCGGGAGCTTTGGACGCGACATTGAAAGACTCAAGTCTATCTTGTTCAGTAGAGATCGAGCTTCCTCCAGCATCTTGGTAGTGACTTTAATGCTTGACTGCCGTTGTTTCTCTGGCGATGATTTATTTGGGGGCGCTTGTTGCGACAAATTTCCCAAATCTGTCGATCGTTGTTGAGATGCTTGTGGGGCGGGGGTTGACACCGACTGATCTATTGGCCACTTCATTTGAACAGAATGCATATTCGGTGCCTTTGCAGAGAGTTGTATTGGAGACGAAAATTGGGATGTTTGCGGTTGCACCACATTAGATAAATGCTCGGGTGCAGGTGGCATTGGTGTAAGCTGATCACTCGGAAAAGAGTTCGGTGTAGTGGCTGGCATTGAGGGATTCTGCATCAAAGTACTGAAGCGAGGCGATTGAGTCGCATTGTTTTGGTTCATCGATGTCGAATTTGCTTGTAACGAGTCAGATATATTGGACTTGGCCATTGGCACACTGTTCGAAATGGAAATTTGATGAAGTAGAGCGCGATTCCATACTTCTTCAAAAAGTTCCAAATAGTTCTTATACACCTGAGATAACTGGAGCGATATAGCAACAAGTTGTGTTTGGTTCATAGATACAAAACCCAGTGAAGCAGCCACAGACGCCCATCGCCCATTTTGAGATATTGTTTTACTGCCTCCAAAAGATTGAACTAAAGTGAAGAGTTGATACAAGTCGACTTCACGCCCATTAACAACTGGGTTCATCTGAACAGCTTTCCCATGGCGGTGCATGAGATCCATCAACGCACGTTTAAACTGCTCCGGTGAAAGAGACACATTAGAAGCTGGTGCATTCGGTGCAGTTGTAGGCATGTTTTGCATTCGATATGGCTGAACAGAGGGCATATTCATTGTTGCGCCGTTCATGAGATTCACACTGGATTTCGAAGAAGGTGTGTTTACGTTCGTTTGAGCGAAGCTTGTTACCAAAGGGTTAGAAAGACCTCCGATTAAAGGGCTTGATGAAGTTGAAACTGGTTGCTGTATTTGAGACCCTTGCGTTAATTTCTGAATGAGAGTGGCTTGAACGCGATGAAGCTCCTGTCGGTTGTGATGCAGAGATTGCCGCTCCAGATCGTTTGTCGTCGACGCCAGCTTCTGCTCAATTTCGCTGATGCGCTGTTGAATTTTTTGAACAAACTGTAGTCCTTGTAGCATATTTGTCTGGTGCTGTTGAGATTGTTGCTGTTGTTGCTGTGGCGATTGTTGCTGTTGTTGCTGTTGTAATTTTGAGGCATCCATGACAGGATTCAGTGCAGCTTGAGAGATTGCCGTTGGAGTGCCTTGATTCTGCATCATCATGGATTGTTTCATAGGCATTGCTTGCACTGTTCGCTGCATTGCAGGCATTGAGCCGGGAGCGGATATGTTCGCCGGCATCATAACTTTGGGTGTCATTGGCTGCTGATTAGACTGAGAAGATTGCTGTTCAAGAATTGCGCGCAGATGAGATAACTGGACGGGGTTCAAAAGACCTGCTTTTGCCTTGTTGACCATATCGAGCATGACATTGTTCATACTAGCTTGTTGCGAATTCGTAACACCGGACGAAGAACCAGGAATAGGCATTCCCTGATTCAGAGTATTTAACATAGATGGCTGAGGATATTGACCCGTGTGTGTCCCAGGCTGCATTGACTGGCTCTTTTGATTCAAAAGAGCTTGCAGTTGTTGAGGCGTTAGATTTTGCAAGTATTCTTGCTGAGATTTGGGAAATGGTTGTAAATTATGTTGCTGTGTCTGGAAGGCCTGCTGCCTCGCCTGCATATGCTGTTGTTGCTGCGCCAACTGCGCAAGCTGCTGCTGGGTGTTCCCAAGAAACCCACCTCCCTGTGGAAACGACATGAAGCAGATTTCAAATTCAAGGCCGAGCAACCTTTGGACGTTCCTGAAAAGAACCGATATGTCGTGTCTCCATTGAAAGTGCATCTCTCCTCCACATCATGATATAATGTTGTCGCGACCTCGTCATTACATATGGGACCTGGTCGCGTACATGGGAAGGATTCAAGTCCTTCAACACAGCGTAGCAAAAAATCTGTACTTTCCTATGTGCATGGGTATGAAGTTTGGTAGAATGGTTGGCGAACTGTCAAGTTCATGACAATATCAAAGCGTGTCTTCAATATCAACAGAGACGCCCATATCATCTACTTCTTTGTGCGTGCTTTCAGAGTCCTGTTCCTTACTCGCATTGACCTGGTTGCTGGAGGACGGTGAAGAACTAGCTTGGTTTTGTGCGCCCGCAGGTGAAGATGCAACTGGGACATTTCGCACATCAGCTTCGAGTCGTTCATACAGAATCCTGTCGTTAGCGAAGTCCTGCACATACGCGCGCTCTAATCTCAGTCGCTGAATGTTCCCTTTAATACGCAATGTCAAGGCCTGCAGCTTATCATTTTCCTGAAGATAAGTTGACCCAATAAAAAGACATACCTGTTCAATCTCATGTACTTTGCGCTTAAGCTCCTTGTACTTTTGTCTGTATTTAATGGCATCACTCTGGATAGCGACACTTGATAGGTATGCCTTTGACTTTTGTTTCGAGGGTGCAGTTCCTCCAGATGATGCTGCACCACTTGCCATGGTTGTGTGGCACGAACGAACGCAGCGGCCGTTGATGATCGTGACAAGTCACGTGTAAGATCTCCACGTGAACTCAGGTCCAAAGAATGAAATGTGGACAGGCGGTTTTCATCAAGACTCTTGTCGCACGATGTCGAGTGAAGGTCAAGCTGGCGGTGTTGCTCCTGAGCAACTGGCAAACGCTGTGAAGACAATGGATGTGAAGGACAAGTCTGGAAAGAAAGGGAAGGGAGATGGTGGTCATGTTCTTCCTCTAGAGGTAAGCATGAATGCAAGTGGACGGCTAACAACAGTTTGAGCCACGACCTGCCTATTTCCAAAACCGCATCGACATGTTCGAGCGGATCAAAGCCGAGCAGGATACCGCGCGTGCGAATGCAGAGCGCAAGAGTATCACAATCACTATGCCGGACGGATCGACCCGCGAGGGCACATCTTGGGAAACTTCTCCGATGGACATTGCAAAGGCGATTTCTAAGAGCCTTAGTGAACGTGTCGTGATCTCCAAGGTGAATGGTATCTTGTGGGATCTCGAGCGTCCACTGGAGGGTGATGCTACTCTTGAACTGCTCGACTTTGAGCACCCGGAAGGCAAGCGTGTGTTCTGGCACTCGTCCGCACACGTCCTCGGTGAAGCAGCAGAACGACATTACGGATGCCACTTGTGCATTGGCCCTCCCACGGACGAGGGTTTCTACTATGAAATGGGTATGGGTGATAGTGGGGATCGGCCCGTGAAGTCGGAGGACTTCGAACCGCTCGAGAAACTCATTGGCATGGCTGTGAAGGACAAACAGCCGTTTGAGCGGGCCGTGCTGACCAAAGAACAGCTGCTGGAAATGTTCAAGTATAACAAATACAAAGTACACATTATCAACTCGAAAATCCCGGATGGCACATCGACGACCGTGTACCGCTGTGGCCCTATGATTGACCTATGTGTTGGTCCGCACATCCCGCACACTGGACGCATCAAGGCTATGACGGTGCTGAAGAACTCGGCCTCGTATTTCCTCGGCGACCAAAAGAATGATTCGCTGCAGCGTCTCTATGGCATCTCGTTCCCGGACAAGAAGCAGATGACCGAGTACAAGCATTTCCTTGCCGAGGCTGCCAAGCGAGACCACCGCCGCATTGGAAGAGAACAAGAATTGTTCATGTTCCATGACCTTAGCCCTGGTAGCTGCTTCTGGCTCCCGCATGGTGCACGTATTTACAACACGCTTCAGGACTTTATCAAGAGCGAGTACCGAAAGCGTGGCTTTGATGAGGTCATTTCGCCTAACATGTACAACTCCAAATTGTGGGAGACGTCCGGTCACTGGGCAAACTACAAGGATGATATGTTTGTTCTCTCTGTCGACAAAGAGACATTCGCGCTAAAACCAATGAATTGCCCTGGCCACTGCCTCATGTTTGCTAGCCGCGACCGCTCGTACAAAGAGCTACCTCTGCGCTTCGCCGATTTTGGTGTGATCCACCGCAATGAGGCGAGTGGTGCATTGAGTGGACTAACACGTGTGCGACGTTTTGTGCAGGATGATGCGCACATTTTCTGTCGCGCATCGCAGATTGAGGATGAAATGATCAACTGCTTCGACTTCCTGCAGACGGTGTATGGTCTTTTCGGCTTTTCGTTCAAGATGGAGCTTTCGACGCGCCCAGAGAAACATTTGGGTGATGTGGAGACATGGGATGCGGCTGAAAAGCGTCTTGCGTCTGCCTTGGACCGATTTGTACCAGGCCGATGGGAGTTGAACCCTGGTGACGGAGCATTTTACGGACCAAAGATCGACATTACTATTAGTGATGCTATGCGACGCGAGCATCAGTGCGCGACTATTCAGCTGGACTTCCAGCTACCGCAGCGCTTCAACTTGGAATACAAGACTCCACAGGGCGGAGCTGAGGCTGACAAGCATACGGAACGCCCGGTTATGATCCACCGAGCAGTGGTCGGCAGTCTTGAGCGCTTTATCGCGATTCTGATTGAGAACTTCGCCGGCAAATGGCCATTCTGGCTCTCGCCCCGTCAAGTGCTGGTTGTTCCCGTCACACAATCCGTGTATGAGTATGCGGAGGAAGTGCGGGCCTTGCTGTGGGACCGTGGCTTCTTTGCTGATGCCGACCTGTCAGACAACACTCTCAACAAGAAAATTCGGAACGGCGAACTGGCCCAATACAACTTCGTGTTTGTGGTCGGCCATGAAGAGAAAGAGACCCGCAGTGTCAACGTTCGCAACCGCGACAACGATCCAAAGGTCATGAAGGGCAAGACGGATACCATCAAACTAGACGATATTTTGGCTAAGCTGCAGAAGCTCAAGGAATCGCGTGCTATAGAGAATCAGCTCCCGTAGTGAGAAGACTTGATGGTGTTGCAAGTCTGACATAACCTGTGTTCACTCTGTACCATGACGAGTGCTTGGCGCATGCGCCGCGGAATGTGCGTGGTGGGTGTGCAATGGCGGATGGTGGTGCATGGGGGCAAAGGACGACATTGCTACGCGGTTTGCGGGCAATTTATGCGCCAGCATGGATTTGCGAGTAGGCTCATCGGGCCAGACGTAACCCACATTGCCGAAGACGAAATGCTGGACGACTGGCCGCTTTAAAAGACACTCGGCGTCGTACATCTTAAGCAGGCCCGTAAAGACTTTGGGCCAGTTCGTCACATTGTGTGAAATATCGTACAAAAGAGGCGAGTGTTCTGAGAAGGGCCCACGCTTCAAAGAGTGGATACGAGCGAGCGCGGACGTATACATGTTGGGTAAGGGTGTGAGCGACCGCGGCGGTTTGTAAAAAAGTGTCGCTTGCGGCGTAAGGCGCGGACCGATCCTCGGCTCTCGCTGGCGACTGTGCGGATAGAGCGACACATCTGTCATTTCGCTAGGCGTCATACAAGTATCACGTAGCTGAGCAGCACCCAAGATGTATGGCACAAAGTGGAAATCGTCCAGGCCCCAAACTCCATGACTTCCTGCTGGTTCGAGTGAGTATCTATCTTGCAAATGCCATGAAACACGCAAATACGCCGGAATCACTTCCAGAGCGAGACGTTGCTCCAAGAACTCTTCTTCCTGAAATGCACCCAGTCGATACATGTAAGCAAGCCATGCAATAAAGTTGAGTTCATGGCCCGTGCCATAGTCAATACGTATGAATGAGCCAAACGCATCCATAAGATATGAGCACAGCTCAATCGTATACATATGCAAATAGTCTGGCAAGCAAGACTGATGAAGTTCATTTATGCGTTCAGCGAGTCTAGCACCCCACGATCTAAAGGCCAGATTTCCAAAGCGCTGAGGGCCTGAGAGTGGTTCGATTTCGTCGGTCCATGAATCCAAATGAATGAGTAGGGCAAGTACACGATCCACGATGCTTTTCGACGTCGAATACGTTGTATAATTATCCCAAACAATATCGCGAGTCGGACAACCTGTGCATGCCTCGCTCAAGTGCATTAGAAAGAGCAGGATACAATCGTGCGCTTGGCTCCGTTCCCACACAAGCATGTCTAAATCACTTAGAATGCATTTATGCGGCCTTGTCAGAAGATTTTGAACAGACTCATTCTTGGCATCAATCGGCTCAAGTTTGGGCAAAGCATGCATTGATTGTGCGTTGGTATCTTGAGTGCCAGTCGACATGCTGGACTGAAGTCGCAGTACTTCGAGTTGCCGGTGGTCCGTGAAGTGCGGGGAATTGGTCATTTAGTCGGGGTGTTGAACCTCCACGTGACAAGAATTGGACCCTATTTCGTAGTCGAGTGTGCCTAGCAACCATCATGATGTGGGCTTGGCGAAGCGTACGAGCATTGCATACGTCTCTTCGACGAGCTAAAGGCACAAAAGCACTACTTCCCACAGGTTGGGAAGCTGTGATTGGCATTGAATGTCATGCGCAGCTACTTGCACCCACGAAGCTCTTCAGTCGTATGTGTGGATAGCCCGTTGCATGTTCTTACACAACAATGTTTAGCGACATTGCCACCGACCTCAAATGCCGCACCTAATTCATGTGTTTCGCCGTTTGATGCAGGATACCCAGGGACGTTGCCTTGTCTGCAGGATGGGGCTGTGACAGCAGCATTGAGGGCGGCACTTGCGCTTCAATGTACGATCGAGTCTGTGTCGGTCTTTGATCGCAAACACTACTTTTACGCAGACTTGCCCGCAGGATACCAAATCACCCAGAAGCGAAGTGAGTGCATTTTCTTACATGGTCTGACCTGTTCCAGAGCCATTTGCACATTCAGGTACGGTGTCAATCCGGTTCGAGGACGGCTATTTGTCAACGCCGAACGATGCAGTCGATGTCCCGATCCTTCAGCTCCAGCTCGAGCAAGACACTGGCAAATCGATGTACGCAGCTACAGATGCAGATTCCCACGTTAGTCTAATTGACTACAACCGCGCTGGCGTTGCGCTTGTTGAAATCGTTAGCGCTCCAGTGCTTCGCACGCCTGAACAAGCTGGGGCTTATGTCCGCAAACTTCGGCAACTCTTGCGTCATGTTGGTGCGTCCGATGGTAATATGAATGAAGGGTCACTGCGATGTGATGTGAATGTGTCGATCCACCGCATCAACGAGCCATTTGGCACGCGCTGTGAAATTAAGAATCTGAACAGTGTCAAGTTTATGATGCACGCCATTGACTATGAGATTCGCCGCCAGTTCCGTGAGCTGTCCCAAGGCCGCATTATCGAACCATCGACGCTTGGGTTCAACGAGGCTACCGGAGAAACCTATGTGCAACGACAAAAGGAGGAAATGCTCGATTACCGATTTATGCCTGAACCCAATGTGGCTCCGCTGGAAATCTCACCCGAACGCATTGAAGCACTCAATTCAAGCTTGCCTGAAATGCCAGACGCTCGACACGCACGCTTGCGAGAGCAGTACGGGCTCTCTATTCGCGATGTGAATGTGCTCACGCGCCTGAATGCCGAAGACGATGCGTCAGAGATCGCCGTACTTGGACCCGAGCATGCGGGGCGAACGTCGCATCCGAACGCAGTCGACTACTTTGAAGCACTAGCACATTTTGGATGCGAGCCCCAAGTGGCGGCGAACTGGACTATTCATCTTCTGCCAAAGTATCTTGGACAAGCCCAGTTGACTTTTTCCTTGAATCCTGTCGGCCCTGCCGCGCTCGCTGAGCTGCTTCACATACTCGAAGAACAAGTCATTACGCGTACGTGTCAATCCACTACCTCTATCCACTAAGAATCCTCTCGTACTTACACTTGCATGCGTCCACAGAATCCACAGCACAGTCGTTGCTGCGAGAGTTTGTGCTGAATCAAAGTATCCCGCAGCGTGACGGTTACTTGTGTATTCGGGAAGTGATCAAAGAACGTGGCCTGCTTCGCATGCAGGATACAGAGCTTTTGCCGCTGTGCAAGGAAATCGTACAGGCGTGTCCAGAAGAGGTCGAGGCAATTCGCCGGGGAAAGAATAAAGTAATCATGCGCTTAGTTGGTGAAACACTTCGCCGCGCGAAAGGGAGGGCCGATCCTGAACATGTACAACGTCTGCTCACAGAATTGACATCCGTAGAAACCGCATCGACCCAGTAATTCTGAGTTTCTGTGCATGCTTGGGTTTTGGCCAGAAATCACGAGATGGTGGTGGCCCAAGCGCACGCTCCACTCGACTTACCTCCCTAGCACGTGACCATCTCACGCGTTTCCCCATCGTCTTGCCTATCTAGCTCATTGTGCAGTGTGAGCACCCGACGAACGAGTATTTACCACACGCGCGCAACATGGGAGGACCTTCGGCGGAAGAGCTTTTGAAACGTGCAGAGAAAAAGGCCTCTTCAACAGGAGGATGGTTCACTTCCAAGCAGAGCAAGCTTGAGGAGGCTGTTGAGTTGTTCAAAGAAGCGGCCAACAAGCTCCGGGCTGAAAACCGCATGGAGGACGCAGGTCGTGTGTTGGTCAAGACGGCCGAGCTAGAGATCGAGACGAATGAGCGGGATTTTGCTGCAAACACATACTTTGAAGCAAGCAAGTGCTACAGGATGGTGCGTCCTGACCAGGCTGTCATTGCTTTGGGTCGCTGCTCAGACTTGCTTGTGGAGCGTGGCCGTTTCCGCCAAGCTGCGGATCGACAGAAGAACATGGCTGAGCTATACCGAGAGGATCCAAGTCGTCTTGATCAAGGACTTGAGGCATATGAGCGTGCAGCGCACTGGTATATCCAGGAGGGTGCCACGGCAACAGCATCTGCTTGCCAGCGAGAAGCAGCCCAACTGGCCATTCAGCTCCAGCAATATCCAAGGGCCATTGAACTGTGGGAAGCAGTGGCCACATCAAGTCTCAACAGCAATTTGACCAAGTACAGCGTGAAGGAGTACTACTTGAATGCTGGTCTTTGTTACCTGGCTATTCCTGATCATGGCGCTGCCACCCGGGCTATGGCGTTTTATGCACAGCAGGATCCGTCGTTCCCATCGACGACAGAGGCGCAGTTCCTCCATGGCGTTCTTGAGGCGTGCGAACACAGCGATCTTGATGCCTTCGATGCAAGGGTACGTGATTTCGACCGGATGAAGCCGATCACCGGCTGGCGTGCCACTCTTTTGCATTCAGTTCGTAACACGGTCGCGGATGGACCGGATCTATCATAACTACAACACGTCCTTCAGTGAAGTTTTTCCGCTCCCTGGCTTAAGCGGCTTGTTTTGATCTGGCGATGGCTTCCATCCAATCTTTTGCCGCATCGTGGTTAGTCGTTGAACAAATTCATCCTTCTTTCATAGGCACACGTACCATAAAGATCTGAGCAAATGTGGCGGGGATGTGTCCCTCTTGTGTTCCATGCAGTGCCTGATACGTCGCTGCAGCTGCCAAGAAAGTATCCCGGTGCATGTATGTCCGTCGATTGATGACAGCATTGTTCTCGCCCATGTCTCGAAGATCCTGCACGAGTTCAAACATGCTTGGATAATGCACTGTGAGCTCATCCATATCAACGGTTTGAAGCGTGAACTGGGCGCGTGTTAGGAGTGATGATATATCGCGTGAGTCTGTCATGGGCGAAACATGAATAGACAAACCGCCTTGACGTTCTTGCTCAGCTAGCATCAAGCTTGTCCGGAGCTCAAAGAGCGAGTCCCCGCCGAGCAAGTAACCAAGGAACACGCCGTCCGGCTTGAGTGCGCGTTGGATCTGGATGAGTGCACCAGGCAGGTCATTTGTCCAGTGCAAGCTTCCAGACGCAACGATGCAGTCCAGTGAATTTTCTTCAAACGGAAGCAACTCTTCGTCGACAATGCGTCGATCAATCTCGAAGGGATAGTCCTTATCGAGATGTCGATCGCGGAAAAGCAGCTCTTCACTCATGTCACACATGACTAGTTTTTGAATCCCTACACCAGCCACATCAATGTGCCTCCGCAAAAGTCCTGGACCAGCACCCAGCTCTACGACCGTTGGAAATGGCCGTTGAATATCCTGTGTGCATGTTAGTCAATGAATCATTTTTTTACCAGGTTCATATTTCTCAATTACGTACGAGCAGTCGCTCCGCCAGATTCATCGCCCCAATATCTCGAACATAGTCTGTGAGCCGCGACACTTCGCCACGCCGACTCATATCCTCATATGCAGAGCCCGAGGTATTCACAGGGCGCCTGAGAGCGGCTCTTGATCGCTGAAGCCGCTTCGCCTCCCGGTCAAAAATATTGTAGGCCATCGGTGGCGGCTTTGAGCTTGGCGATGCTTGTCGGATAATAGCACTGGTTCGGAGTGTTCGAATGCACGAATCAAGTTTAAGCATGTCGCGCGTCGATCTCATGGTCACTCTTATCTTTGATGCCCTTGATGGGACAGAACCAAAAGTCTTTCCTGCATGCAGACGAGTTTTATTTGTCCACAACTGGTATAGACACACATTGTCGTCCTCCACTCCTGCGTAGTAGCCTGCCTCAACGGACGATCGTGTTGTTGACGACGACGGTCTGGAACGAGTCTTGGCCCCATGCAGGATGTCGTGCAGGATACGATACTAACTTGTCTTGCAAAACTTGTGCCACCAAGCAATGCGTTTGATCAGGTCGTCCATATTGCGCAACAACATGGAGACTCTGTCGACAAGTTGGTCCACATGCTGCCAGGTGCGTGTTGCTGTTGTAGGAATGCTTACTTCTCGGTTTAGACATACTGCTTGACGTAGCATGCATTTCTCAGCCGATGCCACCTATGCTATTGGATTACATCGATGCTATGTGCCTGAGACGTGCGCGACAGAATGGTGCGAGCACGTACCGTGTCGGTTCCCTTCTCATTGCGCTCTTGAGGAAAGTCGACGACACCTCCCAGCAAGCATCAACATCAGCATCTTCATTGACCTATACATTCCCATGCTCCATTGATCGGGATACCTTCCAAGTCTTGTGTGAACAAATTCTTCATGCTCTGGGCGCAAATTCCCCGTGGGAGTATGAAGAACTCTCGGGCGTATTGCAAGACTCAATATCGTTTTTACAGTTCTGGAGAATGGCACTTCATCTCATTCAAGATGTAGAAGCTGCTGGCGCTGAGTTATTTACTCTACTCGTCTCTACCACTGTGCGCGATTCATGGCCTGAGATCGAAAGTGACGCGCCTCATCTTCCCTCTGTTCTGCATGCAATCCACATCCTCTTGACCCGCTTTGATGCCGTGAGTTCGCCGTCTCCTCGAGCCAAAGCGACGCTCCAGTCTCTTAATGCACTAAAGAATGGACTTACAACACCCTTGAACGACGATCTTTTCGGTGAGCAGCAACCTGCAGCATCGGTTCCGTCGCTATGGGCTTCACGCGCCTTCTTCTCGTACGCAGTGTCATTGCAGCTTGTATGGCGGCAGGTGGAGTCGTCTGGTGGTCGTCGGCCAGTCCTTCCACCGCCCGTATTTCCCGAACCTGAGACAATACTGCTTGTTCATGGGTTATGTGCACCTAATTTGAATTGGTATCAAAAGTGCCTTGAAGCACTGGGCATTCTGAAGACGCGCCTTCATTATTCAAATGAACCACCCAACGACATCTGCTGTGCATATCTTATGGAAATCTTTGTGGCAATCACGCACGCAGCGATTGTGCAGCTGAAACGTCATCCCACAGAGCGGCATGCGCAGGTATGGCGGCATGTAATCGGCGGCCTTCTTCCTCCTCTGGCCCTGTTTCTGGGCGGCAGTGTCCCAGCTTCAAATAACGATGTGCTTAACGTCCAAGACACCGTCTCATCGTTTATCGCGTTTTACGAGCCAGTTAATGATTGGATGCATCTTGATGCACAAATTATGGCCCCATCCCATGCAGCCACATTATCCGATCTTATGCAAGACTCGTTTGCTGCGTGGCTGCCAGGGCATTCAAAAAAGACTACATCGATTGAACTCGAAAACTTGCACCAGTATGCAAGTACTAGTGTCCAGTCATTTCGACAAATCGTGCATACGTCCCTGCTGCACAACCCGTCCGCTTGTGGCAACCTGATTGAACGCGCAGTGAAAGAGCCTTGTTTGCAACTTGTGCTTGCGATGGAGTTGAACCATTTGCTTTCAGAGTGGACGGAGTTCATGTCTGCAGAGTTCATGCACATGCATGCCATCTGCTACTTATTACAGTCAGGCGCACCGCAAAATCTCGATATGCTATGTCTGTACATGGGACAGCAGCTGCTTCCCCACACACTTGTGCATGTGCTTTCACATATGGACCAGTCAATGTGGAGCCATCCCGACGACGCTCTTAACCTGGTGATCTTGTTCGTCGAATACCTGTCGTATTATAGCAAGGAGTCGGGTAATCCATCGAAAGGGGCCGCATACGTATTCATGAGGCGCCGCTTGTCGTGCTTCAACAGCCATGCACTACCTGAAGAGTACCTCACGCTCCTAAGCCGTTGGTGCCGCTGCTTGGTCGGCAGTGACGATATGTCGGAGCTGCTTACTGCTTCGCCACCATGGCTCTTATTCCGTTTAACGCCGAGTATTTTCAAGCTCTTAATTGAGGCATTCTTACATGGGTTCTTTGACGAGTCAACGCTCCTAAATGCATTTGCATACTTCCTGCGCGTTCCTCTGCGCTACAACGTGCCCTGTGCAGTAAATTGGCTCGTGCGATACACGACTATGACACTGGCCAAGGCGCAATATGAACCGAAGCTTTGGTCCCTCATCTTCCTGCTGGTTCGTACGCTTCATATGCTGTTTATGAGCGACGCATGCCCCCCGCTTATTCGCTCTATGTTAGCAGGCGTTGTCTTACCATTGCTGCAGAATGAGCGTCTCGTGCTTATGACACATACCTCCAATGTCAACATACCCTTGTTCATATCCACATTGCAGTCATACACGGACCCTCACCTTCCCCAGAGCCCATGGATTGTCGATGTATTGATGATGTGCGAAGACGCCAAGCCATGGTATAGTCTTGTTCAACGCATTGGCATCATCACACTTCAGGGGCTTGACACTTGCATAGCACGCCAACTCTTGGGTGTTGCGCTTCAAACACGTGCCGAACAAGTCTGGACCATCAAGCTCCTCGCAGCTGTGTTTTCGCTTCTTCACCTGAATTCCAAAGCGACGAAACCTCTATCTCTTGTGCGAGTTATCCTCTTGCAATGGGATGCCTCCAGCTCCAAGCCAGAACATATCCGCAATCTCGGCCGTATCCTTGTGTTAAGCATGCTTCTGTCCAAAAATCTACCTGCCAGTGCTGATGCCCTCGAAACTGTCTTTGGGAGTCTACTCACACCTAGTGCTGAGCCGCTAGCGCATATTTTGCGGTCCGAGACATATTCCTTGTTATAATAGTAGCAAAGATGACTTTCTATTGATGTAGGAGTGCACACAACCGAGCCTACGCCACGCCATCCCGTCCTTCCTCCGTTCTTTCATAGCAGTGGGAATAGCCGCGCTCTGCGCACATTACCTCCACATGACTGCGGTCAGACCCCGAGCAAGATCTGAGTGAGGCCTCCACAAAGCGAGACATCTTTGAGAGGCTGGGCGGGCAGAAAGCCATGCAATTTTTAGGGGCAAGCACAGCTTGGGCTTGCGTTCGACAACAAATAGATCAAACGCACGGACTGAAATATCACTATCGCTGGCTATTTTTTGTCAGGTCCATTCGTGTCTGCATAATTAGGAAAAAAAATCTCCCCTCTTTGTTTTTCCCTCCCACTTGCGTCTGTCGTGGCTCACACATAGTTGCCTCCCGCCCGTTCCTGATCTCTTCTTGTTGTTCCACGACTATCCGCTGACATGTCTCAAATCGAGTGGTTCGCTTCGCTCAATCCTATCGAACATAACTTCGAAAATGCTTATCTGCGAAAGACGTATGTTTGCTCGGACTGTGTACTGATTCACAAAACAGTTCTATCATTGCTACTATCGGACCCAAGACAAACTCTGTGGAAATGCTGCACAAGTTGCGAAATGCCGGTGTGAACATCGTGCGTTTGAATGCGAGTCATGGCGATCATGGGTATTTCCAGAGTGTCATTGACAACTGTCGTCAGGTCGAGCGGGAAGCGCCAGGCCGTCCCTTGGCCATTGCCCTCGACACGAAAGGGCCTGAAATGCGTACTGGTGTGATGATCGACAATCAGGATGTACCGATTCCAGCTGGTCATGAGATGATCGTCACGACAGACGAGTACTACGCGGACAAGTGTAGCGCTGAGTATCTGTACATTGACTATCCAAACCTGCCAGCAAAGGTGGTGCCCGATCGTTTGATCTACATTGACGATGGCATCCTTTCCCTGCGCGTGCTTCGCATTGAGGGCAATAATGTCTTTGTGCGTTCTGAGAACCACGGCACTCTGTCGTCCCGCAAGGGAGTGAACCTGCCTCTCACTGAAGTGGATCTGCCTGCCGTGTCAGAAAAGGATGTCAAAGACTTGGTCTTTGCCGCAGAGCAAGAGACTGATATTGTGTTTGCATCGTTCATTCGCTCGAGGGATGATATCGTCAAGATCCGCTCGCTCCTCGGCAAGCGTGGTGGCCACATGCGCATCATTGCAAAGATTGAGAACCACCAGGGCCTGCAGAACTTTGACGAAATCATGGCCGAGGCTGATGGTATCATGGTTGCCCGTGGTGACCTGGGCATTGAGATCCCCGCACCGCAGGTGTTCCTTGCTCAGAAGATGATGATTTCTCGGTGCAACATTGCCGGCAAGCCTGTGATCTGTGCCACGCAAATGCTTGAAAGCATGACACAAAACATTCGTCCGACTCGTGCGGAGGTCTCGGACGTGGCCAATGCTGTTGTTGACGGTGCTGACTGCGTCATGCTTAGTGGTGAGACGGCGAAAGGAGCCTATCCTGTCGAGTCGGTGCGGTACATGGCTGAGACTGCTTACATGGCTGAGCGTAGTCTTTCGTATCAAGCCATTTTCAACCAGATGCGCAGTCTGCTGCGCCCATCGACGATGACGAATGAAACGATCGCTTTAGTCGCTGTATCGGCCAGTCTTGAGCAGAAGGCTGACGCCATCCTGCTCATGTCAACTTCTGGTGAAACGGCTCGTCTCGTCAGCAAGTATCGCCCACCGTGCCCAATCCTTGTTGTCACTCGCAATATATACACCACACGGACGTGTCACTTGAGCCGTGGCACATATCCTTTCCATTACCCGTTGCCGCACATTGAAGACATGTCTCGTTGGCAAGAGGATGTCGACAATCGTATCAAGTTCGGTCTTTCTGAGGCATTGAAGCTCGGTATCATCAAGAAGGGCGGTACTGTTGTGGCTGTACAGGGCTGGCGTGGTGGCAGAGGCTATACAAACTCGCTCCGCATTCTCACTGTGCCGACTACGTCGGAAGGATACATTCTCGAAAGCACTACGGCAAACTAATTTTTTTGTATCGATCAATAGCTTTAGGGGTGTAATTCGCGTAGGAATTGGACGTCAAAGACCGAGATCAGCTCTCCCGCGCGCTTGAACAGCGACTGGAACTCGTCACTTGCCTCATGCGCCTGGAAAGCTGCCCCGTCCGCATATTCTTCATACACGATGAACTTGAGCGGGTCTTTCAAATCACGCGACAGGCGGTACTAGGATACGTGTTAGTCGAGAAACCAATTGGAGGGGAATTTTTCTACTTCGAGTAATATAGATACCGAAGAGTTGCTAGATCACATACCGTCTTGGTTCCGGGTTCTTCCGTGTTGGCCTTTTTCGTGACGACTAAAAGAGCCTTTTCAATCTCGTCAGCCTGGCTTTCTCCTTTTGCCACAATGCTGCGCATGTTAGTTGCCATAATCACACATACTGAGCCACGAGAATGAAAGGTCCTTGCTTTGGTGCAGAAATCATCAGGTGAAATGAATGCAAGGTATGTGGGGACGAAGCCACACTTGCTTTGGTTCACATTACGCCACTGACTCGGGACATTGCGCGTGGGGCCCATGCACCTTGTATGCATAGATCACGTGCAAGGCACACCTCCATCCGACTGGCTTGGAGCAACACTCAACGCAGTTGTGATCGGAGAAGTGAGGCGAAGAAGTGGGTTGTTGTACAAAGGAGCTGTGCTGTGAACGAGCGAGTAATAAGCGAGAGTCTTCTGTTCTTCTGTGGGGCGCCGATGTCGGAGCTTTTTGACCTGCTCAGATTCGATACCCCGACATCACAAAGAGATGTGACAGATTCCGCTGGAAAACACCCAAGCTTATCGCCATCGCCGCGCGGTCGTATTGCGTGGGGCGAAAGTCAACCAAGCTCTTCACCTAAATGCACAGGCGGTAGTGCACCTCTCCTTGCTCCTGCTACACCTGCAAAACTGCCGCCTGATAATCTCTTCCTCGACAAAGAAAACCAAGTTCTGGCGCAAGATATACAAAAGAGCCCTAGTGCGATCCGAAGAACTCGTGTGCGACGTCGCTCAAGGACCCCGCTTCCCACCCCTTATACCTACAACATGTGTGCTATCGTACCACCGGTGACTAGCTCTGCTCGTTCTGATTATGAACCACGCAAGCCCTTGCGCAAAAGACATAAGGTTCACGGAATAACTCGTATAGAAAGCGATCTTGGACAGGACAGAATAACAACACCCAAGTCGCAAAATCTGCCTCCTTGCGCTATGGACAAGAAAAATTGCGAGCATCCTCAACCAAGCTCAGATGACAGTTTTTCTCGTGTGCTAGACGAAGATTTCCCTATCGACGCATACGCCCTTGAGCAAATCGCTGCACAACAGGGATGGTAATGGCTTGTTTCATTGCTCACTATTCGTTCAATGCACGAGAAGCGCATTCATCCTCATGTGATTGCATTTTTTCTTTCGTGCCGAATTTGGTTCTTGACATTTTGTGTATGTGCTACGCTAGTTGTAAGGATTTTGTACACGTAACAGAATGTGCGTCATCCTGTATATCCTAGTCTGCTGGCTGCGAATACAGAAATCGAGCCGGACAGACTTATCGTTTTCACTCCAACATACTCACGCAAGGCGTCTGTCAATAACTGCACTTTTTGATCCAACAAATTTTGATTGAGACACACGAATCTCTTACTAGTCCGATCTTCGAGGCCGTCATCCGTATTTGCAGCAATGTCCCTCCTACCATCCGCGCATCTCTGTGGTGGGTGCATGTTTCAATCCAGCACCCTACATTTCTAGTGACATCTCATACAATTTTTACGCCCTGTCTATGCATCCCTAATTTAGAAGGCATTCTCTCCTACGCTTACACTTTGACGTATGCTAAGGCTCAATTTCTGCAGCTGCTCGTTTTGTTTTGTCTAGATTACAATTATTTTCAATTACGATCGTGAGATTCAAATGCCGTACTTCCTAAAGCACTTGACAATGTCTGAAGCAAGCATGCAGTAGACTCAGATGTGAGTTCTTGAATAGTCAATTTGGAAAAAGTACGCAAAGCGGTATTCATGAAATATCCAAGACCAGGCAAAATGCTGTTTATATCGTAATAAAAGCATCGGGGCAGCATTTCGCACCCTGTGCAGCCATGCATTTTCATGCTCTCTGCCTTGATCCCGAGCGAAGCTCCAGCAACAAAGGCGTCTGATTTGTAAATGAGCATTGCATGACCGATAAAGCCCATCTGTCTACTCGGTTCTATGGTATTCAACCTTCTCGGAAGTTGAGGCAAGGATCAGAGGCCAGTCGCGTCGGATCAAAGCATTGTTCCTCCAAACACAAATCATAGGAGTAACTCATTTCTATCATATATGCATCTTGATACTTTGCCTAGTATTGTCGGACAGTTTCAAACACGTTTTGCCCTCAAGAGAACATGGCGATAGTGTGTTGACATGTAAAAAGTACTTATGAAATGCCCAGTCGCTGCCATTTGAAGGCATTGTGCACTAAAAATTGTGTCAATCTTATCAATAAATTTGTCTAACTACTTCTGTCGTATCAACGTGCTAATGCTTTGTATTCATGATGGGCTGGCCCGTGGAGTGTAGTTAATTCTTACGTAGATCTCGTGCACCGCACACAGCAAGGTAAACGTAGATTGATACAACCGCATTATAACTGCACGGCATCATACGTTTTTTATTCTACTTCTAATGCCTTTCAATGAAGGTACGCTAAAACGCGACATTGGTGCGATCATCCACTGTCATGAGTTAGGTGCAAAGATATTGTACGCACACTCGGCGAAAAGTCCGATCCATAGGCATTCGTCGGCCTTGAAGCAGGGCGAAGTCTTTTATTTGTGAAGACTATAGGCTCTCAACTGGAATGAAGCAGTGATTTACCTGGCAGGGTAGCAAAGTGGTCTAATGCAGCGGCCTTAAGCCGGACGTGTGACGTCTAGGAAGCCATCCGCCATTCGCGGGTTCGAACCCCGTCCTTGCCAGCTTTTTTTTTTCTTCACCACGCGCTTCCGTGGATTGTGTCACATGTATACGTGAATTGTTGCATACGACTCGATTTGAACTATTCGACATGCGTTCGACGATGCCAGTACGAGGATGTGCCAAACTAGTATGTTAGCGGGAAGAAGTTCGCATGTTGCCACATACAGGCGTTGGCTGCGACGTGAGGGCTTGAAGAATGAGCAGGTATAAGCGCGGGAAATGGAACGAAAGCACTCCCAAGAGAACTCTGACCAAGAAGGCGCATATATCTTGCATCTGTCAGTCATTACCAGAACGCACAGAAAGAAATCATAAGTGTCGCTTTGCACATCGATCGAATGCTGTATATAATCGCCATGTTGCGATACTGTGTACGTGTATGAGTGTTGGTACATTGTACCTAAAGTCGAGACGAACCATCAAATCCTTCACTCACAGCTGCATTCATGGATGTATTGTTTCCTTGTCGAAGAACAGGTGAAAAGATCGGCGGGGATTCGGCATTTTTTGAATCAAAAGTGCGAGAGAATTGGCTAAGTCTGCGGTCAAATGAATCACTAGAGATGTTTGGCGAAGTCCATCGTGCTGCTTGCTGCACAATGGACGTGTTTGCACTGGAAACACTATCGTTTCCAATATCCTCTAGTATATCAATGCGCCATTCACCCATCCGACTCCATGGGAAAAGGTCATCAGTTGTAGTGGGAGCATCACGAACACAATCTGCTCGGCCTATTTCGAACGAATAGTCGTCCAAATCAGGCACATCCGCAGATGTTGACTGCACCAACTCCCTCCTTTGGTCTTTATTCCAGATTTCCCATTGCTTTTCAGCATATTGATTCCGACATACCACTGTCTGATTCTGGAAGTGCTGTTCCAGAATGTCGATATGTGAGCCCACGCAATAGTTCCACAATGGAGCAAGTGCCTCGCTGGTGTACATGCACAGCCGTTTCACAGGGCTCTTTGGCCATATCAACCTCCATCGGCTGTACCAGCAGCGAGGTTGTCTCTGCCTTGTTTGAAACGACATGCAGAGCTCATTCCATTCGTGCTCATAATAGCCAATGCTTCTATCACATTGGCATTTACGCTTATTTGCTCGAGATTTTCTTGGCATGGGCGGTAATGGTGCTTGGAGTCTGTTGTGTTGTTCGAGATTCTCTCTGTGCTGCCTCGACAACACAATATCATGCCTGTGATATGATGGTGTTACGTCCTTTGTAAAACCAATAGTTCGGAGTGGTGGGGAGGCTATCATGTCCGGACTGGTGCCATCAGGCAAACTTGGTATATCCAAGTCGAAATGAATCGAGTTCCCCATCCCCACGTCAAACATGTTATCGTCGAACGAGAATGACGGAAAATCATGCTCTACCCAATTGTGAGAATTTGTGATCTTTGAAGTCTGGGCGGGCCGCGATTTACATCGTACGGTGACGCATGGATCACAAATGATTGATGACATGGTTTCCGTGTCGGGTAGTGTTAAGCTTGTTGGTAAAACATTTATGTTGAGATTATGCTTGTTTTGTCTAGAGGATTGGTTGACGGTTGATGGGATCTTAAGAAGCATCAATATGCGCTTAGTCTCCTGGACAAGAGCGTGAACTTGAATTTCCCACAAACGGCATACGCCGAACAATACAAGACTTGCCCAATACATTGGTCGAGCCTCTTGGCATAAAGGTGCGATTGTGCTTCGCTGTCTTAGTTGTTTCTGTCCTTACTTATGCAGGGGATGTCTAAGACACGTACCATACATGCGCAATGTCGACACGCACATATTCAGTTTTTGGAATGCGTGCATAGATCCATGGTGGGCCCATCGTCGCTGCGATACTATTTTGGTGAGTGACGTGCGCGTACCATATACTATATGCGGACATTGTGGTAGAGAGGACCGTTACATGATTGCGAGAGGTTGCGTAGCATTCCAACAAGTGTGCTATGTCTTAATCACATCAATCGAAAGCTGTTTCATAAACGTACGTTGCTCGTGCACCGCAATACATCATTCAGGAACGGCTCTCCTTCGTGCTTTCATGCATATATATACTCATGCACGATGAAATCCAGCATGCACATTTTGTGGCGGGCCTCCACATAAAGACTTTGGCGCCAACATGTAAAGCCATGTGGCTAGCTGAGTGGCCTCGATACGGCAGTGACACGGAGGGAGAAGGACTCCGTCACACGAATAGAATTGTTTTCCACGCTTGTGGATGCGTCTATTTCAGTCGTTAGGACATCGGCAGATATTCGCAACATTTCGTCAATTTAGTGCCGCACCTAATCGACTGATTTCAACTTCGACAAGGATGTGTGCGGCTGCAACGTGGGCGCCCCCTGCGCCAACTACGATTCCACGACCACCGGCTCCTATTCGTGATATCCATTCGTGCGCCAATGTGGATGAACTAAAGCCAATCCACCTGTATCTTGACTGGCAAATCGATTGGGAAAATAAGCGTATTCATGGATCTGTGCAGCACGAGCTAGAAGCTCAGAGAGGCACAAATAAGGCCGTGTTTGACACGTCGTACTTAGACATCCATCAAGTGCAAGTTAATGGCCAAACGACTTCTTATGAATTGGGTCCGCGGCGCGGTCCTCTGGGAGAACCATTGCATGTTACTATCGGTGCATGCAAGGCTGGTGAGCGCGTCACAGTCAAGATCGCATATTCCACGACGAACCAGTGCACGGCGCTAGGCTGGCTCACGGCTGAGCAAACGCATGCCAAGAAGACTCCTTTTCTGTACTCGCAGTGCCAGGCGATCCATGCGCGTTCGCTTTTGCCATGTATGGACACGCCATCTCGAAAGATTACGTACTCGGCGCAAGTTACATCGACTATCCCTGTACTGATGTCGGCGCTTCAGCAACCACAACAGACTAAGTCCTCAACCATCTACAAATTTCATCAGCCCGTGCCGATACCGACGTACCTCATTGCGATTGTCGGTGGCCTACTGGCGTTCCGCTCGTTGGGTCCCCGTACGGGTGTATGGGCAGAGCCGCCAGATGCGGACAAGGTGCAATGGGAGTTCGAACGTGATGCCGAACGATTCTTGCACGAGGCAGAGAAACTCGTTTCTCCGTACTCATGGACGCGATACGATAGTGTTGTGCTCCCGCCATCCTTCCCGTACGGTGGTATGGAGAATGCCAATCTCACAACTTTGACGCCATCTCTTGTTTGCGGAGACCGAAGCGCGACAGATGTCCTGCTGCATGAGCTTTGTCATTCGTGGAGTGGCAATCTAACGTCCTGTATGAACTGGGAGTCGTTCTGGCTCAATGAGGGTTGGACTGTGTACTTGGAACGTCTGCTTCTTCAGATGGTGCATGCTGATGACAATGGACCAGCGCACCGAGGCTTCTCGTATATTATTGGCGCAAAAGCTTTGCGTGATTCGCTTGAAGATTTTGCGGATGTGCCACGCTTCCAGCGCCTGATTCCATCATTCCGTGATGGCGAAGATCCGGACGATGCGTTTTCGTCTATTCCTTACGAAAAGGGCGCAAACTTCCTATTGTATCTTGAGCGTGTGGTCGGTGGTCTTGATGTATTTGCGCCTTACATCAAGGCATATTTCGAGACATTTGCCGGTCAATCGATCTCCACGCAAGAGTGGCAAGAGCATTTGCTGGCTTTCTTTGCCAGCAACGAAAAGGCCAGCGCGGCATTGCGGCAAGTTGACTGGGATGCGTGGCTTCATGGCGAAGGGCTTGAGCTGCCAGTCAAGTTGGAGTACAATGAGACCCTTGCAGTCGAGGCATTTGCTCTGGCAGCTCGCTGGGAACAAGCCATCGCGCAGCAAGTGCCCGTAGGCGACAGCCAATTTAGTCCGCGTGATATGGAAGGATGGAACACGAACCAAGTTGTTGTGTTCCTGGAACGCTTGCATGCAGGACCTAAGGTGCCAGGCGCCTATACGTCATGGTTGGATGATGTGTATAAGCTCAGCACGGCTCACAACACAGAGATCCGACTTCGATTTTACGAACTCGCCTTGGAGGATAAGCATGGCATGTATGCGAAGCAAGCTGCCGATTGGGTACGTGTATTTGCCGGCATAGCCAGAAAGGGGTGGGGACAATGCCGACTAACGATAACAGGTCAAGTCACAGGGTCGCATGAAATACTGTCGAACAATTTTCAAAGCTCTGTACAAGGTCGAGCCGGATCTAGCGCGGCGAACATTTCTGGAGAATGAAAGCTTCTACCACCCGATTGCCGCTACCATGATTCGTAAGGTACGTATGAGCGTAAAAAGCTGGGTCCATCGTACCAACATTATCCAGGACCTCGGACTTTGATCGAGGCATTGAGAATAAGCCTGACCATAGGATTTGCATGTGGATGCACGTCGAGCACTTGTGGCAGTGATTGGCAGTACGGGCACTGGCAAGTCGCAGCTGGCTGTTGAGCTCGCAGAGTACGCAACCCAAGAGCTCGGCATGCCAGCCGAGGCCATCTCTGCTGACAGTATGCAGACTTATATTGGTCTTGACGTGATTACAAATAAGGCAGCGAAGAATGAAATGAGATCAATCCCACATCACTTGATGAGTTTTCTTGCGCCTGGCCAAGAGTACGATGTTACCCAGTTTGTCAACGATGCAAATGCTCTGTGTGACAGAATGCATGCTGCACATACCTTGCCGATCATTGTTGGTGGAACGACCTACTATGTGCAGCATTTATTCTTTCCTGGTCGTTTGGTATCGCAGGTTGAGCCGATGGATGCGTCGTTGTACGCAAGACAAACCGCTGCACGCGTCGAATCGCTTCCGAGCTCACTTCGCTCTCTGTGGGACTTGCTTGGCTCCGACGAAGTGCGCGTAAATGCAGCGCCTCCGGCTGAACCCACAGAACTCTGGGCACTGTTGGATGCAATGGATCCTGAGAGCGCACGGCGCTGGCATTACAGAGATCAGCGCAAAGTATACCGGAGTCTTCGGATCCTTTATGACACAGGCATCCCCCAATCGGCATGGCTCCATGCACAAGACGAGCAGGACCGGTCCTACAGCACAAGCACGGAGGCACCTCGGCGGCTTCTGTTCTGGGTTTGGAGCGGTCGAGATGCATTGAATGAGCGTCTCAATGCACGGATCAAGACCATGGTGGATCGCGGTCTTTTGAGCGAGATCCGCGCCTTGCGCCAGATTGCGACACGGCATGGCACCGGCCAGGCTGCTGCGGCCACGACCGATTACACACGCGGAATTTTCCAAGCGATTGGATACAAGGAGTTCGATGCATATTTAACGCATCGTGATGCCGGCGGGACCCACGAGGACGGTGCGGCTCTTTTTGACGATGCCATTACCTCCATGCAGACAGCGACGCGACGCTACGCGAAACGACAAACATCATGGATTCGAAATCAGTTGCTCCCGGAAATCTGTCGCGCACAGGCGCGAGGCGAGGACGTGTGGCTTTATTTACTTGATGCCACAGAGCTCCAGCATTGGGACGAGCGTGTTCGCGTGCCGGCGCGAGACATTCTTCGCTCATTCCTGCAGCACGAGAGCATGTGCGATCCAGCGTCATTAAGCTCGGCTGCTGCTGAGCATCTACAGCATGTTGTCCAGCGCACAGAGGGCCGCATTCAACGCAACAAACTTGTGCCTTGTGAGATATGTACGCATGACGAAGCGCAACCATTCTTGTTCCGTGAGAATGAGCGTGGAAAGCATGAGCAGTCACGAACACATCGATATGCACTCAAGCGGCGCACAAAGGATGCCTACATTGCGGCCTGTCGAGCATCTTCCAAGGCCGCCCAAGCAGCGGACCAGGCAGATGGAAGAAGCACCGATGACTCAGCAGCCAGCGTCTATCGTACCAAAAATGAAACCAACCACGCGGCTACCGGTCACACGAGTGTCAACGACTCATCTTCATCACCGTAACTGTATTGTTCCCAAACTATCTACGTGTACAAATAAGCTCATTTTCACTATACAACAAACCTTGATATAAATCGCTCTTCCTGTGGTCCATGCATTTATAGCCTCTGTGCTGTATCCAGCTCCATCGTAGGCATTATGCTAGCCATGAACTGCAAGAATAAAACCAGATACATCTCCACAGATACTTGATTGTCGGCTAAGTTGGTCGGCCTCATGCCTCTGGCGCGTTGCATCATTAGCGTTAAGAGCGATGAAGTCGTTGACGAGGAGGAGGAGGGATGTTCAGACGAAGAGGTGCCGCAAGTCGCAGATTTTCCTTTCGAACTGTTCTCTGCCTCATGAAAAACCTGGAGCATTCTTCGCATCATGTTGGCATGTTTACACGGATGGATGCTCGCGACATGTACAGCCAGAGACTTCCGCTTGGAAGTTGTGCCCATTGCAACGGTGTCTAACGCTCCCACACCTGGAGTGCCATGCGGAAACGGCTCTGTCGTCACGGTCTTGAACGCATGGTCTGACGCCACATCTTCATATACATCCGACGGACGCAAAGGTATCCCATGTTCATCATAGCCCAGGAGCCACATACGAGGTGTCTGGTAGTACTTGTCGTATGTGATCATGCAGTCGTATGTACGTAAAGCCATTTGCTTTCGTGAGGAAGCCAAATGATCAGACAATGACGCTGTAGGACGCGCCACATATTGTGCTGGATCTTCCCGTTCTTTCACGCCCTCCGCGATGTCACCAAGACCATCGAGCTCATCAGGTGTACGTAGCTGACTCGAGCCTTCACTTTCTTCGTCCGCAACGCACCCCAGCACCATGCTACTAGCCGCGCTTGTTGGCACGCTCTCTTGTGCGGAAAAGGCGGAACCTGATGTAGCGACATTTAGCTTTGAAGCTGGCGAGGTTGTCATGGGTGAATTCTCTGCAGTGGGAGTTTCACTTGCACCATCAACGTGCGTGAGGATCCAGTCTTCGTCGTCGTTGGCTCCGTAAGCTTTGTCGCCACTCTCTTCTAGATAGATAGATTGTTCCGTATTATCAGAAATACCATGCAAGTCCCTCGCTTCGTTGTCGAGGCGAGATAAGCTCTTGGTGCTAGATGCACGAGGAAACCATGGACGACCTGCAAACTTGCGCGGATGCACAGCACTCACACGACGCAGACACGGCACATTTCGAATCATTAAAAATTGCTTGTCCTTTGGCAAGTAGTCGCGCTTCTTGGACGGCTCGCCTTGGCACCACGACCAGGCTGGGAACTTGCTGGTCAGGTAGTCGCCTGCCACCACGAATTCATCAGGCGTTATGAGCCCACATTCCTTGAACTTGCTCTCTCGCAGAACCGGTGCAAAGTAGTCGCGCACAGCCCAGAATCGCGTCTGAACTGCATGCATATATCGTTAAAGGTACACCAGAAAGCAGAAATGCGAGTGAAGAGGAAAGTACAACTTACTTGCTTGTTGTAGAAGTGGCGGAGCGAGCTTACAAAAAATGTGTGTCCAGGGAGAGGGTCAAGTGTCCAGCCAACACGTATGGAACACTTGCCACCAATAACCGGAAAGCTTTCATATGCACACATCTCACATCACGCCACATTCATTGAAAGGACAGAGCGCCCTCTTCTCCCTATGGGCGTGAAAATCTGTGTGGAGGCCTTTTATTCAAATTCATTCATGTGTCTCCGAGTCGACCAGCCGATCCACTATCAGCTCACGTGCCACCCTTATGGGTGTGTTAATGACACAGCGATGCAATGGGCGTAAGTTCACATGCGTTGGATCGAACGCATTCAAGTCATCCATAGATGGTATTGGTAGCTACAAACGCTGTTTGACCCAAGATTCCATGCCGCCAGCCACATAGATTTCCTGGATAGACCGGCCTATGCCAGCAGGCCGCGTCGTGTAATGCTTTACGGAGCCATTACCAAATCTGAGCTCGACTGCACCTGTGCGGCTGTTCAGCGACACAGTCGCATCACGTAGAAGCACACTGAGCTCACCTGGCTGCCGGCCTCCAGCACCACGTTGACCATCCTTGGCGTAGGATGACGTGAGATCATCCACTAGCTCAGGACACTGAAGACAAATAAGCCCATTATTAATGGCATTTCGCTTGAAAACATCACTAAAGGAGCCTGCGAGCACAACAGGTACACCGGCATACTTCAGTGCGGTCGCTGCTTGTTCACGTGAGGAGCCAGTGCCAAAGTTGTAGCCGCTTACCAGCACAACAGCAGCATCCTCGCCGTTATCGGCTCGGCGCGCACGCTCCTGAGCAATAGAAGAGGCAAAAGATGGATCGTAGTTTTCCATAACCACCTGTGCCTGACGCTCAGGCGTAATGTCGTCTTGATACGTATACTTGCCTGGATACAAAGCATCTGTGTTCAAATTGTCTTGCGGGGCAAATACGAGGGTACCTGCAAACTTTGGTGGGAACTGCGGCTCTAGTTCCGCTGGTGCAGCAGCAGCTTGTGGTGTCGAGTCGATGGATTCCATGCTCACAAGAGGCCTTCCGTCCTCTGGTCGAGTGCCCTCGGGCGCACAGATCTTGCCAGCCGCCGCACTTGCTGCGACCACAGCAGGGGATGCGAGGTATGCAAGGGCGTTCGGGCTTCCCATACGTCCTTTGTAGTTTCGGTTCGTCGCGGAAATGCCGACCTCGCCATCTTTCAGTAGACCCATACCAAGGCCAATGCAAGGGCCACAGCCAGCTGGTAACGGCCGAGCGCCTGCTGCAAGAAGTGAGCCCCAGTCACCGTTGTTCTCAGCCTCGCGTTGTACGACGCTGCTGGCTGGTGCGAGATAAAATTCAACGCCTGGCGCTACTTTACGACCGCGCAGCACATCCGCTGCTGCCTTGATATCCGACGCACGCGAATTCACACATGATACAAGGTACGCCTTCTGAATGGCAATGTCCTGCTTCTCAAGCTCATAGAGAGGCGTCGCGACTTTGACGCTATTAGGACCAGACACGTGGGGCGACAGAGTCGATAGATCGAGGCGCAAGTGCTTGGCATACAATGCGCCGTCATCTGAGTGGATGCGATGCTTTTCGAGCGCTTCGAGATGTGACCAGTTCAGCCGCGGGTGCGTGTCAGAGGGCCGCGGCGACGAGCCCATTTGGAAATGGAGCTTGTCCATTTTGCGCAGCAGTGCATCGTACCAACTGAGTGTTGTATCGTCCACAGGAAAGACACCGGCCAGAGCTCCCCACTCTGTCGTCATGTTACTGATCGAGAGTCGTTCATCGACTGTGAGTGCGCTCACACCGTCGCCGGTAAATTCAATCGCTGCATTCAGGACCTCGTCATTCTTAAAGTAGCCACACAGCGCCACGATCACATCTTTGCCAGTGACGCCCGGACGCAGTTGGCCGGTGAGCTCGACTTTCACCATAGGAGGCAGCTGCCACCACGTTTTGCCTGTCGCCCAGATGGCCGCTGCATCTGTGCGGACGATCGGCGTCCCTACAGCACCGACGCCTCCATACATGTTTGAATGGCTGTCTGAGGCGACAACGAGCGTCTGCGGAAAGGCATAGCCTTCTTCGACTAGAACCTGATGACCTATGCCGCGACCAGCGGGGTAAAAGTCCACGCCCTGTTCACGTGCAAAGGCCTCGATGCGCGCATATTTATCCATGTTTTTGGGCGACTTGTTTTGGACATCGTGGTCCAGAGCAAAGACGACTTGGGTTGGATCATGGATTTGTTTCGCACCGATCGAGCGGAACTTGGTGATGACCGGTCCCGTGTTGTCATGGGTCATGACAGTTGCCGGTCGAATCGACACGTAGTCGCCGGAACGCACACGCACGGCTGGGTCCCAATCGACAGCATACTTTTGCACGACTTTTTCAATGTATGTTTGTGGCGTCTCAGTGGACAGAAGACGGCGCCGTCCATATTTCGTAGTGATGGAGCGGTGAGCCACAGACGCTCTACCAGCTAGAATACGTAGCATGTTTGACGGCAATCTTGACGTATTCACGCTGACACACACCACAACTACGATGCTCAGGAGACCGAGCTCAGCGTGTGGTTTCTTGGTAGGTATGTGCGTGTGTGAAAAGCGTTAACAGAATTGATCATGTTGGCACTTGCATCCCCGATCGACCCCCTCCACGCCACCGACCATCATGAACCACCGTGGTTTGGCCAACCAACGCGTTATCTTTTGGACCATTGGCAACGATGGCCATTAGTCACGCACCACCGATTTGCTCGATCGTCGTCTCAATATGCGCGCACTCTCGTTCGTCGTTTCTGTTAGGTGATTTTGTGACTTGCAGATGTGCTGCAAGTCCCACGCAATTCGGCCGATATATTCCTCATCATGCGTCTTTCCTACGAGTCGGTCGACATCTCGCCCGGCCCCGCCCCTTTCATGTGCTGCGCGTATCCTGGCGCCATCGGGGCTGGCAGATAGCCACTTGCCTGAAAGCACTGAAAGATAGACAGGCGAGGATTTACCGCTGCGTGACTCAGCCTCCTCTTATCTAACATCGGCACAGTATCTTGTGCTTGCCCCACTTCCATCTTGTACCTATGAGCTCTCCGCTTACTCGTACTACTCTGCGCTCTGCTACTCGTGTCTCATCTACCCCGTTGCGTGCGCCTGTGCGCTCGCTGAGTGTACTCGCATCGCATGCTACACGCGCGACGCGTGTGATGCCGTCGTCGTCGTCTGTGCGTCCAGCGATGCCCTCGGTGATGCGTGGCATGAAGACGTTGGACTTTGCCGGCACACCGGAAAAGGTGTATGAGCGCGAGGACTGGCCTTTGGAGAAGCTGCATGACTACTTTAAGAATGACACATTCGCTCTCCTTGGCTACGGTTCGCAGGGCCATGGCCAAGGCCTGAACCTGCGAGACAACGGACTGAATGTGATCGTTGGCGTGCGCAAGGACGGCGAGTCGTGGCGCCAGGCCATGGAAGATGGCTGGGTGCCAGGCAAGAACCTGTTCACCATTGAAGAGGCTGCGACAAAGGGCACAATCTTGATGAATCTCCTGTCTGACGCTGCGCAGACGTCAACCTGGCCAGAACTTCAAAAGTACGTCACGAAGGGCAAGACACTGTACTTCTCGCATGGATTCTCGATTGTGTACAAGGATCAAACAAGTGTCGTTCCCCCAAGTGATGTGGACGTCATCCTGTGCGCACCGAAGGGCTCAGGCCGCACTGTGCGTACATTGTTCAAGGAAGGACGCGGCATCAACTCGTCCGTGGCTGTGTTCCAGGACGTGACAGGCCAAGCGTTGGAAAAGGCAGTGGCCATCGGTATCGCCGTTGGATCTGGCTACATCTACGAGACAACCTTCGAGAAGGAAGTGTTCTCGGACCTGTACGGCGAGCGGGGCTGTTTGATGGGTGGTATCCAGGGTATGTTCAAGGCCCAGTACGACGTGCTCCGTGCGCATGGACACTCGCCGTCAGAGGCATTCAACGAGACGTGTGAAGAGGCGCTCGAGTCGCTGTACCCACTTGTAGCGCAGAACGGCATGGACTACATGTACAAGGCCTGCTCGACCACAGCCCGTCGTGGTGCTCTTGACTGGGCGCCAGAGTTTGAGGCCGCTTGCAAGCCGGTGTTTGAGCGCCTGTACGAGAGTGTGAAGAATGGCTCTGAGACGCGCCGCGCTCTTGAGTTTGGCTCCCGCAAGACGTACCGCGAGGACTACGACAAGGAGACCGATGCCATCGCGGACCAGGAGATGTGGCGTGTTGGTCACGTCGTGCGTGCTCTGCGCCCCAACCGCAAGTAACATACACATAGTGGGATAGAGTGAAGAACGAAAGAAAGATATGTGTGTGTGTATGTGTAAGAGCCATCTGCAAGGACTTCTGGGCATGCGTTGATCTACACACACCGCTGAGCGCGATGCAAGACTTGTCGACCTTCAGGCACATACACGGCAGAGTACGTTGATGTCATGCACCATGTGAACCAGCTGCGCTTCTCAGCATAAGAGTCGATTTCCAGTGCACTTAGACGGCCGCCATAGGCGCGACTCATGCCTGTATCAATGATGAAGATTTGGCCATGAGCGCAACGTGCATGAATGCCGCTCATATGCGGTGTGTGGCCCATGATAAGGGATGACACGCCCAGTGCGTCAATGGCTCTGTTGGCCGTGGCACATGCGTGTTGATGCGGATCAAGCGCGTAACCACGGTACCAGAATGGACCATCTGACAGCCAGAGAGCTTCCTCAGACTTGGTAATATTGATGAGGTCTCCTTCGTACGCCGACAATGCCTTGGTGAGTAGCGAGTGTGCATCTTTGTTCATGGCATCGACGCCGATCTGCGCAAAGGCTGGCGTGATGCCGCCATGGACAAAAGACGCACGCTGTGTCGGAAAGTATACCGCCACAGGGTCCGGCAGCAAAGGAACGTTCATCGTAACGTTGTAGTGTTGCATCCACTCCATGCCAAGCCATCCATGCAAAGACATAGCTTGCCTACGTCCCACCGGGCCGCCGAATGATGCCATATCTCCAGGCGTCACATAGCGCCAATCCATCATAGCATTCATCATCTCATGGTTACCCAGTACATTGATGACATTGCCGCCCACACGACGACTTTGCTCGCGCAAGTCTTGGAAGAGACGGTACAGCCGGATTGTATCGTCACCGCGGTCGACGGTGTCACCGGTACTTACGAAGATGGTCGATCCACCAGCCCATGAGTCGTTTCCTGCATGGAGGATCCCAGCTGCACGAAGAATCGATGTTGCATGCTCGTAATCGCCGTGGATATCGCCCAGTGCTACGATCCGCCGGTGCACGGACTTGTGCTGCAGCTGGAGGAGATATTGGCGACCAGTCAGTATGTAGTCGCGAATGAAATGGCTCAGAAGCACCAGAGCAACAGCAGCTACAGCAAACAGACAAGCCCAGCCGCAACGCTGCGAACGGCGCCACGACATGCTACCGGTGATGTAAACTCGCCAGACGCACGAGCGAAATCAATGTGGAGTACGATAACCAACATGTGTGTCACTCGACAAGCACGGCGGATATCGACATTGTCGCCGCCACACGTCCCTGCACACTTGCACCCTTAAGCGCCGCGACACGCGGCGTGCTGCGAAGAGTCAACTGGGTGGAGGATGGAGGATGGAGTAATACACACCTCCATCGTCGCACGCCCTTTCCTCGCGCCTCTGTCGTCATCCGTGAGGGTGAACGGTATTTGTGAGTGTGTAACTTGTCTTTATACACCAGTCCAGCATGTCTGCGGCCGCGACGATCCTTCCACTTGAGCTTGTCGATCGTTGCATCGGAAGTTCCATCTGGGTCGTGATGAAGGGCCAGCGCGAGTTTGTCGGCAAGCTTCTAGGCTTTGATGACTATGTCAGTACGTAGCGAGCGGAACCTGCGTCATTGGCAATACGGTAGATGACTTACGCTATCCTTGTACAGATATGGTACTTGAAGATGCGGTGGAATAGTGCGTATGGTTTGTGCTACTTTCTTACCACATGTGCAGTGAAGAGACGCCAGACGGCTATAAAAAGACGCATTTATCCAAAACGCTGCTCAATGGGAACAATATCTGCGCTGTACGTCCTTAAAAACGAAAGCTACGCATACGGCTCTGGAACCACCGCGAGTGTCTAACAAATGTACAGCTGATCCCGGGTGGTCAGGGCCCTGAATCTTCATAAGAAAGTGATTGCGACCGAATTTTTACTCTGATGCAGTCATCAACATGGTTACCTGTTTCATCCACGACAGTCTCTCTCTCTCTCCCGCTCTCTCTCCCTCAGCGCCTTTCTCCTCACTTTCCACAAATGCCCCCACATGCCTAACTATGCATTGCGAGCTGTGTTGCGCCATTGCATGTACGGCATACGTAGCTGCGTCGCCTGTTCAGACCGCATTCGAGTCGAGCGACGCGTCTCGATCGCTGGCTCCCGAACGCCCAATGCAATATCATCGGTGCGGCGGCGCATGCCGCCTTCAATAGCCTCGCGATGCTTGAGCAGTTGCGCCTTCAGCGCATGCTCACGCACACCCTGCGGCCGTAACCACGCAATGAGCTCTTCGACCTGTTCTGGCTGACTGTAGACGCCCCAACTGCCATAGGACCACGCCTTCGAGTCCATCCGGTGCTCACCACTGCGTCGGTGCACAAGGGCATCCCGTCCATCGGCATACTCGACGCAAAGTTTGTCCCAGTCGCGCCGACTTGGAGACTGCACAAAGATCCGTGCTGTCTGATAAGCCATGTGTCCACGCGCTGCTGATCCAATGCCGTCCAGCCAATAGTACCGATCAAGGAACCGATCCCGCCCCAATGGCCGAAGACGTGGAATTTGAGCATACCGTCGAAACTCGCGCTCAATCGCTCCCTCTCGCCGTATACACCGCTGGATCGTCTCGGCCAAGCGGCGGCGCTCGTCACGAAGCTGCTTCGTCTCACGAAACCGTTCCTTGAACCGAGCCTGTTCGGCAGCGACTCTCTCAGCCTCTTCTTCCCGCTGTAGTGCCTTTTCGCGCAGCACCTCTTGCCGCGTACCGGCCAAGCGTTTGTAGTGATCCGTTTCTTTGCGATCGATGCCATCGTCAGATCCGTCGGTGCCATCCGATTGCTCGTCCGCGTCCGATGCATCCTCTTCGTCTCGGTCAGCACCGCCAGGCTCGTCGCCGTCAGACGCTAGCTCATCTCGTTCCGAGTCCGTGTTGTCGTCGTCCTCATTCCCATTCTCGCCATCATTGTGATCATCCTCGTCGCCGGCATCTGCCAAGGCCCGGCCATGCGTGCGACGTTGGCTGAGCTCGGCGTCATTAGCTGAGCCTGATGCATGTGCCGTCGCAGTGGGATCGCCGTTCTCCGTACCTTGGCCGGCCGCGTCCTGCTCGCCGCCAGACTGTGCCGAGGTCTGCTGATGTTCAAGTTCTTGCTGCTGCTCATACGAGCGCTTTCGTTGACGCACCAGCTCAATACGTTCCTTGCGCAGTTCCGTCAAGTGCGACTCACACTCCTCGTAAAATGCCTTGACATCTCGTGTCAACACGGCGAGCTCACACAGAAACTGCAGGATGTGCACCTTGTCACTCAATGGCAAATGTGGGTATCGCTCAGCGGCTGAACGTAAAGGACGCCCTGCCTGCCGCCCATTCTCGATCGAGTCGTCCTCATTGTACTCCACACCGGTCATGAATGACAAGATCCCTAGGTATCGCGGTAAGGATTCTGGCGTCGCACGGTCTACAAGGCAGCCGACCAAGTGCCGTTCCCAGCCAGACCGATGTTCGTCGTCCAGCTCACGGCGTTGCCAGCCACGACTCTGCTCACGCGCTGCATCCAGCACATCGCGCTCCGGCGAGTCGCTTAGCTCACTAAGATCTGACGCTGCATCCGACGTGGGCGTGTCCATGTCGCCATTCCCTACGGCAGTCGAGTTCTCGTCAGGTCCAGAGGCCGATGTCGAGTGAGCGGCGGCATGGGCGTGCCGTTGAGCAATAGCAGCCGGTGCCAGATCACGGCTGTGTGCACCGTCGCGAACAATAGCATTCAAAAGTACGGCGTGCACTTCTGCAAGCAACGCGCAAGGAGGGTCATTCACGGGATGTCGAAGTGCGCCTTCCAAATCGTCGAGGGCCATACACGATATGCCCAACGGCTCGCCAAGTGTGAGGAAAAAATAGTACACGGTCAAGAATGGCTCAAACACGTCAGCGGGCACATTGAGCTGGTCTTCGCCACCCAGTGCTGGTCGACATGCTAGGCGAGGAAGCTCACCAGGTATCTCAACCTTGAGCTCTTCGTGTGTCATGGCATCAAGGAGTGTGTCTTCACAAGGGAATTTGAGGACTTTGGGTGGTGTTGGTGGTGGTGCTGGTGGAGAGGGAGAAGACTTGGATCCCTTTTTCGTCATGGCAGCAGCCAAAGTCGATCCTGCTGTGGCCGATGTTGGCATGGCGCCCTTGTCGTCAGCTCGGCTGGTCTTTTTCGGCTCGCGCGCTTGGCGCTTGTTGGACGAAGAAGAGGACGAGGCCGCACCTGCAGCAGATGAATCCGCATCGGTTCCTGCCTCCGACCTCCGCCGCTTGTGCGAGTTCGATGCCTGCTCGATGCTCGCTTGAATAGCAGGTGGCAAGGCCGACGATAGGCCATGCTTGTGAGCGAGATGTTCTCGAACGAGCCAGAACTGCCCTACGTATGGATCCCGGCACAAGGCATCACGAAGAAAGCGGCGCAGGATCGTCTTTGTCAGTGCATGCCTCTCGCGGCTCAGCTGTTCAGCTCGGACGACCTTGGTCTTGGCGGGATGCTCAAACTCAATGGTATACTCATATGCATCTGGTGGATCGGCATGCGCATCTGCTTCAGTCAGCGACAGATTCGCATGCAACGCTTTGGAGGAATTCGGACGAGAGGCTGGAGCAGCCGCATTATCAGCAACGTGCTCATTGCTTGGCGCGTGCCTGCAGCACAAGCCGGAGCGGACAACGCCTGGATACCGCACGCCCTCATGTTCAACAAGCACGTCTTCGCCGACGAAGAAGCGCTGCTTCATGCAATCAAACACACGCTCAACAGCATCTGCGAGACTTCCACTGGGCTGGAACTGCATTAACCGGAGCACAGGCTTCTTGAGCGCCTGAGGAAACTGCGTCTGGATAGCAAGCGTGTGCTGGGCCTCGCTTTCCGTGGCCTCAAAATATGTGAGATTCGACTTGCCAGATGCCTCGCACTGGAAAATGCGCTGGTGATAGTAGCTGAGTCGTGTCGCATAATGTCTACGTTTCACAATGAGCCCCGTCAGAGTCACACGTACTCATAATCATCAAACACCTCGCCCGTTGCTGCCAGATAGAACACGTCTCGGTCTTCATGCTGCGCGTGGGCGGCGGCCAGAGACGCAGGCAAACTCACTGGCTGTACGTGTTTCCGTTTGACGACCGGCATCCACAATACACCCGTGTGTTGGTTGTCGTCGCTCGGGAGGAGCGAAAAACGAACGACACGCACGCCTGGTTCCTGTTCGCGTAAGGCACTGAGCAGGTCATCCACAAAGCAGCAACGCGTCGTCGCGTGATTAAATCCCCGTTCCTCCACGCGCTCAACATCCATGAGAATGAGGGAGCAGCCCAACGGGGTCAGGCCCAACGGGGTACAGGCGCTAGTTACACACAGGTCACCGAGCCCAGGCACTCCCTTGCTTTGAGGTCTGATATCGATCTCTCTTTCTCTCTCTCACTCTCTCTCTCTCTATGTATATACACTTGAGCATGAACGAATAAAACAGCAGCTGGCGCGTACCCTGTACTGTTAAGCCTACATTCTCGCAGATACAGGCGCATCAAGAAACTTGATGATAGGTACGACCCATGCGCGTTCCATATCAAAGTAGTCGAACCACATGTGGGCGAATGCTTCCCGGTCATCGGGGCTAGCGACATTTGGATAAAGGCGCATCGCTTGCGGAAGAAACCGCAATATATCGTTCGACTCCTCATACAAGACCATCTGGTCATGCCGGCCATGGATCACAGCTATGGGTAGATTCCTTGGCACATGACGCAGTTGATCGCGATTAGCATACCGACTGATAGCCGCTGCTTGATACCCAATGACCGTCTGCGGTCGCTTATGATGAATGCCTACGCGCATACGCTCATCGAACTTAGGCTGCAATGGTTTTCCATCGCCCAGCACATCGGCATGGTACTGCAAGGCGAGTATGTAGCGAATGTAGGCCAAGCTGCGTTCTTCCCAGCTCGCATGCTCGGGCACTGGTACTTGATTCGCACGAAATTTCGTGCGAGGCGACTTTGTGAAAGTTGCCGCTAGCAAGACACGACGTACTTCGACGCCCTGTACAGACACACCAGCCTGATCCGACGTTGCGCGCGCATCGGGATGCGTGAGGATCGCCTGTGCAATGATGCCGCCCATACTGAATCCCAAGAGATGCACATGTCGAATATGCAGGGCGTTACACAGCCGCAGCACATCTTGAGAAAGAAGTTCAATCGTGATATCCTCGTCTTGTTCTGTCGTCATCGATGAAGTTCCCATGCCGCGGTGATCAAACACAAGGACTCGCCGCGTGTGCGCGAGGCATTCCGCCAGCGGCATCCAGTCATCCATCACGGCACTCATCCCCGTCACCATAACGAGTATTGCACCCGCATGCTCTTTGCCCAGCAGCTTGTATCCAATAGTAGAGCCATCTGGCATACGACAAACTTCGAACGACATGGTCTACCACTCACAGGTCTTTTCTGGTGGGCCAAGGCAAGACAGACAAAAGTGAGGAAGAGGTATAGAGAACACGAGGAGGGAAGAGCGACGTGTGTTATTAAATTTTGTAAGTCGACTTTCAGTCACGAATGGATCAATGAGAGTAAGAAATGACACAGCAGCCACAGCTTATGTCGTTTCCCCATACGAACTCGCTTCCTCCGCTCAACCAGTGTCAAGATCAATCAGCTGAAGTAGTGGAGGTTCACTTCATCATTCTCGTCCGCGGGGCGAGGAAGAGGGAGGGGGTGGGGGAAAACCAGGCACATGCATTGTCCACATCGATTCGGCTTGCATCGTAAGTGGGCACTTTCATTGTAAGCCACATCTCGCGTAGTGGCGGCATCGTCCCATGGACTCGGAGTGCGTAGAAGAGCTCACACTAACACACACACACACTGCAGGCTCCGGACGTACGAGTGTATGTAAAGCGTGTCTCACACCCGCCCAGTTCAGTTGTCCCAGGTCGAGCATGCACTAGAGGTAGATCCCCAGAACGCTGAGCTCTCGTCCCTGCGGGATGAACTAGCTAATTTGATCTCGCTCACCAAAGAGTATCATGCGAGTCAAGAAGCGACAAAGCCAAAGACTCACACACATACGAAAGAAAGTACACACCAGTACCACGCGGGTGATGAGTGCATGGCACGCCATCAGGCAGATGGTCGCTGGTATCCAGCAAGGATCACCTCTGTGGCTGGATCCGCAGAGAATCCCGTGTACTCTATCCTGTATACAAAGCACAGAACGACAGATGTGGTAACAGCAAGTGATCTTCGTCCTCGACAACAGCACGCAAATGCTCAGGCTGGCATGGCAGGAGAAGCATCTGGACTCACCACAACAGCAACGATGGCTATGGCGTCAACCAAACCAAAAAACACCGGGGCTTTGCGGCCTATGACGAATGATGAGCGCGAGCGTGAACGTGAGCGGAAACGCGCACGCAAAGAAAAGAAACTTGAACGCGAAGCAGCAAAGAATATGGAGCATGATAGGAAGCAGTCATCCTGGCAGAAGTTCCAAGCGAAAGCCGTCAAGAAAAAGTATGGCGTGGCGGGTGACCGCAGCATGTTCAAAACACCCGACGATCCCTATGCCAAGAGTACGTACAATTGGTTTTGCACCATCACTCACACACATTTTTTTTCCTTGCGTGGAACGAATGGCAGTCGGATCATCTGGAGGTCGCGGTATGACAAAGCAAGCGCCACGCCTGAAAAACACCTACGAGACGCCAGATGAGTAGGTTATAGAGTCCCATAGACAAAGCACCCACCAACATGCACGCATGCAAGTCGTCCTGCCCATGATGCGCGCTAAAGGAGTCTGACTCAAGACACTGACATTGACACTGACACACGCACACACACACAGATATATACACACCACCATAGACACATGCCATTTTGTGTCCACACAAATGCAACGCATGTAAATGCGTTGATGTATTCACACTCGCACACTCACACACACAGGCAGAATGCCTTGTATACAGAGACGGCATGAAAGCGAAAGCCAACGCTAGATTTTTTTATTTTGGGGTAGCAGAGAGAGTATCTGGGTCATAAGAGCGAACGAAGCTACTGCAACAAAGACACAAATTCGCCGTGTCACTTTACTCGTCCTGCTCAATGACAGTGGTCTGCAGACCGTGGAAGTTCGTGATGCCCAAAACAGGCGTCGCGTAGGTGTACAGCTTCTCCTTCGCCTCCTCGTCGTCGTTGCGCTTGCGCTCAAGACGCACACGGATGCGGCGCGGCGCGTCCTTCACACCGAGCTTCCAGATTTCCTGATTCAGCTTCGGGTCCAGGCGCACATCGTTCGTGCCCATTGTCTTCTGTGCGAACTTGACCACTTCCTTCACACCCCTCGGGGCGCGCTTCTTGAATTGCATGCGGTGCACGCGCTTGTGAAGATGAATGGTGTACTCGCGCTGGTCGAGTTAGCTTCTCATTGCACATGACGGCCATCCATATTGCTGCAACATACCGTCACCACGTCATTCAGAGCTGAGCGGGTCTTCTTGCCCTTCTGGGACTTGTCCTGCGGAGCCATGATGACCAAGTCGTGGATGGCACGTACGGAAAGAAGATAGGAATCTACCTGGCCAGCGGAGGAGAGGGGCCCACAGGTGCGGCTGCACGCCGTGTGCCAACACGTTGCGCTGCCTATTGGGCGAGAACTGGTTTTGAGTCACGTGGACTATATAGTTCTCGCACGTGCATTATGCGAACGACCAGGTGCGATGCGCGCCGCAAGATCCCACCGGCTAGCGACTCTGCAAGTGGAGGAGAGCCAAGTCACCACAGATCGCTTTCTTGTTGGGTGGTGTGCGTGTGTGCCCGTGCGCTCCTGTGGGCTGGTTTTGAATGCAGCTGCGCCTCAGGTCGCTCTGAGTAGTTGCAAAGCCGCATAGGCCGTACGAGGTCGCGGCTCTTGGAGTTGCATCATGTAGAACCTTGACATGTCTAGACGCTATAGCTTGCTTGCTACATACGTGCATCGGGTCGGAACGCAAGGAACAGGCGGGGCCGACGTTGTCTATCGCCGCACACACTCCGACCAGTCGAGTCAGTGAGCTCGTCATAGACATCGACAAAGATCTATTTAGCCGAGGATCTTGGTCACGATACCCGTGCCGACGGTCTTGCCACCCTCACGAAGCGTGAAGCGAGAGCCCTGCTCCAGAGCAATGTCATGCACAAGGTCACAGACAAGCTCGACATTGTCACCAGGCATGACCATGGCTTCGTCAGCATTCTCGGTGCCAGGCGGGTGCGTGAGTGACACAGTCACATCCGAGGTGCGGATGAACAGCTGCGGGCGGTACTGTACAAGGTTAGATACGTAGAGAGAATAGGACGTACATTGTTCATGAAAGGCGTGTAGCGACCTCCCTCTTCCTTCGTAAGGATGTAGATCTGGGCCTGGAACTTCTTCACAGGCTTGACGGTGCCAGGCGCAATCACGACCTGACCACGACGTACCTGCTCACGCTTGACGCCACGCAGCAGAGCACCCATGTTGTCACCAGCCTCACCACGGTCGAGCTCCTTGTGGAACATTTCAATGCCGGTGAGGGTCGTCTTCAGATGACCACCGAGACCAATGATTTCAATTTCCGAGCCCTTCGTGATGGTACCACGTTCCACACGTCCCGTCACCACAGTACCACGACCAGAGATGGAGAAGACATCTTCTACAGGCATCAGGAACGGCTTGTCGAGATCACGCGGCGGCAGGTCAAGCCAAGCATCCGTCTCTTCCATAAGCTTGAGAATCGCGCCCTTGCCGATCTCGTCGTCGCGACCTTCCAGTGCAGCAAGTGCCGAGCCAGACACAATGGGCGTGTTGTCACCGTCGAAGCCGTACGTCGAAAGAAGTTCACGCATCTCCATGTCCACAAGCTCGAGCATTTCCTTGTCGTCGACCTGGTCAACCTTGTTCACGAACACGACGAGCTTCTTGATACCGACCTGACGCGCAAGGAGCAAGTGCTCGCGCGTCTGAGGCATCTGACCATCCGTAGCCGACACGACAATAATTGCACCGTCCATCTGCGCAGCACCCGTGATCATGTTACGGATATAGTCAGCGTGGCCAGGGCAGTCGACGTGGGCGTAGTGACGGTTGGGCGTCTCGTACTCGACGTGGGCTGTCGAGATGGTAATACCACGTTCCTTTTCTTCCGGTGCCTTGTCGATCGATGCATAGTCCACAAACTTGCCCTCGCCAGAGTTTTCATGCAGCACCTTGGTGATGGCAGCTGTGAGCGTCGTCTTTCCGTGGTCTAGGCGCGCGCGTTAGTACCGCTGGACATGTCTGACCCATGTTCACACATGCATACACACACACACATAGACACGCGCACACATCCGTGCACGGCGCGTGGGTGAATGCGGGCGGGTAATCTGCATTTACGTACCGACGTGACCAATAGTACCAATGTTCATGTGTGGCTTGGAACGCACATACTTGCCACCGGCCTCAGCGGCGTACGTGCGCACGGGACCAGCGGAGGTAGCTCCGCATGGGCGCAAGGCAGCACGCACCTGGCGGAAAAGGCCATTTGCCACTGGACCTGTGTGCTTGCTACGCACAAACGCTACATTAGGTTAGTTTGACGATGTCCATGCCATTTTTTTACGCCGAAACAAAAAATAATAATAATAATAATAAGGGAAACAGTCGGCGTTGGTGTCCGATACGCACCTGGAACAGCCACTTGGGCGTGCACGTTGCGAGCTGCAAGCGGCAACGACACAGCGTCCCGAACGGGGCGGATCGACACTGTCCGAGCGACGCTCATCACGGCAGATAGACAACCTTTAAACGAGGCGTTTCTTCGCCGAACGTCGGGTGCACATGTCGAGTAACCGGCTGACTAAACATGCACACACTGTCGACGATGTCGAGCGGCATGCGTCTCGCGGACGTCGATGGCGATGGACGCGAGCGCGCATGACGGTGCGACGCGTGCGAACCAGGAAGACGGCGTCAAGCATGAGGAGGTAGATGCACAGAGTGGTGTGTCGCAGGTATCTGAAGATGGGGCACATGAGCATGCCGATGAAGAAAAGCAAGAGGGAGAGGGCGTGACGGAGATGGGCGAAGCGGGCAAGGGAGACCGAGGGAACCAAGAAGGAGACGGTCAGAGAGAACTTTATGAAGAGGAAGGCGAGGAGGAGGGCGAGGAGGGCGAGGAGGGCGAAGAAGACGACGAGGAGGACGAGGAGGACGAAGAAGATGACGAAGAAGATGACGAGGAAGACGAAGATGATGATGAGGACGGAGATACACACCGACGGAAAAAGAAGCAGCGCCGGAATCGCTTTCTTGATGTCGAGGCGGAAGTCGACAATGATGACGAAGAGTTTGAGGATGAAGAAGCGGAAGAGCTTCTGCGAGAGGATGGCTTCATTGCCGATGATATCCTGGACGAGTCACGCGAAGCGCAGCTCAAGACAGCCGCCGACAACCAGCGCCTTGATCATGTACGCCGGCGTGAGGAGGAAATGAGTGCAGAGGCACTGGCGGAAGAGCTGCGTCAGCGGCATGCACGCAGTTCTCGCTACGCATCGCAGTCAGACTATGCTGAAGTGCCACAGCGTCTGTTGATGCCGAGTGTGAATGATCCAGGTCTGTGGCGCATTCGATGCAAGCGCGGGCGCGAACGCACACTTGTTGCGACGGTGCTACGACGTGCGCTGACGCGCGAGACAAGTGGGCGGCCATTGCGGATCTATTCGGCGTTCTGTCGAGACTCGCTCGATGGCCAAATCTTCGTCGAGGCACGCCGTGCCGATGATGTGCTGGATGCATTTGATGGACTCGCAGGTGCCTATACGACGAACACGAAGCCGTTCCTGGTGCCGATCCTTGAGATGGCCGATCTGCTCAAGCTCCAGAAGAAAAACACCGAAGTGCCGGTGGGCGGCTGGGTGCGTATCAAGCGTGGAAAGTATGCGGGCGATCTGGCGCAGGTGCTGGACGTGGCCGAGAATGGAGAGGAAGTGGGCGTCAAGCTCGTGCCACGCATTGACTTGACGCCTCAGGAACACGACACGTACACGGATCGGGCGGGACGCAAGCGGAAGAAGCCCGTCAACTCGGCGCTCACGTCGCTGGGCTTCCGTCCACCACCGCGTCTTTTCAATGCCGAAGAGGTACAGAAAGCATACCCGCACGAAATCCCGACGAAGCGCGGCGGTGTGTGGGTGTTTGGTGGCGAGACGTTCCGCGATGGCTACCTTGAGAAGGATGTGCGCATGAATGCGATCCAGGTCGAAGATGTGCATCCGAGTCTTGACGAAGTGCTCAAGTTCACGGGCGAGACACCCGCCGAGGGTGCCGGCGTAGACTTGAATCTGCTGGCTGATGCATCGAAGCAGACGTCCGAAGCGACGCTGCAGCCCGGCGACCACGTCGAGGTGTTTGAAGGCGAGCAGGCCGGTGTAGCCGGCATTGTCGACGCGATGAGCGGCGACGTCGTGACGCTCGAGCTGCTCAACGATGCGCTCGATGGCCAGAAGATCGAGGTGCCCGCCAAGTGTGTGCGCAAGCAGTTCCGGCCGGGAGACCACGTCAAGGTGCTGAGCGGGAAGCACGCAGACGAGACGGGTCTCGTCGTCAAGGTCGAGGAGGGCATCACGACGTTCCTCTCAGACCTGTCGCTCAAGGAGGTGTCGGTGTTTTCCAAGGACATCCGCGAGGCGGCGGAAGTCGGCTCTGGTGTGAATGTGATTGGCGGCTACGAACTCCATGACCTCGTCCAGCTCGATGCGCAGACGGCCGGTGTCATCTTTAAAATTGAGCGCGAGACATTCAAGGTGCTCGACCAACATGGGCATGTCGTCACGCTGAAGCCGCATCAGATCAGCATGCGCCGCGACTCGAAACGCTCTGTGGCGCTCGACTACAACGGACACGAGGTGCATGTGGGCGACATGGTGAAGGAGGTCGAGTGGCCACTGACGCAGTTCCGCCAGGGCCAGGTCCTACACATCTATCAGTCGGCACTGGTATTTGTGCACAATCGCACGTACAAGGAGAATGGCGGCCTGTTTATTGTGCGTGCGAACCACATCGAGCCACTCGCGCCGACCAATGTCAAGCCACGCACCGATCCGTCGCAGATGAACCCGGCGCTCAAGGCCATGGATGCCGATGCAGGAGCAAATGCATCGGGACCACGGCGCGGCGGCCGCGACATTTATGCAGGCAAGACGGTCGCGATTGTGCGAGGGCCGTACAAGACGTACCGCGGCATCATCAAAGAGACGACGGGCGGCATGGCTCGAGTCGAGCTGCACACCATGTCAAAGATCCTCACGGTGCCCCTGGATCACATGGTGGAAAAGAACCCCGTCACCGGCGAAAGCCGGCGTCTCGTCGGCCCTGCTGCGCCCGCAGCTGCGCCGGCCATGGCGATGAACCCGTATGCGGGTGGTGGCATGACACCTGCGTATGCCGGCGCGGCCGCTGGCTTGGCAGGCGCCGCAGGTGGCAAAACACCCGCCTACAACCCGTACGACGGCAGCCGCACGCCCGCGTACGGGGTGGGCATGGGCCAGACACCGAATCCGTACGGCGGCGCTCGGACGCCAGCATACCCGGGCATGGCTCACACACCCAATCCGTATGGCGGCCGAACGCCAGCCTATCCTGGCATGGCCGCGACACCCAATCCTTATGGCGGTGGCTTGATGGGCCAGACGCCCAATCCGTACGGCGGAGGAGCTCCCTTGGGTCAGACGCCCAATCCCTACAGTGCGCCGACGCCGAACCCGTATGGTGGTGCTGGAGGCCGAACACCCGCCTATGCTGGCATGGCAGCCACACCAAACCCCTACGGAGCCCCGCCACTTGTGGGCCAGACACCCAATCCGTACGGCGGGCAGACGCCCAACCCGTATGTTGGCGCGGGCGCTGGCGGTGCTCGCACACCAGCGTATGCAGGCATGGCCGCAACGCCCAACCCATGGGCGGGCGCGGCAGCTGGCCCTGCAGCTGGTCCTGCAGCAATGATGCCGCCGTCGTCGCTGATCAACGGCATTCGCGTGCGTGTCGTTCGTGGCGCACAGGGCTTGCAGTACCAGCGCGGTGCGTACGACAACTCGACTGGCCACCTCGTGATGCACAATCCCTCCGTATGCAAGGTCAAGTTGGAGTCAGGCACAGAGCTGTCCGATGTGCCTGTGACGTGTGTCGAGACGATGCGTCCCAAGGCAGTTGGCGATGCATGCATTGTCACGGACGGCGCATGGCGTGGATCACATGTCACGATCGAAAACATAGATGCTCAGCGCTGTGAAGTGCGTATGAGCGATGGCCAGACATGTCCATTGCCGCTGACGCTGCTTGCCTTGTCATAAGAAAGACAGACGTTCATAGAAGTGAAGGTGAAGGCCTAAGCTGGCAGGCGTAAATTGTGGAGGTGTGAAACGACAAAAATAGGTGGTGGTGGAGTTCGAGCGAGTGGGAGGCCCAGGATCGATGGATCAACCGTTTCCATCGTGTGGCGAGTGACCCAATTTTTCGCCCTCGGTTCTGCCGGAACCCACACGTCCTGCGCCGGGAGTGAACGGTCCAACGCGCCGCTGTTGTGCTTGAGAGTGAGAGTTTCTTTACTTGCACATGGACAAGCACTCGAAGGATGCACGCTTCGCGCGTGTGCACTCGGACCCGCGTTTCCACCGACCGCGCCGCGAAGATACCAAAGTCGCGCTGGATGACCGGTTCAAGGATGTGCTGAGCACAAAAGGGACAAAGCAGCTCGATCGCTTCGGGCGCAAGGGCCATGTTAGTGAGGCGAAAGAGCTGCAGCGGATGTACAGACTGGATGAGCCCGGAAAAGACTATGCGCGTGGCGAGGTCGAGTTGGAGAGCAGTAGCGAAGAAGACGACGACGACGACGACAAAGAGGATGAGGAGGATGAAGACGAGGAGGATGAGGATGAGGATGAAGACGAGGATGAGCGTGGAGATGTGGTCGTGGGAAGTACAGATGCTGTAAGGCGTGCTGCGCGCCACGAAGATGCGTACGAGTCCGATGCATCAATCGACTTGAATGAGGACGACCTCGACGAAAGTGTCATGGCAGAACTCGATAAGCAGGCGAAAAAGGCACAGCGACGTCAGCCATCGCGGGATCAGGATGTTGCGCGTGGCGATGATACCAGCCGACTGGCCGTCGTCAACATGGACTGGGATCATGTCCGAGCGCTCGATCTCTTCAAAGTGTTTGCAAGTGTCGTATCGCCGCAAGCGACTCGTGAGCCCTTGGAACCTGTCGCGGCGCCGGCAGTGACGAAACAAGCCGCGCACATGGCCCTCGCACCCGTTCGTGGACAGGTGCGCTCCGTCCGCATATACCTCTCGGACTTTGGACGGGAGCGACTCGCTCGCGAAGACGTCCAAGGACCGCCGCGGGAGATTTTCCAATCGCGCGGATCGGGGCATCGTGTGCAGGAGTCGGAAGCACAAGCTGTGACAGTGGATGAGGGCGAAGACTTTAATGAAGATGCACTGCGAAAATACCAGCTGGAGCGACTACGGTACTATTATGCAGTCGCTACGTTCGACAACGCGAAGAGTGCTCGGCATGTGTACAATGAGATTGATGGCACGGAAATGGAGCGATCCGCGAACATGTTTGATCTGCGGTTCGTGCCGGACGACATGGTCCTCCCTGATGGCGAGGAAGGGCGCCCAGCCGAGTTCCAGGACGAAGCGACCGAAGACGTCGCGCACTACGAGGGCCTCGACTTCAAGACAGATGCGCTTCGGCACTCGAAAGTGCGTCTTACGTGGGACCAAGACGATCCTCGGCGCACGAAACTTACGCGTACGAGCCAGAAGGGCCAGCTGCATGAAGATGACCTCAAGACATACCTGGCGTCGAGTGACGAGGACGAAGATGTCGACCATACGTCCAGTCGTAACAGACTCCGGTCTCTGCTAACGGACATGCCTTCGAAGAGTGCGTTTGATGATGCAGATGATCAAGATACCATGTTCACGAAGCCCGAAGGCGATATGGAGATCTCATTTGCGCCGGCACTTGCGTCGTCCAAGAAGGAGGCTGAGGATGATCATGAGGAAACCACCATCGAGAAGTACATGCGGAAGCAACGTGAGAAGCGCGAGCGCCGTAGAGCCAAGGCACAGGCAGCGCAGTCCGAGTCGAACGCAGAGCCCAAGCGCAAGTCCGAGCAAGAACCAGAGCTGGAGCTGGAGGACGAGCCAGGCGAACAAACGAAAGACGCGCCTGTCGTAAGCGCTTTCGAGGACACGGCCAAGAGCCCCGTCGCCGGCGATGATGATGTCGACGATCACGATGATGGCGATTCCGACGACCAGCAGCACTTCCAGCTCCAGGACATTGTGCGCGCGGAAAAAATGCAGTCGAAAAAGATGTCCAAGCACCAGCGCAAGCGCGAAGCGAAACGTGCATCCAAGCGGCAGCCATTGGTGCAGCCATCCTTCGTCATGGACACACAGGACCCACGCTTTGCGGCTGTGATGCATGACCACCGCTTCGCGATTGATCCCAGCCATCCAGGGTTCATCAAGACAGCTGGCATGCAGCAGCTGATTGACGAGGGCAATCGCCGGCGGGCCAAGGCATCGTCACATACAGACACACAGCCAGACGTCGCGTCCCTTGTGTCGTCCATCAAGCAGAAAGCTGCTGCCGCGCCGCCAGCTGCAAAGAAACCACGACGAACTCGCTAACAAAGCAAGCTTATTTTCGTCGATTCCGGTATAGATCCGTCGTAGATCGACGCTCATTACGAAGAGAACATGTATGGTCGTGAGCCGTGTCTCTTTTGTCCCAGCCCTTGAGCGGAACACATATCACTGTGGCATTGTCATCACTGCCCAGATCGTCCGCATATTTCATTACCCGCCGCGCCGCATCTTGCGGATGCCTTGCGCGGCGGCATTCATCAACGACCTCCTGGTCCGACATGACGCCGCTAATACCATCGCTAAAGCCCACGACAAATGCAAAGCTCGAGCCTCGCAGTATGTGTGTGTGTACGTCAGGCTCAGCTGTCATCCCATACCGTTTGGTCTGGGTATCGCCGAACGACCGCGTATTGGCCAGTGTGCCCATGAAGCGCACCTCGCCAAAACTGTCCGTTACGACACCCGCTCCCTGCCGACTCAGTCGCTCCAGCTCCGTCGGCTCGTCTGGATGATGCAGTTGCGTGAGCGGATGTGCTTGTCCTGTCTCGGCATCGCACAGCACGAACCGTGTGTCACCCAACTGGATCGTCGTTAGCGCGAGGTATTCACTCGAGTACCACGGCTGCGTCGGTACATCCAAGCTGTGCAGCAAGAGGACGGATGCAGTCGAGCCAGCACCCAGGTACTCTTCATTCTCCTGCACTTCTCGGTCCATCATGAGCCACGCAAGTGTCGCACGCTCTTCCATTGTCATGCACGCTTGCTTCATATGGGAAACGTCGTGCCGTTTCGTGTGGCGAACTGGTACGCCTGCGCCCTGCGGTCCTATATCATCGTCCAGCGCCATGTACCGCTCCAAACCGACTGACCTGGCCGTCGATGTCGCCGATGTCGTCGAAGACGTAGCTGACGTAGAGGTCGACGACGTCGACTCCGCCTCCACCATATCATCGGACGACTTGCCGTGCACGAATTGGGCTAGCTCCGACAACGTGCGTGCCTTTTCCTGTGTGCGTGCAGCTGGTGGCGGACGTGCGAGCAGCTCTGGCTGAACCCACCGCTCCATAGCGCCGCCTTGGAACCTGCCAAAGTAGCCGCCAATGGAGCGTGTGTATTGCACCGTGTCCTGCACCATGCTTGGATCGGCCGCCTCAAACACATAGTGCAACTTTTCCTTTAGTAGCTGCGATACCTGCGGGCCGCCGTGCCCATCGAAGCAGCCAAACCACACGACCTGTGCCGCCAGTTCGGCCCCGCCAGCTTCGTCGCACGTCCATCCATACCAGGGATCCCGTGTGGCACCGCTCTGTACATGAAGCAAAATGTTCTGTCGAAGCTGCTCGCACGGCAGCGTCACGCATGCGACAGACATGGCATCCTCTTGCTTGGCACGGTCGCCGCGACTCATTTCTGCGCCAAACGTCACACCGGCGAGCAGTGGAATGCGGGCATGCACGCCCGTCCCAGAGCGGGCTCGCACATAGTTATGGACACTCCTTCGAGTCCATAAGCATGTGCTCAAGCGCTTAGCGCTCACATGGGATGCCGCATACATCGCGCTGGCCAGCCACCGAGGAAGAAGTCAGATCGTATGTTGCAGCTATGTGGATCACTCGAAATGCACGTTACGTATGTGTTGATTTTTTTTTCCGACAGCCACCTGCTTGGGCCGCTCAGCCAACTGGCCATACTCCTGCACGTGTCTCCACCTCCACGCTCCTACGGCGTGTCCGTACGTACGTGTCGATCCATGATCGGTGTCACGGACCGCTCACGCGATGCATCATGACGCGGTCGATCTTGAATGTCTCCGCGTTGTTCATAGTCACTTTGCTCTTGATGGATAGGCTGTTCGTCCCGGCGGCGCCAGGTGCGCGAATCCTCTTCAGCCCGGTGCACATGATGGCGCGAACCTTCTGGGCCACCATGTCGGTGCCGCCGTTCTCTGTGGTGCGCCCCGTGATGCCTTGATCCTTGATCATTGTCTTCTCCATATGCGCCATCGTAGTCACGTCCGTGGCGGTGATGTGAAGGTAGTTCGTTGTCGTTCGCACGTCGCTCCGGGTCTTCCTCCCGTCGGTATCGGGCATCTCGCTCCTCGGAACGCCCGTCCCTGTGCCGCCTCGACTCATGCAGATCGCTTTCCTTTCTCCGCCGTTCTCTATGCCGACGTGCAGATGACCGCTCGTCGTCGTCATGACGCCGCCGCTTTTTGCGGCGCTCACGGTCACGTTTCTCGGCAAAGTAGGCCGCCATAGGATCTTCCAAGTCTGCATCTCCATCACCATGCTCAGGATCCTCATCTTCATCGACCACTGTCTCAGGTGGCGCACAGTTCAAAATCTGCTCCTCCGGTTCAACTAGGTTGCCCTCGGCATCGCGCACTCGTTCCTGTTTGAAGTTCGCCACATGGTCCACACGCAGTGTGCGCCCAAGAACCTGGGAACCATTTAAATTGTCTACAGCCAGCACAGTCGAGCGCTGGTCTTCGTACATCAAAAAGCCAAAGCCTCGGTTTCGCCCATGACTTTTCTTCGACTCCTGGGGATCGTGGGCGCGGCTGTCCTTGTCGCTAGGACCAGGCTCTTCGCGTGGCTTCGGCAAATGAATGTTCACGATTTCGCCATACTGGGAAAAGATCGTGAGCACATCACCTTCAGTCAGGTCGTATGGCAGACCTCCCACATAAATGTACGCCGAGTCTTTGTACTGATCATGCCACGATCCCGATCCATGGAGCCCCAACTCTAGCTCACGCTCATTGATGCGCTGAATTTCACGCACAGAACTTGATAGTGTCAGCTTGTACCTGACTGTCTTGATACGCACTTCATCGACGTGCAGCGCACCCACCCTTGGACGTCGTCGCTACCTGGGACGCTCGTGCATCTGCAGGAAGAGGTGATGGAGCTGAAGCTGGAGGTGGACGCATGTGCCACGTGGCCGTCGCTGCCCCTATTCCCTTGTGCACCCCTCATGTTACCCCTGTTAGGAACGGCTGGTTGGCTGACCCGTCCGTCGCGTGTACGTACGCTGGTTGGTCTGTTGCGCATCATAGACTCTGTCGCACGGCCGTCCCACTTCACAAGAGGTTGTTGTATCCCTAGCCCATTATGCCGTCCGACACGAGCAACTGGATCATCAGTGTGCCGGTGCAGGAAGAGAAAAGCCAGGAGCAGATGCTCCAAGACATGGTGACGCGGCTTGTGCGTGATTCGGCTTGCGATGAATCAGACGTCGCTCCTCTCCGTATACCATCGCTGAAAACAGGCACACTCGAGTCTTTGATCATCATGGCTGAGGATCTGCCGAAAATCGACAATCTCTTTGCAGCGATCGTCTCGCGCATCGTCGATGCTCTTCGTGCACTTTTGAATGATGACGAGGATGCGCTTAATGAGAACCTGAACATTGATGGCATGAGCGTCGAGGACTATGTAATGTCGTGGCAGTGGAACAGTGGCAAGTACCGCATTGAAAAGTCGCTCAATGAGCTGATGGAGCTTTTGACAAAAGTACGTGTGTGTGCGTGTGAAGCTGGGACGAACGCTTACAAGACCTTAGGAAATGCAGTCCATCGATCACATCATGAAGCAAAAGTTGTCATCATACAGCGCCGCGAAAGGACAGCTGCAGCAGCTTGAGCGGAAGAAGCAGTATGTACAGGTCCCTGGCACGTCGCCTACCCTCCGCCTGCCTCTCTTTTGCTAACGACTTTCAGTGGCAACCTTACTGTGTGCTCCTTGGCTGACATTGTGCACAAAGACGACATGGTAGATGCAAACTCAGAATTCCTCGTCACGCTGCTCGTTGTTGTGCCGAAGAACCATGCGAAAGATTGGCTGTCTAAATACGAGCGCCTCACGCCCATGGTCGTCCCACGCTCGTCGTCAGAGCTCGCACAGGACGACGAGTATATCTTGTACAATGTGACCCTGTTCAAGAAATTCCAAGAAGAATTTATTCAAAAGGTGCGCGAGAACAAGTTCCATCTCCGTGAGTTTGTATGGGATGAGGGTCTCCTTGCACGCGAGCGTGAAGAACTGGAAGAGGCTGGCGCATCAGAAAAGGAGCTCTGGACAGAACTTTTGCGACTCAGCTGCATCAACTTTGCCGAGGCATACCAGGCCCTCTTCCACTTCAAGGTCATCCGTACATTTGTCGAGAGTGTGTTGCGATTTGGTCTGCCAGCCTCATACTTTGTGACGGTCATTGAGCCGACACCTCGGAAAGCCAAGACCATCATCAAATCGCTTGTGAATCAATTCAGTTATCTGAACGAATACATATCCAGCAAGGAGAAGAATGCCCCTGCACCTTCTACACAGCAGCATGAAACGCCTGGCGAGTTTGTCAATCTTCTCGAGCAGGAAGTGTTCCCATTCGTCCTCACTGAGCAGCCCATGATCATAGTATAATAAGCTTTGTTGTTGTTGTTGTTTTAAAAAGATCCTATTCTCTGTCGCAGGTCTAGTGGTGCAAGAGGTATCTGAGGCATCCTTTACGGCCATACGAGTGCACCTTGTCTATCTGTTACTCGCCGAACATACTGGGTAGGAAGCGTACCCGTCGACGGTGCGCCAGGTGTGAGGATGACGCCATTCGATGACAGCAGGAATGGCACGCCATCTTGTAGAGCCGCACTAACATTCACATATAGCAACCTCGAACATGTAGTTCGCATGCCTGTGTGTGTCAGTACCTAAATATTGAGCGTACGCATGTGCGCGTGCGCGTGCGAGGAAAGATTAAGACGTACCACTTATGGTGCCTGATGAGCCTGGGAGGCCCTTGGCTAGGTGAATATGATTTCTGCCCATGCGACGGAGCTCCTTTGTCGCAAGAATCTGCTCCCATGCATCGGTATTTGTTCCGTGGATCGCCATGCGCGCGCCATCCTCGTCCACTAGAGGCAGAAGCGAAGCGACATTGTTAGGATCCAGGTTCTGATGAGACAAGTCGTGGATGCTTTCCAATGAATGTCCTTGAACTGCTCGGATCCACATGACATCGTCGCCACTTGATGCATCACTCGACTCGGCTTTGCTTGGTTCTGACATGGTGCCCCTGGCAAGCTCAAAGCGCTTCTTGTCGTTCGTCGCAACGATGGTCTCGACATCTTGGAACGTGGGTGCACGGCCCTCTTCCATCTCGATCTTGGCTATTTTGGGCCGCGCTAGAATCGCATCCACACGCACAAAGCCGTCAGGACGAACTTGCAGTTGTTCTTTCTGTGCGCCATGGCGCAGGATATATGCGAGTGTCTTGGACAACTGGACAGTTGGCGGGACTTGCGATGGCTTTTCACGCCCACCTCCTTTCCGTGGCGGCGCAGCATCCGATGCGTCCGTATTATCTGCCTTGGTCGCGGCCTGCATCTTGCGTTCTTTCTTCCATTGCTTTGCTTGCTCGCGCGAGCGAGGTTCTGACGGCGCTGACATGTACACTCTACGTGATCCAGGTGCGTTCAATGTTCGTACCAGAAATGAAATAGGTCCCTTTTTTCTTGTCCACCACTCGAAGCCAGCTGATTGCCTCGTGAATCTCTCCACATTGATTCTGTCGGTCTACGTGCAACGCTCTTAGAAGACGGTAGGGAGCCAACCTGGGAACTATATGCATGTGGATCGGCGCCAACACTGGAACTGAATGGCCATGCCATTATCATCGAGTATGGGGCCTAGTACAGCAGGTAAAACGCATGGGAAATGATGTGCATGCCATTCGGGTGTAGCCTGCTGCCAAGCGCCAAGACCATCTGGATTTGGGCACACGAGCGCGTCTTCCTCGTGCTGCGGCGTACGCCCGGTCCATGTATTAGCACGCTCGATTTCCCATGCTACCTGGGCAGGTGAGCGAAACTCAGTAAGAAATACATCGCACTTTTCATGCAGATCCACAGGAGTGAAGATCCGCGTTACGAGCAGAGAGTCAAGCGTCCACGCCTGACTTGTGCTCGTCAGCAGGTGGCGATAAAGAGCCGCCCCCCCAATGACAAATGCATGCCCCAGGGCAGAGCCACGCAAGACACCACTAGAATCAAGCGTAGCATCGCCTTCCGCGCGAGCACGGTAGCGCCACATGCGTCGCTCCTGCAAGAGAGCGACAGCCTCGTCAAGCGAGCGGGCGATCAGGGTATCGTGGTCATCGCACTCAAATGAGCCCAAGTGTGCGCGTGTCATGGATGTGCTCACGACGACATTGATTCGATTGCGAAGAGGGCGGAACTTTGGCGGTATGCTGTCCCATGTATGCCGTCCCATGATGACTGCATTTTTCATGCAGACAGGTGTCCGCACACAGCCTGCGCTGTCCATCATCTCGTTGTCATGGACAGACTCACCCACGTGCATTGTGACGGCGCGGAAATACGCCATGTCTTTGGACAATCGCCAGGGCAGCGTGCCCTGTGACCCGATGCCATTCCGCAAGCTGGCAGCCACAATGGCCGTAAGCGGGAGTGGTCCTAGCGGAGACGTGCCGCCCGCAGCTCGCATGTCGAATACGACCGCAACGCTCTAGGCTGCTCTAGGGTGCACAGGGTTGCTGGACTTGCTAGCGCCACAGCGACATCGCACGTACACGCACGCGACTCGATGTCGCCATGTGACTGCCGTCCTCCACATCACCTTGTCACATGGGCCATGGGCCTCTGATACAACGGTGAACGTTTTCGTAGCCAATGAATGTACGGCCGTGTGCCATGACGAAACTAGCTGCCTACATCAATGGACGCATCGAATACATGCTAGCTGTTCCGCGCGTTAGTGGATATGCGCTGACCACGCACAACGAGTGCACGCTTACGTACTTTTGACAGGCACATCTGTAGGTTGTTGGATGAGGGGGGCCGCGTACATGTTGATGTTCTTCGTCCCCTCGTCAATGAGCTGTTGCACGGGATCCGAAGACGACGACGCAGGCTTGGATCCATTCGCAGCCTTCGCCTCTTTTTGCTTCTTCTTCTCCTCCTTCTGAGCAGCTTTCTGCGCACGAGCAGCGGCAGCGGCAGCCTTCTTCTGCTCCGGGTTCTCATCTGGCGCGGCTTTGCTGGCACTAGATGCAGCACGACCGTCTGGAATCTTGATAAATTCACGGCGACCGTCAACACCCTGCGCCTTGTCGAGAATGTAGTAGCCATTCCGCTCGAACTGGATTTGATCGCCTTCTTTCAACGCAGCGACATTGGCATCCGCCAGCGCAGGCGTCTCAAAGCGGGTCTGCGGCGTCAAGTAGTCCATAAAGTTGTCCTCCTCTTCGAGCTTCTTTTTCGTGATCAGATAGTCAAAGTCCAGGAGCATCACTGGCGTGAGGTGCCGCGACTCGCTTGGTTGCGCAAGCCATGTCACTTTCTTCTTCGTCGACTTGAAGTCGCCGTCAAAGTGTGCCTCCAGCTCCAAATTCGTGACGACACCATCGGGAGTCGTCGTTTTGCCACGAACAATCACATTGCCCCAGTCCATGAGCGTGATTTCTTCCTGGTCCGCAAAGCTCGCTGCATCAGCCTGCTCAATGAAGATGCGGCCGTCGTACACGGTGGTCTTCATGCCGAGCTCAGCATTCTTCTTATGCTTGGGAACCTGCTTCTCGTGTGCAGGTGGCGCACCGGCGATCGTTGCCTTGACCAGCTTGTCCTCGGCCAAAGCGACGAAGCGTGGCACGACCGGGTCGATCAGGCGCTTGTTCAGCGCCCAGATATTGTCCCACTCCATGTTGATGATCTGTTGTGACGGCCCCTGGGACAGGATAAACTGCTGGATACAGTCGATCGTCATGCCGCGTCGGCGCATACCACGCACCGTTGGGAACCGGGGATCTGACCAGTCATTTACGATTCCGTGGTCCACGAACCATTGGAGCTTCCGCTTGCTTAGCAGCGTGTAGACAAAGTTCATGCGGCCATAGTCCCAGATCTCGACGTTCCGCAAGCCCAGCGTCGACAGGAACCACGCATACTGCGGGTTCCGGTCGTGGTACTCGTTCGTCCGGAGCGCATGCGTGACACCCTCCAAACTGTCGACGACAGGGCATGCAAAGTCGTACGTCGGGTACGCCTTGTACTTTGTGCCGGTGCGTTGGTGCGGCACATCCGCATTGCATCGGTACATGACTGGGTCACGCATCGCCTTGTTCGGGTTGTCGACACTCATTTTGGCTCGCAGGCACCAGGTACGGCCCTCGTCGGTGCCGTCACACATCGCCTGGAAGTGCGACAGATTCTCCTCCACGGATGCATCGCGCCGTTTCGATGGAATACCATCCATACGTTCCGCGCGCATCTGCTCCTGTGGCGTGTCATCTGCATATGCATGTCCCTCTTTGATCATGCGCACAGCGAGATCCCGCAACTGGTCAAAGTAGTCTGATGTGTGTGTGAGCACATCTCCTTGGATGCCTAGGAGGGCCAAGTCCTCGATGATCGCATCTTCAAACTCTTGCTTTTCCTTGCTGGGATTCGTGTCGTCGAACCGCACGATAAGACGGCCCTTGTATGCCTTTGCAAAGTACTGGTTCAAGATCGCCGCCTTTGTGTGGCCGACATGCAAGTAGCCGCTCGCTTCCGGTGGGAATCGCGTCACGACTTGGCCCTCTTTCGCACCCTGAAGGAACAGATCGAATCA
>ERZ500978.109-NODE-109-length-58998-cov-7.505013_pt1 | contig 58998 bp, 45 predicted proteins | sample MGYA00248870_ERZ500978 | MGnify/ENA primary metagenome ERZ500978 (study PRJEB25958, sample SAMN03398513) | human skin metagenome | study: EMG produced TPA metagenomics assembly of the Human Skin Microbiome Metagenome (human skin metagenome) data set. | reverse complement strand
CCACACACGAGCAGCCGACCACCTTGCGCGGGTTACCCTCACGGTCAATCTTGCACAGACCCGCCCACGTGCCGAGCGTCTTGGGGTCCGAGACCTTGAGGAGGTTGATGTCGTGCTTGTTGCACAGCGCCTCAATGAGCTTGATGTACTCGGCCTCATTGCACGTCTCGCACAGCACACACAGGTGGGCCTCACGGCGGTCAAGGGCCTTGGTGGCCTCACGCAGACCACGGGCGAGACCGTCGTGCACCAGGGCCTTCTTGAGCACCTGCTGAAGAGCATCCTCAATGCTCATAGCACCGCCCTGGGGAGCAGGGGCAGCCTCGGTCTCCTCGACCTGGACATCGACAGGGGTCTCCTCAACGTCAGACATGATACTTTAGAAAATCAAAAAAGTGAGTAGTGCTTCTTCGAAAGAACTGCTACTGCAGTGCCGACTCTGCCGTGTTAGCGCGCGCGCCCGCTCATGCCCCCTGCTCACATACCAGCTCTTGGGTAAGGAAGAGCCCTGCCGCGCCCAGAGCGTCGACAAGACGGTCGCCTCCCCCTTTTTGGTCACGTGGGTGATGGGTAAGGTCACGTGGAACATACAGTTCTGTCGAAGGGCGCCGCTGCCGCCGCCCTTCCTCTTCCAACGCTGGCATCCACATCGTTGTCTAACGTCTCTCAGTCACAATGTCGAACGTGGAGCTTGGTGTGCAGACGGAAAAGGCTTTCCAGAAGCAGCCCCTTTTCCTTAACTCGAAGGTGGCTCGCAAGAGCACCCGTGCTAAGCGGTGGTACAAGGACGTGGGTCTTGGTTTCAAGACGCCCAACGCCGCCGTCACCGGTACTTACATTGGTACGTACACCCAGCCGCGCGCGCATGAGAACAGGACTAACGCACAACAGACAAGAAGTGCCCCTGGACCGGTCTCGTGTCGATCCGTGGCCGTCTCCTGAGCGGCAAGGTCATCTCGACCAAGATGACCCGCACGGTGATCATCCGCCGGGAGTACCTTCACTACGTCCCCAAGTACAACCGTTACGAGCGCCGTCACAAGAACCTGGCTGTGCACGTCTCGCCTGCCTTCCGTGTTGAGGTCGGTGACATTATTGTGGCTGGTATGTATGATGCCCTGTTTCGTGCTAACATGTGCAGGTCAGTGCCGCCCTCTCTCGAAGACGGTCCGTTTCAACACGCTCAAGGTGATCAAGAACAAGAGCACGGAGCGTGCCAAGATGTTCCACCGTTACTAAACGTGTATACATGACTATCTAGTCCCAAAATGAGTTCCGCGCTGCATGGTGTTCATCGATTGGTGACCACGACGCCTGGATACGGCACATTTTACCCATATCGTGCATAGTCGTAGCAGCCATGGAATTCCAAAACGTCCCCACCTCGCATGTGATAGATACGTGTTTCCAAGAGGATCCTGAGCTCCCCTCACTCATGCTATACAAACTATAGATAAGCTGGGTACAAGCGTGCGATCTGCCATGGTGTATCCAGGAAACAGGAAACGCGTACTTTTTTGAAAAAAATTAGAACAGACGCTGGGGCTTGCCCATCGTCGACTTGATGTGAAGCGACTTGACATTCTGCCAGTTCTTCTTCAGCAGCGAGACGAGGAAGTTGACAGCGAGCATAATGTTCGACGTCAGCTGGTCCTCGGTCATCTGAACGTGACCGATGGCCACACCCAAGCAAAGCACCTTCTTCAGCTGGAACTTGATCGTCGACTTGACGTCCGTCACCTTCTTCTCAAGGTCCTCGGCGTGCGAGACAGGCGAAGGGAACTTACCAGCCTTCGAGAGACCAGGACCCAGCAGACGAGGGATCTGCTTGATCAGAGCATCGGACGAGAGGAAAGCGTCGTACTTCTTGGCGAGCTTCTTGACGAGCTTCTTGTTCTTGTTCAGCTTCTTCAAGTCCTCGACGGTCATGAAGTCGAGCGAGATCAACTTCGCACGGTCAACGTCGGCAGCGTCGGCAAGAATGCAGAGCGACATGCGAGGGCGCGGAACGTGAGGAAGACGCACCGTACCACTGAAACGCTTGTCACGCTGGGGGTCGTAGTTCTTAAGACCGATCTGGAGTTCAACGGTCTCGTTAAAGTTACGCCTCTTCTCCTCGGAGCCCTGGAGGAGGTCGCGGACGGACGATCGCACACTTGACACTTGGATCTTCGACATGACTACAGTCGGTGGAGAGAAGAAGGGGGCCGCGTCGCCTTCTTTTTTGTCGGTCGCAGCTGTAAAAAATCACGTGATGGAAAGCGGCCGCCGATGCCCACGCGACGCCCACCGCGGTCGATTCGTGCGCGGAGCGCTCGCTCGGACGTCGTGGCATGTCGCGGAATCAGGAAAAGGCGCAGTCTATGCTGTACCGTTTTCGGCAGGCACAGGCCGAAGAACTGGGTGTGTCGACGCGGAGGCATGAGCGACGTCCAAAGGTGATTACGACAGTGAATAGCGTACGAGACTGCGATCGATGGCGTGGCGAAGTGATGCGTGAGATTACTCGCAAAGTCGCGCGGATTCAGGATCCAGGCCTCACAGACTATGAGGTGCGGGACCTAAACGATGAGATCAATCATCTATTCCGTGAAAAGACGCAATGGGAGCGGCAGATCGCTGCGCTGGGAGGTGCCAACTATCGCAGCGGCGTACCCCGCATTTTGGATGATCACGGTGAGGAAATCCCAGGTATGCGTGGCTACCGCTACTATGGGCGCGCCAGAGAGCTGCCTGGTGTGAGAGAGCACTTGAATCCAGTGGCGATACAGGAGGAGGAAGGCAAGGAGTCGATCAAGGTGCAGCGTTACAAGCGGTTCCAGCACCAGCCGGGCACGTACTTTGGTAACGACGATGAAAAAGACGGGGGTGTGCTTCTGGGCGAGGAAAGGCAGAGCGAGCAGCGGGGCTGGGATGCGGGATGGGAGCGTATTCATGCGGCGCTGCACACGTCTCGACCCGTGCCCCCGATGCCCCAGCCCGAGCCGGTGGCGCTTGATTTCGACGCCGTAGCTTCCGACACTCAAGCTCAGCCGAGGAAGAAGGCCCAGCGCGAGACGCAAGATACCCCTGCGACCGATGCGACGCGCTACATGCCCGCGCTGCCAGCCGAAGAGCTCGTCATGCCTGTGATGCCGGGACGCAAAGATATGGAAGCGTTTCTGCTGCAGTCGAAAAAGGCTGCGCTTCGTAGAGAGTATGGTGTACATTAATGATACATGGTATGAGAGATCAGGTAGTCTGCGATCGAGGGGGGTACCATGGTGCAGAGCTGCGGCCGCCGCGCCTCGGGTGAAGCCTCGTGCAGGAAGCGACGAACGGCCGTCGAAGATAGCTGAGCTGCGTCTGTGCTGATAGGACGCAGCTCAATGGCACCGCGCTCGTACCATGTCCGAGCAGGACCTGGCGCATGGACGAACTGCCAAGCCTCCGACGCCGCTGTGGTAGGGGTCGTGATCGTGCCCTGCACGGACGCGGCGGATCGCTCGGCACAGATCATGCGCGAGCCTTGCACGCCGAAAAAGCGCTCGCAACACGCCTCGAGATGCGCCTCCGAGTCATAGTACCGTGGATGGAATACACGAGTGAGGGTGTCGCTCCCAACGAGCCAGTACAGGCGATATGGCACGGAGAGGTGCATGTGTGCATGCACGAGCGTGGACTTGGCAAACACCAGGGGCTCGTCCACCAGCGCGACGACGACCTGCAGGTGCTGGGCCTCGAGTTCGTGCGCCAGCAACTCCATCATTTCGAGTCGCTCGATGGGGCTCGCGTCGCCTGCGCGGCCGCGTCCCTTGTCAGCGTTGCGCACAGAAAAGAGCAGGAGGTGCGCATCAAACGGCTGTGATGGGGTGCGTGGCAGAGACGCAAGGGCGGCGTGGGCACGGGTAGGTGGATTGAACGAGGCGTCCAGCACGGCGATGTGGGCGGGCGAGGGCCCAGAGAGACGGAGCCCATCCTGGTGCGTGGTGTAGGCGATACGCCACGGCTCGCCTCGGCTCACATGTTCCAGTGCCTCCCGGAGTGCCAGCGAGCGAGCCACCGGCCAGCGAGACATGCCGCGCGGCCAGGCGAGTGGATCTGCGCTGCGCACGTGGAGCCAGCGGAGGGCCCCATTTTCCGTGTCCCCGGCCGAGGGGCCAGAGACTTTTTCTTCCCAACCCACGCTGACGACATGAAGGTACGTGCCAGGGAGCTCATGGAAGCTCTACGTTGACAAGATTACCGGTGATGAGATGGTCTCGGACGGCTTCCGTGTGCAGGACGTCGACGACATTGTGTACGAAGTCGACGCTGCGATGATCACGGTCCAGGACGGAGAGGTGGACATTGGCGGCAATCCGTCGGCGGAGGAGCAGCAGGAGGCGCTCGACAACGGTGCGGAGCAGGTGATCAACATTGTGCACTCGTTCCGTCTGCAGGCTACGTCGTTTGACAAGAAGAGCTACCTGACGTACCTGAAGGGCTACATGAAGACGATCAAGCAGAGCCTGCAGGAGACGAACCCTGACCGCGTGCCCGAGTTTGAGAAGAAGGCGGCCGAGTTTGCCAAGAAGGTGGTCGGCAAGTTCAACGACTGGGAGTTCTACACGGGTGAGTCGATGAACCCCGACGGTATGGTGGCCCTCCTCAACTACCGTGAGGACGGTGTGACGCCCTACTTTGTGTTCTGGAAGGACGGTCTCAAGGAGGAGAAGATCTAAGTGATAGTTACTTTTTCGAGTACGGTTTCGGTAGGCCACTGGCCCGCGGCAAGTGCCGACCCACGGTCCCGCCGCGCCGGGCCTTGTTTAGGTAGTCGGTGTACTTGGCATTCGCCGCGAGGAACTTGTCTTTGCGCGCGCCGATTTCGACGGGCTTGATCGTGTCCTGGGCCTTTTTCAGGCGGCAGGGCCGCGAGCCGATGTACTTGCCGTCCATCTCCTTCCACGCGCGCAAAAAGTCCTCCGGGTCGGCAAACGCCACGAAGCCGTACCCCTTGGACTTGCCGTCGCCCTTGTTGCGTACGACGCGCGCACGCGAAAATGATGGGTACTTTTGAAAGGCCTGGACGAGTTGCTCGTCGTGCACGTCGTTGCCGAGATCGCCGACAAACAGGCGCTTGTGCGACGGGTCCCACTCGAGCAGGGAGCGGTCCTCCCAGAGCTTGCCGCCCGCGCGCCGGATCACCGTCTCGCGCGTCTCGCCCTTCTTCAGGTGGCCGGCGACCTTGACCTGCGTGCTGCGCCCAGCGCGCGTCGGCACATAGTCGTAGACGGACGACTGCAGCTGCTGCTGATACAGCTCGGCGCTCGTCGGCTCCGCGCGCTGCTTCGCCGCTGTCGCCGATTCAGGGTATCCGTGTGTCTTGTAGAAGCCTTCATAGTCAAACGCCCACTGGTTCGCGACGCCGTCCCAATAGTAGAACGGCGTGTATATATCGCCACCCGATGGAGGCTCCATGCCAAGAGCCACTCCACTGGATGGACGCGACGCCAGCCCATCTGACGGGCAAGCGCAAGGAGGCGCCCGACGCGGCACGGAGCGTCGGTGACGTCGGGAAACGCACGCGCGTAGAAGACGCTGATGCGCTCGAGGTGATGTCGGACGACGAAGGGCGCTTGGATGGCAGTGGCCTGAATGCCGAGCAGCAGCAGATTCTCGACATCCTGGGCCACGATCCGGCAGAGGCCGTGCCAGACGACCCACGCGATCAGGTGGCGCATGCGCGCAAGCTGTTTGTGGCTCTGGAGCGTGCGATGAACACGAATCAGGCCATGCGACTGAAGCATGCCGACGAGCCTCGGGCGTTTCTGCCATCGGAGGCGGATCTCGATGCGGCGATCCGGGACATGGCGTTTCTCGCCACGGATGCGAGCTTGCTGTACCCGGAATTCGTGCGGCATGATATGGCCGCGACGATGGCCACACTGCTGACGCACGACAATCCTGACATCGCCGCGGCGGCCATCGACGTCATCGCCGAGCTCGTAGACGACGACGATGGCGACGCACTGCGCGATGCTTTGCATGCGCACGACGTGCCTCGCATTCTCCTCTCGAATTTACAGCGCCTGAACGACGCGCCTGATTCGGACCGCTACGAAGACGACGCACGCGTCGTGTACGCTATCCTGAGCGCGCTCGAGAGTTTCGGGCGGTACGATACGTATGCCGATCCCCTGGTGGCATGGCTCGTGTCCCGCATCGTGCGCGGCCCCATGGATCAGAACCAGGCCTACGCCGCCGAGCTACTCGCCGCGTCCGTCGCAGAGAACGAGGCGGTGCGCGAGGCACTAGCCCGCCACGACGGCATGGATGCCCTCTTGCGGGCCTTGTCGCGGTACCTGCACACGTCCCCTCGAGACACGGACGAGCACGAGTTTTTTCGCAATGTGGTCGACACGCTGCAGTTCATGCTGCTGGACGCGGCGCAGCGCGATGTGTTCCTCGCCTGCGAAGGCGTCGAGCTCATGCTCCGCCTGCTCAAGCAGAGCCGACGCGTCCGGCGCGGTGCGCTCGCCGTCTTGCTCGCCGCGGCGCAGTACGCGGCGGGTGCGGCCACGTGTGTACGCATCGTCGAGGCTGGCGGACTTCGGGCCCTCGGCGCGCTCCTCGACCGCCCCGATGACATGCTCCTGCACCTCTTGCATGCTATGCTGTACAATTTGGCGTCCGACTCCGCGCCGCGCCTGCGGCTGCTGAGCAAGTTTCTCGATCCCCGCAAAGTGGAGGCGGTGGTCGAGGCGCGCCGGACGTGTGCGTCGGTGGACGGACGCGTCTCCGCCAATGCCGTGCTGGCATGGCTGGCGATGGAGGACGATGCGCTGCAAGCGCTGGTGACGACGCGCGTGCCGGCGGCCGAGCTAGCAGAGGCGCTGGAGGCAGCGGAGTTCGACCCGCGGTGCGTGGCAGCCAGCGGCGATGCCCTCGAGGCCATCACTCACGCGCTGACCGCGTACCTGCGTTCGCTGTGAACGACATGCGAGCAAAAGGCGCTGGCTCGCGCTGCTGCACGCGCCGCCGAGGCTCGCTGTCCGTGTGGCGCTCGGTGGCGAGACGCAGGCGCTCGTGCCGGAGCTGGACGGTGCGAAAGTGCTGCAGAAGCTCGTTCCACGGCACGTCGGGCGTGGCATGCCGTGCGTAGCGCGTGTGTGGCCGCGAGTCGGCGGGCATGGTGATCTGGCCGAGGCCGTGGACGGCCTGCAGCCGATTGCGCAGCGTGGCAAACGCCGAGCTTTGGGGCAGGAGCATGAGCATGCCGTAGAGACACTTGAATAGGAAGGGATGCTGCTCGGGCTCGAGGAGCTGTAGACGCAGTGACGTGAAGATGGGCGACTCGATGAGCTGGACGAGCTTGTCGACTTGGAGAAGCATCGAGAGCGACACGTCGAGGTCCGCAAAGATGCGCAGGACGTTGTAGGCGTGTTCGTACGACTGGGTCAGGAGGCACAGGCACAGCGCGGAGATGGCATTGTGGCTCCAGCAGCGGTACAAGCGCACAAACAGCTGCTGATGCTCGCGTGTGTCGAGCGCGCGGATCCGTCGGCGAAGTGGCTTGAGCTCCTGCGACGCCACGAGGATCATATTGAGGTTCTGAACCATGATCGATGCAAACTCTAGGTCCTCGTACGTCTCGAGAATGTCGGCGAGCACGGGAAAAACACGCTCCGTCTGCAGATGGACGCACAGCTGTCGAATAATCAGGCTGCCCCACGACTCGAGCAGACGGCGGTCCGTCGCAAAGCGCTCCAGCAAATCGGTGAGGAACAGGCGGAAGTGGTGCTCGTCCGCCCGGCTGCAGATCTGCGTGAGCAGACGCAGATCGCACAAAATGACCTCCTCGCTCGGATCGGACAGCACACGGAGCAGGACGGAAATACTGCCGTCCTGGATCGAAAACAGCTTCGTGGGACTCTTGGCGTGCAGCATCATGAGCCACTCGAGGGCCTGTAAGCGTGTCTGGTCATGCTGGTCCAGCAAATGCTGCTTGAGCGCATTCGTCGTCACAAAGTAGTCGAGACCGCCGCCGCCGTCAGGCAACTGGTGCTCCACCGCCGCAAACAGCTCGGTGTTGGCCTTGATCGCAGCCGTCTGAATCGCCGGTGCCGGGTGCGCGAGGCATGGGAGCACAGCAGATATGAGCCGCGGCGTGAACCGCACAACCATCGCCGGCACGACGTGCAGAAACTCGGTGATCCACTCAAAGGTCGTCGCCTGGATTTCCTCGTCGTGGTGCTGCACCTGCTCCAGCAGGCTCTCTAGAATCGCGTCATACTCGATGCGCACGCGCCGGCTGTTGACCCACTCGTCCTGATCGCAGTCTTCCGTGCGAACTGGCTCTTCCCGCTGGTGCTGGGCAGCCTCGCGGATCTCACGCAAAAAGTTGGCCAAGACCTCGGCTGTCGCCACGCGCACATCCGTGTTGGGGTCGCCGAGGTACTGAAAGAGGTGCGGGAGGAACGCATTGAGGTACGATACCAGCTGCAAATCAGGCACAGCATCGAGCACAGCAATCCAGCCGATGATATAGTTGCGCGTCAGCGGACTGACCACCTGCATCCGCTCAGCCAAAAGTGGGACGAAGCGCGCGAGAGAAAAAGCGCGGTTCACGCCGTGGTGCTCCGTCACGTCGTGCGCGGCCTTCTCGCGTGCGACATCCAGCTCATTCTGGCCGCCCTCGGCGCCAACGTCTTGGTCCTGTCGGGCGCGAATGTGCGCCACGTTTTGGTACTGGGAGAGGTAGTGTGGCGCCGCCTCGCACACGATATCCTTGAACAGGCGATCCAGCAGCTCGGCGCCATTCTTGACAGACACTTCCGAGTCAGCAGCTAGACGAGCCAGCACGACAAAGATCTCATTAAAGTACACGAGCATCTCACCCTTGCATACCTTGGCGAGGTTGTAGAAGCTCTCGCAGGCAAAATAACGCGTCTTGGGATCAGGATCACTAAAGCACGCAAGAATGGGTATCATCATCTGATCTAGGTACGCGGCGACCTCCTGGCCCAGCGCGATACCGACACCCGCCAGCCCGATCAAGCCGCCATTCCGGGCATTGGCATGCGGCGCGGGATTCTGCGTAAGATACGTGCACAGCTGGTGCACCATGTGGTCAATACGCGTCCGATCACCGCGCGACACCGTATCGCGCACCTGGCGCTCTAGCTCAAGCGCCGCTGCCTTGCGCTTGTCATACGCACGGTCAAAGAGCGCCTTGGGTAGTGACGGCTCCATACGAGACGCGTGGTCCAAGCGTGGCACCCGACGAGGCGCTGATTACGTCATGCGAAGCGAGGCAGAAAAAAACAGCGAAAAAACGAATCCCTGGTCCCAGGCGGCTGGATCATGGCCCACGTCGTGCCAGGCCCGCCGCGAGCGAGCAAGATGGTGCGGAGAGAGTCGAAACAGGCTATGGACGAAGCCATCAAGCCGGCGGCTCTTCTTCGCTCGCTCCTCGACGACCCGATTCGCTTCGTGGGGAGCTCGCGTGACGAGCTCAAAGCGAGCATGAGTTTGGACGCGGCGCGTGCCGCGCATTTTGAGGTGGTGAACGCCGAGGACGACGAGAAGCAGCCTCAGCCGAAGGAGAAGGAGGAGGCACCTGCGCCGCGTATGTTGTATGCGCACCGCATCATACCCCGCTTGCCCCGCGCGCACACCGCGGGACTTCACAACCGCGGCAACACATGCTACATGAACAGCGTCATGCAAGCGCTTCTTCATACGCCACCTCTCGCGTCGGCGCTTCTTTCGCAGAGCACGCCGACGCTGCTGGGCCGCTACGGCGTGCCACACACCCAAAAGCAGGCGCTCAAGGCCGCCAACACGTTCAATGCCATGGCCGTCCTCAAAGACTTTTTCGAGCGCGCATATGGCAGCAGCAGCGCGATATCGCCCACGGCCTTCATCAACAACCTGCGCAAGTTTGCTCGCCCACTTCGCCCGGGACGGCAGGAAGACGCGCACGAGTACCTGCGCCTACTCCTCGAGGCGTTGCAGCATGCATCGACATGCTTTGCGCCCAAAGACATCAAGCCCCAGGACCCCGAGCTGGCCACGACGCTCGTGCAGCGTATCTTTGGCGGGCGCCTACGCAGCCGCGTGACGTGCCACAGCTGCCGTCACAATAGCGACACGTATGACCCTGTGATGGATCTGAGCCTCGACGTTCGCAAAGGCATTCACAGCGTCAAGCAGGCCCTCGAGGCGTTTACCGCGCCAGAAGAGCTGGCCGACAAGTACCGCTGCGATCAGTGCCACAAGAGCGTCAATGCGACCAAGCGCTTCAGCATCGAGCAGACGCCCATGGTCCTGACGGTGCACCTAAAGCGCTTCGGCATCTTTGGCAACAAGATCAACAAGCCCATCAGCTATGCCGAGCGCCTGCAGCTCGGTCGCTATATGAGCGAGCGCACAGCCGACACGGACGCGTACCGTCTGTACGCCATCGTGCACCACTACGGCAGCGGCCCCAACGTCGGTCACTACGTCGCCAGCGTGCGTACGCCCGAAGGTCGGTGGCTACGTATGGACGACTCGTACGTGTCCACGCTCTCGCAATGCCCCCTGGACGACCCGTCCGCGTATATCCTCTTTTACACCCGCGATACAGCAACGACACCCTCCTCACCACGCAAACGCAAGGACCACACCGATGTGGACGCGGTCGTAGGCGAAGCCGTGCCTCGAACGGCGCTGTGGGACGACGACGAAGACGAGGAGGACGCATCTCGGTCACCTCCACATAGCAAAAAAGACGCGCGGCGTCGTAAGCGGCGGAAAAGGGCCGTGGCGCGCCTGGCTTAACGTAGCATGGAAGCGAGCGCCGATGGATGCTGTAGATGGGGACGGAGGCGTGCGGCGTACTCGGGGTCGAGATACGTGTAGTGATGTTGCTCGTCAAACACGTCGTCAAAGTCCTGGACGGCAGGCGCGGCGCACGTCTCGGCAGGCTCCATATCCGATCGACGTCCAATCAGGATAGCATCACACTGCTCCAGGGTCACCGGCGTGGGGGTATCGACACATACAAGCATGTGGGACGAGCGCGTAAGGCGGCACTGGCCGACAGAGCCAACGACGGCGCATCGCGTGCACGCTTCGAGCAGAACGCTTCCGGCGAGGCTAGTATGAATGATGCAGGCATCAAGATGGGCTAGGACGGCATTGTCAGACACGTTGATGATGTCATGCGTGCGGTACGTCGGTGCCGGCGCCGTGGTGGGCGCCTCACGTGGGATTGACGCTGCATGGTCGTGGTGCGCAGCAAATCGGAATGTCCGCGTAGGCTGTGAGAGCTCGCGATGCACGTCGCTCCATGCTGCCTCATAAGACTGGATATCGTGAGCAGGAAGGTACGCTGCTGCGCGTTGCAGGGTGTGCCGTGCATCTAGCAAGGCCTCTAGAGCGCTTTCCTGTGCATGCTCCCGATGAAGTTGGCGCACGCGCTCCAGCTGCTGAGGAAACGAGGCATAAAACGCCTGAGCTCGCGCAGCGTGGGACATGGTCCGCAGAGCCAGCGTGGCGGGCTTGGCGCCACGTGGCCCAAGAGGCGCGTGGAGGGACGAGAGCCGACTGGACTGCCTGCGCCGCCACACACGATGTACGGCGGGTACATGCCCCAGGGCTACTATGACCAGCGCGGTGTGCCGACGTCGTATCAAGCGCCATCAGGTCCTGTGGGACCGCCTCAGTACCAGGGCTACGTGCAGACGCAGCCCCATGGTGGTATGATGAATGGGAACATGCCGTACGAGTACTCGAACATGCAAGGCAAGCGTAAGGCCTTGTTGATCGGTATCAACTATGTGGGCACAAGTTCGCAGCTGAATGGATGCTGGAATGATACGCACAACCTGGCGAATTTTATTCAGCACCATGCCGGCTACCATCCGGACGATATGGTAATTCTCACAGACGAGCCATCCGACAACCCGCGCACGTACCCGACGCGTGAAAACATGGTGAATGCGATGCACTGGCTCGTGTCGGATGCGCGCCCGGGCGATGCTCTCTTTTTCCAGTTCTCTGGCCACGGTGGTCAGGAGCGTGCTGTGGAGATGGACGAGGAGGATGGGTACAACGAAACGATTTTGCCGCTCGACTATGCCCAGGCAGGACAGATTCCTGATGACGAGCTGCACGCGCGCCTCGTTCGGCCGCTGCCGGTCGGCTGCCGACTGACGGCGCTCTTCGACTCCTGTCACTCGGGAACGGCCCTCGATCTCCCGTATGTGTACGCGACCTCGGGCAACATCAAGGAGACGAATATCACGATGAACGTCGGCAAGGGCATTCTGGGTGCAGCTATGGACTATGCGCGAGGCGATATCGGCGGTGTGGTGCGTGGCCTCTTCGATACGTTCAAGTCAGCGACAGTGAACTCGCATGCTGCGCAGTACACGCGCGACACGCGTTCATCGGGCGCGGACGTCATCATGCTGTCGGGCTGCAAGGACAGTCAGACCAGTGCCGATGCAGTCGAGGCTGGCAAAGCTACGGGTGCTATGAGCTGGGCGTTTATCACCGTACTGTCGCAGTGGCCACAGCTGTCGTACAAGCAGCTGCTAAACGCGACGCGCGACTGCCTCGCGGCCAAGTACTCCCAGAAACCACAAATGAGCGCGTCGCACCCCATCGATATGGACCTCCTTTTCGTCATGTAGCGACAGGCACGTACGATCCCTCCATAAAATCACGTGACAATATCGGGGAGCGGGCATGAGGCCTCCGCGTGTTTCGATCGCTCACGTTGTCCAGAGGCGCCGTATGCGATGTCGGCACCACCTGTCGAATATGTGTACGCGCTCTACAATTTCGAAGCAGAAAACCCAGATGAAGTCAGTTTCCGCGTAGGTGAACGTGTGCTTGTCGTCGAGAAGGATGAGGCCTATGGCGACGGATGGTACCAGGGCACCAATGAGCGTGGCGAGACGGGTCTGTTTCCCTTTTCGTATACGACGACAGATGAGTCAGCTGCCCTCATGATGCTGAACGGTGGCTTCCAGTCGGAAGAGGGTGCCGCCCAGACCGCTCCGGCAGCTGGAGCTGCCTCCCAAGGCACCACGGCTTATGGTGCGCAGGACCGCGGCGTGATGCACTCGACCATGAACGATATCGAGAATGCGCTCTCGGAGCTCCACACAGCAGAGCCACAACACACCTTGTCGGGGGGTCAGACGGAAGACGATGTGGAACGCGAGTTCCAGGCTCGGGCCGCGGCGCGTGCGGAGCTGGCACGGAATGCACAAAGGAGTCTGCAGTCGCAGGAAGAGGCGGCATGGCAGGGCCCCGTGGGTGTGGGTGAACCTGGCACGATTTCGAACAGGCAACAGACGCTCTCGACGACTGGTGGCGGCGTCAAGCCCCTGGCCATGTTCGAACTGAGCGACGAAAGCGAGGACGAGGACGAGGATGAGGATGCCTTGCCTGACCAGAAGACGGCGCCTCCCACCATGGCCCCAGAAGCCCCCCGTGTGCCCCCGATCCCTACGGGACCTGCTTTCCCTACTGCCGAGCGCTCGATGCCTCATGGCGACGCCCTCGCTAGTCAGCGATGGCCCGCCGCTCGTGAGACGCGCCCAGAGCCAGTGCCAGCGCCCACACTGCCTGCTATGCCCACATCGGTGCCGACCGAGCAGCCTGCCGCCACGGAGCCTGCTGTGGTCGATGCGTCCCAGTGGTCGATTGACGAGGTCGTCGAATGGGCTCGCAGCAAAGACATGGACGCTTCGGTCCTTGAAAAACTACGTGAACACGAAGTGAATGGCGCATCACTTCTCTCGCTCGACATCAATATGCTCAAGGAGATTGATATTATCGCATATGGCCGTCGCTTCAAGCTCGCGAGCGCGATCGATGAGCTAAGGCACAGCGCCACCACACCTGCCCCGGCCCAAGCTTCTTCGCTCATGAAGCCGGCCCCTGTGCCGGTTGACGTCCCTCGTATGCCGAGTGGCGTGCCGAGTGGCGCGCCTGGGGGTCCGCCCCGCGGTGTCCCTCAGGGCATGCCGAGTGCCATGCCTAGCGGCGCGCCCTCCCTGCCGGAGCGCCCGCGTGTGACCTCAGGACCTGTGCGCCCAGCCCCAGCGATTGATATTCCGCAGGGCCTGAACCCTTCCGCCATGGCCGCACCTGTCACGGCGCCGGCCGCTGCACCGACGGTGACGGACAAGCACTTGCCGACGAGGCCGTCACTGTACCTGCGATCACCGCAGCGAGACGAGGCATTCGAGCATCGAGCGGCGCCGCTCGACACGCCTGTGGTGCCTGAACCGATGCCCACGTCCGATGGATATGTGCGCGGGCCGCTGCCTCCGTCCGATGGATATGTGCCCGAGCCGCTGCCTCCGTCCGATGGATACGTGCCCGAGCCTCGCCCCACGAGTTCGTTGCCTTTGGGCGACTCTGCGTCACTCCGACCCGTCATGCCGAATGAGCCGATCGCCCAGCCGAGTGTGCCGAGCGTGTCGCTTGACGATCCTGTGTACTCGGGCTCGACTGCCTCGGATGCGACGGATCGCCAGTCGGTGCTGAACCGTATCGGCTCGATCGCTCGGCAAGGCTGGGTGAAGAAGCGTGGGGAACGGTACAACCGGTGGAACAACCGGTACCTCATACTGCACGGCATGGATCTGATTGTGCTTCGGGATCCGAGCGCGGACAAGGTCAAGAACCTGATCCCGTTGCACGGCTACAAGGTGGTATCGGACGAGACTGCGAGTGCTGTCGGATATACATTCAAGATTGTGCATGACACGCAGCGGACGCACTACTTCAGCTTTGAAGATGCTACGGCGATGCGCGGCTGGATGAAGGCGATCATGAAGGCCACGATCGGTCGCGACTTTTCGCAGCCGGTCATTTCATCGTACAGTAACGTCACCATATCGCTCGAGGAGGCGCAGCGCATGCGCCCACGACCACCGAGCCCCACCAGCCGCATGCGTGTACAGCTCGAAAATGCCCGCTTCAATCCCGGACAGCTGACGTCGAAGGATGCCATGGTCCTTACGTCGCTGGACAAAGGCACCTCATAATCATTCTCAGGATAGTAATTTGTAGCTGAGCCATACAGCTGCGCTCATCACCGAAGCCACTTGCAAGAACCGCACCAACGGACTCGCCATCTCAGCCTGCCGCTCCTCGTGGCTCCACCGCTTTTCGCTCCACGAGCGGAAATTGGTCGCGGGTCGAGCATGCAGCGCCGCATGCGATGAGCCATGGCGCTGCCTCGCCTCCTGCTGCTTGGCCTCGCGCTCGGCCATGCGTGCATAGTACTGCGTCGTCGTGTCCATCGAGGGGCTTTGCGTCCGCGCACCATACCGCGGCGAGCCAGTATGGGTCGCCTGGTGCGTCCGTCGCTGATACGCCCAGGCCTGCTGGGCGCGTGCGTACTGAGACGAGGCGGACATGTCTGCCTCGTACGGCCGGGCGCCTGCCGCTGTCGGCACAGCACCTAGCGTCCTGTCATACGCACGCCGCTGGTGGTCGTCGCTCAGTGTGGCATAGGCCTCGCTCACGCGCTGGAACATCGTCTTGCCATGCTCCGACTTGCTCACGTCGGGATGGTATTCTTTGGATAGGCGGTAGAACTGGTTCTTGATCTGCGCCTTGGAGGCATGCCTCGGCACCTGCAGTACATGGTAAAAGTCCGTCTCGCCCGCCTGTGTACTGTACGCCCGGACACCACGCACTCGACGCCCAGCCGGCGTCGCTAGGCGCCACACAGACATGGTGGGTACCAGACCAAGGTGGAGATCGGCCGAGGCCGACGCTTTTTCGTCCTCCGAGTCGTTTTCCTCGCACGCCATGACGGATCGGCCGGCGACAGGGATCGAGTCGCTGGTGCTGGATGCGGCGCCCCTGCTGGTGCAGGCGCGAATCGCCGGGCTGGCGGACAAATACTATATCCCTGCCTCGGTGGTAGCAGAGCTGCGGGATGCGCGAGCGCGTGACTATTTGCATACCCTGCATACGACGGGTCAGATCGACCTCGAGGTGCGTGAGCCGGGCGCCGAGGCGCTCAAAATGGTCATGGAGTTTGCGAAGCAGACAGGTGACTATGCTGTGCTGTCGAAGCCTGACCTGCATGTGTTGGCGCTCACGTATGCGCTGGAAGTCGAAGCTCATGGGACGTGGCGCATCCGACAGACAGTCGGTGGCAAGACGGGGCAGCAGCTGCACGAAGAGCGGCGCCTGGAGGAGAAGAGGGTCGCCCAGCCCCAGGGCCAGGGGGCGAAAGACGCGATCCAGCAGGGGGGGCGAGCGGAGGCCCAGAACGACGTCCACCAAGGGGGCCAAGAGGCCGAAGACGGGTTCACGCTGGTCACAAAACGGGCCCCTCGATACCACGCCACGGACGACGAGGATGACGAGCGCGCTGGAGAATGGATTACGCCGGACAATATCGTACAGCACAAAAACAAGGCCCTGGGCATCGTCACCGAGGAATCGTCCGTGGAAGCGCCGAAAAAGGCCCGTCGTCGACGTCGCGGAAAAGGCACGCCGGCTCGCATGAGTGTGGCGTGCATGACAGGCGACTTTGCCGTCCAAAATGTACTTTTACAAATGGGGCTCTACCTCGTGAGTGTCGACGGCGCACGCATCGAGCGCGTCAAGAGCTGGGTCCTCCGATGCCACGCGTGCTTCCGGATCTGCAAGGACCCCGAGCGCAAGTTTTGCCCGTCGTGCGGCAACGCAGCCCTGTTGCGCACCTCTGTCACGACGACCGCCGGCGGCCACGGCGACGCTGGCACCATGCAAGTGCACCTCAAGCCCAACTTCCAGTACCGCACCCGCGGCACGGTGTATGCTCTGCCGATGCCCAAGCCTGGCAGTGCGTCGGGCGGCCGACCGAGCGGACAAAGCAAGAGCTCGGGCGTGCCGATTCTACGGGAAGACCAGCTCGAGTGGCAGCGCGCCGTCGCGCGGCAAAAGCAGCAGCGCCAGCGCGAGGAACGCGCGCTGCAGAGGCAGCTGGAAAAGGGGCAAGACTCGCTCACAGCACGCTACGCTGACCCCGACTGGGTGCCAGACCTGCTGAGCGGCACACACTCGCAGCCACTGGGCGAGCTGCCGGCGATTGGCATAGGACGAAAGAACCCGAACGAGCGGCGACGAAGGCGTCGGTGAGATAGGGCACATAGATTTCTTTGTATCTACTAGATCCGCTCGGCGGTCCAGCCACTGTTCGTGGCGAATGCTTCAGGGGCCATCGCATCCCGCTGAGAGTTAGGTGCGCACGCGCATACATACCGATTGCCCTCGCTTTGTCCCCGTTAAACGCAGATCACGGCGCATCATCATGCGCTCCCATTCGTCGAGGTTGTGGCGCAGAGGCTTGCCCTCATTCGCGAGACGAGACACGGCGCTGTACCCCGTACCCGTGACAGCGAAGAGGACGCCGACAATGGCCATAGGAATCACCGCCTCGAACGGCACAGGCATGCTTAGCAACGGCGCTGGTAGGAAAAAAGGCGGGTGGACGGCGTCGGTCGAGGCCGAGCCCGATCATACGTCACGTGCTTATCGACCATTGCGTCGCCTTCGCTCCAGTCGCACGACGCCACGGCATGACCGCCGACAGAGAGACGCCGACGGCGCCGGTGCAGCCGCCGCGTCCGGGCACGGATGTGCGGCTGGTCATCGTAGGTGCGGGCCAGATCAACTTTGGCTCTCCAGAGGGTCCGTGGAATCACTCGACCCGTCTTGAGCGCAAGCTCGGCCCGCGTCTCCGCGTCGTGGCGCTGATCGACCCTGTGAGGGAGAATGCAGAGAAGGTGCTTCAGCAGAAGCGCACATCATCGGCGATGAGCTCGTACAGGGACACGGCCGTGTACCCTGATATCCACGCCTACCTCGCTACGGTGACGCCCGACACGAGGCCGCATGTCGTCTGGATCGGCTCGCCGCCCGCGTTCCGCGGCAGTATGCGCGAGGGACGCGATATCGAAAAGGTGCTGGCGGAGGCACTTCCGGGTGTTGGCGTGTTTTTGGAGAAGCCCGTCTCGACGGGCTCCGTGGACGACGTCATGGAGGTGGATCGATACATCGACGGCAAGCTCGGTCCCGTGAGTGTGGGCTACATGCTTCGATACCTCCGAGTCTCGCAAAAGCTGAAGCAGATCATCTCGGACAACCGTTTGCGTGTGATGGCCATCAACTGCCGCTACGTCATTGCGTACGAGCACCTCACGAAGCAGTGGTGGTGGAACAAGTCACAGAGTCTTGGCCCTGTCATTGAGCAAGCGACGCACTTTTGTGACTTGGCACGCTACTTTGGTGGCGAAGTCGAGCTTGACTCGATCATGGCGCACTCACTCGAGCACTTTGAGCCGCCGAGTGGGCTCAGCAAACTCGCCTTTGACGAAGGGGCCTGCATCCCTGCCGAGGAGCGTGTGCCGCGCGTCACGAGTGCGACGTGGAAGTACGAGTCGGGCGCCGTGGGCTCGCTCATGCATGTGATTGCGCTGCATGGCCGCGACTTTTTCACGGAGATAGACGTGTTTGCGGACGGGTATTCCCTGCGTCTGTGTGATGCGTACAATGCACCCGTGCTGTACGTGCGCCGCCCGGGCGACGACCGAGAAGAGGTGTACAAGTATGACGACGACGATCCCTTCTTCTCAGAAGTAGCAGGCATGATCGACGCCGTGGAAGACCCTACGCAGCGGCACAGGATCCTGACCTCGTACGACGACGCGGCGCGCACGTACGCGTTTACGTGGGCGATCCGCCGCGCTAGTGAAGCGTGCGTCGCGGCGCGGCCACGTAGTCTGTAAAAGGGGCCCTTTTTCAGGTGGAGGTGCACGTCGGAGGCGGCGCATCTCGCCCCGCCCTCTTGTCCCATGTCCTCCACCGTCGACGTGGCGGCTTCGCTGCCGTCGGCCCTGCGGGCGTTTCGCCTGTCCAAGAGCTCGTCGCAAGGTGCTGCGCTGATTGTCAAGATCAACAAGCAGCAGCTGCTTCTCGAAAAAGAGGATGAATTTGATGCTATTTCGCTGGACGAACTGCAAGAAGAGCTTCCTGAGCACTCGCCGCGCTTTGTTCTTCTATCGTACGCGCGGCAGCATGAAGACGGCCGCACGTCGTACCCGCTCGTGCTGGTGTACTGGGCGCCTGCCACGGCCAGCATGGAGCTCTCTACCCTGTACACGTCTGCTCTGCCTACGATCAGTGCGCATGCAGACATCGGCAAAGTCATAGACGTGCGTGACGGCACACTCTCGATCGACGTGCTGGAGGAGCGTCTCGGTCGTCGCTGACGGCGGGGGCTCGTGCCGCATGTCGGGGTGCGTCGCTCGCCTGTGTTCGTAGCGCACGGACCTTGTGCCACGTGCACCGAAGGTGGATGTACGTGGTCCGTTGGGCGGGCCTTGGTCCTGAACCGATATGTTGGTCGCCCGAGCCATCCGCCCTATGCTGGCCACGGCGGCGATGCGCCGCGCATGCATGCGCACACTGTGCGCTTCGCCGCGTGTGATGCGGCCCACGTCGCAGCCTACGCTGTCGTTCGATCCGAGTGTCAAAACTGCGATGGACAAGCAGGAGCCCCCGGCGCCCGGTGCTGACTTTCGCGTGGTGATTGTCGGTGCCGGCAACATCAACTTTGGCTCCGACGAAGGTCCGTGGAATCACTCGTTCCGTCTTGAGCACAAGCTCGGCCCGCGACTCAAAGTCGTGGCGCTGATCGACCCTGACGCCGAGCGAGCGCGACGCGTGCTCCAGACCAAGTGTCAGTCGTTTGTGCTGAGTGCGTACAAGGACACGGTGGTGTACCCGACGTTCAAGGACTACATGGCGTCTGTGTGTGCTGAGACGTACCCGCATGCCGTGTGGGTGGGCTCGCCGCCTGCGTTCCGTGGTGGCACGGAGCCTGGCCGCAACCTCGAGCAGCTCCTGACGGCCGGCCTGCCGAATGTGCCGCTGTTCATCGAGAAGCCGGTGTCGACGGGTGCGGTGGATCAGACGTTTGAGGTGGCCAAGATGCTGGAGCGGAATGGCAGTCTCGTGAGTGTCGGCTACATGCTCCGCTACCTGAAGGTGGTGCAAAAAATGAAGCAGATCATCGCGGAGAACGACTTGCATGTGATGGCCGTCAATGCACGCTACATTATGGCGTACGAGCACACGGCGAAGCTCGACTGGTGGGACAAGTCCAAGAACCCGGGCCCGATCGTCGAGCAGGCCACGCACTTTTGCGACTTGGCGCGCTACTTTGCCGGCGAGGTCGATCTCAGCACGGTCATGGCGCAGTCGCTCGAGCACTACGAGCCCGCTGGCCAGCTGAGCAAGATCCCTGTGGACGAGTCGCTGATCGAGCCCAGGAACCGCATTCCGCGTGTGACATGCGCCACGTGGAAGTTCGAGTCGGGCGCTGTCGGCTCGTTGACGCACGCCGTGGCCCTCCAGGGCACGGACTACTCGACGCAGATCGACGTGTACGCCGATGGCTACTCTATGCGCCTCGTCGATCCCTACAATGCGCCCATGCTGTACATCCGCCGCCCCGGTGACGATCACGAAGAAATCGTGCGCTACAACGATGACGACCCCTTCTTCTCCGAGGTCGCGAGCCTCATCGACTGCATCGAGCACGGCGAGGGCACATCGCCCATCCTGAGCTCGTACGAGGACGCCGCACGCACCTACGCGCTGACCTGGGCCATTCGCGAGGCCAGCGAGCGAACCATGCGTCCCCTGCCGTAGAAGAGTGGAGGTAGTCGCCGACCGCGTTTTGCCGTGTCGCTACGATGGAGCAACGGGCGCAGAGGGCGCGGCAGGCGATGCTGTCCGGCCCGAGTCTGGATGGCGCGTCGTGGCATGCGTGGCCGCCGGCGGCTGAGGAACACAGTAGCGCGAAGCGCGTCGCTGGTGACGACGACGACGACATGGCGCTCGCCAAGCGGCCGCGCTCCGACGACGGCGCGGCCGTCGTGGCCGCGACCGTGGAGCAGCAGCAGCAGGCGCTCGCGGCGATGCGGGAGCTGCATCCGCCGCCCTTCGACCAGCATGCGCCGCCGATCGTGCTCGATGCATCGCTGCCGTTCGTGCTCGAGGCGCCCGCCCCTACGCCGCGGTCGCGCCGGCTGCGGCCCGAGCAGGAAAAGGCACGGGCGTCGTTCGTGGCGCAGCATGCGGGACAAACATATGAGCAGATGGTGCTGGAGCATGCATACTCGAGTGACCGGCTCTATTGGCTAAAGGAGGCGTACCAGCTCTCGTGGCGCACCGGTCGATGGAGTGCCGACGAAGAGGACCGCGCGACGGCTGCGCTGGACAAGTTCTGCGAGCACCACCAGCTGTCTCAGGCTGCGCTCGATGAGCTGATCTGGCACCGGCGCCCGGATCAGAAGCAGCTGCACGAGGAGCTGTGGAAGCACATCGCCCTCTCGGTAGGCACGCGCCCGAACTATGCTGTGCGCATGCACATCAAGAGCATGCGCAAGGATGTACTGCGCGGCGGGCACTGGACATCGGAGGACGTGGCGGCGCTCACGTCGGCGGTCGCGGAGCTCGGCCACCAGTGGGAGAAGATCGGCACGCGCCTCGGCCGCTCGGGCAACGTGTGCAAGCATTTTTGGCGCGAGCAGATCCAGAGCCGCAAGGCCGGCCCGGCGCCGCAGGGCGCGTTCCATCCTGACGAGGAAGAGGCGCTGCGGCGGACGGTGCTCGCGTGCTGCGCGGAGGTCGGCTGTGCGCCGGACGGCCCGAATCTGCCGTGGACGCTCATCCACGAGCGCCTCGGTCCGTCGCCACGTCGGATCAGCGTCCTGAGCCGCAAGTGGCGCGGCATGCTCAGTGCCGAGCGGCGCAGCTCCGACGAGCAGAACGCGCGGTGGTACGCGCCGCGCGACGACCATATCCTGCTGAGGCGCATCCGCGCCCAGCGCAAGTCGTCCGCAGCGGACATTGAGTTCGACAAGCTCGCCTCGCCCGACTGGCAGTGGCCGCTGTATGTGATCAAGAAGCACTGGGTCGTGATGCTCCGGAAGCGCGCGCCGCCCGACCTGCCTGCCTCGCTGGATGAGCTGCTGGACACGCTCGCTCGGCGCGTGCCGTCGGCTGACCAGTACAAGATGCTGGCGTCCGGGCGCCGTCCCGGCACGACCGCGTCCAGATAATGTATCTATATAACACGTCTAGTATCCGGCTGCACCAGGCGCCTTTTCGCCTTCGCGACGCAGACGCAGGTACAGGTCCTTCATGCGCGTCAGGTCACTGGAGCCAGCGCCGCCCTTCGCGATCGTCTTGCTCTGGCTATGCTGCAGATCGAGGAGCTTGGTGATGCGCGTCCACGTCGTGCCCTCGGCCAGCTCGGCCTGCCGCTGCTGCTGGAACTGCGCCTCGTCCTCCTTGTTCTTTTTGATATTCTTCTCCTTCTGCACACGGTAGTTGTCATAAAACTCGTCCATCTCCCGCTCGGCGCGCGACACAGCCTCTGCGCGCTGGCGCTCCGCCTGTGCCTCGCGGCGCGCCACGTCGTCGGCTTGGCGCTCGCGCCACGAACGCAAAGCCTCCGTTTCCTCGTCCAGCGCCTCGTACGTGAACGGCGTCGGGCCCACGTCGACAGGCTCCGTCACCGGCGGCGCAGGCTCGGCCTCAGGCTCAGGGGCCGGCACGTCCCTCTCCAACGCATACAGCGTCTCTTTTTGCATGCGCGGCGCCGTCGCTTCCCATGCGTGCTGTGCATCCTCGGCGTCCAGACCCGAGACAGGCGCATCCATGTCCGGGTACGACGCACGAAAGTGCTCCTCGTCCGATACCACAGGCGCATGCTGCACGGCAGGCGCATCATCACTCTTCGACAGCGCCGCCTCGAACGCACCGTCGTCGTCCAACGCGGGAAACTCGTGCGCACGGCGCTCAAAGTCATGCTCACCCGCACTCGGCGTGCCAAACAGCGTCTCGTCGCCGCCCAGCAGCACCCCCGCTGCCTGCTTCTCGCGCTGCAAAAAGTCGGCCGTCAGATCACTCGCACCCTGCTCGAAAGCCATGATGGCAGCCCGCCAGCTCGTCCGGAGGGCGTGCGTGTCGTGGCCCCTGTCGTTCGGCCGAGGCGCGGCACGCCAGGCGATCGCCGCCCTTTTTCTTCCTCTCCTCCCCATGTCACAGCGGGTGGGAAATACGACACTCGCGTTTGCGCGCGTCTGGCACCATGTCGATGCGCGTGAGCGTGTGCTAGGCGGACTCGCGCGCTCCATTGCTGTCACGCTCATGGGCAAGAACAAGCCCGTGTATGATCCGTCGAGAGATGTGGGCGACTATGTCGTCGTCACGAATGCCGAGCACATCACCGTGACGGGCCAAAAGGCCGAAAAGAAGCTGTACAGGCACCATACCATGTACCCCGGTGGCCTCAAAGAAATTCCATTCAAGACCATGATGCAGACGAAGCCCGAGCAGATCCTCCGCCGCGCCGTCTCCGGCATGCTGCCGAAGAACAAGCTGCGCGACCGGCGTCTCGAGCGCCTCAAGATCTATCCCAACGACGTGCATCCGTACGAGGCGAACATCATCAAGCGCTACTAAGTCTATACCCCCTCGAGCCAGGCGTCCTCGTCGCGCGACGCCACATCCCACTGCTCGTCAAAATCGCTCGCTTCATACAGGGCTGGTGCCACACGCAGGGTCCCCGTCACAAACTGAGCCAGCACCGTACGGCGGAACACGTCCACCAGAGCACGCGGCGTCTGTGGATCGATGGCGTCATGGTCAGTGGCCTCCATGTACTTGCTAGGTAACTCATATAGCGCATCTGTGCTCGCCTCCTGTACCTGCCCTAGCGGCTCCATGTCATCGTCACTCTCCTGCTCGCCATCAGCCCCGGCTACCAGGTGCTGCCACAGCCCAGGGCACAATGCTCGCAGCGCCGCCACACCCAGCTCCGGCGGCTCGGCACGCTCCAGGTACTGTCGCCGCCGCTCACGCATCCGCGCGATCGTGCCGCGCTGCTCTGCAGAGTACCGCCGCCCCCATTCCCGCAGCACGTCCGGCGGCATCCGATCCAACAAAACCACAAAGGCCTCCCACGTCGCCTCCGCTACGCCCATGGCCTCCAGCCACGCCGCCATGGCCCCCGCCATGATGATCACGTGGCAAGGCTGACGCGTCCCTCTCTCCCTGCCTTGATGCCCACGCATCCAGCGCCGTCCTTCCGGCCTGGATCGATTGTCCGCGTAGCATGCGAGCACTTTGTCACATATGACGCGGTCGAGTTCCGGCCTGGGCCGCACCTGAATATGATTGTGGGGCCCAACGGCACAGGGAAAAGCACGGTCGTGTGTGCTATCGCCCTGGGCTTGGGATGGAAGCCGAGCGTCCTGGGACGCGCCAAAGACGTGGCATCGTACGTCAAACTCGGTCACTCGCAGGGATGGGTCGAAATCGAGCTTCAAGGGACCGAATTCAACGTGACGATCCGTCGCATCCTGTTTCGCGAGTCGAACACGAGCGATTGGATGCTGCAAGGCGTACCTGCGTCAGCTCGTCAAGTCCATCAGGCCGTGTCCCAGTTCAATATCGAAGTCGGCAACCTCTGTGCCTTTCTTCCCCAAGACCGCGTCGCAGACTTTGCGGCCATGACGCCATCCAAGCTCCTGCAAGATACCCAGCATGCTGCAGGTCACGCCCAACTGTCGGAATGGCACGCCCAGCTCATCGATTACGGGCATCAACGCGCCGCTCTCGATGCACGGCTCGAGCAAGAGCAAAAAGAACATGATCATCTGGAAGAGCGCAACGCCGTTCTCGAGCGCGACATCCGCCGTTACGAAGAACGGCTCGATTTAGAGAAACGCGTCGCTGCCTTACAAGTACGCGTCGTCTTCGCACAATACTACGAAGTCAAGGCACAGTATGATGCAGCGCGCGCTAAGCGGGAAGAAGGGAAACGCGCCTTGGAGCGCCTGCTCCAAGAACAAGCGCCGTTGGAGCGCGCTGTCGAGCTGGCCAACGAAAAGCTGGAAAAGGCCCAAGTCGTGATGCAGACGCACAAACGCGAGGCGGACGAAGCGCATACTGCGATTTTGCGCCTCACAGCCTCACGCGAGGACCTCGATACGACGCTGGCGTCGTTGACAGAACAGGAAAAGCAGCTTGAAGCGCACGACGCAGAACGACACGCCGCCATCGAGGACATGCGCTCAAAAATAGCCGAAATGGAGCGGATCATCGCTTCAGATACGCCTCCCGGCCCCCTTGAGCCACTTGACGGCCAACTTCGCAGCCGTAAAGCCGAGCATCGCGTGGCCTGTGACGAATTGCACGATATGGATACCCAATGCCTAGAGCTACGAACGAAGCAACAACGTCTGTCCTCTCAGATGGACGAGGCACGTCGTTCGCTCGATGCAGTCGACACGGCCCGGCATCGGCGCCTACAAATCATGGCTCGGGCAGATCGCGACACGTTCGAGGCCGTGCAATGGCTCGAGCATCACCAGGACTTGTTTGAGCGGACGGTGCATGAGCCGGTCCTCTTGATCCTTCAAATCACGCGCCCCGAAGCGGCACGGGCGATCGAAACGTGTTTAAGCTGGCCCGTTCAGCGCACCTTTGTGTGTGAGACGCGCGCCGATTACGATCTATTCACTCGCGAGCTCATTGATAAGCGCAAATGGCGCCTCAATGTTGTCGAGCTCGAATCGACTCGGTCTACGTATACGCCTCCGATTCCATCGAGCGATCTAGCCGCACTCGGCTTTGATGCGTATGCCATGGACTGCATCGATGCACCAAAAGAAGTCCTGAAGTACCTGTGCAGTGCATCCAATCTTCATGCTATCCCTATCTCATTTCGTGGCGATCGCGTGCGACCGCAGGACATGGAACAGTACCGCGCCATTCGGCGGTATATTGTCGCTGATACCGTATTTACAACGACCTACTCCAGCTACGGTCGAAAGCTGCCACAAACCATGTCGCGTGTCCTCAAGCCATTGCGCAACTTTGCCTACCAGCAAGACTCGTCAGAACGCGAGCGTGCGGAGGAAAACCTGACTTCATACCAACACCAACTAGATCATCTACGATCCGAGCTGGAGCGTAGGCAGCATGATCGAACGCAGCATGCTCAGCACTGCGACACACTCGCTCAAGATCTCGCTCGCATCAAGGATGCACACCACGAGCTCTATACCAAGCACCGCGAATGGGAACGACGCGAAGCCAAATTGGCTGCGCAGAGGGCGAATCTTGCTCAGGAAGAGGCCAAACCATCCATCACTGTTCAGCGGCGCCGTATTCATGCCGAGCGACACAAGCTGGCGTGTGACATGGCCAAAATTTCCGAGCGTCTCTGTCGGAGCCTCTTGTCCATGACACGTGCCAATGCCTCGTCAGATGTACATGGACTAGCGATGCTGCATGTGTACGCGGACGTCGATGCGTGCCGAGCCACGCTGCGCGAACACAAGACGCGCGTAGAAGAAGCCGAAACGGCACTACGCTCGGTTCTGGACGAATTCACCGCTGTCAAGTCCCAGACCAAAGAACTACAGGCGCGTGCGCAGCAACAATGGCGGAATGCTACTGACGAGGTTCAAGCCATGGTGCAAGCACTAGCCGAAGACGAATCGGTCGCGCAGCTAGAAGCACAACTTGCGCGTCTTCAGGCGCAACTCGATGTGCCATGGGGTGTTGGGCCCAGTGTATTGGAAACGTTCCGCGAACGCAAAGAAAAGATTCTTGAGCTCCAACGGTCTCTGGAAAGTGGACGTGCGGAACGAGAAAGGTGCGTCTCGGCTATGCAGCGCGTAGAAGAACAGTGGCTTCCGGCCCTGGAGGCGCTTATACAGGCCGTAAATGAGCGCTTTTCCGCTGCGTTTGATCGTATGAAGTGTGCAGGTGAAGTTCGTCTCGCACGCGACGCGACACACTATGAAAAATGGGGAATTGATATCCTGGTCAAATTTCGCGACACTGAGCGGCTGCAGCTACTTACCGGGCAGCGGCAGTCAGGCGGTGAACGATCCCTTGCGACCATCCTATACCTACTGAGCCTAACAGAGCTCTCACGCACGCCCTTTTCGCTCGTGGATGAAATCAATCAAGGCATGGATCCACGCGCTGAGCGCGCCGTCCACAGCCAGATGGTGGCCATGACATGCACGCCGGAGGCCGGGCAGTACTTTTTGATCACGCCCAAACTCTTACCTGGCCTTGCCTACCACGAGCTCATGAAAGTACTTATCATCAACAACGGTGAATGGCTGCCGGAGCGACTGCCGCTGCGCGAATTGATTCAGAAGAAACGAGCTGCTGTCGCAGCTGGACCATAGGCGAAACGAGCGCAAATGAGTTACATAATCACAACACCTCGGTGCCCTCCTCCATCCTCTCCTCCTCTAGTCCGTCGTTTTTTTGGCACTATGAACGGAGAAGGTATGTGCGACGCATTAACATACAGGATGGCTTTTCCTATTCTCTATTCTAATCGCAGCCATTTTGCTGTTTGTGATGGTGTTTTATGTACGTGTCCAAGACTTACGCCAGGTCATTATGTACTCGGATCTTGAATCAGATTATATCAACCCGATTGATTTGTGCACCAAGCTCAACCAGTTTACGCTGCCGGAAATGTCGGCACATGCTGTTCTTACCACACTTTTTCTGCTCAATGGACAATGGATCGCCCTTGCGATTAATTTACCTCTTTTCGCTTTCAATGCTAACAAGTACGTATGCACGCGCTCACCCCAGGGTCATCAACAAGACATATTTGCTGGATGCAACAGAGATATTCCGCACGCTTATGAGCCACAAAAAGGAAAGCTTCGTCAAGCTGGGCTTCTATCTCTTGTCATTCTTCTTTTACTTGTACCGGTACGTATGCTTGCTCTTACACTCAGTATGATTATGGCTCTCGTGGAAGGTACGACACACACACACTGACGTCCCAAGAATAATTTCGCCGTAGCTCGAGACTTTATGGGCAATACATGTGCATCTCTTCCATCGAGTCTATCTTGCGCGCGCGCGCGCGTTGGTTCGCATGCGGGATGTAGGGCGTGGACTATTGATCTGTACGTGCGGCCAGCCGCAACCTGTTGCGATCCAGGACCCCGTCTATTACTCTTCGTCGCCGCCCTCGTCGCTCGCGGCGTCTTCCTCCTCCTCCTCCTCCTGCGCATCATCTTCCACTGCACCCTCCGTAGTAGAGAGATCCCCGTCGCCAGAACCCGTCCGGGATGACGGTGAGGAGCGCCGCTTCATGGCTCTGCGCCGGCGCTGACGCGGGTTGTCTTCTTGTGCTTGGCGGTAGCGGCTCAGATACACTTTGAGCACCTGCTCATAGTTGTCGAATCCAAGCACACGCAGCGAATATAAAATGTCGTCGCCGTTGATCGTCTTGCGCTTTTCGCTACCACATCGATCACTGGCCTCAGATGTCACAAAGCTAATGAGTTCGTTGACGCACTCTTGCATGCATTCTTTGGCATTCTTGGCAATTTTGCCATTGTCCGGCAGGGCACGTTTCATGATGCGAGAAATATTAGCAATGGGCAGATCAGCACCCATCAAGTGCGGTGGCAACGGAGGCAGTCCTGTGGGCCAGGGGCGTGCGCCGGCCTCGGACCCGGCTTTGCTGGCGTCAGGGCTTTCGTTGGAACTCATGCCAAAACTCGTTTGTATCGCATCCTGCGATGCTAAAGCATCTGATGCTGACGTGTCTTTGAGTGACTGGGACGGCGGAGAGACAGCTACGGCAGAGAGATTCTCAGAGGATGAGATGCCTGATGTGGGCGCCACGCCATTCTCCGCACTCGCCATGATTTGCGGGTCCAATATGTTCGACGCGCCTGGCGAATCGAGAGGGTGGACAACGATGCCTAGGGGCCTCAGCCAATCGAGGCGGACGGTGACGCCTCGGCCCTACCGCAGCCACCCACAATCAGGCGTGCCTGCAAGTGTTGCATATGCCACGTGGTGTACGAACAATCATATGGGCTATCATTACGTTTTTTATACAACAGGCTTAGGATGTCTTGGCCGTGAGCTTGGCACGCTCCATGGCCTCGGCACTGTTGTTCATCAGAATCTTCTTGTAGTCCTGGATACTGATGTCTTGCTTGGTCAGGTTCACAATCTTGCGATCCTTGACCTCCCACAGCTCATTGGCCACCTGCGAGATCAGACGGAAGTCGTGCGAGACAATCACCACACCACCTTCAAAGTCCTTGATGGCGTTGGCTAGCGCATCAATCGAGCTCATATCCAAATGGTTCGTCGGCTCGTCAAGAAGCAAAATATGCGGGTTCTCCATGGCAAGCTGCGAGAATACGACACGGTTACGCAGACCGTCCGAGAGCGTGCGGATCGGTGCCGTCTGGTGCGCGCCCGACAGACCAAAGCGGCCAAGCTGAGCGCGCCAGAACTGCACATCCTTGTCGGGGAACTTCTCCTTGTTCATGGACTCGATGTACTCGAGCGGACTCTTGTCGTAGGGCAGCTGGTCCGCAGAGTGTTGCGAGTACTTGCCGAGCTTGAGACCCGAGTGGCGTTGGACGCTGCCGGCCACAGGCTGGAGCATACCGGTGATGAGGTTGAGCAGGGTCGACTTACCCGTACCGTTCTGACCCACGATGGCTACGCGACTGTCCATGTCGATACCAAAGCTCAGGTCCTTGTACAAAAAGTCCTCTTCCTTGCCACTGTAGCTGAAGCCGACGTCATTAAAAGCAATGATGGGCGGAGGCAGCTTACGGACATCCTCAAAGTTGAAGCGCAGCTGCTTGGGCTGGACGACAGGCTCAATGAGACCCGCCGCCTCCATCTTGTCGATGATCTTTTGCTTCGACTTGGCCTGCTTGACCAAGTTGGCGTACGTACCCGCACTGGCAATAAACTTGCGAATATGAGCAATTTCCTCTTGCTGCTTTTGGTATGCCTTCATCTGGTTGACCTCGTTCTCCGACTTGGTACGCACATAAATCGAGTAGTTACCACCGTACGTGATAAACTTCTTCTGGATAGTCAGGTCAATAATGTTCGTGCAGACATTGTCCATAAAGTCGGCACTGTGCGATGTCAGCACCAGGATATGGTTGTATGTCGACAGGTAGGCCTCGAGCCAAACCACGGCCTCCAGGTCCAAGTGGTTCGTCGGCTCATCCATCAGCAACAGGTGTGGCTTGATGAACAGCGCACGGGCGAGCGACACACGCATACGCCAACCACCGGACAAGTCGCTTGTAGGCTTGCTCATCATGGCTTGCGAGAAACCGAGACCCTTGAGGATGGCTCCAGCACGAGCCTCGAACGTGCTGGGGTCGAGCTCGTCGAGCTCTTCCATCTTGAGCTCAAGTGCCACGTCATCAACATCGTCGGCCACTGACATGTCCTCGATTTCCTTCTCGAGACGCGCGACCTTTTCACGCGCCGACTTGATGATATAGTCGAGGGCATTTTCGTCGGACGGATCAGCCTCACCCCGCACGAGGTAAATGTCAATGTGCTCGGGAATCTCGACGTCGCGATTCGCGAGGGCCTCGAGGAATGTCGTCTTACCGGAGCCGTTCTCACCCAGCAGACCGTAGCGCTGACCATAGTTAAGAGCCACCGTGGCATTGTCGATCAGCAGACGGCCGTGGAACGACATCGAGAAGCTCTCGATGTGCAAGTCACGGCTCTGTTTGTCACTTACAATCACACCTGAGGCATTACGTTCCGTGGCGATTGCCAGCTTCTTCATGTCCGTGATCGGGCCTTCTTCGTCTACGCTCGTGCCCTTCGTAGAGCTCGAGCCCTTGGTGCTGCCGGTCGAGACGCTGTCCTTCGACGATCCAGTTTTCTCGCCCTTAGCTGCGGCCTTGGCGGCCTTCTCAGCTTGGCGCTTAGCTTTCGATGCAGAAACAGGCGGCATTCTCTAGTCACGCACTTGGACCGGGCGTGATAGTTGGGTGCCAGGAGTCCTGTACCGCAACGCAAGCTCTTTTTTTCGCTTTTTTTTCTACGTGACTCCCTGACAAATCATGTGATAAGACCATACATCCTTCTCTTTCGACGACATGTTTCGGGCGACCGAGCCGGTATGGTCCAAAGCCAGCCGCCTTCCCCTGACGTCGAAGAAGGCGAACAAGGACTTTTACAAGGGTGCGTACCGCCATGCTTACGTGTAGGCACTCGCGCGGCGAATGTGTTGCAGAGGAAGCGCATCGCGCTGGCTGACCCCAAGGGGCATCAGCTGTATGATGACAAGGATCGGCCGCGGACATGGAACTTGCGCACGCACCGCATCGACGAAGCTCGCATGGTGTCCTTTGTCGTGCCTCCAGGTCTCGCAGATACCAGGCTCAAGCCATATGTGTACCTGGGCAACGCCTCTGATGGCGGCACAGAACGCCCTCAGCCAGGACAGCCAGGCGCGCCCAAGATGCCTGCTGGCGGCATGAATGCGGCGTACTATTCTCGCCTTGTCGACCGCGCACTATTGTCCAAGGCCAAGTAGCATGTGTAAGATACCTATGAACGCCGCACGAGTGTGGCATCGAGCTGCGCGATCTGCGGGAGCGCTAGTTGCACTTTGCGGCGGTAGTTCGCCCCCTCGGATTTTTGTCCAGGGTTGCCCTCGAGGTACACGGTGTCGAGATGCGGCATGTACTGGGGCCCGAGATGCGCATTTAGGTGATTCAGGTCTGCGATCAGATTGTCATTGGCCCAGAACTGTGACAGACGCGACAAATGTCGCACATGCTCAATGGTCGTGACTTGGTTCGCACAAAAGTCGAGCGTCGTGAGCTGGGTGTTGTGCTCGAGATTCTCGAGTTTCTCGATGCCGTTGTGGGACAGGTATAGCTCTTCTAGCGCCGTCAGAGTCTCGAGGCCTTCCAGTTTGGTTAGCCGATTTGATTGAATCGACAAGACTCTCAGCTTGGTCAGGGGCGCAATGCCTTGGAGTGACGTGATTTTGTTCTTACCGACCCACAGCTCTTCGAGGTTGGTCAAGTGCGATAGGTTCTCAAGAGAGCGGAGTCGGTTGCCGCCGAGCTCCAGACTGCGCAGACTCCATGCGATCGGCGGCTGCAGGTCCGTCGGGCGGATGTGAGCAATCTTGTTCTGGACGAGGTAGAGGGTATGGCACCTGGGCAGGTGTGATACGCGAGATACGTGCCGGATGTTGTTGAAGGAGAGATCGAGAATTTCCAGCTCGAGATTGTTCTCCAGCCCGCTGATGTGTTCGATCGCATTATCGTACAGATCAAGCTCTTGCAGGTGCGGCACGGCGCCCAGGTCCTTACCGCGCATGGAGCGGATCTCGTTCTGGCGCAGCACGAGACGAACTAGGGTATCATGGAAACGCGCGAGATGCATGTTTTTCGTCGACTTGATGCGCAGGTGCGTCAGATCCAGGTCGGTCTCGTCATCCTCAAAGGCGTTCATCAGCTCGTCCATATCGTCGTCGCCATGCTCCTCTTCGTCGCCGTGCTCATCTATGTGCTCACTCTCTTGTGGCACCTCCGCATCCGAATCACTCTCTTGCGTCGCCGGCGGCCACTGCACCGTCGGTGGCGCACCCACCACTTGTACTTTTTTGGTCATAGGTAGGAAACAAAGGCGGTGGTAGCCGTGCACGTGCCGTTGTCTCCACACCTTGTCGTCAGTGCACCATGAGTGCGGATGCCTTGTCGCTGTCGCTGGATATGATGCGCCGGCTGCCGCCGCAGCACGTCACGTCGAATGTCGAGGCGCTGATGCAGGTGCTTCCCAATGATGCGGAAGATCTCGCGTCGAGTGTGGACCAGCCGCTCACTCTGCGTGTCGACGACTCGCCGGGCGGTGCAGGCCGGGAGTTTGTCTGCTGTGACTACAATCGTGATGGCGAGAGCTGGCGCAGCTGGTATACGAACACGTTTCATCCACCGCTGGATGGTGAGCCGATCGTGCCCGTCGGTGCGCTGCGTGACTTGGAGCTCCAGGCGAATGACGCATTTGATACCTATCGTAAGTTGTACTATGACACAGGATACTCAAGCACGTACTTGTGGGACTTGGAGGGGGACGATCCAAGCAAGCTTCCGACCAAGTTTGCTGGCGCTGTGCTATTCAAAAAGGCGCTGCAAGGCCCAGCGTCGGATGCTGCCAAAGGCACAGGGGGCGCGTGGGACTCGATTCACGTGTTTGAAGTACACGTAACAGGGCGCACGGCGCAATACAAGGTGACGAGCACCGTCATGCTGACGCTCAAGCGCCAGGCGCCGGGTGAGCTGGGCGTAGTCGACCTGAGTGGACACCTGACGCGCCAGGGCCAAGATACCCAGGGCGTGACGGACAGCGCCAGTCACATTGTGAATCTCGGGCGCCTCATCGAAGATATGGAGAGCAAGATACGGAACCAACTGCAAGAAATCTACTTCGGCAAGATGCGCGATACGGTGGATCAATTACGTAGTACCGAGGATTTAGAGGCCTTGCGCCTGGCCCAGCAGCTCCAGGAGGAGCTGCGTGGAGGCTGGGAACGGTAATCCGCGCTCGTTCTCCCTGCGTGCAGACTCCCACGTGTGCACGAATGCGGGAAGCCAGTGTCGGCGCGCATGCCGCAACTCTACAGGCCCGCGCGCGCGCCGACCTGGCAACGACACGTCTCATGATGACTAATACGAGACTCGCAGCCAACCAGCATCGAGATCGCTGATGTCCGTGGCCAACCAGGCCTCGTTCGCGTGAACGAGGATGGTACAGCCGCTCGCCGCTGGGAGCGCCTCGTACGTCTGTCACTCCCACCGCGAGAACCACAGTGCAACACCATGGTGGACAAGCTCTCTTCGTCGCTTGATAGTGTTGGTCTCCGAAATGAGCGCCAGCGTGCGGGCTCCCATATTGTATGTGATATGGTGAAGTGGAACTGACGCAACAGGACTTCAAGTCGGCCACGTCGGCCGTGGCCAGCAAGGCCATGCGCAACGAGCTCAACACGTTGATCGAGGGGATCGAGGACCCCAACGCGAAGCGCGCCTTTGAGGCCGAGATGTCGTCATTTTACCACCTGTTCAACCGCTTTTTGGCTGAGAAGGCCAAGGGCGTCAAGCTTGACTGGGACAAGATTCAGCCGCCGGCGGCTGAACAGGTGACGCCGTATGCGTCGCTGCCCCAGGCAACAGACCCCTCTGTGCTGAACAAGCTTGCAGTGCTGAAGCTCAACGGTGGACTCGGCACCACGATGGGCTGCACGGGCCCCAAGAGCATCATCGAGGTGCGTGAAGGCATGACGTTCTTGGACATGTCTGTGCGCCAGATCGAGCACTTGAACGGCACGTACAACGTCAACGTGCCCTTCATTCTCATGAACTCGTTCAACACGGACGACGACACCGCTCGTGTGATCCAGAAGTACGCGAATCACAACGTTGAAATCATGACGTTCAACCAGTCGCGCTATCCGCGCATCAACCGTGACACCCTCCTGCCCTGCCCTCGCAGCGCGACGTCGAACAAGAACCTGTGGTACCCACCTGGCCATGGTGACCTGTTTGACGCGATGCACAACTCGGGCCTGCTCGACAGCCTGCTGGCGATGGGCAAGGAGTACGTGTTTGTGTCCAACGTGGACAACCTCGGTGCGGTCGTCGACCTGAACATTTACCAGCACATGATCGACACGCAGGCGGAGTTCATTTCCGAGGTCACAGACAAGACCAAGGCGGATGTCAAGGGTGGTACGCTGATTGACTACGAAGGCACGATCCGCCTTTTGGAAATCGCGCAGGTGCCGGATGAGCACGTCGAGGACTTCAAGTCGATCAAGAAGTTCAAGATCTTCAACACCAACAACCTGTGGCTGAACCTTCGTGCGATCAAGCGCGTTGTGGAGAACGACGAGCTCGACCTCGAAATCATTACGAACAACAAGTCGCTGGACAATGGCGAGCCTGTCATCCAGCTGGAGACGGCTGTCGGCGCGGCGATCAAGCATTTCCGTGGCGCCAAGGGTGTGAATGTTCCGCGTTCGCGCTTTTTGCCTGTCAAGAGCTGCTCGGACCTGCTGCTGATCACGAGCGACTTGTATAGCCTCGAGCACGGCAAACTCGTGATGAACCCGCAGCGCCAATTTAGCCAGACGCCCGTGGTCAAGCTGGGCGACACGTTCAAGAAGGTGGCGAACTACCAAAAGCGCTTCAAGAGCATTCCGAAGATGATGGAGCTCGATCACCTGACGGTCATGGGAGATGTGTCGTTTGGCCGCAATGTGGTGCTGAAGGGCACTGTGATTATCGTTGCGAACGAGGGCAACCACATCGCGATCCCAGACGGCTCCGTGCTAGAGAACAAGCTCGTGACGGGCAACCTCTCCATCATTGACCACTAACATGTCGTATACCTGCCTGTCTGTTCTACTCCATACTTTCGCTTTATCCAGGTAGCTCGATATGATTTGGCTCCGCTGCTGGCCTGCCGGTAGAAGGTCGCGTGTGCTTACCAATCAATGAGTGGGCTTCGCCGGTCTTGGATTTAGGCCGCCGGCCGGTCTCTTGGGACGTTTCCGACATGTCGAAGCAGCAGCAGCAGGTGCCACTTACGCCCTTTGAAAATGCACTGGCGGGCGCGCTGGGTGGCGTGTTTTCCAATGCAGTGATATACCCGCTCGATACGGTCAAGACGGTCATCCAGGCGGACCACAAGGCGTCGAGTGAGAAGACCAAGAAGCAGCTGGGGATGCTGCAGACGCTCGTATTGATCGCGCGCGCCAAGGGTGTTCGCTCGCTGTACCGCGGCTTTTTTGCCAATATGGCGAATACGTTCATCCAGCAGTTTGCCTACTTCTACTGGTACTCGCTCGTGCGCAGTGTATATATCAAGCGCGTGCTTCGCTCTGCTACGGCCACGCCCGTGCTGAGCGTGCTGACGGAGCTCGTGCTGGGCGCTGTGGCTGCTGCTCTTGCGCAGCTGTTCACGACGCCTGTCGGTGTGATTGCGACGCGCCAGCAGGTCGGCTCGGCCAGCGACGGCGAGGAGGAGGACAACTCGATACTCGGTCATATTCGCGATATCTACCACCAGGACGGCATTGCCGGCTTCTGGCGCGGTCTCAAGCCTAGCCTGGTGCTGACGATCAACCCTGCGATCACGTACGGCGTGTACGAACGCGTCAAGAGCGTGATCCTCGCCGCCTCGGGTGGCCACATGACGCCGGGCAAGTCGTTTGTCATCGGTGCGCTGTCCAAGTCCCTCGCTACGGTCGTCACCTTCCCATACATCCTGAGCAAGACGCGGCTGCAGACGAAAAACACACCCCACAACACCGCCTTTGCCGTGCTATACCATATCTACGAGCAAAAGGGCGTGATCGGCTGGTACCAGGGCATGAATGCTCAGATCACCAAGGCCGTCCTGTCGCAAGCTCTGCTGTTCTTTTTCCGCGACTACTTTGAGATGTGGACGCGCCAGCTCCTTGTCTTGTCGAATACAAAGTCCGTTCCGTAGCGTCGTTCCTTTAGCCATACACGGTGGGCCGCGATGTGCGCGCATCGGGCAGGGCCTCGTGGAAGGCCACGAGTCGCACGGCGTCTGGCTCGGTGGGATGGGCGAGCACCAGGCCCGCCTGGTGCAGAAATGCCGCCACCTGGGTATCGAGACCGCGCAGGCTCACGTACGGGTCGTCGGGGCAGTCCCACACAGCGTTCAGGAGGAGATCGAGCACCTGCCGCAGCTGCTGGCACTGCCGCCTGTCGTCAAAGGCGCGATCAGTCACGCGGACGAGCGCCGCCAGCAGGTCCGACTCGGTGTGTGAGCTTTGCGGAAGAGGCGCCGGCGCATCCCTCATGCGCGACATGTCGTCCAGGAGCGCCGCATTCTCCGCATGCATCCGCTTCTCCCATGCCAGCGCCTCTTCTACCTCGGCGAGCAGCGCACGATGCTGCGCTATGCACCGCGCGAGTGTCTGCGACATGTGCTCCCGATCATACGACGCACGGATCGAGTCGGGTGGCGCTGCCAAGCCTGCTATCAGCCATGCCCCACGTACGTCGCTGCACCTCCAAGATGGCGCTCGCCAGGCGCTCCTCCGCCATGGTATTCCACGTGCAACACTCCACGTGGGTGCGCCGCCAGACGTAGCCCCGTGGCCGTGCGTGCAGGTCGTTGGAGGCCACCATGTCGTCGCTGTGGCGATCGGCCGCGATGGCTGTGGGGACCCGACGCATGGCGTGGGAAGTGGCGCATATACACATGAGTGCCGTACGACGCACGTTACCGCCACCGCGTCCGGAGGAGGACGGAAAAAAAAAGGACCTCGAGTCGTCCTCGGGGCGTGAGCTGGTGGACCGCCCCCTGTTTCAAAACTATCCACGCACACTGCGTGAGCTCGCGCTCCGCGTGCGACGCATTACGGGCCCGAAGGGTGAAGGCAGCAAGACGCACCTGCCGCATCGGCCCACGCGTGATGAGCTGCTGAGCATGGCGCATGGGTTCTGGACCCGCATGCGCATCCACTTCAAGTGGATTACAATCCGCGGCTTCCGGCGCTTCAACATCGATGATCTGAGCGCCTTCTTCACGCTCGGTGGGCTGGGAACCGCCATATGGGTCATTGTCGGCACGACGACCTTTGTGTCGGTGATCTTTGCCGCGCTGAGCCTGCTGAACATGCAGGAGTGGATTGCGCTGCAGCTGGCCAAAATCCTGTCCCGGCAGATGGGCTTCACGATCGTGTTCGGCAGTGCCATCGTGCCCAAGTGGAAAGAGGGGCGCATCAGTTTCAAGGACGTGGTCATTACACGGCGCGCCGAGCCGACCGATCCTGTCAAGCTGCATGCCGAGCACAAAGACGATGCCGTTTCGCCGAGCATGTCGATGCAGCTGGGCGCAGAGCCGGCGATCCCTGCCTACGATACGGGCGATCATGTGGTGCAGCCGTTCGACGACGAGCACCAGGTCGAACGCGATGCGAGCACCAACTTTTCCATGTTCGAGCTGCACATCGACTCGATCGACGTGCAGCTCAGTCTCTCGCGCTGGTTCGATGGACGCGGGCTCTTACACACGATGGACGTGCGTGGTGTCCGCGGCATCGTCGACCGCCGACATGTGTTTTGGGACCCTGATCGGCCCTACGATCCACGCAAGGCTCGGCGCACGGCCAAGACGAACGACATTGACTTGGACTCGTTCACCGTCGAAGACTTCCTCGTGACGCTGTACCAGCCCGGCGATTTCCGCGCGTTCAATGTGAGCATCTTTCACGCCCGCATCCCCCGTCTCCGCGCCCAGTGGCTGTTTTACGATCTCCTGAACGCCGACTCGATCACGGGGCAGGTCGATGGATGCCTGTTCAGCTTGCACAAGCCCCAGAGTGTATACCATACAGCCCGAGATATGTACCGCAAAGTGGCCGATCAGCACACGCCGTACATCCAGAACTGGTCGCGCCTGCGCGTCGACGGCGTCAACATTGACCATGTCCAAAAGATGGCCGGCCTCTCGGGCCCGCTCATGTGGATCTATTCGGGCCGCTTCGACTTGGTGGCCGACATCAAATTCCCCCGACAGTACGGTGAGAACGTCGACATTAACACGATCCTCTCCGAGATCCGCGATACACTGAACGCGACCTTTGCCGGCGAGCGCGCCACGACCCGCGACTGCGGCGACGCCCTCATTCCCGGACAGCCCGAGCTGAGCGGTCCTGCCATTGTCGCGCCGGTGACCACGGTCGGCCCCCAGGCGGAACGGGCGCGACAGGAACGCGCGGGACACGACGCAGCTGCGCGCCGCTCGCGCTCTCGGCTCCTTGCGCGCTCAACATACCCTCCGCGCAATGAGGCTGCGGACGACGAAGTCGCGTCACTGGATCATACCACCGACATCCGACCATCGGTCGTCATTGAACTCGATGTGCGCTTCAAGGATATCAAGGCTTCGATGCCCATCTTTACACGCGAACTAAACTACTCGACATACGCACTTGCCCGCCCGATCGTCGCATTCATGAACGCGAACAAGACGCTCATCCCCGTCAAGTGCCGCATTCTCATGGATCTGAGCGAGTTCGACGGATCGCTGGACCTGTCCCAAACGGGTCTGCCGCCGCTCGTCTCGCAAAAGATCTGGGAGGCCCTAGCCCATCATGTGGCGTCACAGCAGGCGAATCACCAGCGCATGCGCAACGTCAGTCTATGGACACTGGACACCATCGCACACGGTCTCTTACGACTCGCACGGCACTTGCGCGATACCTTGACGCGTGCCACGCCGCCCGAAGTAGCCACGGCTTGAGCCATAGATACCCACTACTTGTCTGCATCTGGACGCGGCTGCGGAAGCAGACCCGGCACCGCACCGCGCCAACTGCTCTTGTCAAAGTAGTAGTTCGCGTACACGCCGAGTCCCATCCCCGTGACGGCCGTACTCAGCAGCAGCGAGAGCGGTGATCGATACAGCCACCGCAGCTTGGGCAGCGTGTGGAACGTGACATAGGTCAGCGACCACGCCGATACCACGCCACTGCCATTCAGTGTATCTCCGTGATCGATCATATAGGCACCCGTGCCAAAAAACACGCTAAAACCTAGCATCTGCCAGAACGGCGGGATGAGTCGCGGCGCTTTTTTCGCAGCCTCATTCCCGGCCATCTTGATCGCTTGTCCAAAACCAAACGGCATAGACATTGCACACAGGGCCGAGAGCGCATACGCCGGCCGCGAATCGTGGGCATGCTGGCGCAAACCCACCCACCACGTCTTGGCTGGCTCTGCGCGAGCGTCGGCCATGATGTGGAGCACACGCACACTCCTCGAGGGACGAGGAGTGGCAGCCGATTGCCTCCACTCCATCCACGACCCGCGGAGGATGTATAGCAGCGGCGGACTGGAAAGTACGTACACAACGCTCACCCCAGACTCGCTCTTTCAACTCAAGGTAGGCATGCGCCAACTTACACCAGTTTACTATCAAGTCGCTTCAGCGCCAAGCGAACAAGGCGACGCGTGATGAGGCGACGGAAAAGGCCAAGCTGAAAAAGGTACGTGCTCGGCCCCTTACACAGGCCCTCGCTCAAGGGAACAGCGAAGGCGCACGCATATACGCGGCCAACTCGATCCGCAAGAAGAACGAGTCGCTGAATCTGCTGCGCCTTAGTAGCCGCATCGATGCCGTAGCGAGCCGGGTCGAAACGGCCGTGTCGATGCGCCAGGTCACCGGCGGTATGGCGCATGTCGTTCGTGGCCTCGATCGCGCTATGCAGACCATGGACCTGGAAAAAATCTCACTGGTAATGGACAAGTTTGAGGGCCAGCTCGAGGACATCGACGTACAGGCCTCCTACATGGAAAACACAATGAACTCTACGACAGCGACAGGCATGCCACAGGATCAGGTCGACTCGCTTCTGCAGCAGGTGGCAGATGAAAATGGCATCGAAGTCCACCAGCAGCTGGGCGAAGCGGGTCTGGCCGGCAAAGTATCGGAACTGCCAGCGGAATCGAGCACTGCCCGACGAAACGCGCCGTCTGCAGACCAAGACGAGGCGTTAGCTCAACGACTTCGCGCGCTGCGACCGGCCACCTGAGCGAGTGACGCACGGCGCTGCTGCCATGAAAAGCCCCAACCCCTTTTTTCATTGTATAGGCTATATCATCTGTTGTATCATCTGTGCGCTGCTGTGCTGTTTAGTCATTCGACGCGTTCCCACCGTCAGGCTCCACACCCTTTTTTTTGCCTACCGCACCAGCCAGCGCCGCTCAGCGCCGTTTGCCACTCGCATGTACCATTCGTCCTCGCCCATCAAGGGCGCGAGTGCTACATCATCGCCACGCGTGCGAAAGCGGCCGAGCGCATACTTGGAAGTGTCTACCATCGGCTCATGTCCTAGCGTCGTGTCCCTGGACGAGATGGCAGAGCTCGAGGACTCGGTCGCCAGCTTGCGGCGCAAGCCTTCCAACGACGAGTTTTCGCGAATCGTCAGCGAGATCAGCATGCATCGACGCATGAACACGTCTTTGCGCTCAAGACGCAGTCATCAGAGCTTGGCAAGCAGTGATGACGGGCGCAGTGGACACAGCCGTGTGGGCAGTGTTGATGGCGATTTGTCATCCGCCAGCGCCGTGACGATCCCACCTTGCTGTTGTGGGCAAGCCGAATGTGAAGTGTCACGGCGCATCACGCAACAAATCCATGATATGGAGTCGGATCTGCAGCTAAGCGCGGAAATTGGTCAGGCGCTCTTGCAGCGCCAGGATACCATTGTGCATCGGTCCCAGCAAGAGGCCGAAGAGCATGCACAGCAACGTGATCAATTGCTCGCGCGTCTCTCGCAGACAATCAAGGAAACGCAGGTGCTGGAGCGCCAACTATCACAGGCCAACTTTAATTTAGAGGCGGCCGATCAGAGCCAGCACGCGCTCCTGTCGGAGCTCGACGAGGTACGGCACCAACTGAAGCAACTGAAAATGCATCGTGCCAAGTCATCTCATCTGGACGCCAAGCTGGAACGTGCCCACAATGAGCTCGAGGATATGCGCGCTGAGCTAGCGAAAGAGCGACGTCGATATGCAGCTGCAGAGGCCAAGCACAAACAAGTCATTTCACAACGGTGCGACGAGCTGCAGAGCCGCTGGAACGAAGAACATGAGCGTTTGTCTTGTCCCACAGAACCACGCGCATGGGATCAGATTCGTGCGCACCTCGCATCAAAAGATGTCGAGACAAAGGAGACAGACTGGCTATCGGACGACACGCTTCGCGCTATGATGGAGGAGCACGAAACGATTCGGCGCGAGAATGAGCATCTTCAAGCGCTACTGCGCACGACCAATGACGAAGTGGCCGAGTTGCGCGAGATGTCTGAGGGGCCGGGTCCGTTGGTCGGTGTGTCCCTGGAGACAGACCTGGGTGCGCAGGACCGCCGGTCGGATGCGCCCTCAGACGATACACGCCCCAGTGATTGTGGTATGTCGGAAGGCACGGGTATCACGACGCCGTCGACGTCGTCGTATGCGCACTTTGACGAGGATACCATGTCTTACGACACAGGCTCCCTCCATCGCTTTGACTCAGATCGTCACTTGCCTGTCTCGCAAATTGAGCATCGTACGGCCATGCTGAGCTCGTTTATTGAGACGGCGAGCAACACGTTCACCAAGATCCAAAAAGCGGATATCGATTCGCTGGCATCGCGTTTGCAGCGCCAGAAACTTGCTGGCGATGTGGGCCATCTATCGCGCACGACGGTTCAGTCCAGTGTACGCGATATAGAAGAATGGCGCGATCACTTCCGCAAGGCGGTCGATAAAGAAGCGCGTCGCGGCGTGCCGCAAGACTCGAGTCTAGTATCGCGACGCGACTTTTTCGCTCTGCTCAAACTGCAGCGTGAATCGCTCTTGGAGCTGGCGCGGCTGCGCCAGTGCATCAATGAAGTGCACTTACACCCGAGCGCTGCTGCCAAGCTGCTCCACGAGCACCTTGGAGCTCATACGATCACCACGAACCGCAGCTGGATATCTCGCATGTTCACGGGCGTCTTGTCGAGTGAACCTGGACCCGCACCCGCTGAAGCGCCTGCTGCTACGGCTGCGTCACCCATGTCGAACGAGACATCGTTCGTGCGCATTGCCGGGGCTGAATCTGCACCTATGGCCGTGCCACGCAACATGCCGACGAGCCGGCTCAATGGTGCGCCGCCCTCGCGTGTCATGCCGCGATCGCGTGCCGCTGCTCTGTCGACGTCGGTGGCCGTGCATGCTCATGGCGCATACAACAAGCCCGGCATGCTCAAGACCAAGGCATCTCAGCCGGCCTTGATGGAAGCGGCTATCTCGACCAAGAGGGCCACGAGCGGTGCCCATGGCGACACGAGCATGGTGGCCCCACCGCCGTGGCAGGAACATTCGTTGCGTCCTCGTACACGTGGATTGAGTGACAGTTCAATTCACAGCACCTTCCTGGAACACGGTGCCACGTCCGACAATGTCGTTGACCGTGTCATTACGCCGCATACGCTTACCCTCAGCACGGACTGAGATCCCCCCTTATGATTAGATAAACACTTAGGTCGCTCTGCTAACCAGATCTCTCGTGGCTTTGTCATGGACATAGGGTTCGAGGGACACAATGGCGCCAAGCTGTCCGGTCGATGGCACACCTCGCCGACTGAGTGCCATGGTGTCGCTGTTATTGCACATCCGTATGGCTTTCTCGGTGGGAGTCAGGATGAGCCGATCGTGCAGCTGCTGGTGGGGCACTACCTGACACAGGGCATGCACGTCATGACATACAACGCCCGGGGCGTGCAACCCTCGCAAGGTCGTGTATCATGGACGATGCGGCCAGAGTGCGAAGACATGCGCCTTGCTCTGGCGTATGCGATGGACCGTGCGACGCCCGACACTCGGAGCCCGGACGTGCATGTCGCCGGCTACAGTGCGGGATCAATGCAAGCGTCCAGCGTGCGCCCCACCCTGACAGGCCGTTGGTCAAATGCACGCGTATCATATCTCCTGCTATCCTATCCATTAGGCGTGCGATGGGCCCTTACCTGCCTACAAGCGTCGTTCTTTGCCCACGCTCTGGACGATCTCGTAGCACGTACCTCTGACCGTGTTTCCGTCCACGTCATATACTGCTCACGCGACCAGTTCACTTCAGCAGAGCGCTATCGCGCTTGGGAGTCACATTTACGCACACTCTCGCCGCAATGTATCGTCGACGCCGTGGAGACAGACCATATGTGGTCCTCCCGTCGTGCGAGGGCTGTGCTGGTGGAGCTCCTCGAGCGCCATTCTCCCACCAACCAGGTCCGTAGATGACTCGGCCGATCTCGAGAACAACACTTACGCGTACCCACAGCCAGGCCATAGCTTCTCGCATGTCCGCACCGACGCCGGACCTTGCAGCGCTGTTTGCGCAAGCTGAAGGCAAGGTTAGCGATGCGAGTATCACACAAGTGCTATGTGATCGGCTCGATCAGTCGGCTCCGTATACGTGGGCGTCTGCCTCTATACTTGTGGCGACCAATCCATGTTGGGACACGTCTCAACTGGATGCCGACGTGGCTGAGGCTGCCTACGTGCATGCTGATCTCCCATCTCTACCGCCGCATCCTTACTCGCTAGCTGCGCGTGTATACCACAAGATGCTGTGTACGCATCAATCACAATCGATTTTGTACAGCGGCGTAACAGATGCCGGTAAGACTCATTCGATGGAGAGGGTAACAGAGCACTTGCTAATGCTCTCGGCATCACACACACAGCACGAATCCCACATCGCTGACCAGATTCGTTGCGCGCAGCACATCCTGCATACGTTCGGACATGCCAAAACGGCGCTGAATGAACAGGCATCACGGCATGCCACGTATTGGGAACTGCACTTCTCCCAGAAAGGCCGGCTGCGTGGTGCCAAAGTACTGGCCTTTGGTCTAGATAAGCACAGAATCAGTGACGTTGCACCTAACGAGCGATCATTTGCTATCTTTTACCAGCTTCTCGCCGGTGCCTCGCCCAAGGAACGCTCTGAGTGGGGACTCGACGAGGTGTCGCTCGGATCGGCGGTCCCAACGCGCGACGATGCACGGATGTTTGAGAGAACGCGCCGTGCCTTCTTAGTTCTCGGAATCAAAGAAAAGCACATTCAAGGCATCTTTCGTGTTCTTTCGGCCATTCTCCACCTCAAGGACGTGGCCTTTGATGATCATGTCCAAATTACGTCGCCTGACGCCCTGTCCCGTGCAGCCGACGTGCTTCAGGTGAGTGTGTCAGATCTGCAGCAGAGTCTCGTGATGGACACTCAATACATAAAAAGTGAACGCATCACACGCATGCTGGACATGCATGGTGCGAATCAGCAGCGCAATACGCTTGTACAGAACCTGTATGCGGTGCTTTTTGCCTTTATCGTTGAAATCCTGAATCAAAAACTCGTGCCCCGCGAACCTGCTCCACGGCACATCGTGCAGCTCGATCCGCCTGGCTTTCTTCTCCGTGGAACGCTGCCGAACGGCGAACATCGCGCCGCCCACTTTGATGACCTTGCCAAGAACTACATGGCTGATCTGATACGCCACATGTCCGTGCGCTCCATTCTCGATCAAGATGGTGAGGTGGGACAGCAAGCTCAGGATGGCATCGCGGTGCCCGAGTCCCGTGTGCCGTCCGACTGCATGTCGCTCTTACGAGGTGGACCTGTGCCTCTCCATGGCACAGACATTCCGCCCACAGAGGGAATCTTGGGCAATTATGAACATGCATCTCAAGCGGTGCTTGACGGATCTCGCGGCATCGACGACGATGCAGCCCTCTTCCGCGATCTTGACGTGTCACATTCGTCGAACCGCGCCTTTCTTGCCACGTTTCAGGACGAAACATACGCCTACGAAATTCAGCACGCACTAGGCACGTGTGCATACTCCCTTGTGGCACATCTGCGCTCAGAGCTGGATCTCATGCCGACACAGCAGCTGCAGACGCTGCGTGCATCGCGCTCGCCTTTCGTTGCTCGGCTCTGGGCCGGTCCTGGCCTGGCCATTGAGTCGCGTCTGTCAGAACAACAGGTCTTGCTTCGTGCACAGGTCTTATCGAGCCCATTACGGCGCCCAACGCGACTCGGACAGCGCCTTACTTGGCCTGAGCCGCACATATCTGGCGTCCTACAGCAACTCGACTCCACAATGATTACACTCTTGCGTACGATGTGGCAGGCCGAGACGTGCTGGCACGTCATGTGTCTGCGATCCATGGACCTCGTGAAGCTGTCTGTTTTTGACAAGCGGCGCGTTGCTACCCAAGTGCATGCGCTGGGCATCTCGCGCATCTTGCGTGCAAAGCAGCACAGTTACGTGCGTGTACCCCTGGATGAGTTTCAAGAGCGTTTCGGTACCGTGGATCGCATGGCAGAAATGCATGAGTGGGCTTCGCCGAATGATTATGCGCTCGGCACGTCAAACGTTTATCTCGCCTACAACGTGTGGTTCTCGTTGGATGGCTATGTTGGCCCGATTCACGCCGAGAATGCACCAGCACCGACGGTCGACATTTTGCCCGTCCAGTCAGACATGTCGATGTCACAGCCCCCCCTGCTCTCACATGAGCCTATAGACAGCAAGACGGACGAATTGGATATTCATAACGAGACAATGGGCTGGGACTCGGACCCGTTGCTGCTGAACAGGAATGTGCCGTTCCAGCCAACCGAAGTCGAAGAAGTACCTGTCACGCCCATGCGAAAGTGGTGGGTGTATCTGACGTGGGGTCTGACATGGTGGATGCCTGACTCTGTGCTCAATCATGTTCTAGGTAAGAAGCGACCGGACGTGCGCATGGCTTGGCGCGAAAAAGTGACCATTTGCCTGCTCATCTTTTTCCTTTGTGCTGTGATTCTCTTCTACATTATTGGTATCGGGCGTTTGTTATGCCCTGATTTCAACCATGCTTGGAATGAAGGTCAGTTAAGTGAGCATGACTTTGGTAAATCATTTTATGTCGCCGTGGCTGGCGACGTTTACGACTTGTCTAAGTTTTACAAGCTGGATCACTCAGATATTCCCTCTCAACCTGTCACATCAGACGTTATGATGGAGTTAGCCGGCAAAGACCTCACGCCCTACTTTCCTGTACCTCTGCATGCGGGGTGCCCCGGCCTTGTGACAGATCCTAGTCTGGAGCTGTCGCAGCATCAAAATCTGACGGCCGAGATCCCACAAGCTATACACAAGTCCGGTGCAGCACAGACTTATGAAAAGACGAAGCTCAAGAATGAAAACTGGTACTTTCACACATTCTTGCCGCGCATGAAACCGTACCGCAAGGGCTACTATGTGTATGACCGCAAGTCGATTCGAAGCGAAAGCTCGTGGCGGAAATGGGCGATTGTAAATGACCGCATTTATGACCTCAGTAATTATGTTTACACACAGGAACGGCACCCAGGAGATGACAAATACTCTTTCCTACCAAACGACCTCGTCGACCTGTTTGATGCTCAGGCCGGTGAAGACATTAGCAGCGATTTCGATGCGTTTATGGACAGCTTGCCGTCGAATCGTCGGCACCAAACGCAGCAGTGCCTCGACAATGCGTTTCACGTCGGACAGACGGATTTCCGTCAGGAGCCCAAATGCGTCGTGCAAAACTATCTACTTCTGTCTTTCTCTGTGCTCATTTTTTGCTCAATCTTTGCCAAGTTTCTAAGTGCGCTGCAACTCGCTCACCGACCTACACCTGAGCAGCAAGAGCGCTTTGTCATTTGCCACGTTCCCTGTTACACGGAAGGCGAAGAGTCTTTGCGCAAAACGATCGAGTCTCTCGCTGTTCAAGAGTACGACGATAAACGTAAGCTTCTTTTTATTGTATGTGATGGTATGATCGTTGGTAGCGGGAATGAGCAACCAACACCGCGAATCGTCCTAGATATTCTCGGAGTTGACCCACAAGTGGATCCTGAGCCTCTGCCGTTCAAGTCTATCGCAAGTGGCTCCAAGCAACTCAACTACGGCAAGATTTATTCAGGTCTTTTTCACCACGAAGGTCACTCTGTGCCGTTTATTGTCGTCGTCAAGGTCGGCCGGCCCAGTGAACGTTCGCGCCCAGGAAATCGCGGCAAGCGCGATACGCAAATCTTGTTGATGCGCTTCCTCAACCGCGTGCACTTTGATGCACCGATGTTCCCTTTGGAGCTGGAATTGTACCATCACATGAAATACGTTATTGGTGTTGATCCGACCCTATACGAGTTTGTATTGATGGTCGACGCTGATACGTCGATTGCCCCGGATGGCATGAACAGACTTGTGGCTGCTTCAGTGGATGACCCACGTACCATTGCCGTGTGTGGCGAGACACTTATGGACAATGAAGGCACGACGGTATGGACGATGATCCAGGTGTATGAGTACTATATATCGCATAATTTGGCCAAGGCATTCGAGTCGCTTTTTGGCAGCGTGACATGTTTGCCAGGCTGCTTCTCGATGTACCGACTGCGATCAGCCGACAAGGGCCGGCCGCTGTTCATATCGGACCGCATCCTGGACGATTATTCGGAGAATCATATCGACACGTTGCACAAGATGAACTTGTTTGCCCTCGGTGAAGATCGTTACCTTACGACGCTCCTACTCAAGCATTTCCCGCTCTACCGCACCAAGTTCCGCAACGATGCTCAGGCCCATACAGCTGCGCCCGACTCATTCTCTGTGCTACTTTCCCAGCGCCGTCGCTGGATCAATTCGACGGTGCACAATCTCGTCGAACTAGTGCGTATGAAGGGACTGTGTGGGTTCTGCCTCTTTTCCATGCGTTTTATTGTCTTTATTGATTTGATCGGAACCATTATCCTGCCGGCTACCGCTGTGTATATGGTGTATCTGATTGTGACGGTCGCAACGGGCTCGAGTCCTCTACCCATCGTCGCCATTGCCATGATAGGCGCAGTGTACGGTCTTCAGGCCATTATCTTCTTGCTCAAGCGACAGTGGCAATACATCGGATGGATGATCATTTATCTGATCGCTTTTCCCATCTATGCTTTCCTTCTCCCGATTTATTCTTTCTGGCACATGGACGACTTTTCTTGGGGTAACACCCGTGTGGTTGTGGGTGAGAAGGGTAACAAGAAAGTAGTGGCAGGCACTGATGACGAGCCATACGACGACTCGATGATTCCCCGAAAAACTGTAACTGAGTACCAACATGAACTTTATGCCCACGATGCCAATCCAACGTTGGCGCCGAACGAAACGCTTTTGTACGAGGCCATGCAGCCATCAAAGAGTGCCTTGTCGCACTCCTTGACTCCAATGGTCGAGTCAACAGACATGGACGATTATTTCCAGCATACAAATCTACTCGAAGGGAAAGGCAAGCGGCAGTCGAACCGACAGTCGACTGTGTCTTGGATGCCCATGTCTTCCTTCGGACATGACAGCTATGCCTCACATCCGTCCATGATGTTGGGTGGCATGCCCATGTATCCCACGCCCTCAATGATGCCTCCCCCGCCGATGTACGGCATGCCCTCGATCTTACCCTCCTTCTCTGACGTACATGCCTCTATGTTGAGCGGCAGCGGCGCTGGTGGTATATGGGGTGGCAGTTCCTCGGATCACCACTCCACGACATCGCTTCCCATCGACTATACAGAGGATCCAACGGATGAGCAGATCCGTTCCCAGATCCGTTCGTACCTGGCGGCTCAGCCCAGCCTGATACAGGTCACCAAGCGACATGTTCGTGACGCAGTGGCAGCATCCATGCCGAACGCTGATCTATCAACGAAGAAAGCGCTTATGAACCGCATGATTGACGAGCTTCTATCTGGTCGCTCTTCCACGTAACGATTTTATAATGCACGATATAGCCATGCCCTTAATCTTTCATGTGTATGCCATACATTTGGAGGCACGCGAGACGGCGGAGCCTGAGCAACGGCGTCGTACTTGACACCGAGCAAAGCCTGGGCGGCGAGCCGGGTGGGGGTATCGGGTGACTCGGCATCCACACGCACAATGATGCCGCGCTCACATGTGAGTACCAGATCAAGAGGAACATCATAAGGCACGTCTTTCGTGGACGCACGGACTTGGAAAACGGGTGAAGAGCCATACAGCCACTTCCACGTCTGCATGTCCTCGTAGGTATCACGCGGCGTTACATGACGTCGACCGTCGGACGCGCGCGCGTCGAGGTACGATACGTCCACATCTACCATCTCACTTGCACCATACATGCGCTCAAACTCGGAGCGAATAGCCGATAACAAGCAAGGCCAGTCAAGTCGCTTCGCATGCGCTGGAAACGTATCGACCAAATTCGCCACAGGAGAAGGCACTGAGGCTACGGCCTTGGACGCAATATGATTGCGGCGCTGCTTGAGCATAGACATGCGCTGCAAATTGGCTTGTAATAACAGGGTGCCATGGTGATACGCTCGTCCACTGGCCAGTTTGTAGGCGCTGCCGGATACTTTACGCACGCTCTCATCAGATGCGTGCGTCGCATGTACATCGTACACAGCCAGATCATTTCGCTGTGTGCGGAATACGGGCGCACGTCCGAATCGATCCGGTAACGAAATAGGTGGCGAGCGCAATGCGCGTGTCATGAGATCTGTGTGAGTAGCGCGCAGGAAATGTGTCTTGGAAGAATGGAACGAAAAATTCAAGTTGCCGAGGTCATGATACACGGCGCCACCACCACTGAGTCGTCGTACGATGGGTACACGATGCTTACACATAGCCTTTGGATCTACTTCGCTCCATATATTCTGATTCCGCCCAACCACGACACACGGCTCATTGATGTACAAGAAGCAGGCTGGTACGTCTCCCGGGGTCGTACGGAACACGAAATCTTCCCATGCCAAATTAAACAGCACATCATGGGAGTGTGATACATAGATACGCGGCCGCGTCGAACAGCGCCGCACTTGGGCGCAGATTCTCGCACATGGTCGTGAACCCATGACCGTTGCACTGCGTCCTGCCTGGCTCGTGCCCCTCCCCATGTTGGCATGGATGTCACGTGACACAAGCATCACTCGTCACCAACACATGCGCGTGTTGCTTGCCATGCGCGATTCGGTCTTGGAGCATGTGCAGGCACAACTACCGCCGCACTTCCAGGATGCACAGTTCTCTGTGGCAAACCACAGAAAAAATTGCGTATCTTTATACCGTCTCCATGCTCGGTGTGTCCAGGTGACAGAGCAGACTGAACGCGGCACGCGGTTGGTCGGTGAAAAGGCGTTCAACGAGACCTTTTTTGGATGCTTGCACCGCGTGCTGGGACTCAAGCGCGGAATGAAAAATGCTGATCGTATCTGCAAGTTTGCAGCAACGTACGCAGCGTACATTCTAGAGCAGTTTGCGGCTCAGGATGAAGATACCGAGACGCCCGCCATGCGGTTCGTCACGATTTTACTGAAGCATCTCCTTAAGGGATTTCGTGCAAAGAATAAACATGTCCGACTGAGGTGCTGCCATTGCGTTTCTTTACTGATTAATGTGATGGACTGTTTGGATGACGATCTCTTCGAGACACTCCTTACCATGCTCATGGAGCGACTGACAGATCGTGAGGCAGCCATCCGTGTTCAGGCTGTCATTGCTTTGGCACGCTTACAAACAGATGAGGATGGCACGGAAGATCACACTCTGCGTTTACTCCTGCATATTCTGCGCCATGACACGAGTGCGGAAGTACGTCGGGCTGCCCTCTTCAATATCCCTCCCACACCCACCACATTACCCTATTTGTTAGAAAGATTACAGGATGTCGATGCAACGAATCGGCGTTGTGTATACCTCGGATCTCTCAAAATTCTTCTCGACACTCAGCCGCTGATCGAACGTGAAGACGGAACGACAGTGCGTGAAGCACTGGGTCTGGGCGAAGTGTCTCTGTCTGAAGTGATTCGGATTGGTCTACATGAGCGTGATGAGAGTGTGAGAAAAGCGGCACGAAAACTTGTTACAATGTGGCTCGAGGCTACTGGATTTGATATACTTACGCTTTTGAATCTCTTACACGTGAGTCGGAGTGCAAACGGCGAGCCAGTGGTACTGGCCTTACTAGAAGATATGCCTGCTTTGCGCTCGCAAGTATCAGAGATGCTGTCTCAGCAGGATGTATACTGGCAGGACATGACACCTGCCAAGGCGCTGCTAGCGCGATGCTTCGTGATGTACTGCAGGACCCATGCTCTAGAGCGCGAGTTGGACACGTGTATTCCTGTCGTCACAGCGCTTGTATTCCGAATACAAGCCGAATATGATGCTTTGAACCAGGTTCTTGAGCAGCAAGCCGAAGAGGAAATGCAAGACGATGATATGCCGATCCTCCAGGACAACCGAGCCATGTCGCGTGTTTTTGTCGTGGGCGAGATGCTGACGATAGCTATGTACTGCGACTACGGGGACGAAATGGGTCGCCAAAAAATGTACATGCTAGTGCGTGAGATGCTCGGGAATGCATGGCTACCTGCTGAGCTCGTCCCGCGGTGCCTTGATGTGCTTCTTCGGCTTTCGAGTGGACACCGCGACTTTTTGCAAATGGTTGTGGAGCTGGTGCAATCTCTTGATGAGGATATGGAAGACCCCGATGCTTCTGTACGCCAAGCGCTCTCATGGCACCAGCGTGTGCATGCAGACAACCCAGAGACGACGCCCGAGCTGGCGGCAAATAAGGCAGCCCTGGAGGCGCGTCGCTTGCTGATTGTGCAGTCGATGCTTGAGCGTATTTCATGCTCATTGCAAGACGATACATCGCTCGAGGGACTCATACAGGAGCTCATTGTGCCAACCATACAGAGCCGCGATGCCGCTTTGCGTGAGCAGGGAATTGTGTGCTTGGGTCTTTGCTCAGTCCTTGACGAAAAAGCGGCACTTGTTACGTTTCCACTGCTACTGAGCCAGATCCAGCGAGCTCATGGCCCGATTCGTACGCGATGCGTCGAGTGTCTTTTTGACTTGACTATCGTACATGGTATTGACGCATTGTGTTCTCAGAGTGCCGAAGTTGCTGCAGAGAATGAATTCGATGGAGACAGGGAGCAAGGTTTGCAATATGCACGACAGCAAATGGTCAATTTTCTTCTGAGTTTGCTGGAACATGACGATCCGAATGTTCAGACGATTGCTAGCGAGGGCATGGCCAAGCTGATGCTCACAGGCACCTTGGTGGAAGATGATGTGCTCAAAAGTCTGATCTTAACGTACATGAGTCCTTATACCGCTGATCATTCAGCATTGCGGCAATGTTTGAGCTACTTCCTTCCTCTGTTTTGCAGCTCACACGTTCGTCACCAGCACATGATCCAGCGCGTATTTTGCGACACCATGGACGTATTAGTGAGTGTGTACGAAGACGCATCAGTTCGCAGCAAAATGATAACGCCGTCCCAGATGGCGACTCAGTTCATGGATTGGTGTCATCCATCCCGTCTCTTGTTGTCCGAGCCAGATGAATGGATCCATATGGATCTGGGTATCAAAATATTGGAGTATGCATTGTCATCCACCAGCAAAGAGCTTCGTAAGGCCCTGGTGCACGCTCTTGGCAAGCTGGCATGGCCAGCGATGCCGCTGGACAGTTTGCGCGCCACCAAGCTTGATGCGCTGGCCAAGGAACTCCGCGCACGAGCAGATGACGCATCTATGCGTCTCGCCCTGTCGCGCTTTGAAGCGGCACTGGCGAAGCACACGGAAGGGCCACCTGACCCAGAAGCATTAGCTTCACTTACGCCGCTACTTGCCTCTCTATCACCAGTCAAGCCCGCTCCAGCTTCACGGTCCGCACAGCGCCGCACCGCACGCTCGCCTTCTATTCTAGAGACAGAGGATGAGGCCGAAGAGGATATCGAAGAGCAGGAGGACGAGGAGGATGACGATGAAGATGAATTAGCTCTGTAGTCTAGATACGAGGTGGACGTGGCGGTGGAGGCGGGCCCCGAGATGATGGATTCGACATTCGCAGAGCTGCGAGGTCCTCAGCAAGAGTCGTGGCTCTCGGTGCCGTTGTGGCAGCTGGTATAGTGTCCGAGGACATGAGTATGGACGAGCGTTCAGCACGCCGTTCCGCCAAGAGACGCTCAGCTTGCATGGCCAGCTGGTTTGCCGTGTGCGACATGTCATTGTAAAACACTTGAGCCTGGTTCATGGCTCGCTGGACATCTGTGTAGGCATCGTACGCCTGTGTGAGTCGCGCATTCCATTCACGAGCCCCGCCTTGCGATGCATCCCAACGACGACGCACATCCGCCGCACCGGGGTGCGTGCGAAGTCGGTCGACAGAGTCGCGCAAAGCCTCAATCCGCTGCGTCTGCAGCGCGATATGATTCCGGATACGTTGCTGCATCGGTGCATATTTCCTCAACTCTTGAGCAAACATCGCTTCTTCCATGTGCTGAACGCAGCGGTGCAGGAGAAGGGAGCGTGAGATGTCATCATTTTGAACCTGGCGCTTGAGCTCTTGCAACATAGCTTCACGCTCGTGCGGCATGCTCAGCAGTGCATGGATCTGTGCATGTGTCTCATGTAACAGCGCACGCGCCGGCTCTGGGTCCGAGAAATCATGATCCAACAAGTCCACGGACGAAGAAAGGCCAACGTGTTGCGAGTAAGCATGTTCCACTGCCTCACGTCCCTGGCATAATAGCGCCATATCGTCGCGAATATCGCTCCATAGCTGAATGATACCCTTGTCGTTCTCGCGCGCGGTTGCTAATGCATCGCGTGCGGCGTGAATGTCACGACGTAACGAACGAGCGACACTTGCAGTCGGGGCTTGCGACCACGACGCTGCATGCTTGACGCGGCCATGCTCACACTCGCGTGCATCCGTATCAAGATCGGCCATCGCATCGCTCAAGGTCGCTTCAATCATGGGTGCTTGTTTTGGCAACGACCCCAGCACTCGTTCAACACGGCTTATAATGTTACTGGCCGTGGCCTCTTCACATATATCAAGCACCTGCTGGGACGGTACGCATGATGGAATGGGCTTGCCATCGAGAGCTGCGTATCGATCTAGCGCATGCGGCAGAGACAGAGCCGAGATGGCCTCATTGATGCGATCATTGGCGTCGCAAATACGCGTCGACTCGGCACGAACCATCTTGGCTTGCTCTTCGGTGTAGACAGATGTGTTTTTCAAGACCTCTAGAGGAATGAGGCTCGTTAAAACATCACCGCCCAGTACTCTTTGAATATCGGGCTGTGAAAATACATCACGTATGGGGATTGCTGTTGCCATAGACACCTGATCTATGAGCGGCAGCGTATCCAACTCAGGGGCCCGTTCATGGTATACCAAGTCATTGTCTCGTTCGGCTTCACGACATGCCTCTGAAGCATTCGTTATCTGGGTAGAAACTAGATGATGCAGCGATTCCGAAACATCAGATGGTGCCGTACTTCGGAGGTACGTCGCAAAAGACCACGTATCAAGGAATGTGAGATTCGATGCAGCCTGTGCCTTACTCAGGGCGTGGCGGAACCGCGTGAGCGCTTCCCCATGCTTTCCTGCAGCGCGATCTGCTTTGGCTCGATATAAATGCGCGACAGACATAAAATGATCCGCCTTGCATGCCACGATACGGCACCACATGGCAGGGACACGCAAAGTGTCTATGTCATTCCACTCAACAGACAGGGCCGAATACGTGTACGCCGTATGGCTTGCCAGCTTGGCAATGAGCGCTTCACCTTTTGCATCATGAATGCTTTTTTCGAGAAATATTTCTGATGCTTGAGCAAGCAAAAGCTTGCTCAGCGATTCAAGTGCCGGGCCTTTCATATCGTCACTGGGCGCATACATAAAATTGTTCTTGATGTACTGCAGCAGACCAGCTGCCTGTCGAAAACCTGTATACGCTCGTTTCAAAGCGTCTGTGCTGCTGTCACTGCGGTTCAGCTGCATGGAAACACGCGTGATTTGTGCTGCGGTGTTGTAAAGGATACAAGCCTTTTCGTACGCCGTGGTCCTTTGCTCAATAGGCGTATGTGTGAACGAATCAAGCCATACGAACGGCGCCTCCAATTCTGGAAACCGTAGTTCAAGCATTTCAATTACGTGAAAGTATCGAAAGAGCAGATCACGACCTAAGCTTTCGGTGCTTGCTTGGCCTGTGGCGTCCTGACGCGCCTGAGATATGCGTTGGAGTTCACTCATGTATGATGCAGGACTCTGCTCATAATTCTGTATTATCAGATTTTGCAATGGTTTAACAAGGTCGACAGGCTTGGTTTCTTTAAGCGGCAGTGCAATCAGCGGCGATTGCATGATGCCAAAGGGTAGTGGCTGTTGGCCTGTGCTTCACCAAACGAGCGATTGCGTCAGCACCGCGGCGGTGCCCCATGACGCTGCCAGCACGTGATAGGTGAGTATATAAGAACCATGGATTCAGTGGCTGAGTATCTTCAGTCCAACACTGACTCACGATGGGAGCTGCTCACTCACGTAGTGTGCGCGAACGTCGCGAGCGTGTTCAGCGGCAGGAGGAAGGCATGCCGCCTTCCACAATACCTGCTCGACGTACGCGTGAGGACGACGACAGTGGAGAAGAACACCAAGAGCGTGGGCTTCGCCGCCGCCGTCTCTTGTCAGTACAAAGGGGGATGGATGATGAGCACATGGACGTGGATGAAGAGAGAGCATTAGAAAATGGGTCAGTGCGACGTTCAGGATGGGTTCAACGCACCCTCGGGTCTTTATCTAGCAGAAGGCGACTTCCATCTAACAACTCTGACCTTGACCCTTCTATTTCATCACGACACACAGCCAACGACACGAACCTCTCTCATGACACAAGCACATCGATTCCCAATCCTGATCCCCTTGCTGCTGAACGCCAAGAAGCTGTCAGTCTTATCGAGCGCGTTCTTGGGCCCAGGCCCGCGCCGCCACATCATCCTAGTATCGACCCGTCGTCTTTGTCCGGCACGTATAGGTCGCGTCCTTCGCGATTCCCCAGACCCGAAAATACGCCAGGGGGCCGGCCAACATCGACTCTCGGCACATTACTCTCGGAGGTGCTAGGTGCGACTCGTGGCGAGCCCGGAGCCGGTGCGCCCGGAGCACCTGGTGCGCCGTTATCTGGCACATCGGTCATTGTGCAAGGAGCTCTCGTGGCGCGTACATCGGCTTCCCAAGGTACTGATAACACTCAAACACCTACGAATGATTCGGCATCTGAGCGTGGACCAAGTTTAGGCACCTCTAATGCTCACACGGAGTCCAACGGCTCAACAGACTCAGATATACCCCATGTGGCAACACTGGCTGAACAGGGCGAGATGTTAGGTCGTATCTTGCGAATTGCAGCTGCAGCCACAGCAGCCTCTGTCGTAAACCAAGCATCAGTCAACCCCACGATGGCATCAACGGCGTTCGCAGCACCGCCGCAAGGATCGCCACAAAATCAGACTCCTCCTTCTGAGACACCCCAAAATCGTGCCGACACCGGCGAATCCAATTTCGGTCGCGAGCTGCTGAATCGGCTCATGGCCAGTCGTCAGGCTACGCGCCGCTCCTCTGTATCGCGGGACCGAGATACTCAGTCTGATTCTGAGACCGTATCCAACATTTCCCGTCTCATGCGTGACGCGCTGCGTGCTTCCTTGCCGCAACGTGGATCTTCGCCACCGCCGCAGGGGAATCGTTCGGCATCAGCCCGCAATACCAACAATGAAACAATTTCTTCTGTTTTATCTACACTGGAAAGTGCAAGACAAAATGAGCCATTGGCGGATGGAGAACCAGGATCTTTCGATCGATTTTTGCGTGAATTGCTCGATGACCTGAATGCTGCGATTCATCGGATGAATGGCAGTGATGTTGAATCCGAGACTGCCGGGGATGTGCGCTCTCGCCGAGATGGTGATGTTGTGCTAGGCCAGCTTTCGTTCTTCCGATTGCACCGCTTCGAGCGACCGAGTGATTCATCTCTGATCCCATGTGTGATGGTTGGCGTTCGGAGTCTGCGTTCTGACGAGCGCCTCATGGGTGGTGACCAAGCCATACCCCGGGATGGAGACGGAAATCGGCCGGATGTGTCGCGATTCGTGCTATTCGTTAGTGGCGGACGATATCATGAACAGCATCCCCTTTTGGTGTCACGTCCTCGTGACGCTGGACGTGACCTAATGTTTATGATGGAGTTGCTTGGCACGATTGCTGCGATGAGTAACAAGCGACCGACCACTACCGCCGCAGACATTGAGCGCAGTGGACTGTTAAAAGTCAAAGCAAAAGAGATCGCTACATTACACCGAGAGGGCCGTGTGACAGAAAACACTCTGGACAAGTGCCTGGTGTGCCTGGATGAGTGGCAGGAAGACGACGACTGTCGCGTGCTTTCGTGCAAGCATGTATTTCACGCATCATGCGTCGACCAGTGGCTCGAAAATAACTCGAATTCATGTCCTCTATGTACGTACATTTGGTGAAACTAACAGACAGGCCGGACAGAAGCCGTTTCGTCATCATCCGCATCAGCGCCGTAATCACATCAACAGGAGCTCATCTGGCATAAGATCAAATGTCTTAGTGAGCCTTTTGAATCGTGCATATAGTGATGTGGTCTCCTCGCAGCGCTGAAACAGATTGTGATGATGCAGGTATATGTGGGAGAAGATACGTGCAAGTTGCTTGCACACTAAAGAAAAGAGCTGATGGGATGGTCGCGGTAGCCGCATACCCTCGCTGGTTGAAATAGGCTTCGTTGACTGCAACTGCTCTGAGGCTGCATCGATTGTGTGGCTAATGTATTCACGCGCAGTACACAAACGTCCGTCGTCATGCGCACGACACATGTATGTATCCTCACCAACACGCATTGCATGACATGTGTCGCTATTATGGCATTCATTTAGTATACCAGAGACCCACGGTGCGTTTATGTCCCGGAGGATGCGCTTCAAGTGCTCACTGATCCATATATCGCGGGATATCACTGGTTGACCGTCTTTGGTAGGTAGTGCGACGACTTCTGTTACAGCCTGGGGATACTGGTGCAGGAGAGATGCAATATGCTCCTGGATTCCCAATAAAGACGTATCCTGTATTTCATTCGCGGCTGCATCCACGGCTGGCGCGCTCGTGCCATGCTCCTGTGGCATCTTTGGCGCGTCACGTAAGTGTGGCGCAGGTACTGGAACATTTTGCCAGAGCGCCTAATATGTGCTGAGTCATCATCATACAGCCATAGCTTGACCTTACGCACACGGGAGCGTGATGAGTGGCAAACTTAAGGCGTACACTTATCGTACAGCGTTTCTATAAACTCAGTCACAGCGCCCTTGATACTGACCGCGAGTTTCTAGGACCAAAAAAGCAAGGAGAAAAATTGTCCCGTGCCAGGATCGAACTGGCGACCTCCAGATATCAACTATTCGCGCCAGGCGCGATCATATTATGAGACCGACGTGATAACCAACTACACCAACGAGACAAGGCTTCGACCTCAAGATGAAAGTGTGCTCACATCAATACCAAGACAACTGAATTGCTCAGTGCGACACCTGCATGATGTCAGACTGGCTTTTCGCCAAGAGTGTTTTGCATTCCTCCGACAATGGGATATCTTGCGTTT